>Ga0265320_10000005_pt1 | contig 354422 bp, 309 predicted proteins | sample 4827metaG_FD_202087 | JGI IMG/M metagenome (GOLD analysis project Ga0265320, IMG submission 202087) | Rhizosphere microbial communities from Carex aquatilis grown in University of Washington, Seatle, WA, United States - 4-8-27 metaG | ecosystem: Host-associated > Plants > Roots > Rhizosphere...
CCGGCCCTTATGTGGTGTACCTGAGCGGCCATGAGATCATCGCGGAGCCCTACTGACGTCGGAGTGAGCGCCCGTCAGGTCTTCGCCGCGCCAGTGAAGGCAACGCCACTACCACCGGAAGGCGGCCTGACCGTGCTCGTTGAGGTTTTGGTACGCGACGCCATCAGGCGCCTCTCGTGCCGAAACCGTCGGTCCAGAATGAGGAAGTCCCGCGCTGCCTTATCAGTGCCTAATATCTGTCCATTGGGGACTATCCGGGAGGGTCAGTCGTGGACAACGGCACATGTAAGCATGCTATATTATTACAAATATCTGAGCCGGTGGACAGGATTGAACTGTCGACCTACGGTTTACGAAACCGTTGCTCTACCACTGAGCTACACCGGCGAAAACTAGAAGCGGTCGGTACTTACGTCATTCCTCACGGTTTCGTCAACGGGCGTCGTGGCCACGCCGTGGCCGAGGGGCTCCTTTCTCTGATGGCTGGCGACGGGCCGCAAGGTCTATCACATCGCCGCCGGCGTGCGATAGGTCGACCGCGAGGTACGCGGGCCGTTACACCGCCGCCTTTCTCTTCGCCTTCGGTTTGTTCTCGCCCGCGGTCCCGCCACCCGCCGATCGCCAACCATGACCATCGGCGATCAGGGTCAAGAGCATCGTGTTCAGGGACACGCCCTCAGCGGTGGCCATTTGCGAGATCCGCGCGTGCAACGTCTTCGGGAGCCGCAGCCGAAGCTGGCCCGAGTAGTCCGGAGACGCGTCCTCGGGGGGCAGCGGCTTCCGATCCTCTCGGAGCACGTCCAGCATCAAGGCCGCCGCTGCTTTCGCCTCCTTCGTCGCCTCTCCCTCGGTCTTCCCGTGCGCCATACACCCCGGACCGAGCGCGGGCACACGCGCAACGAAGACGCCATCTTCGTCGCTCCACTCGGTCACGATTCGATATCGAAACGCTTCCTGCATCACTGCACCTCCAGGTCGTTTTCGTCGAAGAGACGCAGCACTTGCCGGACCTGGTAGGGCTTGGCGTTCCCCGCGTCGGATTGCAGGTTCACCAGCGGCACCTCGGGCCGCGCTGCGTGCGTGAACACGTGGTGCGATCCCTTCTGCCGCCGGAGAACGTACCCGGCTGCCTCCACCAGCCTGCGAAGGTCTCCAAGTCTGACGTTCGCCTGGCTCCGCCTCGCCTGTTCCAGTATCTCGGCCCCCGTGCGCCCCATCGGGACTATGGTACCGGATACGGGACCAGCTACCAGCGGTTTTCGCCCACGTCGGGCCATGCATTGCGCGAGCCCCATCCACCCCCCTGGCGTGCCCCAAGGCCCGGAGCCATGCGGGCTTCGGCGCCGCGCCTTCAGTCCCGGCGGCTCCCGTCGATGGCCCGGGTAAGGACCCCACGATGATAGAAATCGTCTATGCCAGTGCCGAGGCGAAGCCATTTTCCGCGAACGCGCTCGCCGACCTGCTCGAGAAGGCCCGGGTAAACAACCGCGCGCTGGGCGTGACCGGCGTGCTCCTTTACCACAACGGCTCGTTCCTGCAGGTGCTGGAGGGGCCGGAGTCCGTGGTGGATGGGCTCTTCCAGAAGATCGCCAAGGACCCGCGGCACACCCGCATGATGACCATCAAACGCGGCCCAATTTCGCAGCGCGCGTTCTCCGAGTGGAGCATGGGGTTCGTGGTCCCCACCCCGGCCATGCTCAAGAAGCTGGAGGGCTTCAATCGGTTCTTGCAGAGCGGCGTCTTGCCGACCACCGGGGCCGCGGAGGGTCTGTGCAATATCCTGTACGGCTTCCGCACGGGCAAGTGGCACCAGCGCGTGGCCTGACCGCGGGGCGCGCGCGCGCCGCTGCTCAGGCCGCCTTGGTCACGAAGCCCAGGATCCGCCCCGGCTTGTAGATGAACTTCGCCACCGCGCGGCCCTCGAGGTGCCTGGCGACGTTGGCGACGGCCTCCGCCGCCGCGCGCGCGTCGGCCTCGCTGGCGTCGCGCGCCAGCACCACCGTGCCACGCACCTTGCCGTCGACCTGCACGGCCATCGTCGCCATGGTGTCCTCGGTCAGGGCGTTGTCGTAGGTCGGCCACGCCGCCTCGACGATGAACCCCGCGTTGCCCAGGCGCTCCCAGGCCTCGTCGCCGACGTGCGGCGCGAAGGGCGCCATCAGCTTCACCAGGGTCTCCAGGTCCTCGCGCGAGCCGCCGCCGACGCCGAGCTCGTTCAGGAACTCCATCATGGCGGCGATCGCGGTGTTGAACTGCATGCGTTCCAGGTCGTGGGTGACGCGCTTGATGGTCCGGTGGCGCAGGGCCTTGTGCGGATCGTCGGCGGGCGCGCGCGCAGGGTCGTGCTCCTCGACCAGGCGAAACACCCGCTTCAGGAAGCGGTTGCAGCCCTCGATGGCGCGCGCGTCCCACGGCTTCGGCAGCTCGAACTCGCCCATGAACAGCTCGTACAGCCGCATCACGTCCGCGCCGTACTCGGCGATGACGTCGTCGGGGTTGACGCCGTTCAGCTTGGACTTTGCCATCTTCTCCACGGACTGCTTCAGCGCCTCGCCCGTAGCCGCCAGCACGGGCGTCGTGCCGCGCCACTCGAGCTCGGCCGGCTCGTGATAGCGGCCGAGCGCGTCCTGGTACGAATACGCGAGCACGGTCCCCTGGTGGCGCAGCTTCTTGAACGGCTCCTTGGTCGTGACGGCGCCCAGATCGAACAGCACCTTGTGCCAGAACCGCGCATAGAGCAGGTGCAGCACGGCGTGCTCCGCGCCGCCGACGTAGAGGTCCACCGGCATCCACTGCTTCTCCACCGCGGGATCGAAGATGCGATCGGGGTTCTTCGGATCGAGGTAGCGCAGGTAGTACCAGCACGAGCCCGCCCACTGGGGCATGGTGTTCGTCTCGCGCTTCGCCGGGCCGCCGCAGGTGGGACACGTCGTGGTCACCCAGTCGTCGATGGCGGCCAGCGGCGACTCGCCGGTCCCCGTCGGGGCGTAGCGCTCCACCTCGGGCAGCCTGACGGGCAGGTCCGCCTCGGGCACGGGCACGGCGCCGTGGATTGGGCAGTGAATGATGGGGATGGGCTCGCCCCAGTAGCGCTGCCGCGAGAACACCCAGTCGCGCAGGCGGTAGCTGACGGTGCCCTTGCCGGTGCCGGCGGCCTCCAGCGCGGCGACGATCTTCAACTTCGCGGCGGCGGTCGTCAGGCCGTCGAGGTCGCCCGAGCTCTTGGCGATGCCCTCGCCGGTGAAAGGCAAAGGCGAGGGCAAGGGCGCGCCGGCGGGCGCGGTCGGACCCGGGGGCGGCGCGACGACCTCCACGATGGGGATCCCGAACTTGCGCGCGAACGCGAAGTCGCGCTCGTCGTGCGCGGGGACCGCCATGATGGCCCCGGTGCCGTAGTTGGAGAGGACGTAGTCCGCGATCCAGATCGGCACCTCACCGCCCGTGGCCGGGTTCACGGCGGTCGCGCCGATGGCGACGCCGGTCTTGTCCTTGGCGAGGTCGGTCCGTTCGAGATCGCTCTTGAAGCGGGCTTGGCGCTGATAGGCCTCCACCTCGTCGCGGCGCTCGGGCGCGGTCAACTCGGCGACGAGCGGGTGCTCCGGGGACAGCACCACGTACGTGGCGCCGAACAGGGTGTCCGGCCGAGTCGTGAAGACATGGATGGGGCGTCCCGCCACCGGCCGCTGGCTCTTGAAGACGACCTCGGCCCCCTCGCTGCGGCCGATCCAGTTGCGCTGCATCGCCAGCGTGGACTCGGGCCAGTCGACCTCGGCCAGATCCTCGAGCAGGCGATCGGCGTAGCGCGTGATGCGCAGCAGCCACTGGCGCATGTCCTTGCGTTCGACCAGCGAGCCACAGCGCTCGCAGCGCCCCTGGCTCACCTCTTCGTTCGCGAGCCCCGTCTTGCAGGACGGGCACCAGTTGATGGCGATCGTTCCCTCGTAGGCGAGATCGCGCTTCCACAGCTGCAGGAAGATCCACTGCGTCCACTTCACGTACCCGGGGTCGGTCGTGTTCAGCTCGCGCGTCCAGTCGTACGCGAACCCGACGGAGTCGATCTGCCGGCGAAAATTTGCGATGGCCTGCTCGGTGGTCACACGGGGGTGCACCCCATGCTTGATGGCGTAATTCTCGGCGGGCAGGCCGAAGGCATCCCAGCCCATGGGGTGCAGCACGTTGAAGCCCTGCATCCGCTTCCAGCGCGTGATGACGTCGGTGGCCGTGTAGCCTTCGCAGTGGCCGACGTGAAGCCCCGAGCCCGACGGGTACGGGAACATGTCGAGGGCGTAGTACTTGGGCCGCTTCGGGTCGAACGTGGTGCGGTGAATGCCGGCGTCGCGCCAGCGCGCTTGCCATTTGGTTTCGAGGGAGCGGTGGTCGAAAGCCATCGAAGAGTCCGTTCTCGGGGCCGAGCGTGCGAGGTGACGAAGTGGGTTACGGGGTGGCGGAAGGGGCGGGGACCGGGGCGGGAGCAGGGACGGGCGCCGCGGCGTCCACGGGCGCGCCCGCGTCCGACCCGGGCGCGAGCGCCAGCGAGTGGGCCGTCGACTGCGGCACCAACCCCAGCAGGTCGCGTCGCTGCCGGTAGAGCGGCTCGCCAAACAGAAGCTCGGACAAGCAGACATGATACGGCAACGGCGTCGCGACGCCATCGACCACCAGCTCGGGGTTCGAGTTGCTGGCCACCCGGTGCAGGCCGGCGCGCTCGGACCAGTTGACGTTGATCTCGATCCGGCGCGCCGTGGGGAGCCCCTCGGGCAGACGCTTCCAGTTCTCGACGAGCACCCGTCGGACGGCCGTCAGCTGAAACTCCGTCTCGAAGGCGAAGCGCGCCCGTCCCCCGCGCGAGGTGCTCGACTCGGAGACCCGCTCGATGTCGGCGCCGTCCACCATCGCGGGCGGGGTTCCCTGCTTCACCTCGATGGCGTCGAAGTAACCCTGCACCCCGCACATGTCATCGAAGCCGACCTGCCCGGCCGGGATGCCCGAGAAGTCGCGTTTGACCGCCGTCCCGCAGCCGGCGGCGGCGAGGCCGAGAAGTGCGACGGAGATCACACTTTGCCATCTACCGTTTACTCCCATCATGCGTTGGCCTCCGTTGAAGGCGAGATTCGACTTCCGTTCCTGACGCTTGCCCATCGCGCGACCCACCATACTTTCACCCTCCCGAGGTTGTAAATATCGCGAAGATTTCGCCACCGTGAGCACGATCGCTCTCGTTCGAAGACACTACGAAAATCATCAAAGAAAATCGACATTGTGCGATTGCTATTGATGTTGCAATCATTCGCCGACTGGATTAACTCGCACTGGCATGAGATCCGCGAGGAATTTGCCCCGTCACGCGCCGTCGGGTGCGCTGTGGAAGTTTTGTATGGATCGGCTTCGGGAGCTTCGCGGCGCTGACACGCGCGAACGAGATCTCGCGAACATCCTCGGGTTCGAGCACTCGCGCGCCGTGCGCTGGAAGGAAGGGCAGATGTACGTCGATCGCGCCGAGTATCTGGTGCGGTTGGCGGACGTGCTCGAGGTCGACACGATGCTGCTGGTGCAGCTGGTCTCAGGGAGCGTGACGGTCGAGCAGGCGCAGAAGCAGGTTCAACGTGCGGCGCGCTCTGGCGGCGACGACGGGGGCAAGCCCGACGGCAAGAAGAAGAAGCCCGGCGCGGCGGCGGCGCCGATGTCGCCGAAGATCACCGACGCCGATCTGGCCGCGGACGCCGCCCAGTTCGCCACCAACCCCGCGGGGCTCGGCAGCGCCGGGCGGGGCGTCGTGCTCCTCGTCGCGTCGAACGGCGAGGGCCGCGCCGACTTTTCCGAGGCGATCGCACGGCACCCCGACATGGCCGGGCTCATCTCCAGCGGGTTCGCGACGGGGCTCTCGCTGGCGGAGCGGTACCGCCCGGAGCTGGTGTTCCTGGACCTGGGTCTGGCGAGCGTTCACGCGTTCGACGCGATCAGATCGCTGTCATCGCTGTCGTCGCGCGCGGGGCGGCGGTGCCGGGTCATCGCCGGCACCTCGAGCGTGACCGACGGGATCGAGAAGTCCGGCGTCATGTCCGGGGCCGCGAACGTGGCGCTGTTTCCGTTCCCCGCGCACCTGTTCCAGGGCGAGCTCGATCGCCTCGAAGAGCGCCTCGGCCCGCGCAAGGCGGCTCGCAAGTAGTAGACGCGTTGGCGCGTGCGAGCTTTGCTCGCCCGCGCCGTCCCGCGGCACCTGGGCTCTGGATTCTGCCCAGCCCATCCTGTAAGGAGTGCGTCCATGCGTCGGGAAGTGTTGTCTTACTTGGCCTGTCCCAACTGCGCCTCGGCGCTGCAGCTGGTCACCGTCACCCATGAAGAGGAGGACGGGCACGTCATCGCCGGCGCGCTGCTGTGCGATGCCGGCACCTGCCGGTTCGACGTGACCGACGGGGTCCCCGTGTTGATTCGCGGGCACGTGGATCCGCTGAAGACGGAGACCGCCGCCCGATTCGCCGAGGAGTGGACGCGATGGACGGACCTGCGTGAATACTACGAGCGGCAGTTCCTGGGTTGGGTCGGCCCGGTGTCACGGCAAGATTTCGCCGGCAAGCTGGTGTTCGAGGGCGGCTGCGGCAAGGGTCGCCACACGGATCTGGTGGCGCGCTTCGGGGCCAAGGCCGTCGTCGCCATCGATCTGGGCGAGAGCGCGCTGATTGCATTTCGCAACACACGCCAGCTTCCGAACGCGCACGTGGTGATCGGCGATCTCATGCACCCGCCCGTGCGCCCGGTCTTCGATCTCGCGTTCTCGGTCGGTGTCCTGCACCACCTGCCCGACCCGGGCGACGCGGCGGCGGCGGTGGCCAGCGTCGTCCACGAGGACGGCCGGGTCGTGTACTGGGTTTACGGCCGCGAGAACAACGAGTGGATCACGCGCTTCGTCGATCCCGTCCGCAAGGCATTGACGTCGAAGATCCCCTACGCCCCTTTGCGCGCGCTGTCCGCGATCCCCGCCGCGGGGATATGGGCGGCGATCAAGCTGCTGTACGCGCCCGGAGCGGACGGAAAGGGTCCCAAGAACCTGCCCTACGGCGAGTACTTCTCGTCGATGTACGACTTCCCGTTCGACGAGCTGCACTGGATCGTCTTCGATCAGCTGGTGACGCCGGTGGCGTTCTACCTGTCGCGCGCCGAGGTCGAGTCGTGGTTCAAGGGCCCCCAGTTCAAGGACGCGGCGCTCCGCTGGCACAACCGGATGAGCTGGACGGCGACGGCGACGGTGACGCGCGCCGGGCAGAAGCAGGCCGCGTCGGTTCAGTCAGCGGGCTGAGCCGCTCACGGGCGCCGCGCTGGTCGGCGGGGGGGGATCCCAGAGCGCGCGCACGACGGTGGTCGCGTGGTCCTCGGCCGCGGAGGGGCGTCGCCCGTAACAGGCGAGCGCGGAGAGCAGCGCCGCGCCGATCAGCGACGCGGCCGCCAGGCGCGCGACCACCTGCCACGGGCGTCGCGCGCCGGTGGTCAGCGCGACGGCGACGGCCGCCGCCCAGGCCAGCGCGACGGGAAGCAGGGCGAGCCGCCCGGCCAGACCGAGCGCGTGCCCGAGGCCGGAGGGCGCGTACCCAGCCCGCCACAGCGGCAGCGCGAGATCGAACACGGGGTTGTCGTAGACCTCGGGGTAGTGAGGGTAGAGGGCGGCGGACACGCCGTTCAGGAATACCGACACGATGATCAACCCCCCGAGCAGCGCTCGGACGTGGTGTCCGTGGCGCTCGCGGGACCAGGCTCCCCAGGCGAGCACGAGACCGCCCGCCAGAAACGGGGCGACGCCGGCGATGTAGCGCGGGCCCACGCACCACCCGGCGCGCCAGTGGGTCATGCCCGCCAGGAACAACGACAGCGTAGCCGTCGCCGCCAGACACGCGAGCGCCTCCGCGCGCTGGCGCCCGAGCCCGCGCCACACCGCTGCCGCCAGGCCGAGCAGCAGGAACGGCGAGAACGCGAACAGCCCGTAGCTGACCGAGAACAGCGACGCCGCGAGGGCGTCGAGCCGCGGCCACGCCAGCCCGAAGAAGCCGCGCGCGTGATCGACGCGGGCGTAGGTCTGGTTCTCGAGGTGTCCGTAGGGGAACTGCCAGGGGCGCCCGAACAGGGCCGTGTGATACGCGCCGAGGGCGAGCGCGAACGGCATCGCGCCGACCACGAACCACACCGTGGCGGCGCGATGTCGCCATGCCACGTAGGCGCCCAGCACGAGCGCCACCAGCACGAGCTGGTACTCGAACAGGACGGACGCGCCCGCCAGCGCGCCGGCCGCCGCCAGCCGAACCGGCGACGGGGTGGCCGCCGCCGCGCCCGCGTCCTCGCCGGCCGCGCCGGCGGGGGGCCAGGTCAACGCCATGAACGCGCCGAACGCGGCCATCGCCCCCTGCGCATGCCCGACGAAGAGGATGCCGTACGGATACAGCATCGTCCCCAGGCCCAGCCCGCAGACCAGAAGATCGCGGGCGGCCGGAGAGCGCGTGCGCCGCTCCACCCATCGCGCGAAAGCGAACAGAAACGCGAGCGCGCCGGGCACCACCGAGAACAGCCGCAGCCCGAACGTCGTCGCCGCCTTGCTGGGGGAGGGCCAGCCTGTCAGGTGCCAGAGCCGCGTCTCGAGCCAGAGCACGGGCACGCCGAGCAGCGACGTGCCCGGCGCCTTGCTCGAATAGAGGTGGCCGTGGCTGATCGCCTTGTCGTCGACGTAGCCCCAGTCGGCGACCACGCGATCGATGGCGAGAGTGTGATGCTCGACGATGGCGCGGGTCATCCACACCCGCACGTTCTCGTTGGGATTGTTGAGGCGCGGGAAATAGGGCGAGGCCGCCAGGTATGCGAGCGACACGAGCGCCCACACGAGGTGGCGGCGGGCCGCGCGCTCCCCCACGGGAGCCGGGGTGTCGTCGACCATTGGAGGGCGGGGGATGTTCACGAAAGGCTCGTTGATGAAAGCGGCTAGAAGGCGGGCAAGAACGACACCTGGATGACGAAGGGGGGGCGACGAATGCTCACCTGACCATCCTGGGGCGAGCCGAGCGAGTGCTGGCCGAGACAGACGCGATCGTGCCGGTTCAAGGGAACGGCGACGTCGATGGAGAGGAGCTGTTGATAGACCCCGAACGCGTCGTGCAGGACCCGGAAGCTGTACCCCACGTCGTAGAAGAAGTCGTTCCTTCCAAAGCTGAAATCGTCGCACGACGAGATCGCGCCCGCCTCGACGAAGAGGTTGCCCCCGAACCCGCGCACCGAGGTGAAGTGGGCGATGTTCCAGTCGAGGTCGGACACGTAGCGATCGCGCAGCTCGACGCGCGCCACGCCCCGCGACCGCCCGAGCAGCTCGTTGACCCCGTAGCCGCGCAGGCCGGTCGCCCCCCCCAGGTGAAAGAGCTGCGACCGCTTCCGGATGTCGCCCAGCGTTCCGCCGCCCTGCAGATCGAGCGCGAGCACGTGCCCGGGCCGCAGCTCGAGCAAGCGCAGGAACTCGGCGCCGCCGAACACCTGCGAGAAGCGCTCGCCGCTCTCGAGCGCGGTGATCGTGTAGCCGACGTCGGCCTCGACGCCGACGGCGCGCCACGGATCGATGAAGTAGTCGCGATCGTCGTCCCTGAACAGGGCGCTGCCGGTGAAGCGCCAGCCCGGCTCGGGGGGCGCCCCGGCGGCGACGCCGAACGTGGGGTTGGGGCGCTCGACGCTGATCCCCACGCCCGCGCCGCTGGTGAGGCGGTTCGTGTCGGCCTGGGGGCCGAAGCGCCGCTCGTACGAGGCGCTGAGGCCGGCGTCGATCGCCGCCGTGTGACTGACGAACAGGTCGAAGGCGTTTCGCAGATCGTGCTGCGGCTTCAGCGTCACCGCGGCGGCGAAGGACGCCTGCAGCGCCGACAAGTCCAGCAAGGCGCCAAAGCCGCTGTAGATGAGGCGCCAGCGCTTGGGAACGCGGTTGTCGAACAAGGGATCGTCCGACGGAGCCAGCGTGCCCACCGCGCTCTCGGTCAGCCGGTGGCGCGGATCGACCTCGACCGAGGACAGCCCCGCGGGGAGGTCCAGCTCGAAGCGGTGGCGCGTTCCCCGCTCTCTCCACACGAGCTCGTGCGCGACGTCGTCGCGATCGGTGACGCGCACCTCGACGGGCTCCAGCAGGTCCGCGCCCTGTCGCTCCACGTCGATGGCGACGTGCACCCCCGCCGGCGCGAGCGGCGTTCGTTGAATCGAGGCGACGCGGTAGTTCACGTGCGGCGGCGGGGCCGACAGCCACTGGGCCCAGAACCAGCCGAGCGGGGCGGCGAAGACGCGCGCGGCGGCCTGGCGGAGCGGGACGCGCTCGGCCACCACCAGGCGGGCCACCTCGGCCACGCCCGCGTTGCCAAGCAGGTCCAGCAGCTTCGCATAGACGAAGCGGTCGCCGGGGCGGCGGTGCGAGAACCGGCGCACGTCGTCGCGCAGCAGGTCGCGATCGTCGGCGTCGCCGAAGTAGCTGGAGGATGACGCCACCAGCGGCGCGTAGATCAGCTGATCGACGGCGGGGAGAAACGCCAGCGGTCGCAGCAGATCGCGCGCGAACTCCAGGCGGCGAAACCGCCCCAGCGCGAAGTTGTCGGCGACGTAGGACGAGATCACGCCCTTCGACAGCTCGACGTCGGGGTCTGGCTCGACGCGGCGGAGGGGACCGTCGAGCGCGGCGGCGATGACCGCGCGGACGAGCTCGAGGCGGTGATACTTGCGGACACGCTCGAGCGGAAAGATCTCGAACAGTCGATCGGACACCAGGATGACGCGTCCGTGGACCGTGACCAGCTCGTTGCGCAGGGGCGCCTCGATGATCGTCAGCGGCGTGCCGCCCGCGGCGTCGCCGCCGAGCCCCTGCGCCGCGAGAAAGGCCAGGCCATCGCGCACGGCCTCGAGGACCAGCCCGACCCTGTCCTCGCGCACGTAGGGCAGCACCTCGCCCTCGGAGGGCGGCGGTCGCGTGCCCTTGTGCAGGTAGCGGGCGGTGAAGCCGCCGGCGCCGATCTCCTCGGCGCCGAGCTCCCGATCGGTCACGAGCGTCACGTAGACGGCGTCGGTCCCCTCCGCCGCGATCGGGCGACCGTCCGAGCGCGCGACGCTGTCGCCGAGCACGACGTCGCTCCCGGGCGGCGCCACCACGCTCGCCTGGAAGTCGACGCGATCCGGGGGAGCGTCCGGCTCGAAGCCGTTCGGGCCGAGCGCGACCGGGAAGGGATAGAAGCCGCCCATCAGGCGGCACTGCGAGCCAGCGCAACCGAAGCCGCCGAGGCGCACCGGGAGCTCGGTCGTGAAGTCGAGCGTCAGGCGCACGGTGGCGCCCGGCGCGACCGGGGCGGGCAGCCGCACGCGCAGCAACGTGTCCGCGCCGGCGGCGGAGGGCTCGGGACGGAACGGACCGAGCGACCCTCCGGCTGCGTCCCGGACGGCCTCTATTTTGATGGACGCGGGCGAGAACCCCCGCGGGTAGAGCCAGTGGAAGCTCACGTCGCCAAGGACGGCCGGGCGGGTGCCGAGGTGGTCGGGATACAGCCAGAACAGCACCTCCGCTAGCGGCTTCGCCCCGGTGTTCGCGATCGTCCACGTGGCGGTGCCGCGCACGCGGCGCTCGCCGGGATCGATCGTGGCCGCGAGCTCAAGGCTAGGTCGCACGGTGAGAGGGGGCAGCCCGGGGGCCACCACCGGGGCGACCGCGGGCGGCGCGGCGGCGGTTGCGCCGGAGGTCGCGGCGTCGGGCGGCGCCGCGGCGGTCCCCTGCGCCCGCGCCGTCGCCTGCGACGCAAGCAGCGCCGCCAAGAGCATCGACAAGGACGGGAGCGCGCGCGCAGCGGACATCGTCACGGGCCGAGCGTGGAGGAAGGGGGTGGGGCGGCCTCGTCGCCTGGCGTCGCCGTCACCTCGCTGCCGCCGATCGCCGCGGCGGTCGCCGCCGTGTCGGGGCTGCTGGGATCGGCGGCGCGCCGCCTGACCGACGCCTTGCGGGCCATCGCCGGCGGGGCTTCTCCCTCGGCGCCGGCATCCTCGACGTCCTCGTAGTCGACGCCGGCCTTGCGGACGTAGTCGGCGATGGGCTTCTTCAGCTTCCCCATGATCCGGCCCTCGGTGACGGTCACGGGAAGCGGCTTCGCCAGCTCGTAATAGTAGCCCCGGGTGGCCAGCGCGTAGCTGTAGTCGACGCCGTCCACGGCGAAGTTGCGCTTCATGTGCAGCGGCACGTCGCCGATCCGGTGAAACGCGCGGCGACGCAGGATGAAGTCGAACAGGCGCACGGCGCGATCGTTCACCAGGCGGTGGCAGCCGTGCGAGAAGCGGCGCGCGATCGAGGTGTAGTCGACCGAGCCGTGCGTGCGAATCTGGTTGTCGAACCCGCCCCGATCAACGTGGATGGCCATCACGAGGCCATAGGCCGACTGGAAGCCTGGCCCCATCACGTCGGTGTTGACGACGGTCTGGGGGCCCTTGTCGCGCTCGCGCACCTTGCGGGTCAACAGATCCTTCACCGGGGTGCTGTCCGGAGGAATCCAGACCGGTCCTGCCACGATGTCCTTCCACACGCGGTTGCCGACGTCGCTGTTCTTGTACTTGTAGTAGATCTTTCCGTTCGCGTGCAGCTCGCTGCGCCACGATCCGATGGTGGTCCGCCACGACAGCAGCGGAATTCGCTGCCCTCGCCAGGTCACGAACAAGGTCAGGTGCGGATAGCGCGCACGGTGCTGCTCGATGGGGCGGCCCTTGGCGTCGAACGGGAAGTCGTACCAGACGTCGCCGCGATCGATCTCGGCCGAGAGCTCCATCGCCTCGTGGCCGCCCGCTTCGTAGTAGGGGGGCAAGGGCGGCGCGCGGAACGCGACGCGCAGCGAGGCCAGGCCCGCGTCGCCGTGCTGGCGAAGGAACGCAATCATGTCTCCGGGTCCCGTCACCTGGATGGCGTCCAGCAGCGCGCGCACGTGGTCCTCGATCACGTTGGGCACGGGCTGGGTGTGGCCCTCGGCATCGACGAACGTCGCGGGCCCGTCGTGCCCCGTGGCCGAGCCGTCCTCGACGATCCCCGCCGCGTCGGCGACGCGCTCGGCGAGCACCCGCCGGAACGTCTCGTAGTCGAGCTCCAGCGTCGGCCGCGACAGGGCGCTCTGGGTCTCGCCGCCGAGGAGCCCCCAGCCGAAGATGTCGTTGCGTCGCTCCCAGGCGGCCAGCGCCTCGTGCGTGGGAAGATCGAAGCTGCCCGGCGTGGTCTTGGCCCTCGGCGACAGCAGGCCTTCGCACTGGAGAAACGCTTGCACGGCGCGAACGGCGCGTACGCGCTCCTGTCCGCGGAGGGTGCGCGCGACCCGGCGGCTGACCTTCGCGTCGGCGTCGTGCTGCAGCGCCGCGATCGCCGCCGCCCGATCGCCCGGCTTCCACGTCGCGGGCGGCGCCGCGTCGCGGGGGGACGGGACAATCGCCGCGTCGGCGTCGGCGCCGGCGTCGTGCCGAGCGCCCGCGTCGGCCGCCGCCGCGGCCACGCGCGCGGACTCCTCGCGCCGGGCGATCTCCTTCTGCAGCCAGTCCGCGTCCCGGCCGGCCTCGGCGTGCTCGCGCCGGGCGTGCTCGCGATCGATGTAGCCGGTGGACCCGGTGAACGCGCGCACGCCGTCCCAGTCCACATCGGCTTCGCACGCCCGCCGTGCGGGGGCACGGTCCGCCTCGACGCGCGCGCGCAGCGCCGACAGTGTTGGCGGGATGCCGAACGCCTCCAGGAAGTTGGCCTCACCGGCGCCGAGCGGCCTGCCGTCGGCGTCGATGCGATCGTTCGCGAGCGCGACGAACGTGCGGCGGTACCCGTTCGGCTTCGCGGGGTCGCGCTGATCGCTGCCGCCGTCCTGAAAGATGAACGGCGCCCACGCGTCGCTGAGATCCACGACCAGCAGCCCGCGCGCGGCGGCTTCGGCGAACGTGGTCTTCGCCGCAGCTCCGGACGTCGTCGCCCCCGGCGCCGTCGCCCCTGGCGCCGCGCGACCTTCGTAGACGTAGACCTCGCCGTCGCCGAGCGCCGCCAGCGCCGGCCGCGTCGGGATGGGGATCTCGGGCGGCGGTTCAGACCGGGCGCGGCTCGCCACGCCGGCCGCGTCGCCGGCGCCGTCGCGCGGTGGGCCGTCGCCGCGCGGTGGGTGCCCGCGGCCACAGCCGAGCGTGCCCGCAAAAAGCGCCAGTGCCAACACGCCGCCGAGACGCACGTGGGTTGGCTTCACCGCCCCAGCATAACCAAACCGACGCCGACCCGCCCCGGGGGCCCCCGGTCAATCGCGGAAATTCACGAACTGCAGGTCGATTCCGAAGTCGTTGCCGCGAATCAGCTGGATCGCCGACTGCAGATCGTCGCGGTTCTTGCCGGTCACCCGCAGCTCGTCTCCCTGGATCTGCGCCTGGACCTTCACCTTCGCGTCCTTGATGGACTTGACGATCTTCTTCGCGGTCTCGGCCTCGATCCCTTGCTTGATCTTCACGAGCTGCCGGACGGTCTGGCCGCCCGCGACCTCGACGTCGCCCGCATCGAGGCACCGCTGCGAGACGCCGCGCTTCGACATGCGCTCGCGCAGCACCGTCAGCGTGGCGGCCGCGTGCTGCTCGTCCGACGTGCGGATCGTGATGCCCTCGGGCGTGCGCTCGATGGCGCTGTTCGTGCCGCGAAAGTCGTAGCGCTGGCCGATCTCCTTCTGCGCCGTGTGCAGCGCATTGTCGAGCTCCATGAGATCGACCTTGGAGACGACGTCGAATGACGGCATGGGAACGGGTTCCTTTTTTCCGTGTGGCGCCCGGTCGAGAAGTCAGGGGGCGGGCGATCGCTCGGACGTGGAGGCGGCGACGGCCTGGGCGGCCGCCGCGGCCCGCGCCGCCGCGAAGCGCGTGCGCTCCTCGATGTGCAGCCACGTCGGCCGCACCCGCGCGATGAGCCATTCGAGCGTGCGGAAGAAACGCACGCGGTTCAGCACGGGATTCATCCAGCCCACCGTGATGCAGTAGTGTCTGTCGTGGGGGGCCGCGTGGTGAATCTCGTGATGCCGCGGCGAGAGGATCAGCCCCCAGCGCTGCAGCGGCCGCGCGATAGAGGGCGCGTCGTCGTCGTGCGCCCACTTGTGGAACTGGTTCGTGGCCACCACGAACAGCCCCAGAAAGGCGACGAACGTGGCGGCGAAGAAGCCGAAGCCGACCCGGGGCGAGAGCAAAAAGGCCACCACCAGCGGACCGAGCACCACGATGCAGTTGTTTCCGTTGGTCTCGATGAAATCGTGCCGCGTGATGTCCTTTTGATCGGTGTGATGTTCCCGAAACGGACGGATGAAGTTCGGTCCCAGGAACGGCACCTGCTCGTTCCCGATGGTGTCGCCGGCCCAGTGCACGACGCCCGAGATCACGTCGGACGCGACGTACGCCACCAGCAAGGTTGCCAGCAGTTCCAGCCAGCCTCCCGGAGTGTCGACCGTTCGCCCGACCCGGATCCCGAAGCCGATCAGGAGGCCGAAGACTGCTGCTATCGACACCACCTCCACCGCCCGGTGCCGCCGCGAGTAACCGTATTTCGTTTCCGCCTTGCTCAAAGTGCTGCTCGCCGTCTTGCTCATTGTACCCGTGCTCCCCCTCCCAACCGGCGGTTTTTACCACACCCCGCCCCGCATGGTGCTCGGACCAAATGGGCCACCGGACCGGTTCGGGCGGGCGACGCCGTGCGGCGCATGGTACCCTAGATCATGAACAGGGCGGAGCGGATCCCCGCCGGCTTCTCGGCCCGCGCGCAGATCGCGCGGACGGCGGCGCTCGCGACCGTGATGCTGGTCATCGCCGTCGCCGTGGGGCGTCACGCGAGCGCCCGTTCCTGGCTGCTGCTACCGGCGTTCTGGGTGTTCGCGAACTTCTTCGAGTGGACCGTCCACCGCTTCCCCATGCACCGCCCGCTGGCGCCGCGGATCATGTACCGCAACCACGCCCAGCTGCATCACCTCGCCTTCGCCGACGGCGAGATGGCCATCGACAACCCCCGCGAGCTTTGGCTGATCATGATGCCCTGGTACACCATCGTCATGCTGCTGGTGGCGGCGTCGCCGGTGGCCATCGCGGTGGCGCTCCTCGGCGGCTGGCCGCTCGCCGGAATCTTCTACGTGGGGGCCCTGAGCTACTTCGTTTTCTACGAGACGTTGCACGCCCTGTATCACCTGCAGCCGGCGACCCTGGCGCGGCTCGGGCTGAAGCCGGGGGGCCTGTTCGCGCGGCTGCAGGCGCACCACGCCCACCACCACATGCTGCGGCGAATGGCGCACGTCAACTTCAACGTCACGATTCCCCTCGCCGACACCGTCCTCGGCACCCGCGAGCGCCCGCCCCGCCGCCCGTAGGCGTTTGCGAGACCCCATATCCGGTCCCCTCTCCCACGAATGTGGGAGAGGGTTAGGGAGAGGGAACCGACCAAGCAGAAAGAAGCCCCTGAACCGGGATTCGCCTGCTCTCTCCCTGTCCGTCGATCACTTGATCGCGGGCGCGAGCTTCGCCGCCTCGGCCTTCGAGCAGACCTTCGTCGACGCGTTCACGCTGACGAAGTAGCCCTTGCCGGGCAACCACAGCCCCGTCGAGCTCGCCAGCATGGGCGCCGCCTTCGGTGACTTGGCCTTCTCCGTCAGGTACGCCTTGCCCACCTTCTTCCACGCGAAGAAGGGGTCGTTCGGCGTCGACGGGACCTCTTTTTGCGCCGGCACGTACACCTGCACGAACGTGTCCTCCGGCTTTTCACCTTCGACCTTGAACACGTACTTGCAGGTCTCCTTCGATCCCACCTCGCCGAGGTAGGTGGCGTCCGACTCGCCACAGGCCTTGAAGACCGCCGCCTTCGTCAGGTGCTCCATCACGGCCGGGTCGCAGCACTTGCCGCCGCCGAACGCCTTGCAGTTGGTCGGCGCCGCGCCCCCCGCGCCCCCCGCGCCCGCCGCGGCGGCCGGCTTCTCGGCCAGCGCCCGCCGCGCGTAGCCCGCGCCGAAGGCGACCATCGCGGTCAAGGTCAGGGACAGGGAAAGCAGCTTGCGGGTCGTCATCGGGAGCCTCCTGGGGACGTGAGCGGCTGAAGCTAACAAAAAATGGAACCGGGGCGATAGGGGCGGGAGGCGGGGCCGTCGGCGCGAGCGTCAATGCGGCCCGGTTGCCGAAGCCGCATTCGAAATGTTGCGAGACGGTTGACACCTCCGAGCCTCGCGGGTAGATCCAGCCCCGCGAAACGAGGCCGGGCTCGCCCCCGACCAACCTTCGCCCGACAGAACATCGCCGGTGACAATCTGGGGTGGTAGTTAAGTCGGTTATAACGCCGCCCTGTCACGGCGGAGGCCGCGGGTTCAAGTCCCGTCCACCCCGCAGAAGCAAGCTCCGAAGATGACTCGGAAATTGCGGCCCAGTTCGAGTGCCCGGAAGGTTCGGATCGGTTGCCTTGTAAGAAGGTTGTGAGAAGCGGTGGGCTAGAGCCTGCCGACGAATTCGAACCGTTGGAAGGTTCCTCGGCGGGCGCCGCGTCGACGTGAAGCCGATCGATCTCGCTGCGCAAGTAATCCGGCACCAGGAACAGCCCCGCCGAGCTTTATTTCACGAATCGCTGGGACAGGACACTAGCGCGCCGCGCCCGTCGCCGGCAGGTCGATCGTGAAGACGCAGCCCGTGCCGGGGACGTCGCGCACGGTCACGGTTCCGTTGTGGGCTTGCGCGGCCTGCAGGGCGATCGCCAGGCCCAGGCCGAAGCCGGTTCGGTTCTCGTCGCGCTGGACGAGAGGGGCGAAGAGCTCTTCGGCCCTGCCGGGGGGCAAGCCGCCGCAACCGTCGTGGACCTCGATGGCGACGCGGGCGTCCCGGTGCTCGGCGCGGACAATGACTTTGCAGCCAGGCGCGCCGAACTTGATGGCGTTGTGGAGCAGATTCGAGATCGCCGAGCGGAGCAAGCGCGGGTCGGCGTCGAGTGTCAAGCCGGGAGCCGCCTCGACCTTGATCTCGATCTGCTTGGACTCGGTATCGATGCTGGCTTCCAGCACCAGATCGTCGATGAAGGGCCGCAATCGAATCAACTGGGGGTGGGGCTGCACGCCCATCTTGAGGGAGGCGTGGGTGAGCGCGCCGTCGACGACGTCCGTGGTGCGCTTGAGATTGCGCGCCAGGACATCGACGGCGCGGCCTCCGCTGGCCAGCACACCGGCGCGCAGGTGCATGAACGCCAGCTGGGCGGCGCCGAGAGGGTTGCGCACCTCGTGAGCGATGAAGCTGAGGTGCTCGGACGACTGCCGCTGCAGCTCGAGCTCGCGCTGGCTCACATACTGCGCAAGCGCGAGCGCGATTCCGGCGTTGATCCAGCGGTTGAGGATGACGTGCTCATCGAGGCTGATCGCGGCGTTCCCCTCACGGGCCAGCTCGAGGATGCAGTCCTGCAACATGCCGTACTCGCGCACGACCTCTCCGACGTCGAACCCGAGCCCAAAGCGTTGCGCGCCGTGTTCGGTGGCATTGCCCTGCGTCGGTGGCAGGGGCAGCGCCTTCGGGTACAGGGCCGCGATGATCTCGTCGACGAAGAAGGGCATTCGATCGAGGAGCTCGCCCGGCGCGAGCTGCTGCGATTGCTCTCCGGAACCGGTGATTCGTTGGCCCCACCGCGTGATCAATTCCTCGCGCTGGCTCTTGAGGAGCTCGTGGAGGGTGACGGTCAGGTCGGGCTGGGCCATGCGTCTCTTCTAGCAAACGGAACCCCGGATGGGGGGCAGGTCAGAAGACCGGAAAGGCCACGTCGAAGGGGAAACGGAAGTCCTGTTGCCGCCCCCCCTACGATCGGCGTGCGAGGCGCGCGGTCGGGGTGACGATGCCCTGCAGCGCCGAGCAGCTGTGTGGCAAGCTCGCCTTCACGGACGAGTCGATCCCTGTACGGCCGCTCAGGGCTGGTGGACCCAGGCGCGGACCAGGACGAAGAGACAGACCCCGGAAAAAACAACCTGCAGCGTCACGATCAACCAGAAGAGCGTCGCATTCTCGCGCCGTTGAAACGTAAGATACCTGCCGCTCGCCACCCCAGTTCGAAGTGCGCGGACGGCCTCGCGAACCAGCCAAACGCCCAGTGACGCTGACAGGATCGTCTGAAACAGTCGGAGGGGAAGTTGCGACACGATCGAGGTATTCCGCCCTCTGCTATTCTGAGAATCGATGCCGGCGAACTTTGGACAACGTCCACCACCGCCGGCAGTAGGCGCGCTCCTGGGTGTGGACACTGCCGGCGCCGGGTGCGGAGCGCTGGCTTCGGTCGCGATGTACCTGCGTCCCGGCTATCCGGCGGGCATCGCGACCACCGTCGCCGATCTTCTGATCCTCATGGGAATCATTGGTCTCGGCCGAAGAGAACGCAGCACCGACTGGCATCCCGGGGACGGGGATGCTCGGGGCGGCGGATGGCCTCGTGATACTCTTTTTGAACGAGGCGTTTATGGCCGCACCAGAAACCTTCGCAGTGAGATGTCCAAACTGTGACGTTGCCGTACCCGCCTTAACGGCCGGGGCTTTCAGCACGCGCGACGACGCTGACGTAGAGACCGAACATCTGCTGTTGAAGTGTAAGGAGTGCGCGTCGCCGTTTCTCGTGCGTCGGTATGGCTACTACATGGGAGGTGCCATCGGCTGGGCATACGATCCCCTAACGGTGCTGTACCCGGCGGAGAGGTCCCTAGACGCGTCCGTTCCGAAGAGCATCGCAAAAAGTTACGAGGAAGCCGGTGCGTGCGCGGGGGCTAGCGCTTTTACGGCATGCGCGATCATGTGCCGCCGGACGCTGGAGGCGATCTGCGCGCATCACGGAATCGTGCAGGGCAACCTCGACAAGAAGCTGAAGAAGCTTAGGGACGACGGGGTGATCGAAAAACGCCTCTTCGAGTGGGCGGACTCGCTTCGGCTGGTCGGGAATGAGGCGGCCCACGACGTGGAGTCGGAGGTCCACAAAGAGGATGCGCGGGACCTTCTCGATTTCACTCGTGCGTTGGTTGAGTACATCTTCACCTTCACCGAGAACTTCAAGAAGTTCACGGAGCGGAGGGCCGCCCGAAGGGCGGAAGTGCTTGCCGGACCGACCGAGTAGCGATGGGGCTCGCCTCGGAAGCGCTGGAACGCCCGCGGCTGGCGCTTGGCTGTCTACGGGTCTGACGTTCGCCTACGGCCCGCCTGGCAGAGCTGGCGCGGCCTGGTGCGCTGCTGTGCCTCGCTTCGTGCCCTTGTCGCTGCGCTGCTTGCGAGGCTTGATGTCCACACGTCCGGGAGGGCGACCGACCGGAGCTGACCCCGGGTGCCGGACAGCCGGCCGTTTGTTCTTCGACCCCGGAGGCCGACCAAGCCGAACACCTTGCGCACGGATGATCGCGAGCGCCGCTTTCGTACGGGCCCCGATCACCCGCCGCTCATACTGCGCGAACACCAGCAGCATGCCGCGCATCGCCTCGGAGCCGATGTCAGCCCCGTTCCCGGCGCCGTCAGCGACCTGAATCTCCGCGCCGCGCGCGTGCACCGCGTCCGTGATGTCGAGGGCCGTCCGGGGGTTGCGCGAGAGCCGGTCCCATTTCTGCGCGAGGAGGGCCATGCCGGCCTTCACTTTACGGGCATCACTCGTTGTAACTGGAACAACGCGACGGTCGGCGCCCCGACTTCGGCGCCTGTGGCAGGCGCGCGTCTTCAGCAGACCATCGTCGTCGACCACTTGATCGTCGAGGACGGCCCCAACTCGGCAATCAACGGCGGGAACGTTTGGATCGGGCAACTGGAGGCCCTGGGCGGAATCAGGGTCATCGGCCAGGACCTGGCGCGGTTGGGCAACCTGCGTTTGTCGGACCTGAAGAACACCACGGTGGAGTGGAACGAGCGCCGGCCCTATCGTGGGCTGGTGGCGCCGATCGTCGTCAACGCTACCACCGATTTCGAAATCCCGGTCACGGAATATTGCGGTCGTTGCGTGTCTTTGCCTCGCCGCTGACCGGCGTCACGTCGGTATCGCTGGTGCTCGAAGACACCGCCACCCAGGACATCACCGCGAGTCTCGTGGCTGGCGGCTGGGCCCAGATCGCCCGGTTCGTCACCGACATGGGCAACAGCTTCGGGACTTACAACCGCCTCAACTCTGGTGCGTACAACGGCAGCAAGGTGGTGATCCGCGTCGTGACCACCGGCTCGTTCGCGGCGGGCGTGTACTTGTTCGTGGACGCGGAGATGTTGACGGCGTCGGCTTCGCTGTACACGACGAGCGGCAACCCGACCTACACCGACACCTCCCGGCCCCTGGAAATCGCCGGCAGCGGGGCGCCGTCGCTGAATGCGGCCTTCGTCGGGCAAAAGTATTTGAACGTCGCAAACGGCCAGCGCTACACCGCCAAGGCCGTGGGCAGCGGGGCAGGGGACTGGGCGTAAGGCCAACCCACATGAACGAGGACCAGACGAACCGGCAGATCGAGACCGCGGCCAACATCGCCCGGCTTCAGGTCACAGTGGAAGGGATCGAGGGGACGATCGAGCGGATCGACGGCAAGCTGACCAACGTCGTGGAGCGAATCGAGACCGCGGTCGTCGGCCACGGCTTCGCGATCCAGCAGCTACAGGCGGCGGAGGCGAGGCGGACGAAGGCTCGGACGGCGGTGGTGAAATGGGTGGCTGGGGTTGTGGCCAGTGTGGCGGTGGGCGTGATCATGTTTCTGGTGAAGCGGTAGAGAACTCGTCGACGCAACAGTGGCAGAAGTTCCGGCCGAAGGCGGTTAGGTCCAACGTGCGATGGTCGAACATGGGCACCGTCAGGGCCATAATTCTCTCCAACGGACCGCGGGCTTGAGGCGGAAAATGTTCGAGCGGAACTTGGTTGGCCGGAAGCCCAATCGTTTCTGCTCCGGAAAACCGGACGAGGTTCAGTCGTTCGAGGTTGCCGACGGAGACCATTGCACGGGCGTCCGGCCGACAGCCAGCGAGGGCAAATAGGTCGGTGACGTCCGAGACGCCCGGGAACAAGATCTCTTCATCTCGACTGACCATGTGCTCATGGGGCGCGAGGGAATAGAAGTGAGCCGTGTAACGCGGGTTTGCCAGGATCGCCAACATCCGGGCCTCTCCAGGCGCCAGTTGTTTGATCACCTCGACGAACGAGGGATGAACGTCGCCGGCCGTGGCGCTATCCATAGAGCGGGCTATCAGCGATGCGAACATGGCCCGCAGTTCTTCGGACCGCGTATAGGCGACGGCCATCAGAGCCGGGACCGCGATCTCGGGCTCGGGGGTCTGAATGCGCTCAGCAGGGACGCCTTCCAGGCGCATTCCAACCTCTTTCTCGATCCACTCTTCGATTCGCTCGAAGCCCCAGGCCATAGCACGAAGTGGTGCGAGGACCGTGTCGGTCAACCGCCCTAGAACGACTCCGACCTTTTGGGCGGGCGGGACAAGCACGGCTTCGATGATCTTCTTTCCAGCAGCTCCAGCCGCCGTCATCTCCGCCACTTTCAGCAGGGCCTCCGTCGTCGCGGGATCGACCATGCCCCCCAATGGTAACATCTAGGCACGATAACGTCATGACGCTAAAACGTCTACCTCGAGCCGAGCGGTCCCCTCCGGTCGCGCGCCGCCTGGCTTGACGACCGGCGCTCGATGGTCAGACTACGACTGTGGGGAGCCCCGTCGTCCACTTCGAGCGGTCTCGATGAGATCGCTCCTCGTGCTGGTCGCGTTGTCGGTGTCGGCGGTCTTCGCAGGGCTTTCGGGTCTCCATGTGTTTTGGGCGTTCGGTGGCCAGCGCGGTCGGAGAGCGGCGATACCCGAGCTGCATGGGAAGCCGCTCTTCCGGCCGGGAGTCGGCGGCACCCTGGTGGTCGCCTGCCTGCTGGCGCTGGCGGGCATGTTGGTGCTCGAGCGAGCCGGCATCGGATCAGGGCTTCTTCCACCGACGGTCAGCCGGTGGGGTGCCTGGGGCGTGGCTGCGGCGCTCATGGGTCGCGCGGTCGGCGACTTCAACTACGTCGGATTTTTCAAACGCCGAGCAACGACGGGGTTCGCGGGAATGGACACGCGCCTGTACTCCCCGCTCGCGCTGGCGCTGGGCCTGGGCGCCGGCATCGTCGCGTGGGGCGGCGGCTGAACCCCCCGACGTGCAGCGGACGGCAACCAGAAACATCGGCGCCTCGCCCAAACTGGCACATCTCGCCAATTGACATCGGCGGGCCACTCCTGCCAATTTTGCCCCGATGTGCGGCGTGAGAGTGGGGACTAACGTGGCGGTTGCCTTCCTGGCGTCGGCTCTGGCAGCGGGCTGCACCATCGAGGCCGAGAATCCGGTCCGGTATCAAGAGGACTTCGCGGGGGCACCGAGTCCTTTCGTCGTGCAGGGCCAGGCGTCGGATGGTCGAATCACGATTCAGCTTCGGCCAGGCCTGTGCAGGCAGATCGCCATGGGGGATGGTCTGCCGCCCAAGGTGGTGCGCGAATATCCCTGCCGATATCCCGTCGCCAACGTCAGGTTGTCCTTCACCGTGCCTCATGCGGGCTCCGGCTCGGGGGTGACGGACCCGACGGGGCAGATGACGATCTTCGTGCCCGATCGACAGACGCTGGGATTGGGCGCGACCGACGTGGCGACCGTCTTCAGTCGCAATCAAGTCGTCGCGCAGATTGGTCTGGGCCCGTTGTTTGTCGCGGCCAACGCCAGACTGCAGGCGCGGCTGACGCCCCCGCCACCCCTGCCCGACGAGCGCGAGGGGAATCCCCCTTCGCCGCCGCCGCCGCCGCCTCGCCCACTTCCGTCGCCCCCGCCGCCGGTAGACCAGGCACCGAAGACCATGGTCGCGATCGACTGCGAGAACGCCAATCTCGTCGACACGATCGGGCCGGGGGAGCTTCGAGCGTTCCAGACCCCGCAGACGGATTTCGTCCTTCCGGTATTCACGCTGAAGAACGAGTCCGGTCGCTCAGACTTCGATATCTATGCATTTGGGGACTCGGCGCTCAAGCACCGGATCGCCGCGGGGACCCACAATGGCCCCGGCACGGAGCTGATCATCGCGCGCTCGGAGCAGTCGGTCGGCGAGGTCTATGCCATCGTCAAGAATGTCGGACCGGAGCCCGCGACGTTCCATCTGTTCTGTCATTCGGTCGATCTTGCAAAGACGGCCGTGGTCGCCGGCTTAGAAACCCTGGCTCAGACGGCGCTCGGTGCGGCGGTCTCGAACGACTCCGACTCTCAAGACCAACGTAGAAACAAATCTCGCGCCATCGCCGCGACGGTATCCGCCATCGAGAAGCAAGATCTCGTCGAGGTGGGGAAGGACGTCGCCATCAACGAGATCACGATGCGTCTGCACGAGGAGCTCGGTTACGATGCTTTCGGCGATTTCGTGGTCAACCTGGCCGTTTCGACGGTGCGCGAGATTTTTCACGACTTTCCGTAGGCAGGGGCCTGATCGGCCCCGCGGAATAGTCGCGCCACGCTCCACGGGCTGGGAGGCCGGCGGCGGCGTTGGCGATCGAATGCAGATGCCAGGGGAAATATCTGGCTCGGTTATGCGTTCTAATGACTGCCTGCGAGGAACCGGTCGAAAAGGCTCGTCGGAGAGCGGCGGTTCGCGCAGCGCGTGCGTTTCACGCAAGCCATCTCTTGGAGGTCTGTGACATGAGGTGGAGAAGTGCTCATACATCGGCGGGTCTCGCAATCGTTGCTGCGCTGCTTACCCTCGACAGCTGCGCGCCGGGCGTGCGACCGCCACCGGTCAGTGGCAATACCGGACCGGAAAATCGCGACCTCATCTGCCCCGGCCTCCCCGGCCTCACCTGCCCGGCTCAATGACAGGAAGCCCGCGAAGCGCGGGGGTAGGGGTCGGATCGAGGCAGCGAAAGTGGACGTAAAAGTTCTCATCGGCAAAAAGTGGCGGGGGGAAACGGCCTTTGAAAGCACTGTCCCCGCGAATTCTTCGACGTCGGCGCGGGCGCGGCCGGCGGGCGCGCGTTGACAGGTGTGGTCAAGGCGCATGGCGGCGTTCGCGAGCCTGCGCCAAAATGATCGAAATCCTGGAGCCCGAAGATCTGACCAGTATCCCGAGCTGGCCAGTCCCGACCTGCGCAAGATGGGCGTCGCCGTCATTGTGCGAAACGACTCCCACCCGCCGCGGGGGGTGGTGCTGCTGATGCTGGAATGGGCCGGCTGTCACTGAAGGCGGAGCGTGGGTCAGCGCCCGCCCGACATCCGGGCAATCAGATCGCTGGCTAAAGCCGGCGACAAGATCAGCGACACGCCCCAGCTCTGGGAGAAGTCGCTCACCGGCCCGGTCTGTGCGCAGTCGATGCACCTGGCCCTGATCGGGGCTCCGGAGTCGAGGAGGATCCAGGGTGCCAGGGCGACGGTGGCGGTGCCCTGGGTCCCGCGCTTGTAGAGCCCGACCGCGAGCTCCAGGCGCGTCTCCGGTCGCACGACCGCGACACCTACCGGGCCGATATTGAGGCTGGGCCCGGCCGCCTGAGCTGGGACCAGGACCAGATCGTGGGCGAACGCGCCCCAGCTCACTCCGGCCGCCAGGAGCAATCGCACCGCCCCCAGCCGCCCCATCGACATCTCCGGATAGGCTTCGAGTCTCAGACGGCGCTCATAGGTTCCCTGGTTGAACGCGTCTTCCGTGCCCCCGGAATCAGATGAGGGGATCGCGAGGATCGAGCTCCGGATCCCGCCGCTGATGGCCATCGGGATCAGCCAGGATCCCTCCGGTGAGCCAGCGCGCAGCTCCAGCCCGGAGTCGACCCAGCCCCAATCGCCGCTGGCTTCGACCACGCTGCCCAGCGCCTGGCGCACACCAAGTCGGATGGGAATGGGCGCGCCCCAGGGGATCGGTCCTCCGAATGTTTGACCATTGCCGCTGACCCTGGCGCTACCGACGGTCGCGCTTGCCCGGCCGTACGCAATGGCCCACGACGGCTGCAGCTGGGTCACCGTTTTGGCCCGGACCGGGCCCCCGGGAACGGGCGCGGTCAGCGCGCAGCCGGCAACAGCCAGCGCAGCGAGCATCGGAAGACCGCTCAGCGGTTTGGACATCGACCCCCATGCAAAGCAACCTGCAGACCAGCGTGGCTCGCGCGAGATTGTTGCGCAGCTCCCCGCTCTGTGGCGGTCAGCCTGGTGAAAGCTCACCGCAAGCTGATGGACGAGCTTGCGCCTATTGTCGCTTCGAACGCCATCAGGGCAGGCTCTGTCAGATGGGGCGGTTCCCAGTTTGGGCTTTTGCTGTCGTCGCCGGCGTTCATTCGGACCCTGCGCCGGCTTCCGGGCACTCCCCTTCTCCTCCGACAGAGCGAAACAACTCCTTGAGCGCCTTCCCATCGTAGCGGAAGACCTGGGTTTGCCAGCCCTCGACGTGCCGCGCCCGAAGCAGCAGCTCGCGCTTGCCATCACGATCGACGTCGGCGACCGAATCGACAGACAGGACCTCAAATTCCGCCCAGTCGCGTGACGCCTGGAGGTAGCCGGTGAAGGCGGGCTGGCCATCTCCGTCGGGGATCACGACGACCAGGGAATAGTATTGGCGCTTGTACTTCGCAGGATCACCCAGAAGATCCGGGTGCGTTGCTTGGAGGACCGTCTCCGGCTTGCCGTTGCCATCGAGATCGACGTGATAGGCGCGCTCGATCCTAGGCTTGATCTTGATCTTGGCGGCTCGTTCGATCACCGTCGCCACCGCGACGACGTCACGCTGCTCGATCTTCGCACCCTGCAGAGGACCGGCCACCACCACCTCGCCCTCGTCGGCGGTGTTCACGGCGGCAAAGCCCTGGGCCGTCGCGGGCGCAGCCAACTCCACGAAGAAGTCAGCGCACTCCTCGCGAACCTTCCCATCCAACGTGCCCTTCACCGTGCTCGTGCCCGTCCCTTCGGCAGCTCCGGCGGGGAACAACTGGTAGGCGGCTCCTCGCCTGGCCAGCCTCGCCACGACTTCCTTACCCGCGACCGCCGCCGCCTGCCATGCGCCGCCGTTCACCACCGCCACGACCATCGCCTCGTTCTCCGCCTGAACGTCCAGCAACGCCGCCAGGGGCAGCCTGCCGGCTCGTAGGCCGCCGCCGATTACCGGGGATGGCTTTGGCGGCAAGGGCTGTGGTGCCGGCTGCGGTTCCGATCGCTTGCTACAAGCCAGGAACCCAAGGGCCAGCCACCCCGTCTTGCGCCATGCCGGCATCCTGATTCCCCACCTCGGCACGGCAGCCCATCGCCTCACGACGTATGGTGATATCGTCGGCGCGCCCCGAGCGCAATCGAGTTATCGGAGGATCAAGAGGAGCCTCTCCGTGCCGCCCGAGCTTGGCGGCGAGTGGCCCGTCGGCGCGCACATCGTGATGACGGTGGAGCTTGTTACCACCGCGCGCGAGACTCGCATGACCGTAGCGCAGCGGGTCGCCGAACCGGAGCTCCCCGATTCGGCACCGGTCGTGCGCCATGGGAAACTCGCAGCGATCGGTTGGAGTCAGACGGCGGCGCGACTCGTCGCGTACCGCGAACGGAGGACACCATGGGACTCTTGACCTTCAGCATCAACGTCACTCTGGACGGCTGCGTCGACCACCAGGAGGGAATCGCCGACGACGAGACACACGCCTTCTTCACCCGCCTCATGGACGAGGGCGGGGCGATGCTGTGGGGCCGCGTCACCTACGAGATGATGGAGAGCTACTGGCCGGCGGTCGCCCGCGGCGACGAGGAGGCGCCGCCGGCGATGCGCGAGTGGGCGGTCAAGCTGGAGGCCAAGCCCAAGTATGTGGTGTCGTCGACGCGAAAGGACTTCCCGTGGACCAACAGCCATCACATCGCCGGCGACCTGCGCACGGGCGTGCAGAAGCTCAAGGACGCGACCCCGGCCGGCGTGCTACTCGGCAGCGGCAAGCTCGCGACCGAGCTGGACCGCCTGGATCTGATCGACGAGTACAAATTCCTCGTCCACCCCAGGATCGCCGGCCACGGTCCGACCCTGTACCAGAGCGGGCTGCCCAGCACGCGACGGCTCGAGCTGGTCTCGGCGAAGCCGCTGCGCAGCGGCGCGGTCGCCATGCACTACCGGCGCGCGCGCTGACTCAGAGCAGCCCCATCGCGCCCAGCTCGCGGACCAGCGCGTCGTCGGGACCGTCACGAGGGCCAGTCCGCGGAGCGCGACGATCGATGGACCCGAGGAGCCGCTGCGCGTTGACGACATCAATCGCTCTCGGGTCGAGTCGATGGCTAACGTCCTTGCGCTTCCTGCTGTCCAACGGACGCGGAAGTCAGCCCCGAACCGTACGGGCTTTCCGGGCGCTGCCGCTCGGCCCTCGGCTGCTCTCCCGAGGCAGAAGGACCACCAAGTCAGCCGCTTCCTCGGCATCCCTGAGAAGCGTCTTGCGCGGCGTGCCCATCTGGGCGCGCATCGTCAAACCCTTGGAAAGGTCGATGACCTGGCTCGCACGCGCGGCCACGGGAAAGTCGGCCGGGATTTCCCCAGCGCTGATCCCGTCCCGGAAACGACGCTCCACTAGCGCTGCAGCTCCAGCCGCTGCGTTCTGTAGGAACTGCCGGACCTCTGCGTCGTCCACGAGCGGCGCGACGCACACGAGAAGACAACCCACGGCGGAGCCTTCCTCGGTCGCACTTTCTACGGCGTGCCTCAGGAAGCTGGCGAGCGAGTCGCGAAGAGCCTTCGGTGAGAGAAGTGCCTTCGCAGCGCCAGCGCCCTTCGTCTCGGCGTACGCCCGGAGGACCCGCAAGAACAACGTCCGCTTGTCCCCGAAGACGGCATACAGGCTCGGCCGTCCCACACCCATCCCGGCGACGAGATCGTCGATCGTCACTCCGTCGTAGCCCTTCGACCAGAACACCTGGGTCGCCTTTTCCAGCGCTTCCATCTCGTCGAAGCTGCGCGGTCGCCCACGCGGCTTCGTGCCAAATTGAACCATTTAGTTAAAAAAACTCCTTGCGGCTGACCATTCGCCCCATTAGTGTACTGAATAGTTCGAAACTGGCAAGGCGACCCTATCGTCGCGAGGAAAACCACCCATGAGACATTTGATCGCCCTCGTCACCGGCGCCACTTCCGGGCTCGGCCATGCGGCAGCCCGCCTGCTCGCCGGAGAGAGCTGGCACGAGATCATCGTCACCGGGCGCAGCCTGGCCGGGGCCCAGCAAGCGGCCGCTCAACTCGCGGCCCAGGACAAACTACAGGTCTTCACGCCGCTGGAGCTGGATCTGGACACGCCGTCCAGCGTTCAGTCCGCCGTTGCCGAGCTCGTCAAGCGGGGTCAGCCGATCGATTTCCTGCTGCTCAATGCAGGGATGGTCCCAGGTAAGAAGCGCGTGATCACCGCGGCGGGCGTCGAGGAAGCTCAGGCCCCGCTGATCGGCCATCATCAACTGACTGTCGGGTTGCTCCGCGCCAACCTGCTGAGCCCCGACGCGCGGATTGTCATCGCCGGCGCGGAACCTGCCCGTGGAGGCGTGCCGATGTTCAGCTACACCGATGTGCCAGCCCTCGCGGCCAAATACTTCCGGGGAGACCGGACCGCCGCTATCGAAGCCCTGATTCGCAACGGGCCAAACGTGAAGTACGTGCCCAACAATACGTATGCCGACGCGAAGCTCATTATCGCTTGGTGGGTCGCGGCGCTGGCGCGCCGGCTACCCTCCGGCATGGCCGCGTACGCTGTCTCGCCCGGTGGGGCGACCGCCACCAAGGCGGTGCGAAACGCTGGCCCGGCGTTGAAGTATCTGTTTATCCCACTCGTGAACCTCATTCCCGGCATGAATCAGACGCCGGAGACCGCGGCTCGTCGGTACCTCCAGGCGTCGGAGTTCGGCCCCGACGTCTCAGGGCAATTCTTCGCCTCGGCTCAAGGGAAGTTCTCAGGCCCAATTGAGGTGCAGCGCCAGCCACACCTCTACGATCGCGCCAGCCAGGAAGCCGCGTGGCAGGCCGTCGTCAAGGTCTCTGGCGTCGACTTCTCCTCCGCGGCACCCTTGCGCGCGGAGTCCTGAGAGAGCGCTCGATCGCGGCTGACTTGAACGTGGTGACCCAAGTGAGCTGGCGAATCCCGGGTGGCCGTTCCCGCGCTTCGATCTCGACGAACCTGCCCGGTCGTATACGCGGCCTAGCGGCATTGTGGATTGTTCCGATCACACAGTGCTTCCGCTTGCGGTCTGCGCTCGTGCGTTCGGCGCCGCGCTCGAATCAGTCGCCGGGAATGGCAGGCAAGAGCTTTCCGTAGAGCTTGCCCAGCTGATCGACGTTGAACACACGCTTCGCCCCCTCGACGCGCCAGAACGGATAGGTTCGCACGTGCGTGATGTCGCCCGCCTGAAGCACCAGCTCAAGGAGACCCCAAAATCAGGTCAATCCCAGGGATTGAAGATCGGGACGCGGGCCTGCTCGTAGTCGCTTTCATCGCGCGACACGACGGTCAATCCGTGACGTAGGGCAGTCGCGGCAATGATGAGGTCTGGCTGCGAGAATGTGTGCCCGACCTTTCGGCCGTCTTCGACCAAGAGACGCCATTTGAACATGATGTCCTCTGTGACGGCGAGAACGCGCTGCGCGAACATCGGCCTCACTTTGTGGGTGAGCCAGTCGTTGAGCTCGGCGCGTCGGGTTACGCTGGCGACGGTCTCGATGCCGAACCTGATCTCGGCAAAGGTGACGGCGCTGACAAAGAGATCCTCGAGCGGTTGTTCGGTGATGAAGGCGACCACCTTGGGTTCCGGCCTGGGCCGGCGCAGTTCGGACAAGACGTTGGTGTCGAGCAGCCAGCCGTTCACGGGAGGACAACATCACGAACGGGTGGTCGGATTCGCTTCGGTTCGATGGCGACCGCACGGTGCGGGGAGGCTTGCATCGCAGCCACGAGAGCCGCACCCGTAAGGTCGCCCCGGAGGCGGCGAAATTCTTCCGCGGCGATGACGACGACTTCATCTCGTCCATGCACCGTGACGTGCTGCGGACCCTCGTCGCGGACACGTCGGACGAGCTCGCTGAAACGTGCCTTCGCGTCCTGGAGCGGCCAGTGCCCGGACTGCGGCGCACGCCTCCGTCGGGTGGATTTTCGCGAGCCCACCGAAGGCGATGGCTTGATAAATCTAGTCACGCTGACCAGAATATCATGTTTGTTGGCGATTCCAAGCCGCCGAGCCAGAGCCCGTTGGCTCAGCCGGGCGCTCAGCTGGTCTGGGCCATCAGCAGGATGTAGTCGGTGCCCTCGACCAGTACGGCGGAGCCGGTGGAATACCGGGGCCTGAACATCGCCTCGCCGTCGATCACGCGCCCGCGCACGGTGACGCGGGACTGTTCCCCGCGCACCAGCTTGGCCTTCACGACGTCCGGAAACCAGGGCAAATCCGCCACGGGCACGCTCTCTGGCGCGGCGCCAGCGTCCGCGCGGGTCAGCGCTGCGGTGATGCCGGCGTCGAAGCGGATGACCGCCACCAGCCGATAGTCGGTGGGCCCGAATCCGCCCGGCGTCCCGACCGGGACCTCCTCGAAGGCCACTTCGAGGGGAGTGGCGGGGAGCTTCAGCGCCATGGCGAGCACGTGCGCATCGTGACTGACGGAGGAGGCTTGCCCTTGCTTCATGTCGTCTTTCCGGGAGTGGCAGCCGAGGCCGCCCGCCAGCGAGGTTGCGGTGATGAGGGAGAGCGAGATGGCGGCGGTCCTGACGCCTCTCGTGCAGGGTCGGGCGGCCTGTATCACGTTCTGTTCCGGGCGCGGCGGTTGTCTTGCGGTTTCCGATCCCGGCTGTCCGAGATGTGCTGGACGACCGTCGACGCGGGCGTCGCGCCGGACCAGGAGACGGCCCGGGTCAGGACGGAGTAGTTCATGTACTGCTGCGCCAGCCCCGACACCTCGAAGCGCCCGTTCGCGTCGTCGGGGATTCCCGTGGCGATGTCGTGCATGCCCGGGTTGAAGTTGTACCGGTCCTCGGCGTGCAGGGTGAATAGCGCCGAAAACGAGCCCACCCCCACCATCGAGACGGTGCCGCTCAACCAGATGAAGTGGGAGCCTATCGCCTTCTGCCAGTTCTCCGTCGCCGGATAGGGGAACAGGGAAGCCATCGCCTTGTCGTGGCTGCCGCAGGCGATGCCGCTGCTGGTGACCCGAAACGTCGTCTGCCCTGCCGCCGTCGGGGCCAACTCCTCCACGCCGCGGCGAAAATCCAGCACGGCGTTGTGGAGCGTGGTCGCCCCGGACGGGTCGCTGTCGACGTAGCGGTCGTACGAAAAGATGCGATCGGCCCCGTGCCCGTAGAGGAAATGGCGGTAAGCGGGCAGCGCGTCCGGCAGGTTGTTGTGCGGCACGAAGGGCACGTTCTGTCCCGCCTCCGCGCCCTCGAGCAGGGCGGCCCATTCCGCGAAGACGGCCCGATCTCCCGCGGTGGGCGGCCGCCTGGGAAAGTGATCCAGAAAGCCGTTGTCCTCGTGGATGGGCGGACGAACCGGAGGCCCGATCGTGTAGGTCGCCACCGTCGCCATGGCTATCGTTCCTCCTCGATACGGCGAACGTCGACGATGGCCGCGCGTGCGCCGCGCCCATCGTCTGGTACCGGTCGCGCCGTGCCGGCATCGATGTTGGTGTAGATGGCCGCCCAGGCCAGGAACCAGGGGAACAACACCATCAGCAACAGAAACCCGTCGACGATGCCGGCGATCGGGCCGGGAACCGACGCGACGGCGAAGGCGGCGTTGGAGATGCAACTGAATCCGAGGAATGCGCCCGAGAGCAGCAACGGGCACAACCAGAACATCATCCGGTCACCGCGGCGCGCGGCCTGGCGCAGATCGTCGATGCCGAAGCTGGTCTGGACCCCTACCCCCACACCCTTGCCCTCCATCACGTCGTCGGGCCGCTGGATGTCGGCCCCCCTTCCCAAAGCGACCCTGCCCGCCTCGTAGGGTTCGAGACGGCGGACCTTTCCGTTCATGTGTTTGAACAGGACGTAGAAGAGAAGGGCGGACATCGCCCACAGGCTCACCCCGGCGATGGCAAATACCTTCGCCAGAGTCCAGGAGACGCCAAACCTCTGGAGCAGAAGGGGATTGGGAAACATGGCTCAGTTTGCCTCCGCCGTGGCACGGGCCATCTCGAACGCGCGCTGCGCGCGCAGGGCCACCACCAGATCGTCGTGAGCCGTTGGGCCGAGGAGCAACCAGGTGGTCAGAAAACCGTTTCGCTGCGCGAAGCCCAGCCGCGCCGTGGCGTCGGACGAAGCCAGATGACCGTTCACCACGAAGCCACCCAGCCAACCCGCCACGGCAGCCGCCCGGGGATCGTCATCCCCCGTGAGCGGCACCGGCGCGCCCGAGGTCGAAAATCGGAGCGCCGCCAGCTTCTCCACGGCCCTGCCCGCGAGCCGATCCAGCGGCGGAACCGCTTCGCCTTTCTCGAGGCGTTGCACCTTGATCTGGCAGTACGCGAGCAGCCTGTCCTTCGCCGGGTTGGTGAGGCGCAGATCCACCGCCGCCACGCCCTCGGGGGCGGGCTCCACCGGCGTCGCGGACCAGCTCGCCGGATATGCCACGCGAAAGTTGGGTCGCCTGCCACGCGCGGTCAGCCAGGGTTCCAGCTGCGACTCCCCGGTTGCCTTCTGCACCGTGAAGCCGTCGTGGGCCACCCAGCAAGTGTCCTTCACCTCGTCCCAGTGAGCGCGCGGCACGAGGCACGTGACCAGGAAGATGTGGCCGCCGTCGGCGCGAGCGGAGGTGCGGCGGACCTGCTGGGCGCCGTCCCGAATCCGCGTCCCGGTCGCTTCGAAGTACAGGCCGTGGACGCCCGGAATCCAGTGCCCCGCCACGATCGTGTAGCCGGACCGTGAGAAGGATTCTCGCAGCATGGTGTCGAGGGGGATCTCGAACCTGGGCATGGTCGTCGACATGATGATCGCCGGCGAGCCGAGCGCAGGCGGGCCCGTGAAGTCACCGAGCGCGACGGTGTCGAGTGGACCGCCCGCAGGCGCGGCGACCGAGGACGGCTTCGTGAACTTCCAGTCCTTCGGCACCAGCACTTCGTACCCGAGTCCGGCGTCGGTCTCGGGGGCGTATTGAAACCTGAAGTGCGTCTGTTCCAGCGTGGCGACGAGGCGGGGCGCCATCATCGGGATGTCCAGGGGGCCGGTCGCCTGCGCGAGGCCGGGCGCCGACACCGGCTCGGGCGCGGCGTCGCGCTTCGAACAGCTCGCCGCCCACAGCGCCGTGAGGACGCCCAGACAGCTCGTCGTGATCGAGGGGAGAGTCCTTCGCATCGTCGTCCTCTTCAGTCGAAGCGGAGGGTGGCGCGCTCGATCTCGAACACACGCTGGGCGCGCAGCGCCACCAGCAGATCGTCCTGAATCGTGGGACTGACCACGAGCCAGGTGATGAGCAGCCCGTCTCGCCGCGCGAAGCCCAGCCGGGCCGTCGCCTCGGACGCGGGCACGTGACCGGGAACCACGCATCCCCCCAACCAGCCTGGCACCGCCGCGGCGCGCGGATCGGTCTCGTCGGTGAGCGGCGCCGGGGCGCCCGACGCCACGAAGCCGAAGCCCGCCAGTTTCTCCAGTGCTCTGCCTGTCAGCCGATCGACCGCCGGAACCACCTCGCCCTCGTCTAGGCGCTGCACCTTGACCTGGGAGTACGCGAGCAGCGTGTCTCGCCGTGAGTTGAGGAGACGGATGTCCACCGCCGAGACGCCGTCGGGTGCGGGCTCGACGGGGGTGGCGGACCAGCTGATGGGATAGGCCACCTCGAAGTCGGGATTGCGGCCCTGTGCCGACAACCAAGGTTCCATTCGATCGATGCCCGTCGCCTTCTCCAGCTTGAACGTGTCGTGCGCGATCCAGAACAGCTTCTTCGCCTGGTCCCAGTTTCGCCGGCCGGTCAGGCAGTTGACCGAGAACAGGTGGCTCCCGTCGACCCGCGCCGACGTGCGCCGGACTTCCTCGACGCCGTCGCGAACCCGCGTGCCGGTCACGTCGAAGAACAGCCCGTGGGCCCCGGGGAACCACTTCGCCGAGACGATGGTCCAGCCCTCTGAGACGAGCGACAGCCGCGTCCACTCGTCGATGCCTATCTCGAACGGAAGCGACGTCACCGTCACTGCGATGACGGGCGCGTCGATCTCGGCCGAGCCGGCAAAGAAGCCCAGACCTTGGCTGGTGAGCGGTCCGTCGGGCACCGGGCCGAACTCCTGCGAAAACGCCCACGTCTTCGGGACCAGCAGCCGATAGGTAAACAGCGGCAGTTGCTTGGGGACGGCCTCGAAGTTGACATGGGTGTGCTCGAGAGTGGCCACCAGGTCCGGCGCCATCATCGGGATCTCTAGAGATGAATCGACCATCGTGTGCCTACATGTTCCTATTTCGCGATGTCCACGCTGCCAGTGACGCCCACGCCCGCCAGCCCCACGCCCGCCTTCGCGCCCGCGGAGCCATCGAAGAGCTTGCCGCCTTCGTTGATGACGCCTCTGACGTTGGCAGAGGCGCCCGCGCTCAACAAGCTACCCTCGACCTTGACCCCCAGGCCCACGTAGTAGGGGCTGTACGGAATGCGGATCCGCACCTTCAGCGGCAGCTCGCCCTTCAAGACCGCCACGAACCCTTCCAGTGACGCCTCGATCTTCCCCGAACCCTTGGACAGATCGATGTCGCCACCCACGTTGCCCTTCAGTTCGCCGCCGACGACGTCGCCCGTCCCGACGGACTCGAACTTGACCCACGGCAGATCCTCGGCGGGCTTCGGCGGGGGAGGGGGCGGCGGCGTCGGGATGCCGATCATGACCGTGGGAAATCCCAGCGCGATCACGTCCGGTCCGCCGCTGGCCTCCACCACGAAGTCGGTGGCTCGGGCGGCCGGCGCGCCGTTGATGAGGACGGTCGTGGCGCCGGGCGAGGTGGGGCCGGCGCCGTGGGGCGCGCCGGGAGCGGGACAAAGATGCATGTCGAGGCCAATCCGCCAGGCCGGCTTGCCCCCGATGATGACGTTCGGGCTGCCGGGGCCCGGGGCCAGGGGGCCGAGGTGCATGGTGAGGTCGCCGATGCGCGCCGCCATCGGTGTGGTGGGCGCGGGTGGCGGCGGTGGCGGCGGATCGTCCCCGAACAGGTGCTTGATCTTGTCGACCAGATCCACCTCCCCGTGAACGACGCTGCCCTCCAGCGAGCCCTTGACCAGCGTCACCGACGCCGTCTTCTTGTCGAGGTCGTAAGAAGCGGAGCCGAGCTCGATCGAGCCCTTCCCCTGAAGGACGCTGACGAACGTCTTGTCGTGCTCGTGCCCCTTCTCGTCCTTGCTGCTCCAGTATGAGACCGTCCGCGTCTCATCCTTGTAAATGGGACCGAGGGACGCTTTCCTGCTGGGGCCCTTCTTCTCTTGCTCCGGCGGTGCGCCCGGTTTCGGCTTCTCGTTGCCGGCGGTCTTCGGGGTAGAGGCGCCGAACTTCTTCTCCTTGCCAATGCTGGCGCCCGGTTTGGGAACCGAGAAGCCAGAATCATCTTCCCCGCCTTCGGCCACGCGATCCTCAGGGGCTGTTCAGCTTGATGAGGCCGCCGACGACGTCGACGACGGAGCTGCCGTTGATGGTGATGTTGGTGGTCTTCAGATCGATCGTGCCGTCCTTGATGCTGATGGTGCTTCCCCCGACCTTCAGAAGAATCTCCTCGCCGCTCTCGATGCTCAGCTGGAGCGCGACGTAGTCCTCCCTGTTCTTCTCGACGATGATGCTGTGCACGTCCCCGAACACGTTGTGGTTGTGGCCGGCCTTGAACGTATGGCTGGTCACTCCCATGACGATGGTCTCGTGATCGTCGTTGATGTGAACGGTGTCTTTCTTGGTTACGGTGGTGCTGCGCGATCCGCCGACCGAGATGGACTCGCTCCCTCCCACCGACAGTGACCGGCTGCCCTTCACGTTGACGGTGTGGGTCTTCTCGGCCTGGACGAACAGCTCCTCTTCACCCTTCTTGTCCTCGAAGCGGATCTCGTTGAAGTTGTTCGGTCCAGCGCCCTTGCTGCTGCGGGTCTTGATGCCGCTCTGGGTCTTCTTGGCGTTGGCGTAGGGCGGTTTGTTGACGCTGTTGTACATGCGTCCGGTGACGACGGGGCGATCTGGATCGCCCTCCAGGAACTCCACCATCACCTCCTGCCCGATGCGCGGCGTGAACTGGATGCCCCACTGCTGCCCCGCCCACAGCGAGGCGACGCGAACGAAGCAGGGCGCGCTGTCGTTGTCCTTGTCGTCGTCGTCGCGCTCGGGATCGTGGGGCTTGTAGGGACCCAGGCGCTCCCAGTGGAAGCGAACCAGCACGCGGCCCAGGTCGTCGGTCCAGATCTCCTCGCTGTTGTCGTCGTCCTTCTTCGGCCCCACCACGATCGCGGTCTGGGGGCCCTGGACCACTGGCTTCGGCGTGCGGCTGACGGGGCGAAACGGCACGTGCGATTCGACCAGGGTCAGCTGGCACTCGAAACGATCGTGGCCCGCGTCCGGACCGGATTCGGCCTGGTGTCCCTGCAGCTCGTACCGCGCCCTCACGATCAGGTGCTCGGTCTTGCCGTCGCTCCAGGGCGCCTCGGTCAGCATGAACGTGTTTCCGGTGCCCACCCCGCGCACGGACCCCGAGGCGGTGATCGTCTCGTAGTAGGACTGCGCCTCGTTCAAGCGGACCTTCACCGCTCGATCGCCCCGTTTCTGCGTCTGGTACCGCCCCGGGTAGTCGTAGACCTCTCCCGTGAGCTCGCGATCCGTGTCGTCGCTCGCCGGGATCAGCGAAGACAGCAGGGGGGCGCGCGGCTTCATGTAATCGAAGTCGCGCAGGACATAGGCCGCGGACTTGATCTCCTGCGCCACGCTCCAGTGGGACAGACACTCAGTGGCACCAGTATCGCCAGGCGTCCGCAGGGGCACGGTCGCGTAGCCATCCCGATGGTCCCGTCCCGCGATCGAGTCGGTCAGCACCATGGTGTGCGACTGGGCGTCGTGCACGAAGTGGTACGAGATGCCCGCCTCTTCGAGCAGCCGGCTGATGAACCTCAGATCCGTCTCTCGATACTGGACGGTGTACTCGCGCTTCGGATACTCGGCCTCGTCGTCCGGCTGGTCCCCGGAGGGCGGGTCGCCCGCCGGCTTCGCCCGAGGGGGCGTCTCCAGCGCCAGCTTGAAGGCGTTGTTGGGGTACTTGCGGAAGATCTTCTGGACGATCTCGAGGACCGTCTTGTTCTGGAAGATCCGGCAGTCGCTGGTGTGGGCCAGGAACCACAGCCAGGGGTGCAGCACCGCGCGGTAGTGAAAGTAGCCCCCGCGCATTCCCACCTGGGTGAAGCGCGTCACGTAACCGTTGAAGCAGCGGCTGCCCGAGCCGCTCTGTTCGACGCTGACCGTCATCATCTCGCCCAGCGCATCCACCAGCCGGATGTCACCGCCCTTCGCCAGCACGTCGACGACGTACTGGAAAGGACGGTTCAACTCCTCGTCCCCGCTCATGGAATGGAAGTGCAGCTCGTTCCCCGCCAGGGGGCTGACCGTGATGAATTGATCCTGTGCCATTGATGTCCCTCGAACCCGCCGCCAGCATCGGCTTGCCTGATTTTGTCGAGGCCAGCCTGCTTAATTCCTCGGGCCAGGTCAACCGGGTTCGTGACGGCCAGTTCCGACCTGGGACCGGGGTGAGCGGGCCGGGGCGCCCGAGCACCCAAGGCGGCATGCCTGACCGCGAGGGACCTCAGGTCCGCGTGGACCCTGCCGATACCTAGCAGCGCGCTGTCGCGAGCGCCTTGTGCGACGTTGGCGGCCTACCCGCCGGGTGTGCCGCGCCAGGTTCGCGTCCCCGACATTCCCGCGGAGCTGGCCCTCGATGAACAAATTGATACCGAAGAAGCAGTGGCGCTACCTCCTTGTCGGCGCCTTGCTCGTGACGGCGGGCGGGGCGGTGGTCGCGAGTCGACGGTCGTCGCTTGCCAGCCCACCGACGGCGCTGAACCCGATGCTGCAACAGATGCGCAGCGAGCCGGGCTTGTGGACGGCTACCGAGCGCGACGTCTCAGTCCTGTTGCTGGACATGCGGGAGAACAACGTCGCCGGCGTGGTGCTGGCTCCGGCGGGCATGTTCGTATCCACACGAGCTGGGCAGAGGTACTTTGTTGGCGACAGCGCGGGAAAGCTCGCTGGCCTGATCCTCACGTCCTATGAAAGAACGCAGACGGCCGCATTTCCACTGGCAGTCGTGGGGGAGGACATCCCTCCCAACCGTCGGCACCTGGATCTGGGCCTCCTGATCACGATTGGCCTCCTGTCGGCCGTGGGCCTACAGGGCGCCCGCGTCTATCGCGGCAACGGTTTCAAGTTCTCGAAGAACCAGTCGGTCGTCACCTTCGACGACGTCATTGGCGCCGCGGAAGCCAAATCGGCGCTCATGGACATCAAGTCGTACCTCAAGGACCCCAAGGGCTTCACGGCGCTGGGAGCGCGGCCTCCGAAGGGCGTTCTGCTTTCGGGGCCTCCCGGGACGGGAAAGACGCGGCTCGCGAAGGCATTGGCCGGCGAGTGCAACGTGCACTTCATACCCGCCACCGGCGGCGACTTCACGGCCATGTTCGTCGGGTTGGGCGCCATGCGCGTGAAGTCTCTGTTTCGCAAGGCTCGCAAGCATGCGCCGTGCATCATCTTCATCGACGAGATGGATGGCGTCGGCCGACGGACAAACACCGAGACAGGCGGCACGTCCGAGGCGGAAGGGAATCGCATCATCAACCAGATTCTGACGGAGCTGGATGGGTTCAACTCGTCGAGCGGCGTGATCGTGATCGGCGCGACCAACTTCCCAGACGCCGTGGATCCAGCGCTGGTCCGCGAAGGCCGATTCGACCGAAAGATCCAGCTCACGCTTCCCGACCTCCGCGATAGAGAGGCGCTGTTCCGCCTCTTCGCGAAAGGGGTGAAGACCGGCGGCGCGCCGAACTACTGTCAGCTGGCGCGTCTCACCACCGGGTTGACACCGGCGGCGATCGCCTACGTCGTGAACCACGCCGCGTTGATCTCCGCGCGCCACGGGCAGCGGGATGTCCCCATGGCCAACTTCGTCGAGGCCATCGAAGTCTGTCGCATGGGTGAGGTCAACGGTTCAGCCTCGGCGCTGACCGAAGGCGAGCGAGAGCGCGTGGCGGTACACGAAGCAGGACACGCGATCGTTGCCCAGGTCATGAACGTGGGCCGCGTCGAGAAGGTCACCATCCTGTCGCGCGGGGGGGCGCTTGGCGTCACCCTCGTCACGCAATCCGAGGACAAGCAATTACATCTGAAGTCGGAGCTGCAAGGTCGGATTCAGATGCTTCTGGCGGGTCGTGCCGCCGAGCTCATCACGTACAACGATGCCTCCAGCGGTGCGGCGAGCGACCTGAAGGAGGCGTCGAGGCTGGCGCTGTCCATGGTCGCAACCCTGGGGCTGAGCGACACGGGCACGTTGTTCAGCCTCGACGCGCTTACCGCGCTCAACATCAAGCCTGATCCCACCGGCGCCGTGGCAGAGGCCGAGGCCATCCTCACGGCCCAGAACGAACGCTCCCTGGCAACCCTGAGGGAGCTGCGCGGCGCCCTGGTGGAGCTGACCGAGAAGCTGGTGGAGCGCGAGACCATCGACGGAGAAGAGGTCGCCCGAGCGATATCCAACGCCCGTGCGGCCAACGAGAGCCGGGCCGAAGCAAGCTGCGCAGCGGCGTGAATCGACTCGAGCTGGGTGATCACCTGGCTCACGAGGTGAGGCCCACGTCCGTCCGGCCGCGCGCGTCGAGCCCGGCCACGTCTTCGTCGGTGTCGACGTCGACCGCGCCGCCAGGCCAGTCGACCGCGACGACGTCGTCGGCGCGCAGCAGGCGTCCCGCGCCCTGATCGCCCTCCAGCTGCGCGAGCTCGCCCCACCGCGAGCGATCGAACACGGCGGGAGCGCCCATGACGCCGGAGAACCGTGAGGCCGCGCGCGCCGCGCCCGCCAGCCAGGCGTCGCGCAGGGCGGTCAGGTGCGAAACGGTCAGCAGCGGCTGATCGCCGAGGACGATCGCCAGGGCGCCCGCCGCCGTCGTCTCGGCCCAGCGCACGGCGGCGCGGATCGAGGACGCGATGCCGTCTTGCCAGGCATCATTCGTGGTCAACGTGAGGGACAGACCGCCGAGGGCCGCTGCCACGAGAGGGGCGTGTGCGCCAAGGACCACGCAAACCGGGCCGGCGTCGGCGGCCACGCACGTCGCGGCCACACTTCGCACGAGGGGAGCGCCATCGACCTCGACGAGCTGCTTGGGCCGACCGAGGCGGCGCGAGCCACCTGCCGCCAGGACGGCGATCGCGACCTCGGCGTGCAGCGCACGCGCTCGGTCGCGCAGCATCCCTCCCGGGCGGCGCCGTTGCACGGCCTGCAGCTCGGCCACGATGGCGAGCGCGATCTGCTCGGGCGTCTCGGCGCCGACATCCAGACCGACCGGCGCATGGACGCGGGTATCCGCGCCGGGCCGCCGCCCGAGGTCGCCGAGGAGCGCGTGGGTGCGCCGCGCGGGCCCGAGGACCCCGATGTACCGCGCCCGCGAGGCGAGCGCCGCCGCGAGCGCCTCGCGATCGGCGTCGCGCTGGTGGTGCATGATCACGACGTACGACTCCGCCTCCGCGTCGAGGAGTGCAGCGAGCCGGTCCCAGGCGCCGGCGGTCGAGACAACGCGATCGGCGGCGAGGAACCGCGAAGGCTCGCGGATCGCGCGATCCGCGACGGTGACCCGCATCCCGATCGACTGCCCGAGCGCGACGATCGGCGCAGCGTCGTGTCCACTGCCGAGCACGAACAGCATCGGCGATGGCGCGATCCGCTCGACCAGCGCCGTGATGCCATGTTCGGGGAGCGCGACGAGCCCCGTCGGTCCTCGTGCCGCGTGCTCCAGCGCCCGCTGGACCGCCGGATCGGCGATCGGGCGGACGAGGTCGCCACCCGGGCCGCGCGCCAGCCGCGCGCCAGGCGGTACGGCCACGTGCCCTGACTGAATCACCGTGACCAGCACGCCAGGCAATCCTGCGGCGAAACACGCCTGCGCGAACGCCAGCGCCTCGTGCCGCGCGCCAGGCTCGATGTGCTCGAGCAGCACGTCGACGATCCCGTTGCAGCCGAGCCCGACCCCCCAGGCCGCGCCGTCCTCGCTGGCCGAATCATAGGTGACGACGGCGGCGCCCGCGCGGCAGCGATGCGCTCCGCGCAGCATCACGTCGCCCTCGAGGCAGCCGCCGCTGACGCAGCCAGCGACCCAGCGGTCTCCCGCCACGAGCATCCGGGCGCCCGGCCTTCGGTAGGAAGACCCGGCGACGCGCACCACCGTGGCGAGCAGGAACGCCGAGCCCTCCGCCTCGAGCCGCGCTGCCTCGCGAACGATCCGTTCGAGCTCGTTCATGTCAGTTGGGGCAGGGGGCGCCGGCGGCTGCCCAGGTCTCCCACGCGGAAATGAACGTCGCGTACGGCGTGGACACCGGCGCCCGCCCGAAGCCTGGCTGCCATCCCCACGTCACGAGCGGAGTGTCGAGGTGCGCCCGTAGCGCGGCCATGTCCCTGCCGCCGTTGCGCGCCGGGTCCTTGAGCTGCTCGCACAAGGCGCGCGGCTCTTCGCCGACGAACACCAGCTTCTGCTCGGGCGTCGGCATGTGCCAGCCCACGACCGTGCCCGGCGGTACATGGAGGCCATAGTTGCTCGGGGGATTCGCGGGGCCGTGGCAGGTCGTGCACGCGGCAGCCGCCATGCCCTGTCCCGTGGGCCCGCGGAGCACGTTCATGGCATGCACGCGGCCCTCGTCGCCCTGCAGGGGCGCGTCGCCGCCAGGGTGGCAGTTCTGGCAGCGTGGGTGCTGCAGGACCGCGCGCACGGTTGCGAACGCGGCCACGCCGGTCGCGCGGTCCGGTTGCTGGCGCACGGGGCCGGCGGGCCGCGGCGACTGGCCGCCGCAGGCGGCGAGAACGAGAACCATCGTCACGAAGGCGCGCATCATCATCGGGTGTCCTAGGCGAGGCGCAGCGGCAGCGCGCGCAGTCGTTGCTTGGTGAGCGCAAACACGGCGTTCGCGACAGCAGGCGCGATCGGCGCGGTGGCCGGCTCGCCGATGCCGCCCATCTTCGCGTCGCTCGGCATCACGTGAACGCTGATCGCCGGCATCTCGAACATGCGGAGGACGGGATAGTCATGGAAGTTGCTCTCCATCACCTTGCCGCCCTCGACGGTCAGCTTGCCGTGGAGCGCGGCGGTGAGCCCGAACGCGATCGAGCCCTGGACCTGGGCCTCGATCCCGAGTGGGTTGACCGCGGTTCCGCAGTCGACCACCGCCGTCACCGCATGCACCTTGATCCGTCCACCCTCGACCGACACCTCCGCGACCTCGGCGACGATCGAGCCGAACGCCTCGTGCACGGCGAGGCCACGCGCCCGACCCGCCGGCGCCGGCGTTCCCCAACCGGCCCTCGTCGCGGCGGTCTCGAGCGCGCGCGCGAACCGCGGCTTCCCCTCGAGGAGCTTCAAGCGATACGCGAGCGGATCCTTGCCGGCGGCGTGCGCCAGCTCGTCAATCATGCTCTCCATCGCGAAGGCGGTGTGGGTGTGGCCGACGGAGCGCCACCACAGCACGGTGATCGGTGTCTTCGGGGAGTGCAGCGAGACGTGCTTCGACTTGACGTTTTCGAGATAAGGCGAGTCGGCGATGCCTTCGACCGACGTCCCATCGACGCCGTTGTGCACCGCGAACTTCTCGAACGGAGTGCCACCGAGGATCGACTGCCCGACGACGACGTGATGCCACGCCGCGGGCATGCCGGCCTGGTCGATGCCGACCCGGACGCGGTGGACGTACGCGGGGCGGTAGTACCCGCCGCGCATGTCGTCCTCGCGCGTCCACACCACCTTGACCGGAACGCCGGCCGCCTTCGCCACGATCACCGCCTCGGACACGAAGTCCGATGCAGGGTTCGCGCGGCGCCCGAATCCGCCGCCGAGGAACGTGGTGTGGATGGTGACCTTGTCGGGCGTCGTGCCCAGGATGTGGGCCGCGACGCCCTGATCGACGGTCTGGAACTGGGTGCCGGTCCATATCTCGCAGCGATCACCATCGATCTTCACAGTGCAGTTGAGCGGCTCCATGGTGGCGTGCGCGAGATACGGCACCTCGTACGACACCTCGAGGTTGCTGGCGGCGAGCTTGATGGCCTCCTTCACGTTGCCGGTGTCGGCCACGATCGTGCCCTCGTCGCGTGACAGCTCGCGGAACCCGGCGAGGAGCTTCTCGGTGCTGGCGCCGCCGCCCTCCGGCGACGACCACTCCGCGCGGACGGCGTCGCGGCCGAGCTTGGCCGCCCAGAAGTGCCTGGCGATGACGGCGACACCGTTCGCGGTCCGCACCACCTGCTCGACGCCTGGGACCTTCAGCGCATCGGCACCGTCGAACGTCATGAGCTTTGCGCCGAACGCCGGCGGCCGGAGCACGACCGCGGTGCGCAGGCCGGGGAACGCCACGTCGATCCCGAACTGCGCCTTGCCGGTGATCTTCTCGGGCGTGTCCAGGCGGCGTACCGTGGTGCCGATCAGCTTCCACTCCTTGGACGCTTTCAGCTTCACCGTCATCGGAGACGGCAGCTTCATCGCCTCCTCGGCGACCTCTCCGTAGGTGAGTGTCTTGCCGCCGAACCTGATCACGCCCTTCGTCACGGCGAGCTTCGCTGGCGTGGTCTTCCAGCGCGTCGCGGCCGCGCCGAGGAGCAGCGCCTTCGCGGTCGCGCCCACGTTGCGGTAGCGATCAAACTCGCCGCGCGTCGTCGACGAGCCGCCGGTCATCTGCATGCCCATGGCGGGATGACCGTAGACCGGCGCCGCTGGCGCATGTTCGCAGCGCACCTTCGACCAGTCGCAATCAAGCTCCTCCGCGATCAGCATCGCGAGGCCCGTCCATATGCCCTGGCCCATCTCGGAGTGCGCGAGCAGCACCGTGACGGAGTCATCAGCGCCGATGCGCAGGAAGGCGTTCGGGCCCGGCGCCGGCGGGGCGGCGTTGGGCGCGGCGCGCACGCCGTGCGGCACGTAGAAGGTGATCACCAGCCCCGCGGTGCCCGTCGCCGCGCCCGCCAGGAAGTCTCGGCGAGAGACGGTCACTTGCCACCTCGGTTCAACCGCGATGCGAGGTGGATCGCTTCTCGAACGCGCACGTAGGTTCCACAGCGACAGATGTTGCCCGACAGCGCGGCGTCGATGTCGGCGTCCGTCGGAGCAGGCTTCTGCTCGAGCAGCGCCACCGCCGTCATGATCTGCCCGGACTGGCAGTAGCCGCATTGCACGACATCGGCCTCGGCCCAGGCGCGCTGCACGGGGTGCGACCCGTTCGCCGACAGCCCTTCGATCGTCGTGACCCTGCGCGCGCCGACGCTGGAGACCGGTGTGACGCAGGCGCGGACCGGAGCGCCGTCGAGGTGCACCGTACACGCCCCACACTGCGCCATTCCGCAGCCATACTTCGTCCCCGTCAGCTGAAGCAGGTCGCGCAGGACCCACAACAGCGGCATGTCACCGCTGGCGTCCACCTCGCGGACTTCGCCGTTCACGTCGAGCTTCATCCCCATGTCATCCCCCTCGTCGCTGCTTCAGGATCCCCGACCGGTTGCCGTGGAAGGTCTGCCGTCGCGCCTGGACGGCCGCCGAATCGTAGCCCGCGGGATCCCCAAACGCCACGATAGTGGCGCTCGGAAAGTGGGTTAGGCTGGGCTCGGTGCGCAGGCTGCTGCCGCCGATGACGAGGGACGTTGCGGGGAAGCGGGCCACGGTGATCGTCGTCGTGGCCTTTGCCGCCTATGCCGGTCGCATGCTCGCGCTGCTGCTCCGCTACGACGGGTATGAGCTCGGCAAGTTCCTGCTCGCCGACGATGCTTTCTACTACCTGCGGATCGCTCACAACGTGGCCGCCGGCCGGGGCAGCACGTTCGATGGCGTGGCGGTCACGAACGGATACCACCCCCTGTGGGAGCTGGTCTGCATCGCGCTCGCCCCGTTGTTCCGGGCGGCGAGCGAGGTGCAGATAGCCGTGATCGTCGCGCTGCAGGCGGGGTTGAATGCCTTCGCCGCGTGGATGCTCTACGCGGCGCTGCGGCGACTGCACGAGCTGGCGGCCGCCGTCGCCGTCGCGCTCTTGCTGGCGAGCGCGGCCATGCAGGGCACGCTGACGAACGGGATGGAGAGCACGCTCGCCTTCGCGATCATGGCGGTGTTGCTCCGTGTGGCGGTCGCGCGCCCTTCGAGCTTCGTGCTCCTCGACACGACCGGCTACGCCGCCGCGAGCTTCGGCCTGCTCGCGGCGCTGGCGCTCGCGCGACTGGAGATGGGCCTCGCGGCCGCCGTGTTTCTCGGCGTGTCGCTCTGGCGCTGCCGGGCGAGCGGCGACCCGGCGATGCGGGTGGCGCGCCTGCGCGCGCTGCTGGTGCTGGGGGGCCTCGGCGCGCTCGCCTGCGGATACCTCGCGTTCAACTACGTCGTCGCCCGCTGGCCGGTCCCGATCTCGGGCGCGGTGAGGTGGGCGGCCGCGCTGTCTCGGCAGGACAAGTTGATGACCGCCCAGCGCCACCTTCGTGCCTTCGTGGCGCCGCTGCGCATCCATCAGGTGATGCAGCGGCCGCTCGTCGAAGCGGCGCTCGGACTGCTGTTGCTGACCGCGCTGGTGGCTGGGCTCGCGCGCCGGAGGGCGCTGCGGGAGATCGCGCTCGTCCTCGGGGCGCCGTGTCTCGGTTACACGTTGTTGGTCATCGACAAGGGCGGTGGCTTCGAGTGGTACTGCTGGCCAGCGCTGTTTCTGGGGACGCTGGCCACGTTCGCGCTGGTCGACGGTGCGCTCGGGCGCCTGGCGCGCGCGCACCCGCGCGCCGCTCCGCGCGCGGAGCTCGCGCTCGCTGCGCTGGTGTGCGCGTTCACGGTGGGGGTGACGCTGGTTCGCGCCGGCCGCCCCGCAGCGCGGTCGCGCCTCTACGATTGGTCGCTGGCCACGACGCTGATGGACCACGCGATTCGCTTCGTCGAGGAGCGCATACCACGTGACGAGGTCCTGTGCGGTCACTCGGTCGGCCTCGTCTCGTACATGACCGACCGGGGGATCATCCACACCGAAGGGCTGGTCAACGATCGCGCGTACTTCGAGGCGCTGCGCGCGGGCCGCGAGGCGGACGTGCTGCGCGCGCGCCACGTGCGTTGGTTGATGGCGAACGTGCAGGACGGCGAGGACGAGGCGCGGCGGCGCGCGCTGTTCCCGAGCTGCGCGATCGTCGAACGGCATTCCGTCGTCGCGGAATACGGGTTGGTGGACGGGGCCGAGGCGGCCGAGATCATCGGCCCGGCGGACGTGGTCTTCTTCCGGCTCGACTACGACGCTTGCCCGGCTGCGGCGCCGCCGGGGGTCAGGCCGTGAGCATCCCGTGTCTGTAGGGCATTTGACGGAATTTGTCACCAAGTCGGCCGACACCGTTTCCGGTCCCCTCTCCCACGAATGTCAGGGAGAGGGAACTGACTTATGGGGAAAGAAGCCTCTGGATCGGGCTTCGACTGCCAATAGCGGGGTCGCGCGAATCTGACTCGTCACAGCTCCTGGAGCGCGCGGTGGACGAGCGGCACCACGACCGAGCCCTCGCCGACCGCCGAGGCGACGCGCTTGACGCTGCCCGCGCGCACGTCGCCGACGGCGAACACGCCTGGGATGCTGGTCTCGAGCAGGTGGGGTGGCCGGGGCAGTCGCCACCCCGCCTGCCGCAACTCGTTCGGGAGCAGCTCCGCGCCGGTCTTCACGAAGCGCTTTTCGTCGAGCAGCAGACAGCCGTCGAGCCACGACGTGTTGGGGTCGGCGCCCGTCATCATGAACAGGTGGCGGATGGGCGCGGTCTCCGGCGCGGCGTCAGCGCTCCGGAGCCGGATGCGCTCCAGCCGATCGCTGCCTTCGAGCGCGTCGACCTCGGTCCTCGTCCGCAGGACGATGTTCGGGCTGCTCTCGATCCGGGCGATGAGGTAGCGGGACATGCTCTCCGCCAGCCCCTTGCCGCGCACCAGCACACGGACACGCGGCGTGATGCCTGACAGGTAGACGGCGGCCTGTCCGGCCGAGTTGCCGCCGCCCACGATCGCGATCTCCTCGCCCTTGCACAGCTGCGCCTCCAGGTGGGTCGCGGCGTACAGGACGCCGTTGCCCTCGAATCGGCCGAGCTCGGGGATCTCCGGGCGGCGGTACCGGACACCGCTCGCGATGACGATGGTCCTGGTCCGCAGCACCTCACCGCTCGCGAGCCTCACCTTGTAGGGGCGCGCGTCGCAGTCGAGGCGTACGGCCCGCTTCGCGATCGCGATCTCGGCGCCGAACTTCTCGGCCTGGGTCAGCGCGCGTCCCGCGAGGGCGGCGCCCGAGATCCCCGTCGGGAAGCCGAGATAGTTCTCGATGCGCGAGCTGGTGCCGGCCTGCCCGCCCGGGGCGGTGTCCTCGAGGACGAGCACGTCGAGTCCCTCCGACGCCGCGTACACGGCCGCCGCGAGCCCCGCCGGCCCTCCCCCGATGACCACCACGTCCCTGACGGCGCCGTCCTCGAGCGACGGGCTGAGGCCCAGCGCCGCGGCGAGCCCCTCGATCGAAGGGTTGCGCAGCAGCTGGCCGGCCTTGCAGACGATCACCGGGACGTCGCCGACACCGATCTGGAACCGGTCCAGCAACGTCTGGATGTCGGGGTCGGTCTCGACGTCGCGATAGGTGTACGGGTGGGCGTTGCGGGTCAGGAACTCCTTGATTTGCAGCGTGGCGGCGGAGTGCTGCGAGCCGATCAGCACCATGTCGCCTCCACCGCTCGCGACCAGGCCCACCCGCCGCAGGATGAACGCCCGCATGATGATCTCGCTCAGCTCCGCGTCCCGCTGGACCAGGGTACGAAAGCGGTCGCGGTCGACGACGGCTATCTCGCCGTCCGTGGTGACCTTGCCGCGGACGAGGCTCGCCCGCGCCGACAGCATGTTGACCTCGCCGGTGAACTCGCCGGGCTGATGCACGACGATCAGCTGGTCGTGCCCCTCGGTGGGTCGTACCACCTCGATGCCGCCCGAGAGCACCACGAAGAAATCGGTGTTGCGATCCCCGGCGTCGAACAGCACCTCGCCGGCGCGGACCTGACGCCGCTGTCCGATGGCCAGCACCCGCTCGACCTGCGCAGGGGTGAGGCGTGGAAACGTCTGCTCGCGCCGTTCGGTCACCAGTTCGCTCATGAATGGTACCTACGGCGTCCAAACCGCGCGCGCAAGGCGCCCGAGCCGGGCGGCTTCCATCGCGGCGCCGCGATGGGCCGGGGCCGGTTTCAAGGGGCGGGAGGGAGCGAGGTGGGCGCGTGGGCCTGCCCCTCGGGCGCGTGAAGCACCTCGGTTCCGTTCCAGGTGGGTATCCGCCGGCGCCGAGGGCCGCGGCCCTCGGTGGGCCCGAGGCCGAGGGCGCCCATGCAAGCGGCGCCGTTGCTCCCGTCGAAGAGCTGGAACTTGGGCTCGAAATAGCCGGACTTGACGAAGTCCGACGGGCTGGTGCAGGCGTCGCTCAATTTGGGGTTCGGATCCAGCTTGCCGTTCGAAGCCTCGCGGTAGCAGCGGGAAACGAACTGCGAACAGAAGAGGCTGTCGGGCGTGCTGTGGGCGTCGCTGGGGTCGAGGGTTCGCCCGAACAGGATCCGCAGGCCGAGACGGATGAGCGGCAGGTAGCCGTACTTGACCCCCAGCAGCGACACGGCCGTGTTGAGCAGCTTCTCCTCGAATCCCGGGCCCTCCCTGAGCTCGGGCTTGCACGACCACCAGTCGACCTTGCCCTTGTAGCGGCAGACCATCCTGCTGGCTGGCAGGATCTCCACGCCGCGCGTATCCGCCTGGAAAGCGATCACGCGGTCCTTCCAGCGCGCCAGGATCCCGATGTGAGAATAGGGTGAATCCGACAGGCGCTCGATCACGTGCGACAGCGTGTAGTCGCCCCTGAACAGCAACAGGTCACCCGTGCGGATCTGCGACCGCAGGTCCTGATAGTTCGCCCGATCCATCGGCGCGTCGGGAACCTGCCAGCGCTTGCTGTGGCGCTTGCCATTGGCGAGCGGTGCGGGGTCGCCGGCCGCCATCGCGGCGTCCGGCGAACGGCGCAGGCCCTTCTGGATTCCAGGTTGCGTGTCAAATGACGTGAATGCCATCGTTGTCGCTCCTCGCGGAAATCCGCCCGGCCCGCCACTTCAAATCCCGTGCCCGGTGCCCTGTGAGGCGGCCCGCGGTGGGCCGGCGGCGCGGCGCAAGGCGCGCAGCGCAGATTGTGAGCTCGTTGCGCAATTCGCGCAGGGTCCCTGGCTCGCGGGACCTCCGAGGCCCGAGGTCCGAGGCCTATCCCACGGCCGCTAACCAGGGCGCGCCTTGCGGGGGCGCGGCACCCCGTACTTGTCGAGGCGATTCAGCAGGGTCCGTCGCGAGATTCCGAGGTTGATCGCGGCCCGCGACTGGTTTCCCGCGTTCGCCTCCAGCACGCCGACGATGCGCTCCCGCTCCGGATCCGCAGCCTCCGCATGCGGGGGAGGGCGCCGCGCGGCGGATGGAACTGCCGCGTCGGTCGCCGCGGATTCGGGCGCGACCGGCTTTGACGCGGCGGGCGCGTCGTCGAACTGGATGTGCTCGGCCTCGATGTCGCGGCCCCTCGAGAACAAGACTGCCCGGTCGATCACGTTGCGAAGCTCACGCACGTTGCCCGGCCAATCGTGGGCTCGCAGCCGCGCCAGCGCCTCCGTCGTCAGGACGGGCTCGCGCCCCCGACCCATCGTCCGGCTCGCCTGCGTCAGGAAACCCCGGGCAAGGGGCTGGATCTCGCTTCGCCGGTCACGCAACGGGGGCAGCCGCAGCGTCAGCACGTTGAGCCTGAAATAGAGATCCTGCCGGAACTGGTCCGCGCGCACCGCCGCCGCGAGGTCGCGGTTCGTGGCCGACACGAAGCGCACGTCGATGCGATGGCTCTTCACTCCGCCCACCCTTCGCACCTCTGGCACCTCGAGGACGCGCAGCAGGCGCGCCTGGATGGCGGGCGCCATGTCACCGACCTCGTCGAGGAAGACCGTTCCACCCGACGCCGTCTCGAGCAACCCCGGCTTGGTCTGCACCGCGCCCGAGAAGGCGCCCTTTTCGTGGCCGAACAGCTCGCTCTCGAGCAGCGCCTCGGAGAGGCCCGAGCAGTTGAGCGCGAGGAAGGGCCCCCGGGCACGGTCGGAGCAGGAATGGATCGTCTGGGCCAGCATCTCCTTGCCGGCTCCCGTCTCGCCCAGGATGAGCACGTTGATGGGGCTGCGCGCGGCGAGGGCCGCCAGCGCGTAGAGCTGGCGCATGCGCTCGTCGGCGATGACGATATGGGCGGGAACGTGCCTCAGGGCCGAGCTGCCGGCGTCGCTCCCGGGTCCGGCGGCGGTCGACCAGCGCCCGGCCGAGGCGGACTGGGGTTGGACCACCAGGAACGCCTGCCCCACGCCGATCACGGCACCCGGTTCGATGGAGGTCCGCTCGCTTCGCGCCAGACGACGCCCGCTCACGAACGTGCCGTTCGGACCGCCAAGGTCCTCCACCTCGACGGTGGCGCCGACGTGCACGCGTGCGTGACGGCGGGACACGTGCGGGTCCTCGACCTGCACGTCGGCGCCCGAGCCTCGTCCCAGGACCATCACGCCGCGGGCGGGCATCGGATAGCGCACGAAGACCTCGTTCGCCATCACGACCAGCTCCAGCGAAGGCCCGGATCCGCCTCCGCTCCCATGCTCTAGTTCGATTGTCGCCTGCTCGGACATCGCCCCCCCGGGACAACAATTTAGCGCAAAACCACGCAAAACGGAGGCCATTTACGGCGAGGCCACCGCTTCGAAGCCGGGCAGCAGCATGCTTGCCAGGGCCGCGGGATCGCGGACACCCCGCTCCGCCATCCACGCGGCGCCCTGCCGCTCGCCCGCCGCGACTTCGGCCGCGGCCGCGTGGAGCGCGAGCCCGTGTGCCTTCGCGATGGCGACGGCGCTCACCAACCAGACGCGCGCGCGTTCCGGTCGTCCCGCGACCTGCTCGATCCCCGCATAGGCGCCCGAAGCCAGGGCGCGGTTCCAGCCCTCGCCCTCGCGCCAGATCTGGCGCGCGCAGCGGCGCGCGACGGCCAGCAGGCGATCCCGTCCTCGTCCCGCGCGGTCACCGGCACCGGCGCCGGCAAGCGCGATGGCCGCGCGTGCCTTCAGGTGCGCGGCGACGATCCGCGCGTGCTGCAGGTGCAGGAGGCCCGAGCGCGCCAGCGCCGGCCACGTGCGCGCGATGCGGCTCCAGGCCTCCTCGCTGCTGCCGGTGTAAAGATCGATCTGCGTGCGCGCGATCAGCTCGTACCAGTGCTGGACGTGATAGCCCTGCGACGACCACAGCTTCATGGCTTCGTCCAGCTCCGTGCGGGCGCGGCCGGGCTCGTCCCGGAGCAGCCAGACGGCGTTGGTCAGCCCCGTGCGCAGGGTTGTCGCCGCGTACAGCGACCCCCGATCGTGCGCCTCCTTGATCCCGTCGGTCGTCGCGCTCTCGAAGCGCGGCAGCTCGCCCAGGTAGTAGAGGCACTCCAGCGAATATTGACGGACCGCCGACAGCTCCCAGTGCGTCCCCACGCAGCGCTCGCGGAACAGCCGCTCGGCCACCGCCAGGTGCTCAAGGCCGCGCGCGAACATACCGTTCAGGTGGTTGCTCAACCCCTTCATCAGCGCGACGATGCCGACGGTGTGGGGAAGCCCGGTCTCGTCGGCCAGCCGCGTGGCGCGCTCGAGGTGGAAGGACGCGCGGTGGTGGCGTCCCACGGCCGCCGCGTAGGCCGCCTCGGCGGCGATGCCCCGCGCGACGCGCGACGGATCTCCGCTGCGCAGGGCCAGCAACAGGCCGCGCGCCTGGAAGTACGCGCCCTGGAAGTGATCGGTGAGGCCGAGCCCCGACGACAGCGACCAGCAGAGATCGATCCGCGCCAGGTCGCGCGCCGTGATGTCGTCGGGGCCTCGGCGACGGAAACGAAGCCCGCGGGCACGCAGCACCGCCCGCAACCACAGCAACGCGCGCAGGGGCGAGCGCGCGAACGCGAGCCCGGCCGCCTCGACGGCGGTCGCGGCGGCCGCCAATCCCTCGTCGACGTTGCCCGCGCGCAGCAACTCCTCGACAGCGCGGCGGCGGAGATCGAGCGCGCGCGCGCCGGTGGAGCGTTCCGCGGCGGCGAGGTAGTGGCCTGCCGCCGCGGGACCGCGCCCGGCGTTCGACAGCGCGTCGGCCAGGCTGACGAGCAGCTCGTTTCTTCGTTCGTCCGACCAGACCCCCATGGCCAGGGCGCTGGTGTAATGGCTGGCCGCGCGATCGAACGCCAGCGCCTCCGCGGCGCGCCGGGCGGCGGTGGCGAAGTGCACCGCCGCGCGCTCGGGCGCGCCGGCCTCCCGCCAGTGCTCGCCCGCCCCCAGGACGTCACCGCTGTGCTCGAAGCTCTCGGCCAGACGCTGGTGGACCTGCTTCGCCTCCTCCGCCGAGGTGAGGGTGCGCACCACGACCTGCCGCACGCGATCGTGGGCGATGTCGACGAATTCGTCGCCGCGCTCCGACCCCGAGTGAACGAGCCGGGAAGCCCGCAGGTCGTCGAGCATCCGCGCCGTATCGGCGCCGTCGAGGGCGGCCGCCCGGCGAACCAGGCGCAGCGGCACCGGCGCACCGGCGATCGCCAGGACGCGCAGCAGCTTCACCGCCGCCGCCGGGAGCTCCGAGATACGGGTCCGCAGCACGCTCTCCAGCGTGACCGGCAAGCCGTCGCCGGGAGCGGCGCGCGCCCGCCGCGTCAGCTCGCGCAGAAACAGGGGGTGGCCGGCCGACTCCTGCGCCAGCCGCGCCATCTCCTGCTCCGCGTGAGGCACGCCGAGCGCGACCAGCAGCTCGTGCGCGAGCGCGCGCGCGGCGTCCGGGTCGAGGTTCGCCACCGCCAGGCTCTGTTCGTGCGTCTCCGCGGGGAAGAGCCGCGCGGGCGCGGCGCCTGTCTCGACGGTGGTGGCCGTTCGCACCGTCCCCACCAGCAGGAGTCGCGGCGCGTCCTCGCGCGCGGCGAGGAGGTCGCCGAGGAGCGCGACCGAGTCACGGTCGGTCCACTGCAGATCGTCGATGAAGGCCACGATGGGGGCGCGCCTTCCCATGGCGGTCACGAGCTCCCGAAATGCGCCGAACATCGACCCGCGGACCTCGGCGGGATCGAGGGCCAGCGGCACCCGGCGCGCGCCCGCGAAGGCTGGCACGCGGCCCAGCACCGGGAACGCCTGCAGGAGGAGATCGGCGCGGCGCGGGACCAAGCTGGCCACGGCGTCCGCGTCCAGGCGCCGCAGCTCGCGCGTGAGCGCGTCGACCAGACCGTCGATGGCCTTGAAGGGGACGAGCTCGCGCTCGTAGCAACGCGCGGTGAACAGAAAGGTGTCGCCCAGCGACGACGATTCCAGGAACGCCCGCACCAGCGACGACTTTCCGACGCCGGATTCGCCGCGCAGGATCACGGCGCGGGGACCGCGTCCGGCGCGCACATCCTCGAGCGCGGCGGTCAGGGCCGCGAGCTCGCGCGCCCGTCCCACGACCGCCACCTCGATCTCGTCCGCCAGCGGGGCGCGCCGCTCCTCGGCCGGGGCCGGGATGGAGAACAGCGCCACCACCTCCGCGCCGGTGGCCCGGCGCGCGGGATCGGGATCGAGCAGCCGATCACACAGCGCCGCCAGATCCGCCGGCGGATCCATGACCAGCGTCGCCACGCGCGGGGCGCGGCCATGTTGCTTGCGATAGAGGATCTCGTGCGGGCGGCCCTCGAACGGCAGCCTGCCCGTGAGCAGCTCGAAGAGGATGACCCCGAACGCGTACCAGTCGGCCGCCTGGGTCACGGGCCCCGCCAGCGCCTGCTCGGGTGCCATGTAGATGGGCGTTCCCGCGCCGACCAGGGTCGTCTCGTCGGAAGACGTGCTGGTCAGTCCGAAGTCCAGCAAGACGCCGCGTCCCTCGCGCGTCATCAACACGTTCGATGGCTTGACGTCGCGATGCACGCAACCAGCCTCGTGCAGGGCCGTCAGGCCTCGCGCGAGCTGCGCCATCGCCTGGCGCAGGCGTGCGTCCGTGGCCGAGACGGGCGCGACGGGCGGCGCGGTCGGGGCGGTCGGTCCGGCCACGGTCGAAGCTGTGGCCCCTGGAGACAGCTGGTACACGGGCGTCATCGGCGGCGACGACTCCATCCCCCGCACGTAGCTGACCAGATCGATGCCGTCGACCAGCTCCATCGTGAAGAACCACTGCGCGTCGTGCGCGACCAGCTCGCCGAGGCGCACCAGGTTTCGGTGGCGAATATCGGCCACGCCCCTGAACTCGCGCTTGAACCGCGACAGAGAGTCGGGGCTGACGAGGGGAAGCAGCTTCAGCGCGACGGCGGCCCCGTTGACGGTGTCAAATGCCTCGTACACGACCCCCATTCCACCGTGTCCGATCAGCCTGACGAGCTGGAATCGTTCGGTGCCGCGAAACGAGAAGGCCCCCCCGTCCATGCGGCATCGATTGTGCATCCGCGCAAAAACTTCACAAGTCGCGAGCAATTCTTTTCAGCGAAGGGGGAGGTTCCATGGGTTTCAGCAGAATGGGTGCCGTCGTCCCCGTTGTCCTGGCGCTGGTCGTCGGCCCCCAGGTCGGCACGGCGCGCGCGTTCGACATCGGGGTTCACCGCGAGATCACCACGGCCGCGCTGGCTCAGATTCGCGCTTGCGTCGTGAAGCACCCCGGGCGGTGGCGGTCGCTGGAGGCGATCGACGCGAAGGAGGCGGCGCTCGTGGGGTGCGACCTCAAGCAGGACGACGTGCTCCGAAAATTCGCGCTATGGCATTTCTACAGCCCCGACGTTCATATCGAGGGCTCGTTCTGGGAGGCCAACTGGCTGAACGGCGATACGTCGTTGGACCGCTTCTTCTCGCGCCTGACCGATCGCCTGGAGAGCGCCCAGGATCCTGACACCGTGGTGGGGACGGCGGGCGCCATGCTTCACTATGTGCAGGACGTGGCGGTGCCGGCCCACGTCGTCCCCATCTTCCACCCCATCTTCGGGGTGCCGCGGGTCATCTACGGGGACAAGGTCGACGGCGCCGCCTTCACGCCTGCGACGCCCGGCGAGGACGAGGCCACGTGCGCACGGTTGCTGGATGGTGAGGGCGGGGCGCCGTCACCGTTTCCGACAATATTGAATCAGACCGCGGCGGCCACGCTGGCCGCGGTGAAGCAAGCGATACCGCCGGCGATGATCACGATGGAGGGTGACCCGCAACTCCTGCCGCGCGTCGAGCGCAGCTGGGCATTGTTCTGGGACCTGCGACGACACGAAGACGGGTTCGCCGACTATGGGTGCGGGGGCAACGTGTTCGGGGAGGAGACGTTCAAGTGCCGCTTCTCGCTCTTCAAGTCCGTCAAGATCGAGGTGCGCCCCGAGGCGTACAGGGCGTTCGTGGAGGCGAGGCACCGGGCTGCCGTCGAGGCGAGCGTCAGGGTCATCGCGGCGGCGGCGGCGCGGCCCGCGCTCGCCGGCGCCGGCCAGAGAACCTCGCCTGGGATCGTGTGTCCGGTGGCCGTTTCCAGGCGCGGGGGGGGTGTGGCGCTCTGCGAAGAGCCCGCGGCAGGGGCCGGGGAGCGCGTCTGTCCCCCGGATGACCGTCAGGCTTCCAACCGATCACCCTGACAAATTCGTCTGGATCGGGTCTCGGCAATCAAGCCGCGGGGAGCAGCTTCCGGATGAGAGACCGGACCCCGTTCTTGAAAAGGGCGCGCGGCTTGCCATCGTCGGTCGGAGTAATTCGCTCGAAGACCCACAGCTTCAGATCCCCCAACGAGTCGCTCGTCAGCAGGATCGAGTCGTGGAACGAAACGCCCCCGTTGTCGGACAGCTCGGCGAGCGAGGTGCTCCTCGGCAAGCCGAGTTGCTGATCGATCTGCAGCTCGCTCTGGATCTGGCCGGCGACCATGTTCAGCAGCTCGGCGATGCCGTCGTTGATCATCGTCGGCGTGATGTGCTCAGGGGGACAGTGGCGGAGCGCAGCGGCGAGGGCGCGGCCGCCCGAGGAGTCGCAGCACAGGACCACGCTGATGTCGCGCGCGCCCGGGATGGGCAGGATGACCATCCGGCCGCAGATCGAGTGGCCGCGGTCCCGGTCATGGGCGGGCGAGAACGTCGTCCCCGCGAGCGTTTCGGTCACGTTCGAAACGAGGCGAGCCAACGTCGCCGCGTCAGGCATAGCTCCCGGCGCGCTTGGCCCCGCACCGGGCGAGACTATGAATCCATCTTGCATGGTGTTGATCTCCCGGTTCTTCAGGCCCTGATTCCCGCCGTCAAATCCCAATGGGCCGCATCGGCAAGATCGGAAGCAGCTTGAGGATCGCCTCGTCCGGGCGCGCGGACGGCCGCTGTCGTAGCGGGTCAGGACCCGTGGTACCGTGACCGCGTGCCTGGTTCCGAACCGGATCTTCGACGAGGGCGGGGGTGGCGGCCCCTGGCGGCAGGGCTGTTCGGCCTGACTTTGCTGACGTTGGCCGCGGGCTGTCACCAGCCCCCCGACGCCGAGATGACGGGCCTCACCGAGGCGCGCCGGCTCGGTGCGGACCTCCGGCTTCAATTCAACAAGGCGGCGGATGACGCGGATCGGGCGGTCATGGCCGACACGGACGAAGCCTCCGTGGCGTTCGCCCGCGAAGCCGATCAGCTGAAGGGGCTGGTGCGGTCCGACATTCGCGCCCTCCTGCCGCACCTGGAGAAGCTGCGCTACGCGTCCGAAATCAGCGCGCTGCAGGAGTTCGAACGCCACTTCGCGGAGTACGAGCAGCTCGATCGCAGCATCCTCGAGCTCGCGGTCGAGAACACGAACCTGAAGGCGCAGCGTCTGTCGTTCGGCCCCGCGCGGGAGGCGGCGGACAGCCTCCGCGATTCGCTCGACGCCCTGGCCGCCAGCACCCCGGCGAAGGACCGCTGCCGGGTGGACGCGCTCGTCGCCAAGGCGGTGCTGGCGGTGCGTGAGATCCAGGTGCTGCAGGCGCCCCACATCGCGGAGAGCGAGGACGCCGTGATGTCGCGTCTCGAGAAGCAGATGGATGCCCTGGCCGCGACGGCCAAGGACGCCGTGGACGCGCTGTCCAAGCTGCGGGCGGCCGACCCGAAGGCGGCGCCCGCGCTGACCGGCGCGACGGGCGCCCTGGCGCGATTCAGGGACATCTCGGGCGATCTCGTGAAGCTGTCCCGCCGCAACAGCAACGTTCGCTCGCTGGCGCTGTCGCTCCGACAAAAACCGGCCCTGGTCGCCGCGTGCGACCACAGCCTCGGCGTCCTCGTCGACGCGCTCGAGAAGGAGTCCTTCACGGCCACGCGGTGACGCCGGGCGCCGTCACCGCGCGCTGTCGTCGCTGGACGTGCGCAGGCGGTAGCCGAGCCCGCTCTCGTTGACCAGGTACCTGGGTGTCGTGGGGGTGTCTTCGATCTTGTGACGGAGCGAGTGCATGTACACCCGGACGTATCCGCTCCGTGTCCGGTAGGCGGAGCCCCACGCTTCCTTGAGCAAGGTGTTCGTCGTGACCACCTCGTCGGCGTGACGCGCCAGCGTCGCGAGCAACTTGAACTCGGTCGGGGAGAGGTGCACGGGCCGGTCGCCGCGCATGAGCCGGCGTCCCTCGAGGTCGAAGGTGAAGTCCCCGAACGTGACGACCGTGGCGGCGCTGTCCCCGACATGGGCGCGGCTGCGCAGGGCCACGCGCACGCGCGCGAGGAGCTCCGGCACCGAGAACGGCTTGGTCAGGTAGTCGTTGGCGCCAGCGTCGAGGGCCCTGACCTTGTCGCTCTCCTGCTCCCGCGCCGAGACGACGATGATCGGCGCCGTGGTGTGGGTGCGTATGAGGGGCACCAGCGACAATCCATCCACGTCGGGCAACCCGAGGTCCAGCAGGACGACATCGGGGTTGCGCGTCCGCACCTCCTCGAGGGCGCGCTGTCCGCTCGGTGCGTCGAAGACCCGGTATCCCTCGGTTTCGAGGCTGGTCGCGAACACCCGAATCATTTTCCTGTCGTCCTCCACGATGAGTATGGTGGGGTTCGGTGTCACACTCTCCCCTGGGTGGCGACCGTGTCGAACGGCTCGAAGCCCGCCATGCGGGGCGGCGTGGGGCTGAGCGGCAACGTGAGCTTGACGGTCAGGCCTCCGCCTGGCGTGTGCTGAGCCCAGATGCGTCCGCCGTGCACCTGAACGATGCCGCGCGCGATGGTCAGGCCCAGGCCGAGCCCGCCCCCGGGGGCGTCCTCCTTGCGGTAGAACTTGTCGAAGATCTTGGTGACCTCGTCCTCGCCGACGCCCTTGCCGTGATCGGTCACGGACACGAGCACCTCCTCGACCAGCACCGAGACGTCGATCTCGACGGCCTGTTGCGAGAAGGCGTGCTTGAAGGAGTTGTCCACCAGGTTGAGCAGCGCCTGCTCCACCAGGATGGCGTCGAGCTGAAGCAGCGGAAGGTCGCTGGGCATGTTGATGCGCAGGTGGTGGCCCTTGGTTCGCTCGTTGACGCGACGAAGGACGCTGCCGATGACCTCCTCGAGGCTCTCCCATTCGCGGCTCACCTTCAGGCCGCCCGCCTGGAGCCTGGTGACGTCGAGGAGACTCTTCAAGAGCTCGTTCAGGCGCCGGGCTTCCTCGTTGATGATGCGGGACATCTCGGCGCGCGCCGGCTCTCCCAGGCGGTCCCCGTGCTCGACCAGGGTGCTCGCCGCCGACCCGATCACGGCGAGCGGCGACCGCAGGTCGTGGGAGACGGAGCTCAGCACGGCGCTGCGAATACGCTCGGTCTCGGCCTCGATCTGCGCGGCCTGCTTCTCCTCCGACAACAGGGCCCGCTCGACGGCCAGCGCGATCTGGCGCGCCATCGAGACGACGAGCGAAGAGGGCCGCGGCGGCGCGCCGTCGGGATCGCGGGGACGCAACGACAGGACGCCGATGCAGCCGCGCGCGGCGACGAGCGGGATGTAGCAAGCGGTGGCCTTGGCCAAGTTGCGGGTGCCGAGCCCCGCCGCCTCGAGGTGGGAGGCCGCCCAGCCGGCGACGCCGAGATCCTCGGTCTCGAGCGCCACGGCGCCCGCGGCGCGAACCGCCCGCGAGAAGCCGTCACGCTGCCGGATGAGGACGCACGCGATCAGGTTGCCCGCCACCTCGATCTGTCTGGCCGACCGCATGCAGAGCTCGTCGACCGACGCGGCGTCGACGAGCTCGCGGGCCAACCCGTAGAGCGCCTCCATGCGCCGCTCGCTCTGACGGGCGATGCGCGCCTCCTTGCGGAGTCTTTCGTTGAGGGCGCTGATGAACACCGCGGTTCCGAACATGCTCGCGAAGGTCAGGATCTCGCGCCCGCTGCCAATTATCAGTGTGCCGTAGGGCGGCAGGAAGTAGTAGTCGAGGCAGAGCGCGCTCCCCACCGCCGCGAGCAAGGACGGACGGTAGCCGAGCCAGACCGAGGCCGCCGCGATGGCAAAGAGGTACAGCAACGTGATGTTGGTGACGTCGGCCCTGCCCAACACGCCGAGGCCCACGAGGGTCACCGCCCCGATGAGCCCCAGGCCACCGAGCGCGCGAAGCCAGGCCCAGGGCGCAGACGCAACCCGCGCCAACGTCGCAACGGTCGCGCCCGAGCCCGCCGACGGGCCGTCGAGAGCCTGCGCTCTCGCCCGGCCCGGTCCACGCCACAATCGGAGTCGATCCCCCCAACGCCCGCCCCTTCGCGCTAGCCGCACAGCGAGCTCCCGTGACAACTATCTCTCGGAGAGCGCCTGAGCCATCGCCGGTCCGGATGGACCCGACAAGAGCGCCTGGGTCCGGTGCGAGACCTCGGAGGCGGACGCGTCATCGCGTACGCGCACCGAGACGATGTAGCCCATGCTGGTCTCCTGGACCCGGACGGACGCACCTGGGACGAGCAGGGGGTCCATCGCGCCCGTGGCGGGCGTCCCCCGGCCACTGGCGGCCGCGGCGATGTGGCAGGAAGCGACGCGCTCCAGCCACGGGGCGGTCATCCCTGGCTGGGCGCGCACCGTGATGTCGACGCCCCGGTCGTGCGAGAACTGGACCTTGCCGACCTGCGAGGTCTCCTTCAGCGTCCCCGCACCGCCGATGACGTCACGATAGGCGAGGATCCCGAGCTCGCGCTCCTTGGTGGGGACACCTGCGCACTCCCGCTCGGCGACCTGCGCGGTCTCGGCCGGCGTCATCGCCGACGGGCTCGTCGCGGTGGTCGCGCAGCCCCCCGTTGCCGATAGCAGCGCCCCACCCAGACTCGCCACGACCAAGTACCACGCCCGATTCGATTTGATGGTTCCCATGACAGCTACTCCTTCATTTCGAGACATTGATGAGTGAACGGACACAATGGACCTCCTGAGATTCATGCAACGGCCTCCTTTGCGTCTAAAGCATTAGGCCACTCGTCGTTAAAGAGGTGTTAAAACGGCGCCTCGCCGTCCTGCGCGTGTACGCCGATTTAACGGGGTTTTAACGCCGGTCTTGGTAGTGTCGCGTTCGGCCCCAGGCAAGCGGATAAGACCGGGGCAGTCTCGAGAAGACGACAAAGTCGTGGAAGCCAGAAGCACAATGAATCGTTCTGTGGCCGTGCCCATGCAGCAGGCGCTCACGCCCGAGCTCGACCTTCAGGCCCCACCCGCTCGGGAGCACGTCGCGCGCCTCCTCGAGGCGAGGCGGGCGACCACCGCCACCCGAGAGGCGACAGGGAGCTGGCTGCTCGACTCACCGGGCCTCGCCTCGGTCGTGGCAACGGCCCGGCGGTTGGCGCGTGCGCCGGGAGTGCCTGTCTTGATCGAAGGAGAGCGGGGTTCGGGGCTCCCGGAGCTGGCGCGCCTGATTCACGACGCGGATCCGATCGCCCGAACGGGTCGCTTCCAGACGGCGACCGCTTCCTTGATCGGGCCGTCCGAGACCCTGGCGCGGGCTCCGTCGGGAACCCTGTTCGTCGACGACATCGAGACGCTTCGTCCGGCTGCGCAGGCGTGGCTCGCGGAGTTGCTGGCCGGGCGCATCGACGCGGCCAAACCGCTGCGAGTCATCGCGGGCTCCCGGATGAGCGCCCGCGCGCTCCTGGGCCACCCCGGCCTCAATCAGGAGCTCGTTCACGCGCTGGACGTCGGCCGGCTGATCGTTCCACCGTTGCGGAGCCGGCCCGACGACATCCTCAAGCTGGCGCGCCGCTTTCTCGCACACAACGCCGGATCGCGTGGCATCGTCTCACTCCGGTTTTCGCAGGCGGCCGAGCGAAAGCTACTCGGCCTGGCCTACCCCGCGAATGTGAGAGAGCTGCGCAATATCGTCGAGCGGGCGAGCGCCCTGTCGACCTCGGACGAGATCGGGGAAGACGAGATCATGGTCTTCGACGAGCCGCTACCCGCCGTCGCGGAGCGCACCCTTCGGCTCCGGCGCTCGCCGGCGGGCGCCGCCGGCGCGGTTCACCTCCCGACCCTGGCCGACGTGGAGCGCGACTATCTCGTCGCTCTGATTCGAGAGTTGAAGGGTCGGCGCACCGAGATCGCGCGGGTCATGGCCGTGTCATATCCGACGGTCCTCAGGAAGATCTCGCACTACGGTCTCGACGTTCGGGCGATCGTCCAGGCGGGCTGAACGCTGGAGTGCCCTGAGGATGGGGCCTGGCTGCGGGCGTCGTCCCTGAGGTAACGATCGGCGTTCGAGCGTCGCCAATCAAGGTCAGCGAACGCGCGACCTTCATATAGTGCGCTCGCCCGGAATCGTTGAGGAGCCCGCCAACGCAGCAGCGTGTTTCCGTTGTGTTGCGGCCGAATTTCCGCAATGAAACCATCTCGTTCAATGAATTGGCGCGCCCGCGTTTTAACGCTCTTTTAACTCCTCGCTTGTTACGGTGCCCTCATCAATACGGGGCACGGCGCTCCAAAACATCACGGCGTGACTAAGGGAGGACAATGTGAGGTCAAGGCATTTAAGCGTCATGTATCAGGGATTGATTGTCGTAGGCGCAATCGAACTGACCAGTGGACCAGTCCGCGCGCAGGCGAACCCGGGCGAAGCGTCCCCGCCTGCCCCCCCGGCGGCGTCATCTCCTCAGCTGGCAACGATACCGTCCCCGCCAGCGGCACCGGCGACGGCACCGACGACAGCGCCGACGCCAGCCGCACCGGCCGAGCCCCCAGCCGCACCGGCACCCTTCGCCTTCGCGGACTTCGGGTGGATGAACGGCCAGAGCCGGCAGACCGACTTTCCGTTGGCGGGTAAGGTGCTGAATCCGATGTTCACCGTCGACACCGGTTACAACTACGAGTTCTCGAATCCCGTCGATCACACCATCTCCGGGTCGACGTCGTCGGGGCGCCACAACGAGTGGCAGATCATGCACCTCGGTCTCGGCACCGACGTCAACTACAAGGGCGCCCGCGGCCGCCTCATGACCCAGCTCGGCCTCTACGCCACCATGACGCCGCGCAATGACGGCAGCCCGGACCGCGGTCAATGGCAGCTCCGCGACGCCTACAAGTACATCACCGAGGGCTACGGCGGCTACCACTGGGACGTCAACAGCGGGATCAACGTCGACGGCGGGATCTTCCTCTCCTACGTTGGCCTCTCTAGCTACTACAACTACGAGAACTGGCTCAACCAGTCGTCCTACGTGTCGTCGAACACGCCTTGGTTCTTCAACGGTATTCGCATTCAGTGGTTTCCGACCGACAAGCTGAAGATCGAGCCCTGGATCATCAACGGCTGGCAGACGTACGGCATGATGAACAACATGCCGGGGCTCGGCTTCCAGGTCGCGTACCGGCCGACTGACTGGCTCGCCATGGTGTTCAGCGGCTACTTCGGCAAGGACGCGATGGGCATCCCGCATCGCACCCGGTTCCATACCGACAACAGCGTGCTGGTCAAGTACTTGGACAACCCGAATGGATTCTTGAGCAAGGCCGCGGTTTCGCTGACCTTCGACGCCGGCTGCGAAGACGGCGGCGGGGTGAAGTGCGCGGGTGGCACCATGATGGAGCCGTCGCAGTACTTCATTGCCTCGATGCTCTACAACCGCTTCTGGTTCGATCACAACCTGTTTGCTTTCAACTTCGGGGGCGGCGTCATCACGAATCCGGGTCGGTACCTGGTGCTGACCCCGCCGATCAACGGCGCGACGAACTTCACGCTGAGCCCGTACTTCAGCCAGGCGCCCGGCGACAAGTACAAGGCCTGGGACACCACCGAAACGTTCGACTACATGCCGACGGAGACCTTCACCCTCCGGTTCGAGTACGTCCACCGGTGGGCCGATGTGCCCTACTTCGCTGGCCACGGCGGGGTCACCCCGCAAACCGCGCCGGGCATCTACAGCAACGTGGGCGCACCCGGCAGCATGGTTCCCGATTCGGCGGTGGTCACCCCGTTCAAGCCCGACCTGAAACAGAGCGAGGACCGGGTCACCGTCAACATGCTGGTTAGGATTTAGCCAAAATAGCTTGCGCGATTGGAGAGGCCGCGCCCGCGCCCTCTTCAATCGCGGCGCGAAGCTTGCGTGTCTTGTGATTTGTATTCGGGTGTGACGCGAGTGAGGAATCGAGAAACATCAGGAAGAGAGCGGATGGAATAACAATGAAGCTCAACACAGGTAAAGCCAAAGGTATCCTGGTCGTGTATGTCTTCATTCTGCCCCTGCTGATTGCAGCGGTGAGTGGGGTCTCGGGTTGCAGTTCGCCGGCGGCGGCAAACACTCCCCCCTCGGCTCCGGCCGGCGAGGCCTGGTTGACGCCGAAGCAGGTCAAGGATTTGGAGGTCAAGATCGAGGCGGTGACCGATCAGCCGGTCGGCGGCACGCTGCGCGCGGTTGCGCGCGTCACGTTCGACGATCTGCGGGTGGCGCACGTATTCTCGCCGGTGACCGGTCGCATCACGAAGATATTGACCCAGCCGGGGCAGCAGGTGAAGAGGGGACAGGCGCTCTGCGCGATTCAGTCGCCCGATCTCGGCAGCGCGATGTCGGACGTCGCGAAGGCCGAGGCCACGCTCCTGCAGGCGGAGAAAGACTGGCAGCGCCAGAAGGAGCTCATCGAGCAGAAGGCGGCGTCGCGGCGCGACTACGAGAGCGCACAGGCCGTCTATTTCAACGCAAAGGCCGAGGTGTCGCGGGCCCAGCGCAAGGCGAAGCTGTTGCGGCAGGGCAACCTCGATACGGTCACGCAGGAGTTCACGCTGCAGTCTCCCATCGATGGTGAGATCATCATGCGGGGCGCCAACCCGGGGCTCGAGGTGCAAGGGCAGTACACGGGCGGCGCGACCGTGGAGTTGTTCACGATCGGAAAGCTCGACCGGGTGTGGGTCCTGGCCGACGTCTTCGAGATGGATCTACCGCGGATCAAGACCGGCAGCCCGGTGAACGTCAGCGTGATCGGCTATCCGGGCGAGACCTTCCCGGGCAACGTGGAGTGGATCTCGGGGACCCTCGATCCGGCGTCGCGGACCGCGAAGGTGCGCTGCTCGATCGACAACCGCGCGCTGAAGCTCAAGCCGGAGATGTACGGAACCGCCGTCATCACGGTCGACTCCGACCAGAAGCTGGCGGTGAAGCGCTCCGCAGTCCTTACCCTAGGCGACACCTCGGTGGTGTTCGTGCAGAAGGGGACGACCCCGCGCGGAGAGCTGCGCTTCGAGCGGCGCGTGATCGCGGTCGAAGAAACGACTGGCGGGGACCTGCTACCGATCAAGCAAGGCCTCGAACGCAATGAGCGGGTCATCACCGACGGCGGCATCCTGCTCCTCGGCATGATCTGAGCTTCGAGGCAAAATGATCCCGCGTCTCGTGTCCCTGGCGCTCGGCGCCTACGGGAGAGTCTTGCTCTTGGTCGGCTTCCTGGTCGTCGGCGGCTTGTACGCATTCAAGCAGCTGAATGTAGAGGCGTATCCCAACCCAGTGCCGCCGATGGTCGAGGTAATCGCCCAGCCGCCGGGCTGGACCGCGGAGGAGGTCGAACGTTACATCACCATCCCGCTCGAGGTCGGCCTGGCGGGGATGCCCGGGCTCGACCACGTCCACTCCCAGTCGCTGTTCCAGCTCTCCGACGTCAAGGCGTATTTCAAGTGGGGGACGGACTACTGGGCCGCGCGCCAGGAGGTGATCAACCGCCTGCAGCTCATCACGCTCCCGAACAACGTCCAGGCCTCACTGTCACCCGCGAACGCCATCGGCGAGGTGTTCCGCTACACGCTCAGGGGCAAGGGCTACTCGCTGAAGGATCTGAAGACGGCCCAGGAGTGGATCCTCGAACGCCAGTTCAGACGGGTTCCGGGCGTCATCGACGTGACCACGTTCGGCGGCGAAACCAAGGAGTACCACGTCGAGGTCGACCCGGTGCGGATGCGCGGGCGCGGAGTGACCCTCGATCAGCTCACGGCGGCCCTCACGAACTCGAACATCAACATCGGCGGCAACCGCATGCCGATCGGCGAACAGTCGTTCGATGTTCGCAGCATCGGCATCATCACCAGCACCACCGACGTCGGCGACGTGGTGATCACCGCGCAGAAGGGGACGCCGATTCGCGTGCGCGACATCGCCACCGTCTCCATCGGTCACGCGCCGCGGTTGGGCCAGATCGGCAAGGACGGCGGATGCCCGCTTCGGCTGCACACGAAGACCTGGTGGGACGGGCTGTGGGAATCGAAGGCCGAGCGGGCGGAGCGGGAGCGGCTCGACAATCCACCTGACCTGGACGGCTGTGTCGAGAAGGAGGTGGCCGATCGGCCCGACGTGGTCCTGGCGATCATCCTGATGCGCTACGGCGCGGAAACGGCGCCCACGCTGCAGGGCATATACGACCGCATCGAATACATCCGGAGGTACAAGCTCTTGCCGCCCGGGATGGAGATCGAGCCGTTCTACATCCGGGCCAACCTGGTCAAGCTCACCACCCATACCGTCCTCGAGAACCTGCTGGTCGGAATGGGGCTGGTGGTGCTGGTTCTGCTGCTGTTCCTCGGCAACACACGCGCGGCGCTGATCACGGCGCTGAACATCCCGATCGCGCTTCTGATCGCGTTCATCGGCATGGTCGCGACCGGGACGTCCGCGAACCTGATCTCGCTGGGTGCGGTCGACTTCGGCATCGTCGTCGATTCGTCCGTCATCATGATGGAGAACATCTTTCGCCACCTCGGCCACGGCACGGGAAAGCTCCGCGATCGGATCGTGGCCTCGGCCGGCGAGATCGGCGGCCCGATGATGTTCTCCACGATGATCATCGGGGTCGCGTTCCTGCCGCTGTTCACGATGACCGGCGTCTCTGGCGTCATCTTCGGGCCGATGGCCCACACCTACGCCTTCGCGATCGGCGGGGCTACGCTGCTCGCGCTGACGCTGACGCCCGTGCTGTCGTCGAAGCTGATGAAGGTCGGGACCGAGGAGAAGGATGGCGCGGTCATGCGCGTCCTGCACCGGATCTACGAGCCGTTCTTCGACCTCGCGCTCAGGTTCCCGAAATGGGCGATCCCCGTCGGCCTGCTTCCGATCGTCCTGTGCGCGGCGCTGTTCCCCGTGCTCGGGCGGGAGTTCATGCCCCAGCTCGAGGAGGGGAACTTCTGGATCCGCGCCACGTTGCCCATGTCGATCTCCATGGAGCAATCGGCGAAGTACGCCACGCCCATGCGCGCCATTCTCCGCAGTCATCCCGAGGTGGACACGGTGATCTCCCAGGTCGGCAGGCCCGATGACGGTACCGACGTCACCGGGTTCTACACCATCGAGCTCTATGCTCCACTCAAGCCATTCGACGAGTGGCCGCGCGGGCTGACCAAGCCGAAGCTGACCGAGATCCTCGGGAAAGAGCTGCGGGACGCGTTCCCCGGCGTGGACTTCAACTTCTCGCAATACATCAGCGACAACGTCCAGGAAGCGGTCGCCGGCGTCAAGGGCGAGAACAGCGTGAAGGTCGCGGGTCCCGATCTCAAGGTGAACGAGGCCAAGGCCATGGAGATCATCGACGCTATGTCGAACGTGCCCGGCGTCCAGGACCTCGGAATGATCAGGACGCTGGGCCAGCCGAGCATCAGGATCGTCGCGGACCGCGTGGCCTGCTCGCGCTACGGGTTCAACACCGGCGACATCGGCGAGATCGTGGCCGCCGCCATCGGCGGCACCGCCGTGACCCAGGTGTTCGAGGGAGAGAAGCTGTTCGCGCTCACCGTGCGTTGGCAGGAGCGGTATCGGGAGAGCCTCGACGAGATACGTCAAATCACCGCGGCCGCGCCCGACGGCACCCAGATCGCGCTCGGCCAGCTTGCGACCATCACGAAGGTCGACGGCCCGGCGATCACTTACCGGCAGGACGGCTGGCGCTTCACGCCGGTCAAGTTCTCGGTGAGGGGACGCGATCTCGCGAGCACCGTCACCGAGGCCCAGCGGCTGGTCGCCGAGAAGGTCAAGCTCCCGTACGACACGCACCTCGAATGGGCTGGCGAGATCAACGAGATGCACAAAGCCGAGGACCGGCTGCTGATCATCATCCCCCTGACGCTGCTCCTGATCACGTTCCTCACCTTCAGCGCGGTCAAGAACTGGGTCGATACGCTCATCGTGCTCGTGAACATACCGGTGGCGTGCACGGGAGGTGTGCTCGCGCTCCTCATCAGCCACCAGAACTTCTCGGTGTCGGCGGCGATGGGCTTCATCTCCATCTTCGGGATCGCCATCCAGGACGCGATCCTGGTGGTCACGTACTTCCAGCGCCAGCGCTACCACCAGGGGCAGAGCCTCGAGCAGGCGGCGCGCGAGGCCGCGGAGAAGCGCTTCCGACCGGTGCTCATGACCACCCTGGTGGCGACGCTAGGCCTGCTGCCAGCCGCGCTGTCGAACGGTATCGGCGCGCAGGCGCAGAAGCCGCTCGCGATCGTCGTCATCGGCGGTTCGCTGGTGCTGGCGATCCTGACCCGCGTGCTGCAGCCACCCTTGCTGGTCGTGGCCCATCGCTGGCTCGACGCCCGTCGGGAGCGCAGGGCGGCCTCGGTGGGACCAGCGCTGGAGGAGTCCTGAGACATGCTCCGCGTCTCGACGGTGTGTTTCCTTCTCTGGGCGTGGCTCCTGACGGCGCGCGACGCCCGCGCCGAGGACGTGGTGCCACCGGGCGCTGAGCTGCCGCAGCTGCTGACTTTGGAGGATGCGCTCGGCATCTGGCGCGCGCACGGGCTCGACGTCCTGCTCGCCGAGGCGGCGGTGAAGACGTCGGAAGGTGCCGTCCTGATCGCCGGCGCCATTCAAAACCCGGTGGCGACCGCCACCGTCGCGAACGCTTTCACGTATTCATGGACGAAAGCCGGCAGCTTCGACTGCAACTCTTTCGGGGCGGTATGCACGCCGTGGGGCTACAGCGTCGGGCTCAACGATGCCGCGGCGATCGAGGATGCCGTGTCCGGGAAGCGCGATCTGAGGTTGAAGGTGGCGCGCAACGCGCTCGCCGCCGCGAAAATGTCGCGGCTGGACGCGACGCGGACGATCGAGTCTCAGGTGAAGGCGACCTACGTCCAGGTCGCCCAGGCGCAGCTCGCCTACCGATTCGCCAAGGACGTCGCGGCGTCTGAGGCCACGACGCAGAAGAAGTTCCAGGATCGCTACAAGGCGGGGGCGATCAGCGAAGGAGACCTTCAGCGTATCGAGGTCACGAAGCTCGAAGCGGACCAGGCCGTGGACAGCGCGGAGTCTGCCTTGCGCCAGGCACGGGCGGCGCTGGCGTTTCTCCTCGGGGTGCGCGGCAACGTGTCCGACTTCGACGTGGACCCGAATGCGCTGGACTACGCGCCGCCCGCGAAGCTTCGCGGCGTCACCCCCTTGACGCTCGTCCACACCGCGTTCGAGCGACGCCCGGACCTGCTCTCCTCTGCGTACGCTCGTGCCTCGGCGGACTGGCAGCTCCAGCTCGTGCGGCGGCAGAAGTTCCCCGACATCACGCTGGGGCTCAACTATCAATGGGGGGGCGCGGCAGGGTGGTCGGTCGATCTCGCCATCATCGGACCCGTGCTCACGGCGTCGTTGTCCGCGCCACTCCCCGTGTTCTACCAGCTACAAGGCGAGGAGCTTCAGGCGCAGGCGCAGAGTGAGATCGCGATGCTTCAGCACGCTAAGAACACGGCTCAAGTCGCCAGTGACGTCGCAACGGGGTATGCGGCGCTCGACGCGGCGACCAAGCTGGTCGAGCGCATGGAGGGGCCACGTCGCTCGGATGGAGGCCTCCTCGAAAGCGCCAAGGGGGCGTTCGAAGTCGCCGCGGTCCAGTACGACAAAGGCGCGGCCAGCCTCACCGACTACCTCGACGCCCTCAGAACCTTCATCGCGACCAAGAATGAATACATCGGCGACCTCGCGAATTATTGGACGGCGCTGTTTCAGCTCGAAGCGGCGACCGGAAGGGATCTGCAATGAAGTCATTCGAAGGCGTGTTGTTTTCTTCCGTCCTTGCGCTGGCGCTCGTCTTGTCGGCCTGCGAACCCGTGAGCGTCCCCCCTTGGCCTTACACGACCGCGACCGATGACGACGCCGCCGTGGACGACGGTGGTTCGAACGACGGTGGTCCGGATGACGACGCCGCGACGGACGCATCGATCCCGGGAGACACGGGGATGTCCGGCGCAGGCGGAATCCAGGCGACCTACGGGCTGGTCCCGCTCCGCTGCGACGGCGGCCTTTGCAACACGGACAACTACTCGCTTTGCAACATCGCGGTCGGGCCAGCGGGGAGCGGAGCGGGCGGCCCGCTCTCGGTGCTGGTGGTCGTCGCTGGGTTGGCCATCGCGCGGAAGCGAAGCCGCCCGAAGGCGAGGCGTTCGTCATGACGGCGTTCCCGCGCCTCGGGATCTCTCGGCTCGTCGTGGTCTTCGTCGCCAGCGTCACCGTCATCGCGGGGGCCGCGCTCGCCGGGGATCGGCCGGCGCGGGCGGACGTCGTCTCACCCGGCCCCGACCTGCCGCCCTTTCTCACGTTCGAGGATGCGCTCGGCATCTGGCGGCGGCACGGGCTCGACGTCCGGCTCGCCGACGCGGCGATCAAGACGTCGGAGGGTGCGGTCCTCATCGCCGGCGCCGTTGCGAACCCCGTGGCGAGCGCTTCGATCATCAACCTCTTCACGTATCAGTGGACCCACGCCAGCGACTTCGACTGCAATTCCACCGGCGCCGTGTGCACGCCGTGGGGATACACCTTCAACCTCAGCGACTCCGCCGGGATCGCGGACGCGCTGTCCGGGAAACGGGCGCTCAGGTTGAAAGCGGCACGGAACGCGCTTGCCGCCGTGAAGATGGCGCGCGTGGACGCGGGAAGGACGGTCGGGTTCCAGGTCAAGGCGGCCTACGTTCAGGTCGCCCAGGCGCAGCTCGCCTACGGATTCGCGAAGGATGTCGCGCTGTCGGAGGCCAAGACGCTCAAGAAGTTCCAGGATCGCTTCAGGGCCGGGGCCATCAGCGAGGGGGACCTCGAACGCATCGAGGTCGCGAAGCTCGAGGCGGACCAGGCCGAAACGAGCGCAATGGCCACGTTGCGCCAGGCGCGCGCCGCGCTGGCGTTCCTTGTAGGGGTGCGGGGCGACGTCCCCGAATTCGAGGTCGATACCAAGGTGCTGGACTACGCGGAGCCCGCCAGGATCCGCGACGTCACCCCGCTGATGCTGGTCAGGAGCGCGTTCGATAGTCGCCCGGACCTGCTTTCTTCCGCGTATGCGCGGGCCGCGGCGGACGCGCAGCGGGAGGTCGTGCGGCTGCAGAAAATCCCCCCCATCACGCTCGGCATCAACTATCAGTGGGGCGGGGCCGGCGGATGGTCGGTCAACAACGCGCCCGTCGGGCCGCAGATCATGTTGTCGATCTCCGCGCCCATTCCGGCCTTTTATCAGCGGCAAGGCGAAGAGCGTCAGGCTGAGGCGCTGCGTGAAACCGCTACGGTGCAACAAGCGAAGACCACCACCCAGATCGCGAGCGACGTCGCCAACGCCTACGCGGCGTATGGCGCGTCGAAATGGCTCATCGAGCGCATGGAGGGATGGCGTCGCCCAAACGGGGGACTGCTCGAGAGCGCTAAGGGGGTCTTCGACATCACTGCGGCCCAGTACGACAAGGGCGCGGCCAGCCTCACGGAGTACCTCGACGCGCTCCGAACCTACATTGCGACGAAGAACGAGTACTTCGGCGACCTCACGACCTACTGGACCTCGGTGTTCCAGGTCGAAGCAGCCGTCGGAAGGGATCTGCTATGAAGTCACTGCAACGGGTGCTGTTCGTGGCCTTCGTGGTCGTGGGGGCCGGCTCGCGCGCCGCTCTCGCCGAGGGATCCGTCAGCGTGGCTCCGCCGACATCGGAGGCGCCTTTGCCGGTGACGTCGACGGGAGCCGTGGACGTGGCGCTTCGGCCGCCAGTGCCGGCGCGCCGCACCCTCGCCCTCGAGCTCAACCCCCTCGCGGGGTTCGCCCTGCACCGGTGGGGGGGCAACATCATCGTCGCGCCGCTCGAGCATCACGCCATCATCTTGAGCCCTTTCCATACCTTCGCGCGAACCTTCCCGATCAACCTCTACGATGATAACGGGAACCCCATCCTGCTCCCCGTGCAGACATTCAACGGGTGGGGGGCCGAGCTCGGCTACCGCTACTACGCCGGGCGCGGCGGCCTGCGCGGTCTCTTCGTGGGGCCGTCGCTGTTTGCCGATTGGATGACCGTGGAGGCCCAAGACGGGTCCAAGACCAAGTACATCTACTACGGGCTCGCGGCCGATGTCGGCTACCAGGCCCTGATCACCGACAGTATTTCCGTCGGATTCGGCGCAGGACTGCAGTACGGACGACCGAGCAAGGACATCCCGAGGCAGGGGTTCCAGGCGAAGTACTACGCGAACCCCATCCTGCTTCCCCGGTTGCTCGTGTCGATCGGGTGGTCGCTGTGAGGAGGCGCCACTTCGCGAAGGTCTCCGCCCTCCTCTGCGGGCTCGCGCCGGCGTGCGCGAGCGAGACCGTCGAGCTCCCGCCGCCGGCCCCGGTGCATTGGCAAGCCCAGACCCAGAGGCCCGCGAGCCCCGTCGAACCGACGCAGAACGAGCGCGCCGTGGCGGAGACCTATGCGAAGGCCCTCGTTTCGCCGCGATTCGCCGCGCTGGGCTCGTTGCTCGACGACGAGGTGCTCTTCGCCTTCGGCGCCCGCACCACGCGCGGGCGCGACAAGGTCATCAAGCAGCACGACGAGATGTTCGGCGCGTTCGACGATAGGCGCTTTCTGACGAGCCGCGCCTGGCTCACGGACAGCACCCATGAGATCAACTCGCAAGCCATCGAGTGGTCGATGACCGGTGTTCAGGCGCGCGCATGGATGGGCGTGGCGCCGACCGGCAAGCACGTCACCATCAAGGGGCTCACGCTCCTCTGGGCGACCGACGACGGCGTCATCACCGAGCTCCACGCCTATTTTGACGAGGATGTCGTCAAGGCGCAGCTCGGCGCCGGCCCCGTCGATCTGCGAGGTCTCGTGACGCCGGCCGCCCCGGCCGCGCCGTCGCAGGTGTTCGAGCGAACCGGCCGGCCGGAAGAAGGCGCGAACGTCGCCACCTTTCGCAGGATGCTGGACGCCCTCGAAAAGAACGAGGAGCCCGTCTTCCTTGGGACGATGAGCGACGACGTCAGCGTTACGACGATCGACGCCGCCCAGCCTCTTCGAGGCAAGGACGCCGCCCGCTCCTACTTCAGGAATCTGCGAAAGGCCGTCCGGCAGGTCGACACGGTGGTCGAGAACGCATGGGGCGTCGGGGCATTCGCGATCGTCGAGTACTCGATCACGGGGCTGCAGATCGCTCCCCTGCCGCGAATCGCTCTTGCAGGAGGCGGGGGTCTGCGTCCCTTGCACACTCAGTACGTTGACGTGGTCGAAATCCACGACGCCAAGATCGCGCGGATCTGGAGGTATTCCGACCCCGCCGCATTCTCGTCGTTATGAGAGGATGTTCGGGCGTGACGAAACGGCGGCTGCCGTCGCCGCATTGTGCAGGATCCAGCGACGGCGGAAGTTGCATCCACCACACCAACGAAGCGGGCGACGCCTGCGGGGAGGCGTGCGCCCGGCTCAGCGATCGCTGCCGAGGACCGCGCGCGCCAGCCGCGCGCACTCCCCCGTGCATTGGGGGAGCCTCTGGACGAAGAGAGCTTGCTGCACGCAATGCTGGCGAAGGACCCCAGATCGCGCGGCGCGCAGCGCGCAGGTCGCCGTGATGTCGGTGACGGTTCGCTCGTACAACCCCGCGCTCTCGCTGGCCAACAAGGCTGCAACCGGACCAGCCTGGCTCGGCCTCTGATGAGCCACGGAGCTCCGATCGACCATCACGAGGGTCGTGCAGATCGCGAACAGGCCGACGCAAAATGCGGTCGACCCACGGCGGCGAGCCGCGTCCGCGATGGCCGCATGTGGGGCCTGGCCCGGCGGGGGTGGCGAAGAGCTGACTCGCTTCGACCGTCGTCGCGATTCGAGAGGGATGACGTTGGCGACCTCGTTCATTGCGTGCCTCCCCTGGGGCCGCACCGGCTGCACGAACCGGGCCTCGGCTCGGGCCCCAGGGGTTGGTGCGCGCGTCGGGCCGCGGCCGCCGGGCTCGTCGTTCAGCCGAGGGCGTTCGGCGAATTCGGCGGACGCCGTCCCCGGGGACGCGCGCGCACGTCGCTCGGCGCCGCCCCGGCGACGACCCGGTAGGTTCGCGGCCGCGGGCGCAGCGCGGGCGCCTCAGCGATGAGCACGCCGTAAGCCGCGCGCGAGACGTTGCGCTCGACGTGAACCAGCCGATGCCAGATCTCCGCCTCGCGCGCGAGCGCGCGAGCGGCGGCGGACAGGTCGAAGCGCCCGGGCAGCACCTTCGCCCGCGCGCCGATCACGCCGCCTCGGGTGGTGGCGGCCAGCCGGCGGAAAACGTCGCTGCCGTGACGGTCGTAGTAGAGCACCGTATGCGCTGTGGACAGCGAGCCGGCCCACGGATAGCGCCGCAGCAACCACCCGGAGGACAGCTCGTCGAGGGCGCGATCGAGGCGCGCCGGCTCGTCGCCGTGCTTGGAGGGGACCTCCTCCTCGTAGAACAGGCCCGTCCCGAGGGTGTCCCCCTCGACTTGCCACACCTCTCGGAGGCCGAAGCGCTCGGGTGATTGCGCCACCAGCGCGCCGTGCGTGAGATCGAACTCGCCCACGAGGAAGGCCGCCACCTGGTCGCGGCGCGTGTCGAGGAACCGCAGGGTGGCCAGCGCGTCGTCGAAGGTCTCGGTCGGAAATCCCGTGAAGCACATGGCCTCGGCGGCGATGCCCGCGGACGCGAGGTGATCGATCACCGTCCCCACCACCGCGACCGGCGCCCCCTTGTCGATGAGCTGGAGGACCCGCGGGCTCGCCGATTCGACCCCCAGCGCGCAGGCCACCGCGCCGCCGCGCCGAAGCGTCTCGGCCCGGGCTGCCGTGAGATACCGCTCGGGCTTCAGGTCGGTCGCCCAGCGCAGATCGAGCCCGGCGTCCGCCAGCGCGCCGGCCAGCTTCACGATGGTCTTCGGCGCCACCGAGTCTTGTGACAGGTAAAAGTGGCGCGTCCCGTGGCGAGCCGACAGGGCGGCAAGGTGGGCCACGACCGTTTCGATCTCGCGCTCGCGGTAGCTCGCGGTGCCGACCTCGGCGAGGCCGTAGTGACAGAACGTGCACTTTCCCCAGTAGCAGCCGCGCGTCGGATCGTAAGGGAGGGTGAGGTGGGGCGAAAAGTACCTGTCGAGTGGGAGCCCGTCGAAGTCGGGGGCGGGGAGGCGCCGCATGTCCTCGCTGGCCTCGCCCGGCGTGAAGCGCGCGCCGAGCATCCGGTCACGGTGGACCACGTTGGGGATCGCCGCCAGCGCCCGCGGATCGCCGCCACCTGCTTCCAGGGCCCGCAGTAGCGCCAGCAGCGCGTGCTCGCCTTCGTAGACGACGGCGGTGTCGAAGGGCCCGAGGGCCGCCCGCAGCGCCGGGCCGCGCAGGCGGATGAGGAGCTGTGTGATGGCCGGGCCGCCGATGGTCAGGTGCACACCGGGCAGCTCGCGCCTCAACTTCAGGCCGAAGGCGAACGCGGGCTGCAACTGGCCGGGGAAACAAAGCGAGATCCCGACGGCGTCGACCCGCGCCGCGCGCAGCCTCGGCGCCAGGTCCCCGACGACATAGGAATCGAAGGGGTCCCGCTCGGGCTCCGCGTCCCGCGCGATCTCCTGGGGCGTCGTGAAGGCGAATGGCGTTCGGTACCCGCTGAAATCGAGCTGCAGCGGTGCGTGTGCGGCGGAGATCACGCGCAGGGCGGCATCCACGGTATCGACCGCGCGCGCGTAGAGCTCGGGCTCGAAGAACCGAACGGGGTCGCGCAGGATCGCCACTGCATCGTCGATCCCGCCGGGCACCGCCCGCGCGTCACCACGGGCCTGCCAGAGCGCGTGGTACTCCAGCTGCGCGGCGTGGTCGAGCGAAGCGCGCCGATCGAGGTTCGAGAGGCGCTCCTCGATCCGATCGGCCAGCACGGTCATGGGGCCGCGCCGCAGGAGCGCGTCGTAGGCCTCGACGTTCGAATCGATCGGAAGCACGTCGACCCCGTGCTGGCGCAGAAAGCCCGTGAGCGTCGGCACCGCCAGGTAGGGCGCCGTCGGGTCGCAGGTGGGCGGATAGATGAGGGCGAGCTTCATGGGCGACCGCGTCGAAGGGGGCGGAGCGTACCGCAGATTGATTTGTCCACGCGAATCGTGGACCCGTGTCGGGGCCGCGGGCCGGCAATCGCAGATCTGCAATTCGCAGGGCGCGGGGAGGCCCGCCGGCGCGGATCGTCCCAGGTGACCCGTTCGGGACGTGGGAATGGTGAGGGTGGGACTGCTTGCCGGGCGGCCCCCTTCTTGCTGGTCGATACGCGAAGGACGAGCGGGCTTCGTGACGCGGAGGGAGCTTCATCCGAGAAACCTGAATGACGCATACAGCGGCCATCTTAGTTGTCGAAGACGATCACAACCTGGCGCGGGTGTTCGCGAAGACCCTCGAAGCGGAGGGCTACCGAACGATCGACGTGGACACCGGGCGAGCCGCGATCGCGGAGATCAGGACCCGCAACCCGGATCTCGTGCTGCTGGATCTCGGCCTGCCCGACGGTGATGGCCTCGCCTTGCTCCCCACGATCCGCGCCAACAGCGCCGCGCCGATCATCGTGGTGTCGGGCCGTGTTCGCGAAGCCGAGAAGGTGAGGGCGCTCGACACCGGGGCGGACGACTATCTCACCAAGCCCTTCTCGGTTCCGGAGCTTCTGGCGCGCGTCCGCGTCGCGCTGCGCAAGCAGGCGCGCGCGGACGACGACGCCGAGCCTGCCATCTCCTTCGGTGAACACACGCTCAGCTTCTCTGCGCGTCGCCTGGTGCGTGGCACGACCGAGGTTCGTCTATCGCTCATCGAACTAAAGCTCCTGATGACGCTGGCGCGACATCACGATCGCGTCGTGACCACCGACGTCCTCCTCAAGGAGACCTGGGGCGCGGGTTACCAGACGAGGAATGGATACATTCGGGTGTACATCCACGCCCTGCGGGCGAAGCTGGAGCCGGATCCCGCCAAGCCGAGGTTCCTGCTCAACGCGGCAGGCCTCGGGTACCGGTTGAACACCTCCACGAAATGACCGTTCTTCGGGCGGCACGGGGCCCTCGAAACATCGCGGCGCCGGATGTGGGAAACTGCAGGGATGTCTCACTCCCATGAGCACGAGCACGCGAGCGGGCCGGTCCCCGACACGCGCTATGCGATAGGCGTCGGGGTCAACGCCGCGTTCGTCGTCGCCGAGGTGTTCTTTGGCTTCGCGGCGCACTCCATGGCGCTGGTCGCCGACGCGGCTCACAACCTCACCGATGTGCTGGGGCTGTTGCTGGCGTGGGGAGCGACGGTGCTGGCGCGCCGGCTACCCTCCAGCACGCACACCTACGGTCTGCGAAAGACGACGCTGCTGGCCACGCTGGCCAACGCCGTCTTGCTGCTGGTCGCCGTGGGATCGGTCGTCTGGGAGGCCGTGCAGCGGCTTCGCAATCCGGCGCCCGTCGACGCGACGGTCGTCATGCTGGTCGCGGGCGTCGGCGTCGTGGTCAACGGGGCCTCCGCCCTCATGTTCCGGCGGGGGCGAGACCACGACACGAACCTGCGCGCGGCCTTCTCGCACCTCGCGGGCGATGCCGTGATCGCGCTGGGGGTCGTCGCCTCGGGCGCGCTCGTCTTGCGGACGGGTTGGCTGTGGCTCGATCCCCTGACCAGCATCGCGGTCTCGGCGCTGGTGATCACGATGACCTGGTCCCTGCTGCGGGATGCGTTCGGCTCGGTGATCGACGCCGTCCCCGGGCACGTCGATTACGGTGCCGTGCGTGACTTTCTGCGCCAGCTTCCCAACGTGACCGAGGTTCACGACCTTCACATCTGGCCGCTCAGCTCGGTCGAGACGGCCCTCACCGCCCACCTCGTCCTGCCGCCCGGGGGCTGCGGTCCGTCGTTTCTTCACGACACCTGCAAGGAGCTGCACGATCGCTTTCGCATCGAGCACGCGACGATTCAGGTCGAGTCCGCCAACCTCACGAATCCTTGCGCCCTGTCGCCCGACGACCGCGTCTGAGCAAGGCCGCCTTGTCCTCCGTCCTAGTGCACCGCCGGTGCACTAGCCGCGGGCTGCCAGCGGGGCCTTGCACACGACGACGTTGCCGCACCCGAGATACGTCAATGAGGAGAACGACATCATGGCGGAGAGCGCGATGCCGCGGCCGTGCGGATCGGCCGCGCGCTTCGCCGTGAGGGACAGGTAGCCGGTCCAATCGAATCCCTTTCCCTCGTCCCGAATGGTGAAGACGGCTTCGTTCCCCGACCTCGCGAGCTCGACCACGACGCACCGATCGCGATACGGCTCGGTGGCGAGGCGCCGCTCGATCTCGGCGGACCAGGTGCCTGCGCGCACGAGCGCGGTCTTCTGTTCGTAGGTGATCTCGAGATTGCCGTGCTCGACGGCGTTCATCATCATCTCGTTCAGCCCGAACGAGACCTGCTCGGGCATCGCGCAGACCTCGGCCAGGACGTGGGCGAGGTCTCGTCCCTCGTCAGCGCTGCGGAACGTGAAACGGCCAAAGTTCATCTGTCACCTGGTGTCCGGGCGAAGCCGGCGGTTCGCGCGAAGCCGCGCCGGACCGCACGGCTTCTCCTCGCTTGTCCAATCGTCACCCCACGTGCCGCGTCGCCGACCACGGAAAACAGCATCGGACCGTCGGGCGATCGCTTGAACGTTGGCGTCGAAAGCCCCAGTTCACCGCGCCCCGCGGTCCCGGAGCACGCCCCGTCGGAGAGCGGGGGGCCGACCCCTGGTGCGGCGACCAGAGCTCTGGAACACAGCCCAGGGTCAAAGACGGGCGATTCGAACGCGGCGCCAGGTTCCCCCGCTGAAGGTTCCCCGTCCTTCTGCGCAGCCCGGCGTCTCCTCTCGGGTGCGGTCAAACGGCACGTTCGTTGCTTCGACAGCGTAGCCAGGTTTGTCGCTCAAACCCGAGGAAGGCTCGCCATGAAGCTCGCCGTTGCAAGCGAAACCAGCTCCCCCGAGGAGGCACCCCCATCGGCGATGGAGGACGAGCTCGCGCGGCTCGCCAGGGAGAACGCCAGGTTGCGCCGTGCGGTCTCTCGCTTGCGCGTCTATCGCTCGATGGCCTATCGCGATCCGCTGACGGGTCTGTGGAACAGGCGCTTCTTCGAGTCACGCCTGAAAGAAGAGTTCAGCCGCTCGCGCCGGGCGGGCGCCGGGCGGCGATTCTCGGTCATGATCATCGACGTCAACTGGTTCAAGGAGATCAACGACGTGCATGGCCATCAGGCCGGCGACTCGGCGCTGAAGTGGGTTGGCGAGTTCCTGGTGACCCATCTGCGCACCCACGACGTCCCCTGCCGAACGGGAGGTGACGAGTTCATGGTCCTGCTTCCCGACCTGTCCGGGGACGATTGCCGGCAGGTGATTGGCCGTCTGCGCGAACACCTGGCGCGCGCCAACGCCAGCCTGGTCATCCCCCTGTCGCTCAGCATCGGGGCAGCGAGCTGGCCGGAGGTCTCGGAGAGCCAGGCGAAGATCCTGGCGGTCGCTGACGCGGCTATGTACGAGGACAAGCGCTTCCAGCGGGCCGGGCGAGGGGACGTGTCCACGCGCTCAGGGGTCCGCGAATTCGGCGCTAGCGCGTAGCAGCCGAAGCCACGGTGGCGGCGGATCAGCGCGGGCCGGCCCGAAGCACGCCGATGGGCAGGCCGGCGAACCAGTTGATGAAGCGCCCCACGTCCGGGCCGCGGTAGATCGCGCCGTGCTGGGGACAGAGCATCTCGATGGGGAGCTGGGCGGCCCGTTCACACCAGGCGTCGCGTGCCTCGCGCGAGCCCATCCAGCGCCGGTGAAATCCGTCGGCGAGCTTGATGTGGCGGTCGAAGTCGGTCACGAACAGGGAGGCGTCGTCGGGGGGCATCAGCGCCGCTCCGATGTCACCGCTGAAGAGGATCCGCGCGCCAGGGTCGTAGAGGTGAAGGTTTCCGGACGAGTGCAGGTAGTGCGCGGGGATCGCCTGCAGCGGCCGGCCGCCGAGCTCGATCGGCATCCCCTCGTCGGGCAGCGGAATCAGGGTGTGGGCGTCGCCCCCGAAGTGCGGGATGAACGTGCACCACAGCCAGCTCGCGTAGCACCGTATGGCCGGATTGAACGCCAGCCACAACCCGAGCGACGAGATGACATCGGGGTCCTGGTGCGAGGCAAAGATATGGGTGATGGTGCGGGGATCGCAGATCTCGCTCAGCGCCGAGAAGACGGCGGGGAAGATCTCCTGGCCCCCGGGATCGGTGAGCATCGTCATCTCTCCGGCGTTGATCAGGTACTCGTTCGTGTCGATGAGATGGGATGGCCGCTCCGGATCACGCGCGATCACCGACCACCGACACCCGCTCCCCTCGGACAACACGACTGCTTTCTTCATGCGAGCTTGCTCCTTGCGGTCTTTCCCAACCCACGAACGATGACGACGACCTCCTCCGACTTGGCGTAGAAGTCCTTCGTGACCTCCTCGAGCTGGGCACGCTGTTCGGGCTCGGCCGCCGTGGCCTCGATGATCGCCGAACGCGACAGCACGCAGGCCATCAGCCCGAGCTGGTTGAGATCGTCGACCGCGTCGACGATTCGACGCCACAGCGCGCGCAGCTCGCTCCGGTGCGCGGACAGCGACGCCTCGCAGCCCGCCACCACGGCGGTGCCGTGTTGTTTGCCGCTGCGCCGGACGGCCGAGAGCAAGAGCCCGGCGGTGTGCTTGCGCTTCACGAACCGGCTGGCTTGCACGACGGCCTCACGCACCAGTGAGCCGAGGCGCTCGAGCTGGGTATGCAGCTCGCCGCTCCACGCCCGAATTTGTGACGCCGCCTCGTTGAAGCCGCGCAGCCGGTCGCCGCTCTGCTTGCTCTGCACGATCGCGTTCAGGGCGTGGAGATTGATCTCGAACGAGCGCCGCAGGAGACGCTTCGCGGCCTCGTTGAGCGAGACCACCTGCTCGAAGTCCTCGACGTTGTTGGCGCTGTCTGCCGTTCCCACGATTCTCGCCACTCCTCTGGGTGTGTGTGCTGACGTTGGGCTCATCGGACAAAACCCCGGTGTCTGAAGTCTCGCCCTTCAAGGCCAGTGCGGCAGCAACCGCTGCAGCAAGCCGCGCAGCCGGCCGCGAGGCGGCTGCGCGGCGCCGCTGTTCGTCGGCAGCCCACGCCCGTCGACGACCCACAGCTTCAGATCACCGAGGCCGTCGCTCCGCAGCAGCACCGCATCCTTCCAGCCCTCGCCGCCGCCCGTCGCCAGGTCGGCCAAGGTGGCCCGCCGCGGCGATCCGGGGGCCTTGTCGATTCCCATCGCGTTCTGAATCTGCAGCGCCACCATCTTCAAGAGCTCCGAGATGGCGTTGTCCAGCATCGTATCGGTGAGAGCGTGGCTCGGACAGCTGTAGAACGCCGAGGCCAGCGCCTGGCAGCCTGCCCGATCGGAGGACGCGATCACGTTGACGTCACGGACCCCTTGCAGGTGCAGACGAAACATCCGACCGCAGATCGACTCGCCCCGCGTCAACCCATCGGAGCGAACGAACTTCACGCCGAACATGACCTCGGACACGTTCGACACCATCTGCGCGATCGTCGCCTCATCGGGGAGCACTGTCGTCGTCATGTCTTTGTCCTGTTCCACCTGTGCGAAGGCCGTACGTTCCCGGTCCACGTGAGCTTCGCGTCGAAGCGAATGCCAGTTCCGTGCCGGGACTTCGTGAGCTGACGGGGCGCCCAACCTCCCGCGGCTGCCCGCCCTGGCGTAGGCGGGGCAGCTCACCCGGGCGATCCCTCCTGGGTGCCGTGGCCAGACTTGTGGGCGAGGCGCCAGTCGCCGGGGCCGCTGGCCTGTCGCCCGGGTCGCGGCGCCTCACAGCGCGCGGGCCAGGTCCAGAAGCCGGCCGGCGATGGCCCCGAGCGGCAGGACCTCGCGCGCCGCACCCCGCTTGACGGCCTCCCCGGGCATACCCCAGACCACGCTGGACTCCCGATCCTGGGCCACCGTCGGACAGCCGCCGCGCGCCATCTGCAACAACCCCTCGGCGCCGTCGGCGCCCATGCCGGTGAGGATGGCGCCCACGGCGTTTCGCCCGACCTGGTCGGCGACCGACTCGAACAGCACGTCCACCGACGGCCGATGCCGATTCACGGGAGGGTCGTCGCCGATCCGGCAAAAGTACTTCGCGCCGCTGCGTTCGACCCGCAGGTGGGTCCCTCCGGGGGCGATGTAGGCGTGGCCGATCAGGATCTGGTCGCCGTCCTTGGCCTCCGCCACCGAGATCGCCGATTCGCGATCCATCCGCAACGCCCAACGTTGACTGAACACCTCGGGGATGTGCTGGGCGATCACGACGCCGGGCGCGTCGGGGGGAAACGCCGCCAGGATCGCCGCGATCGCCTCGGTGCCGCCCGTCGACGCCCCGATCGCGATGAGCCGATCGGTCGTTCCCAGCGCCGTGATCGAGCGCTCGGATGCGCGGCTCCGCGCGCCGCCGCCCCCGCTGGGCCCGTGGAGCGCCGTCACGCGGGCGGAGGCGGCCGACTTGACCTTCTCGACGATGGCCTCGGCGATGAGCTCGAGCCCTTGTTTCAGGTCGAGCTTGGGCTTCGACACGAAATCCACGGCCCCGATCTCCAGCGCGGCCAGCGTGGCGTCCGCGCCCAGCTCGGTCAGCGAGGAGATCATGACCACCGGCATGGGCCGCAGGCGCATCACGTTTCGCAGGAAGGTCAGGCCGTCCATCTTCGGCATCTCGATGTCGAGGGTCAGCACGTCCGGGTGCAGGAGCTTGATCTTCTCCCGCGCGTCGAAGGGATCGGACGCCGTCCCCACGACGTCGATGTCCGGATCCTCGCCCAGGATCCGCGCGAGCAGCTTGCGCATCAACGCCGAGTCGTCGATCACCAGAACCCGTATCCGTCGCTGAGCAGCAGTCTCTTCGCTCATGGTCCCCCCCGCTAGAACAGCTCGATGTCGCCACCGCGGCTGGCTCCGCTCTGAATCTTCGACGCCAGGGCGACCTCGCGCTCGGCGACGTTCCGGTTCTCGGACATCGGCAGATGCAGCACGCGAACCTTCCCCGTCGCGGCTTCGAAGCGGACCCGGCGTGCCACCGTGAGGCCCACGTCCTGGACCAGGATCGGCATCTTCTCGGCTTCGAGGAACTCGCGTACGAAGTCCACGTTGGAGCGGCCCACGTCGCCCATGCCGGGGATCACCCGTCCGCCGCCGAAGATCTTGATCTCCAGCGAGGCGCGCCGCCCGCCGAAACGGAGGATGCCGTTCACCAGTTGCTCCATGGCGAATACACCGTAGCGGGCCGAGGCGCCGTTGCCGCCTGACGGGTCCTCGGGAAGCATGAAGTGGTTCATTCCCGCGACGCCCGATTCGGGATCGCGAATGCACGTGGACACGCACGAGCCCAGCACCGTGGTGATCATCTCGTTCGACTTCGTCACGTAGAACTCCCCGGGGAGGATCTGCACGACCCAGAAGCCGGTCACGCCTTCGTAGTAGGTGTTGACGTTCTCGAAGCCGGGTAGCGCTGCGTCCCGGTGCGGCGGCTTGGTCGCGTGCGCGGCGAACCTCACGTCGTGCTCGCGGCCGGGGCGGAGAGTCTGCGATGAATGGTCTTCCCGCACGAGGCGAGCCCGAACACGGCGCTGGCGATGGATTCGGAGTGGCCGAGGAACAGGTGGCCGTCGGGCCGCAGCAGCTCGCGATATCTGCCGATCAGCTTGACCTTGGTGGGCTCGTCGAAATAGATGACCACGTTCCGGCAGAAGATCACGTCGAAGGGCCCCTGCATCGGCCACGGCGCCATCAGGTTCAACTGCTTGAACGTGATGAGGGAACGAATGGTCTCCCGGGCCTGGTACGCCGCCCCGCCGTCGACCGGCTCGAAGAAGCGCCCCAGACGGGCCGGTCCAATCTTCTCGATGCGGTCCGCGACGTAGAGACCGGCGCTCGCGTGCGCCAGCACATCCGTGTCGAGGTCCGTGGCGAGGATCTTGATGTCCCACCCGGGGGAAGCCGGCATGTTCTCGCGCACGACCATCGCCAGGGAATACGGCTCCTCTCCGCTGGAACAGCCGGCCGACCAGAAGCGCACCCGCTTGCCCGCGTGCTCGAAGCGCGACCACAACGCGGGCAGGACCGTTCGGGCGAGAAATTCGAAGTGATGGTTCTCGCGGAAGAACTCCGTGACGTTCGTGGTGATCGCGTTCACGAACCGCCGCGCCTCGTCCGAGCCCTCGTCCTCGATCGACGTCAGGTACTCGGAGAAGGACGCCAGGCCGAGCGCACGGATGCGGCGGGCCAGGCGGCCGTAAACCAGGGACTGCTTGTTGCTGCCCAGATCGATCCCGGCGCGAACCTTGATGAGGTCCTTGATGCGCCGAAAATCGTTCTCGGAAAAATCGAACTCGCGGACGGCTTCGTAGGTCATCTGGGCCTCATTCCGGCTTCGAGAGAGAAGCGAGAGTAAGCGGCGGCCCGCGCCGCCGACTCTCCTAGAACTCCTTCCACTCGGCGTCGTGCTTGCCGTTCAGCTTGCCGTTGGTGCCGTTCGTGCCCGGGGAGACCGTCGTCTCCATGGACGCGCGCCGGGCGGGGCGCTCGGACTCGGTCGGTCTGGGCTCGGCCGCCCGTGCGTGGCCCGCGCGGCCGCCAGTGCGGGACGGCGTCCGTGACGGCGCCGACGCCGCGCCGTCGCCGATCCGGAAGAAGCCGACCAGCTCCACCATGGCCCGCGCCTGCTCCGTCATCGATTCGGCCGCGGAGGCTGCCTCCTCGACCATGGCCGCGTTCTGCTGGGTGTTCTTGTCCATCTGAGCCACCGCCGAGTTGATCTGATCGATCCCGGAGGCCTGCTCTTCGCTGGCGGCGTTGATCTCCGCGATGATGTCCGAGACCTTCTTCACGGACCCGACGATCTCCTGCAGGGTCTCGCCTGACCGGTTGACCAACTTCGCGCCCTGCTCGACCTTCTCGGCGCTGTCCTGGATCAGGCCCTTGATCTCCTTGGCGGCGGCGGCGCTCCGTTGCGCCAGGCTCCGCACCTCGGCCGCGACGACCGCGAAGCCTCGCCCCTGGTCCCCCGCGCGAGCCGCCTCGACCGCGGCGTTGAGCGCGAGCATGTTCGTCTGAAACGCGATCTGCTCGATGACGCCGATGATGTCGGCGACCTTCTTGGACGACTCGGTGATGGCGCCCATCGCGTTGACGGCGTCGCTGACCACCTGGCCACCCTTCTCGGCCGACTCCCGCGCGCTCGACGCCAGCTGGTTCGCCTGCGTCGCGTTGTTCGCGTTCTGCTTCACGGTCGCCGTCATCTCCTCCAGGCTGGAGGCCGTCTCCTCGAGCGCGGAGGACTGGTCCTGGGTGCGCTTGTTGAGGTTGCTGTTGCCTTCAGCGATGTCGGACGCGCCCGAGGTGATGGTGCTGGCGGACTGGTTGATGTCGATGACCATCTCGCGTAGGCGGGTGGTCGATTGGTTGCTCGCGTCTTGCAACCGAGCGAACTCGCCCTTGAACTGCCCGGTCATCTCGGCGGTGAGGTCGCCCTGGGACAGCGCCTCGACCACGCGCGTCGCGGCGCGCACGGGGCCCACGACAGTCTCCATGAGCCGGTTGACGCCATCGCCGAGGCCCTTCATGAAGCCGTCGTACCGGGTCGTGTCGATCCGGGTGTCGAGCTCGCCGTCGATGGCGCTCGCGATCAGACGATCGACCTGCAGTTGCGCGTCCCGTTGCTCGGTCACGTCCTCCCACTCGAGGCCGTTGCCGATGTAGTTGCCCTTCGCGTCCCGCATCGCCGAGACCTTGATCGTGAAGGTCATCGGTCCGACCTTGATGTCGGCGACGTGGGGGAGGTTGGCCGGGTTGTCGAGCATCTTGCGCTGATGGGCGGGGTGCTTGTGGAAGTCGTCGATGCAGGTCCCGATCAGCCGGGTGGCGTCGAAGCGCGGGTAGACGAGGCGCAGGTCGGCCTCGCGCCTCTTGAGCAGGTTGAACGTCGCCTGGTTCGCCCAGGTGATCACCAGGTCGCGGTTGATCATCATCATCGGGACGGTGGCGCCGTCGACCGCCGCCTGGAGGCGAACCACCTCGTTCTCCTTGGCCCGGACGTCGGTCACGTCGTACCACTCCAGGGTGTTGCCGAGGTAGTTGCCGCTCGGATCCACGGTGGCGGTGACGTTGATCGAGAACGTCAGGCGTCCGACGTGGATGTCGACGGTGTGGGGCAGGTTGCCTGGATCGGCGAGCATCTTCCGCTGGTGCTCCGGGTGCTTGTGAAAGACGTCGATGCAGGTCCCCACCAGGCTATCGATGGCGAAGGTCGGGTACACCGCCTTGAACTCCGCCTCGTATCCCTTCATCAGGGCGAACGTGGCCTTGTTTGCGTACGTCACCATGAGGTCGCGATCGATCATCATGATGGCGCTCTTGGCGCCGTCGATGGCCGCGGCAAGGCGAATGGCGTCGGTCTTCGCCTGCTGCGCCTGCCCCGGCGATGCGGCCGTCACGGTCTTCTTTCGTCCTCGAGCTGTTCCGTTGCTGGCCATCACGATCTCCTTCTGTGTAACTTGGGTGCGCGGTTTCATGTTCATGGTTCGGCCTAGGCGGCCGCCTCCTGCGCGACGGGGTCGCCGCCGGGGAGAGAGAAGATCTGGTCGACGTCCAGGATGGTCACCATCTTGTCGCTGAGAGTGGCGATGCCCTTGGCGAGGCTGGGACCGTTCCCGCCGCCAAAGTCGGGGGGCGGCTTGATGTCAGTCGACGGGACGTTCGTGACGTCCGACATCGCGTCGACGACGATTCCCATGATCCGGTGGCGGCTACCGTTCAACACCCGCAGCACCACCACCGCCGTCGTCGCGCCGTAGTCCCGGTGCTCGAGGCCCAGGCGCTCGCGAAGGTCGGCGATCGGCACGATGTCACCGCGAATGTTGATGACGCCCTTGACGTAAACGGGGGTGTTCGGGATCGGCATCGGGGTGCTCCACCCCCGGATCTCCTGCACGCGCAGGATGTCCACGCCGTACTCCTCGCCGTTCACGACGAACGTGAGCAGTTGCTCGTGGGTGCTCGACTGCTTGCTGGCCGGGGTTGCGCTGCCTTCGTTCATGGTCATTCCTTTCATGCGGTGGCGCCGGCGCCAGGGACCGGGGCCGGTGATGCAGGCGCCGCCGATCGGTGGCCACCCGTGGACTTGTGTTTGGCGAGCTTGGAGAGCCCCTGGACGTCGAGGATGAAGGCGACGCTCCCGTCGCCGAGAATCGTCGCGCCAGCCAGCCCCGGGACCCGCCCGAAGTTCGCTTCCAGGCTCTTGACGACGACCTGCTGCTGGCCGTCGAGGTGGTCGACGAGCAGACCCAGACGCTGGCCGTCGCCCTCCACGACCATCAGCAGGCTCGCGTCCGCCGCGTCCTGGCCTTCCGTGACGCCGAGCAGCAGCCCCAGGTCGACGATGGGGATCAGCTGGTCGCGCAGCCGGTAGACGTCCCACTGTCCGGCCAGGCGCTTCACCAGGGTCCGCTCGATCTGAACCGACTCGACGATCGACAGCAGCGGCACGACGTAGGGACGCTCGGCCACGCGGATCAGCTGCCCGTCGATGATCGCCAGCGTCAGCGGCAGGCGCAACGAGATGGTGGTGCCCCGCCCCGGAGTCGAGTGGACGCTGATGTTGCCCCCGAGGGACTTCACGTTTCGGCGGACCACGTCCATGCCGACCCCGCGCCCAGAGACATCGGTGACGGCGGCCGCGGTCGAGAAGCCGGGGGCGAAGATGAGGTTCGTGATCTCGGATTCCGTGAGCGCCTGCTCGGCGGTCACCAGGCCGCGCTCGCGCGCCTTGGCCAGGATGCGGTCGAGATCCAGGCCCCGACCATCGTCACGGACTTCGATGACGATGTCGCCCCCGCGATGGAACGCCGCCAGGAACAGGGTGCCGCCCGCGGACTTGCCGGCGGCGAGCCGCTCCTCCGGCGGCTCGAGGCCATGGTCGAGGCTGTTGCGAACCAGGTGAACGATGGGATCGCCGAGCTTTTCCAGGATTGTCTTGTCGAGCTCGGTGCCCTGTCCGGTCACGGCCAGCTCGACCTGCTTCCCGAGTTGCTTCGAGAGATCGTGCACCAGCCGCGGAAATCGGTTGAACACGACGCTGATCGGCATGCTGCGCAGGCGCATCACGCTCTCCTGCAGCGCGCGCGAGTTGCGGGCCAGCTGCGACAGGCCGTCGCGGATCCGGCCCAGGCGGCGTTCGTCGATGGGACCGTCGTCGTCCAGCTCGCCCAGCATCGACTGGGTGATGACCAGCTCGCCCACCATGTTCATGAGGAAGTCGATCTTGTCGATGCCCACCCGCAGCGAGGCGAGCGGGCTGTCGGGCTCGTCCTTGCGGGCCGCCTGCGCCACCGGCGCGCGTGCCGCCGGCGCCTCGTTGGCGGCGGTGGGGGCCGCGACGGCGGGCTGCTCGCCGAGCGGGGCGATGACGAGGTCGCAGTCGTCGATGACCCAGGCGAAGACGTCCTCGATCTGGGCTCTCGTGACGGCGCCTTCGAGCCGGTAACGCCAGGACAGATAGCAGCAGGCAGGCACCAGGTCGGCCAGCGGCGGCAGCCCCGTCAGGTCCGACGTGATCGCGAGCGTGCCCATCTGCTCCAGCTCGCGAACCAGGCGCCAGGGTTCGTTGCCGGACTCGAGCAGGACCCTGTGGGGCCTGAAGTCGATGTTCCACCCGCCGGCCTTCTCTGCCGTGGGCGCATGGATGACCGCGGGCGGGGCGGGGGCCTTGGGACCGCCAGCGCCGCCCTTCACCGCGGCCTGAAGCCGGCGCCGCAAGGGGCCGACGTCGTGCGCCGCCGGATCGGAGCCGTCACGATGGGCCGTCAACACCCGCCGCAAGATGTCCACCGACTCCAGCAGCATCGCCGTGAGCTCGGCGCTCGGCGCCATCGCGCCGCCGCGGACCGCGTCGAGCAGCGTCTCCATGTCGTGCGCGAATTCGGTGATCGCGCCGAACCCGAACGTACCCGCGGCCCCCTTGATCGAGTGGGCGGCGCGAAAGATATCGTTGACGGTACCGGCGTCGAAGCCTTCCTCGAGCTTCAACAGACCGGTCTCGAGATGATCGAGACCCTCGAAGCTCTCCTCGAAGAAGGTCCCCATCAGCTGGAGTTGCAGGGTCCCTAGATCTGACATCCTCAGTCCAGCACTTTCCGGATGGTGTTCAGGAGCTGCTCGGGCACGAACGGCTTGACGATCCACCCGGTCGCGCCGGCGTCCTTGGCTTCCTTCTTCTTGGCCGGGTCCATCTCCGTCGTCAGCACCAGGATGGGGACGTGCTTGTAGCTGGGCAGGCCACGCAGCCGCTTGACCAACGTCAGGCCATCCATGTTGGGCATGTTGACGTCGGTGATCACCAACTGCACCGCCGCGCCAGTCCCCGCGATCCCGACGGCCTCCACGCCGTCCTGCGCCTCGGTGACCTGATGGCCCGCCTGGGTGAGCGTGTGAACCAACATTCGCCGCAAGGAGACCGAATCGTCGACTGCCAGGATACGTGCCATGCCTGTGCTCCCTATGTCCCGGTGTTCGTGCTGAGAGGCGCCTCGAGCGCCGCGCCGGTGCGCGCCGCCGGAGTCACGCCGAGGACGGCCGCCAGGCCGAGCCGCTCGATGACCCGAAGCAGCGCCGCCGATGGCGTCACGAGGCGAAGGGTTCGTCCGGAGCGGCCGAGGTCGAGGGCGGCCGCGCACAGCACCTGGAGGTTCGCCGTGTCGGCCTGGGTCACCGCGTCCGCCAGCACCTCCACGTCGCCGCCGTCTGCCATCGCGCGCAAGAGCCCGTCTCGCAGATCGGGGGCGTAGGCGTGGTCCAGCACCGCCGGGCAGACGACGGCGTCGACGGGCCCCGTCAATGACGATGGAGCGGCGGGAGTCATCGTGACGCCTCCTCACGCGCGGCGGCTATCGCGCCCAGGTTGAGCGCGTCCGCGTTCCCCAGACGGGCGAGGTCGCTCCACGAGAACAGCACGCACGCGATCTGCAAGCAGCCGGCAGCGACGAAGACGGCGGTGTACGCCCGACCGCCCCATCCCGCCGATCTCAGCGCGGCGGAGAGGGCCCCGGCGATGACCGTTCCAGCCATCATCCCCAGGCTGCCGGTCACGTTGACCAGCGCCATGGAGGTCGCGCGCAGGGCTTCGGGCGGAAGCGCCGCGGCCAGGCACAGGCTCGGTGAGTAGATCGCGGCCGATGCCACCCCCGTCAGGATCAGGATGACCGGCAATCCCGCCGGCCGCACGAACCCGAGCAGGACGAAGCACACGCCGTAGGTCGCCATGCCCATGAACAGCAGCGCCCCGCGATCGAGGCGATCGCCGAGCCGGCCCATGGGATAGCTCGCCAGCGCGAAGGGCACGAGGAAGCAGCTCATGAGCGCCCCCACATGCCTGTCGCCGAGGCCGAGCTCGCGATGCGCGTACAGGGAGAACGTGACGACGAACGTCCCGACGGCGAACCGCTCGATCGCGACCCACAGCGCCGGTCCCCTCACCGCGGGAACCATCCGCGCCAGCGCCGCAAACCCCGCTCCCGGGGTCGGCGCCGCGCTGAGCTCGACCCGCGTCGCCAGCACGCCACAGACGAGGAGCTGAATCATGGCGGCCGCGAACAGGGGCGCGCGTGGGCCCGCCGTCAACAGCAACGTGCCCGCCGGCCCGCCTGCCGCTACGGCGGCGATCATGGCGGCCGCCGCCGCGCCGAACGCCCGTCCATGGCGCTGCTGGCGTCGCCCGCGAATTCCGCCCAGCAGCAGCGACAGCGCCCCCACGTTTGCGGCGCCCTGAACGAGACGAACGGAGAGCAGGATGGAGAGGCGCGGTCCCCGGGCCATCGCCAGCAGCAAGGCGGCGTCGGCGAGCGTGAGCGCCACCGCCAGCGGCTTGCGGGCGCCGCTGCGGTCGGCGAACGCCGCGAGGAAGGGCGCGCCCACGATGGCACCCAACATGTTGAGGGCCATGAAGGCGTGCATGCCGCCCTCGTGACCAGGGGCCACCGTCGCGAAGAACGGACGCACCGACGGAATCAGCACGGATCCCGACAGAACGCTGGCAAAGATCAGCGCCGTCAGGGTGGCGTCGCTCTCGCTCGCGTCGTATCGGGACCCCGTTTTCACGGACTACTCCGTCGACACGGAAGCTCAAAACTTGATGTTGCCCGCCGAATGCCGCCCGCGGCGCGCTCGGGCGCGCGCTGCAACGGCGACTCCCCCGTCGGGTTCAGCAGCCGGGGCGTCCGCAGCAGCAATTCCGTCGCGAACAGGAAGCGATCGGCGGGCTTGGCCACGTAGCCGTCACAGCCGAGCTCGAGGAGCTTTCGGCGCTCGCGCTTCGCCATCCCGTCGCCCAGCGCCACCAGCGTGGCCGGCGCGCAGGCCGCCTCCCGCCGGAGGTCCCCGACGAGCCCGGTCACGTCGCTGGTCACCGAGGTCGAGAAGATGATGAGCGTGGGGGGCGTCCGCGCCGCGATCTGGAACGCCTGAACCGGGCGCCGCGCGAGGATCGCCCGGCAGCCCGCGGCGCCGAGGCTCATGAACATTCGTCCGAACGACTCCGCGTCTTCCTCTATTATGAGGGCGCGGTGACCGGTCAGGCGCGCGCGGACGGCGTCGACGTGGAGGGTGCTCGTCTCCCAGGTGTTGCCGATGGTCTCATGCATGGCGGGGCGTTCTGCGAGGGTCGTGCCAGCCGACGAAGCGTGTGATCACGGGGTGTTGGCAGCCGACGGCGCGGCCGTTGGCAGGTAGACATGGGTGCCGGGACCAGAGGCATGGCGCCGCCGCCATACCGCGCTGGCGCGAGCGGGCGTCGCCGCCGACGCTCGCGCGAGGTGAAGTCGTCCGCCGCGGCCGCGCGAAAAGTCGAGCCTTCGCGGCGAATCCTCAAGTTGATCGGGGGTGGGTCGATGCCGGGGAAGCCCCGAAAGACCCGCTGATGGATTGTCGCCCATGTCGAATCATTTCAACGATCACCTGACCGGCGCCGCCACCGCCGACGCTGGCGGCGACGACGCGCTCAGTCCCGCGGCCGGCGCCGTCTCACAGCTCGTGGAAGAGGAGCTGAGGGCGATCCGCGCTCAAGCCGATCAGGCGCGCTTGATCCTCACCGACGCCATCACCAAGCTGGGCAACAGCTTCAGCACGATGCAGACGGACACCTCGTCTCAGCACGCCATCATGTCGGACCTGCTGGGCAGCCTGGCCGAGTCGAAGCCAGGGGAAGCGGGCGGCGACCCCGCGATCGAGCGCATCAGCATCCGGCAGTTCATCGTCGAGACCACGGACGTCATGCGGCAGTTCACGGATCTGCTGGCGTCGGTCAGCGCCCAGAGCATGCGGACCGTGTACCGCATCGACGACATGGCCCGCCAGATGGACAACGTCTTCAAGCTGGTCGCCAGCATCAACGAGATCTCGCAGGAGACGTTCATCCTCGCCGTCAACGCAACCATCGAGGCGGCGCACGCGGGTCAGGCGGGCCGCACCTTCGCGGTGATCGCCAGCAACGTCCGCGATCTGAGCCAGCGGACCAAGAAGTTCAACGCCGAGATCGGCACCCACATCGGTAAGGCGCAGTCCACGATCAACGAGGTGCGGAACATCGTCGCCGAGATGGCGTCGCGTGACCTCAACGTCGCGCTGAACGGCAAGGAGCGCGTGCAAGCGATGCTGCCCAACCTCGAGGCGTTCCAATGCTCCGTCACCGCGGGCGTCGATTCGGCGAGCGCGGCGGGGCAGCGGATCGCGGCCGCGACCTCCACGGCGATCACGGCGCTGCAGTTCGAGGACATCATGAGCCAGCTGATCGGCAGCATCGTCAAGCACGCCGACCGTATCGGCGAGCTCCCGCTGCTCGCCGGGTCAGGCCCCGTTCACGACAGCGGGTCGTCGACGTCGACCGCAGAGGATTCGTTCGCCGGCGGCGGCGCGCCCGTTTCGGACCCCGTTCACCAACACAACATGAATCCCGGAGATGTGGAGCTATTCTAATGAATCATCCCAGACCATCGGACTCGCGCGCCGGTAGCCACGTCAACGCCATGATGAAGGGCTCGACCGTCACGGTCCACGTGATGGGCCGCTTCGACTTCAACTGTCATCCGGGCTTCAGGGACGCCTGCGAAATGTTCGGCGAGGCGCAGGACTACGTCGTCGATCTCTCGGGCACGGAGTATCTGGACAGCTCCGCCCTGGGGATGTTGTTGGTCCTCCGCGATCAGGTCGGCAGCGCCAACGTGCGCATCGTGAACTGTCGGCCCGCGGTCAGGAGGATCCTCGAGATCGCCAACTTCGGGTCGCTGTTCGTCCTGACGTGATCGATGAATAGACAGTTCTTGCCCGAAGCGGTGGCGGTATCGCCCGCGATCGCCGGCCCGGGGCGGCGACCCGTCGTCCTGGTGGTCGACGACGAGCCGATCAATCGCGCGCTCATCAAGGGACTGTTGCAGGACAGCTTCGAGGTGGTCGACGCCTCCGGAGGCGCCGAGGCCGTCGAGCGCTGTCAGAACGAGCTCGTGGACCTGGTGGTGATGGACATCCAGATGCCCGGCATGAACGGGTTCGAGGCCACCCGACGGATCAAGGGAGACGCGGACGAGCGGTTCCTCCCGGTCATCATGATGACCGCGAGCAACGAGGACAGGCTGCTCGGCGAGGGGCTCGTGCGGGGCGCGGACGACTTCCTGCTCAAGCCGATAAGCCGCGTCTTGCTCGAGGCCAAGGTGGGGGCCCTGCTGCGCATGGCCGAGGTGTTTCGCGTGCTGCGCGACCAGAACCGCGAGCTCACCGTGCGTAGGGCCGAGGCCGAGCGCGACTATCAGATCGCCAAGGGCGTGTTCAACCGGGTGGCGAAGCGCGGCCGCTTCGACCTGCCCGATCTGCTGATGCATACGGTGTCGCTCGACAGCTTCAACGGCGACGTCGTGCTGACCGCCACCGCCGGCTCGACGCTGCGGATGCTGGTGGGGGACTTCGCGGGGCATGGCCTCTCGGCGGCCGTGGGCGCCTTGCCGGCGTCGGACGTCTTCTACACGATGAGCGAGCAAGGGGCTTCCCTGCAGGAGGTGGCCCGCGAGCTGAACGGCAAGCTTCACCGCATGTTCCCTCGGGACCTCTTCCTGTCGGTGTGCCTCGTGGACATCGATCTCGCCGGGGAGCGGCTGCTGGTCTGGAACGGCGGCTTGCCCGACGGCCTGGTCTTCGGGCGCGACGGCGCCGTCAGCCACCGCCTCGCCTCCCGGCACCCGCCGATGGGCATCCTGCCGGCGAGCCAGGTGGACACGACGCTCGTGGCGGTGCCGTTTCCCGCCGGCGCTCGCTTCGCGATCTTCACCGACGGCCTCGCTGAATCCCGCGCCCCCGACGGAGACATGTTCGGCATGGAGCGCATCGAGCAGGCCCTCAGCGGTCCGGTGGTGGAACGAGACTGGTCGCGGGCGCTTTGGACCGCTCACGACGCGTTTCGCGGGCCGCTCGACGCCGAGGACGACGTGACCTTCGTGGGGCTGACCCATACGCCCGAGCTCGTCGCGGCCCTCGCCGCCCGGCAGCTCCCGCCGCGCAACGGCTGATCGGCGCGGGGCCTCGCCGGGCAGCCGGCTCGGAGGCTGCGCGAGGACGCGCGGTGTTGGGAGCCGTAACTCAAGCGCTGGACCTCGGGTCCGATGCAGCCTCTTGAATTCATGAATCGACTGCTCTCGCGAACGCTGGTCCTCGGAGTGCTGCTGCCCGTCCTCCATGGGTGCTCCGCGCGACCCGTGTCGGGCCCGCCGCCGGTCGCCGATCCCGTCGACGAGCTGTCGGCCGGCGGTCCCATCACGCCCGTGCCCGCTCAGGCCAAGTTCGCTCCCGCCCGGGTCGAGCTCGGGAGGCGCCTGTTCCTCGAGCCGCGCCTCTCGCACGATGACTCGCTCGCGTGCGCCGGCTGTCATCCCCTCGATCGCGGGGGCATGGATGGCCGGGCCCGATCGCCCGGGGCCAACGGGGTGCTGAGCCCGCGGAACACGCCGACCGTCTTCAACGCCGCGCTCAATTTTCGGCAATTCTGGGATGGGCGCGCCGACTCGCTCGAGAGGCAGATCGACGGGCCCGTCAACAACCCCGATGAGCTGGGGTCGAGCTGGGCCGAGGTCGTGCAGAAGCTGGGTCGCGATCCGTCCTACGTCACGGCCTTCGCGGCCGTGTATGGCCGGCCCGTGACACCGGAGGGCGTGCGGGACGCGATCGCCACGTTCGAACGAACGCTGATCTACCGACGCTCGCGCTTCGATCTCTTCCTCGCCGGCGACACCGCGGCGATGACGATGGAAGAGAAGCAGGGCTTCGAGCTGTTCCAGGAGTTCGGCTGCGCGAGCTGTCACCAGGGCGCGAACGTCGGTGGCAACATGTTCGAACGCATGGGCGTCATCGGCGACTTCTTCGCCGGGCGCGGTGATCCTTCGGACTCGGATCTCGGGCGCTTCTCGGTCACCGGACGCCCCGAAGACCGCTTCGTCTTCAGGGTGCCGAGCCTCCGCCTCGTGTCGTTGACGGCGCCCTACCTGCACGACGGCAGCATCGCCACGCTACGAGAGACCGTCACGGCGATGGCCCGCCATCAACTGGGTCGCCGCATCAGCGACGCCGAGGCCCGCTTGCTCGAGCTGTTTCTTCAAACCCTGCCGGGCGTGCCCGAGGGGAGCTTCGGTGCGGCGCCGCGCTAGGAACTGGGCCCTCGCCTGGGGCGCGCTCGCCTTCGGCGCGCTCGTGGCTGTCATCCTGGGTGGCTTGAACCCGCGCATCCGGCGCCACGAACAGGCCGACGAGCTGGTGCAGCGATTGATGCGCCAGGATCTGGAGCGCAGCCTGGCGGTGATGGGCGTCCGCTACCGTCTGCTCAGGAACTACGACGAGGTCGTGCGGGCGACGCGGACGTTCGAGGGCACGCGGGCGGAGCTGGACCGCGTCGAGGACGAGCTCGGCAGCGACGACAGCGCGCTGCTGGCGGACCGCGCCGCGGTGGTGCTGGTGGTTCATCGGAAGGATCAGCTCATCGAGGATTTCAAGACCGGCTCGGCGATCGTGCGGAACTCGCTGACGGTCCTGCCGACCCTGGTGGCCGGGCTGCGCGGCCAACCTCCCGCCTCGGACGCCGACGCGGGAACACGAGCCAACGTCGAGGAGCTGCTGCGAACCTTGTTGCGGCTAGCGTTGGACCAGTCACCTCGCCTCGAGGTCACGGCGGAAAAGCTGCGCCGCGCGCTCGACGTTCAGCTCGGCCAGCTGAACGCCGACCAGGCTGCCACGGTCAAGGAGGTGTTGCTGCACGCCGACGTCGTGTCGACGTACCGCATCCGGATGGACGCGACGATCGGAGCGCTGGTCACCACGCCAGTGGTAGAGCGGCTCGCGGACATCGGGGCGTGGCACGAGCGCGCGCTCGGCGCCATCCAGCGCTTGCGGACCGGCGTCGAGGTGGCGCTCATCGGGGTCTCCGCGGCGCTGGCCGTCCTGGCCATGTCGCTGTTCTTCGAGCAGCGTCGCCTGCGGCGCCGCCTCGAGACGCGCGTCGCGGAGCGCACCCAGGAGCTGGTCGCGTCGAACATGTCGCTCAACCGCGCGAACCGCACGAAGACCACGTTCCTGGCGAACATGAGCCACGAGATCAGGACGCCGCTCGCGGCCATCCTGGGCTACGCGGAGCTGCTCGAGGATCCTCGCATCGAGGTCGTGCCGCGCGCCAAGTTCGTCGGCCTCATCCGGCGCAACGGCGAGCACCTGCTGGCCATCATCAACCACATCCTCGACATCACGAAGATCGACGCCCGGGGCCTGCACCTCGAAGCCGTCGACTGCGCGCCCCGCGAGCTGGCGGAAGAGGTCTGCGTGTGGTTGCAGCAACGGGCCGAGGTGAAGGGGCTGAGGCTCGACGTCACGATCGCCGACCAGGGTCCGTTCCCGCACACGCTGCGCTCCGACCCCACCCGCCTGCGCCAGATCCTCATCAACTTGATCGGTAACGCGATCAAGTTCACCTCCCAGGGCGTGGTGGCCGTTTCGCTGAGCTACGACGGGTCCGCCCGCGGAGGCCGACTGCTCATCGCGGTGTCCGACACGGGGATTGGCATGAACGAGGAGCAGCGGAGGAATCTGTTTCAAGACTTTCTCCAGGGGGACTCGTCGATCGGCAGGCGCTTCGGTGGAACCGGACTGGGCCTGGCCATCTGCAGGCGCCTCGTGGCCGCGATGGGCGGCACCATCAAGGTGGAGTCCCAGCTCGGCGCGGGGTCGACCTTCACCGTGGCGCTCCCCGCGGTCGCCACGGCGCCCGCGATTCGTCCCCGGAAGGAGGATCCAGGCCAGGCGCCTGACGGCGGCCAGCACCGATTGCGTCCCGGCCTACCGATCCTGGTGGCCGACGACTCACCCGATAACCTGTTCCTCGTATCGAAGATGCTCGAATCCGCGGGCGCGACGGTCGAGGTCGCCGTGAATGGCAAGCGCGCCGTCGAGGCCGCCGTCGCCAGCGCGCGCGCGGGAAGGCCGTTCGCCGCCATCCTGATGGACTTCCAGATGCCCGAGATGGGTGGCCCGGAGGCCATCGCGGCGATCCGCGCGGCCGGGGTCGACATCCCGGTCGTCGCCCTGACCGCCAGCGTCTTCAAGGAGGACCAGGCGCAGTGCTTTCAGGCCGGGTGCGCCGAGTTCCTCGGCAAGCCCGTGTCGCGGGACGACCTGATTCGCACCCTGCGCGCGGTGACCGCCGCCTGGGCCCCCAAGCCGGTCCACGCCGAGCAGGCCCCCGCCGCTGCCCCCGAGCTGCCCCGAGCGCCGCCCCCGCGGCTCGCGGCCGTCGCGGAGGCCGCGTTCGATCCTGAACGACTCCTGACGATGACCGGAGGTGACGAATCCCTCCGCGACGCGATCCTCGCTCTCGCCGTCGAGAACGGTCCGGGCCAGCTGGCTGATGTCGGGACGGCGTTGGCGACCGGTCAGCAGGCGGCCGTGCAGCAGGCGGCCCACAAGCTGCGGGGGGCCCTGCTGGCGATCTGCGCCGCGCCGGCGTCCGCCTGCGCCTCGAGGTTGGAGGCGGCGGCCGCCGCGGGAAGGCCGGACGAGCTCGACGAGCTCTTCAAGGCGCTCGAACACGAGAGCCACCGCCTGCACGACGCGATCCGCGCCTACCGCGAAGCAAGGTCAGCACGGCCCATGCGCGCCGCCGTAGCCTAGCGGAAGCCCATCACGACGATCTCGGCGCCGGGCCGCGACTTGATCGCGGTCAGCGGCAAGGTGTTGCCCTCGTGGTGCCTCACGTTGGACTTGCCCACCAGGAATTCGTCGACGGTCGCCAGTTGCGAGATCGTGGACGCGGCGGTGCGGTAGTGCATGGGCACGATCACGAGCCGCGGGTGCAGCTGGTCGATGACACGGGTGGCCTGCCGCGCGTCGATCGTGAAGTGGCCTCCCACCGGGATGAGCACCACGTCGACCGACCCGATGGCCGAGAGCTGATCGTCATCGAGCGTGTGCCCCAGATCGCCCAGGTGGGCGATGCGAAGGCCGCCGCTCTCGAAGATGAACACGGCGTTGAGACCTCGCTCCGCGCCGCGCTTGTCGTCGTGATACACGCCCACCGAACGAATGGTCACGTCCTTGACCTTGTCGTCGATCTTGGCCCAGCCCTTCTTGTCGGCGGTCAAGCCGCGAAAGAGGCGCGGCCGCCCCGTGACGAGGCCGACGTTGTTGTGGTCGGGATGTTCGTGGCTGACGGTCACCGCGTCGGCGCGCAGCCCGACGGGCAGCTCGTAGCCGATGCCCTTCGGAATGGGGTCGGTGACGATGCGGGTCCCGGCCACTGTCTCGATCAAGAAACAGGACTGCCCGAACCAGGTGAGGGTCAGCTTCGCGGGCAGGGCGCCGGCCGCGTCCCGAAGGCTCGAGGCGGGGAGCGGGCCCACCGGTCCAGCCGCCAGGAGAACAGTCAGGACCCCGAGCCACCGGAAGCGCGGCTGCCTCGGTTGCCGTGTCGGACGCGCCGCTGTCGTTGGCCGTGCCGGCCGCTTGGTTGGCGTCTGCGACCGGATCGGAGGGGGCAGAGGGGGCACGCGGGTCATAGGGTGTCCTTGCTCCTGGCTCGAGTCAGCGCGGAGCGCGCCGCGCCTCGCGAGACGGGGGTGGTCGCGACGATCGTGAACGCCACGCCCGACAGGATCAAGGCGGCCCCGGCCAGAAAGCTGGGCGTCAGGTCCTCGCCGAGGAGCAGGATGCCGAGGGCCACCGTCATGGGGACGGTCAGCTGCGAGATGATCCCGCTCTGGACGGCCGTCAGGTGACCGATCGCCTCGGTCATGATCAGCTGCGCCGCCACGCTGGCCGCGGCGACCACCGCCAGCAACCCCCACTCGGCGACCGTGGGAGAGAGCCAGGACCCCTGCGGGAAGAACGTCAAGGGCACCGAGACGAGCGCGCCGAGCAAGGAGAAAGAGAAGAAGACGCTCCACGCCGTCTCGGGGGGCGTGCCGTCGCTGCCGGTGCGCCGGGACGCGCGAATGGCGGTCACGGCGATGCCCGACGCGATCGCGGACGCCACCCCCAGGACCTCTCCCCGCCAGGCGTGAAACGTCAGCTGACGGACCCCGACGATGAGGGCGACCCCGCAGACCGTCAGGACCAGCGCGCCGAGCGCGACCCGTCTCGGCCGCTCGGTCAGCAGCGCCCACGAGAACAGCATCGTGAACACCGGTTGGGTCTGGTTCAGCAACGTCGCCACGCCCACCGGCGCCAGCTTGATGGACGCGAAGTAGGCGACCACGGCGCTCCCGCCGAAGAGCCCGCGGGTGATCAGCCAGCGCCAGCGTCGCGGCCGTACGTGTGCCCGCCCGATCCCCACCGCGAACGCCACCGCCAGGACGCCCGCGACGAAGCGCACCAGCGCAACCTCGGCGCCGGGCAAACGGTGCGTGACCACCTTCGTTCCGACCGCCATCACCGCGAACAGGGAGGAGGAGAGCACGAGACGGACGGCCGCCCGCCGCGAGGGCAAGGATGGCGAGGGCGTCCAGGGAGAGTCTGTGAAGGACAACGGAGGCAACCGGCGCCACCATACCCGACTCACCGGCAGGCGCCGGCCGGATTTGACGGGAATCGGCGGCCGATTGGCCAGCTGATGCTCGCTGAGTGCTTGTGAGCGCTCGGTGCGTGCTCGGTCCGCCGGTCGCTCCCCCCGCGTGACCGCGACGTTCGATCCGCTATGCTGAGGGGATGTCCGAAGAGCCGCCCCGCGCAGGGGACGAGGGGCCGCGGGACGAAACCGGACCCACGCGGCTGCGCGAGTCCGAGGTCGCTCCCCCCCGGCAGACCCTCGCCGAGATCCTGGACCGTCTGCCGACGGAGCCCGGCGTCTACGTGATGAAGGATCGGCGGGGCAAGGCGATCTACATCGGCAAGGCGGGCAACCTCCGCAACCGCGTTCGTCAGTACTTCCAGCCCAATTCGGGGGACACGCGCCAGTTCGTCCCGTTGCTGGAGGGCATCGTCGGCGACATCGAGACGATGATCACGACGAACGAGAAGGAGGCCTTGCTGCTGGAGAACACGCTGATCAAGCGCCATCAACCGCGCTTCAACGTGAACCTGCGCGACGACAAGAACTACCTCGTGTTGCGCCTGGATCCGACCGCCGAGTGGCCGCGCCTCGAGGTCGTCCGCAAGATCGCCGACGACGGCGCCTCGTATTTTGGTCCGTATCATTCCGCGACGTCGTGTCGCGAGGCGCTGCGGGTGGTGAATCGTCACTTTCAGCTGCGCACCTGCACCGACCACGTCCTGCACAACCGCCGCCGCCCCTGTCTGCAGTACCAGATCAAGCGCTGCCCGGCGCCGTGCGTGCTACCGGTCAGCCGCGACGAATACGGCGATCAGGTCCGCGACGTCCGCCTGTTTCTGGACGGCAAGGACGACGAGCTGGTGGCGCGCCTGACCTCGCGCATGAAGGACGCCGCCGCGAGCACCGAGTTCGAGCGGGCCGCCGCCATCCGCGACCAGCTGCGGGCGCTGCAGGTGACGCTGGAATCGCAGCGCGTGGTGTCGACCGACTTCGTGGATCAGGACGTGGTGGGATTTCACCGCGACGGCATGGCGCTGGAGATCGTGGTGATGGCGATCCGGCAAGGGAAGCTGGTGGGGAGCCGTGCGTTCTCCTTCGGCGGGCAGGAGTTCCCCGACGCGGAGCTGCTGTCGTCGTTCGTGGGCCTGTTCTACGACAGCCCCACGGCCTCGATCCCCGACGAGCTCCTGTTGCCGTTCGCCATCGATGACGCGGCCCTGAAGGCGGAGTGGTTGAGCGAGCGCCGCCCCCCGCGCCGGCGTCGTGTCGAGGTGCTCGTCCCCCAGCGCGGTGATCGCAGACGCCTTGCGGATCTGGCGCAGAAGAACGCCGAGGTCAGCTTCAGCAGCCGGCGGAACGCGCGCGAGGACACGGAGATCATGCTGGCGAAGCTACAGAAGCGGCTGCGGCTCACCAAGCTCCCGCGCGTCATCGAGTGCTACGACATCTCGCACATTCAGGGTTTCGCCCCGGTGGCGTCGATGGTCGTGTTCGTCGACGGTCGCCCCGAGCGCGCACGCTACCGCACCTACCGGGTGCGCGGCGCGGAGGCGGCGGGTGCCTCGCGGCGCCCCGGTAACGACGATTTCGCGTCGATGTACGAGATCCTGTCGCGGCGATTTCGGCGGGCGCGCGAAGGCGACGCGGGATGGGAGCTGCCAGACCTCATCGTCATCGACGGCGGCAAGGGCCAGCTGGGCATGGCGCTGGCGGCGGCGCGGGACGTCGGCATCGACGTGCAGCCGGGGCAGGGGCTAACCATCGTCGGCCTGGCAAAGGAGCGAGAATTCTCCGGCGAAGCTGCCCCCGGGCCAACCGCCGACCCGGCGACCGCGGACGCCCCCGCGGTGTCGGTGGTTGGCGACGCTCCGGAGGCGACGGCCGCGGGGACCGACGAGGCCCCCGCCGAGGCGGCGGCACCGGTGGCACCAGCGGCGACCGCTCCAGTCGCCGAGGCCGCCACTCCCCCGGGGCGGCGGCGCCGAGGCGGCGGCGCGCCGACGGAGGGCACGACGAGCCGCGACGCCCGCCGCCCGGATCGCATCTTCCTGCCCTACGCGAAGGACGCGATTCCGATTCGCCCGAGCAGCGCGGAGATGTTCGTCCTGCAGCACCTCCGCGATGAGGCCCATCGTTTCGCGGTGAGCTTCCACCGCCGCCGTCGCGGTAGCCTCACCTTGCGCTCTGCGCTGGCGGACGTCCCCGGGATCGGCCCCAGCCGGCAGAGATCGCTGCTGAGACACTTCGGCAGCTTGAAGAAGATTCGCGACGCCACCGTGGACGAGCTGTCGGCCGTTGCCGGAATGACCGCCTCCGCCGCCGCCGCGGTCTTCGGCCAGCTTGGAGCGGGGCTGGCCCCGGCCAGCTCCTCCCCGGCAGACGCTGCCGAGGCCCCGGCACCGGACGACGCGGAAGAGGAGGTTCTGGAGAACGCGTTCGCCGACCTCGAGGACGAAGCCGCCAACGGCGATTCTCCCGGTGGCGATGCGCTCGGGGGCGACGTGCTCGGGGTCGAGGCGCCGCCCGCTTCAACTCGATGACGTGGGGCTGACGGCGCGGGGATCGTCCAGGCGCTTGCCGAGGATCAGGAGATCCCGCTCGACGCCGTCGAGGACGGCGACGCGAGGGAGATGGCCCCATTGCGTGAAGCCGAATTTCTCGCACAGGGCGACGCTGGGTCGGTTGTGGGCAAAGACGAAGCCCAGGAACGTCGAGATGCCCAGCGAGGGCGCACGCGCGAGCGCGTGGTTCATCAACGCGGTCGCGATCCCCAAGCCGCGAGCGCCGGGCGCGACGTAGACGCTGACCTCCACGGTGGCCGCGTAGGCGGGACGACCATAGAACTTGCCCAGGGTCATCCAGCCCACCACCGCTCGAGCGCGCTCGAACACCCAGATCGGGTGGCGATCATCCCGATCGACGAGCCAGGACCGGCGTGATTCGACCGTGACAGGCTCCAGATCCGCCGTCGCGAGCCGCCCGGGGATCGCGTCGTTGTAGATGGCCACGATCGCCGGCAGGTCGTCTTCGCGGCCGTCCCTGATCATGGGCCTGCGAGTATAGGCGACCCGGGGAGGAGCCGGATACATGTACGAAAGTTGACACCTATATAGGTCTAGGTAGCCTATGTAGGATAATTCAGCATGTGGCGACGGGATCGGGGAAATCGAACCGGCAACGAGCGACGGAAGGACCTCTCAAACCATGGCATCCAAAGGACATTCTGGGTCGCAGGGTCGCGTCCGATCGGGCCGGCGGCACGAGATCCTGGGGATCTTCCTGCTGGCGTTCGGAATCTTCTCGGGCCTTTCGTTGGTCGCGATGCACGCGGGGCGCACGGGGATGATGGGTCCGGGCGGCGCGGCGACGGCCTCCGGACTGTACGCCCTGTTCGGGATGGCCGCGTACCTCCTGGTCGTCGGGGTCCTCGCGGTTTCGCTGCGCTCGTTCCAGGCGCGATCGCTCGTGGGGATCACCGAGGCGCTTGGTTTCACGTTCTTGCTGGGGTCCGTGACGGTGCTCTTGCACCTGCCGTTCTCGGGGCGGCCGCAGGGGTTGCGCGGACCGGGAGGGCTGATGGGGGAGTGGTTGGGGGAGCTCACCGCCAGCTTCATCGGCCCGATCGGCGCGGCCCTGGCCGCCACCGCCCTGCTCTTCGTCACCTTGCTGCTGGTCACTGACATCCGCATGTCCGAGGTCGTGGTCGTGCTCGGGTGGGCCACGCGGTCGGCCCGTCGCGGGCTCTGGTTGGGGCTGCGGGCGCTGGCACGGATGGCGGTCGCGATGTTCCCGGAGCGGCACGCCTCGGAGAGGCTCGCGGCCGAAGAGCAAGACGATGCGCTCGAGAGCCATCATGAGGCGCGCGCCCTGCTCGAGGAGCCGGCCGCTGACCCGCGCATGGATGGCGACCTCCGCCCGGGCCGGCATGGGGCGCTGGCCGTGCCCGTCGCGATCAGGGCGGCGGACACCGACGGCGTGCGGATCGGCGATCCTCGGGGCTATTCGAGCGAAATCGAGAACCCGCGCGCGGCCATGGCAGCGGTCGTCGCCGAGGTGGCGGCCGTCGAGGAGATCCCGGAGCCCGAGTGGGCCGCCGCACAGCGCGATGACCACGACGGGGGCGGTGACGACGAGAGCGCGGCGGGGCTGGTCGCGGACAGGACGGCCGCGGCTCCCGACGAGGAGGCCGAGCCGTATGTCATCGAAGAGAGCCTGGTGCCGGTGGTGGCCGTCAACAACGTCGTGGCATCCGGCACGGGTGCGGACGGCGCGGCCGGGCCCATCATCGTCGAGCCGGCGTGGCGGACACGGTTGCGAGAGCGCGAGCAGGCGCGCGAGGACGCGGACAGGGACGCGGCCGCTCGAAAGAACGAGGTGGCCGAAGGACCGTCGTTCATCAAGCTGAAGGACGGCGCGTACCAGCTGCCGGGCACGGAGCTGCTCGAGTATCTGCCACCGCAGGGCAACGACACCGACAAGCAGGCGCTGTACGAGATGGCGGAGCGGTTGGAGCAGGCGATGGCCAACTACGGCGTGCGGGGCAAGGTCAAGGAGATCCACATGGGGCCGGTGGTCACCATGTTCGAGTTCGCGCCCGCCCCCGGCACCCGCACCGGCAAGATCGCGAACCTGGAGAAGGATCTGGCGATGGCCCTCGAGGCACAGGCCGTGCGCATCGTCGCGCCCATCCCGGGCAAGGCCGTGGTCGGCGTCGAGGTTCCCAACAAGACCCGCGAGATGGTGTACCTGCGCGAGATCCTCGAAGACGACTGCTTCACCAAGGCGAACTCGAAGCTGCAGATGGCGCTCGGCAAGGACATCAAGGGCGCGCCAGTCAGCGTGAACCTGGCCAAGATGCCCCACCTGCTGGTCGCCGGAACGACGGGCTCGGGCAAGTCCGTGGCCGTGAACGGCATGATCACCAGCCTGCTCTACAACACTTCGCCCGAGGAAGTTCGCTTCATCATGGTCGACCCGAAGATGCTGGAGCTGTCGATCTACGAAGGCATTCCCCACCTGCTGCTGCCCGTGGTGACGGATCCGAAGAAGGCGAACCTGGCGTTGCGCTGGGCCGTCGACGAGATGGAGCGCCGCTACGAGCTGCTGGCCAAGGCGGGCGTTCGGGACATAACCAGCTACAACGCGCGCCTCGAGACCGAGGCTGCGAAGGGCAAGGGCGTCGGCGTCGCGGCGCCGTCGTCCGCCACCGCGAGCGCGTCCGGGAAGAAGAAGCTCAAGGTGATGATCACCGGCCCCGACGGGACGGACAAGGAGCTCGAGCTGTCGCCCGACGACGAGACCACGACGGTCAGCGAGTCGATGCGCGGGCTCTCCGCCGCCGAGGGTGTCGTTCAGGATCCCATGGATCCGGAGGATGTCTCGGCGCAGGCCGCCGCCGCGCAAGCCGCCGCGGAGCCTGTTCACCACGGTCCCGCGGAGGGCCCGGCGGCCGGACCCCCGAAGAAGTTGCCCTACATCGTCATCGTCATCGACGAGTTCGCGGACCTGATGATGGTGGCGCCGAAGGACGTCGAGACGTCCGTGGCGCGCATCGCGCAGAAGGCGAGGGCCGCGGGCTTGCATCTCATCCTGGCCACCCAGCGGCCCTCGGTCGACGTGATCACGGGCCTCATCAAGGCGAACTTTCCCAGCCGCATCGCCCTGCAGGTGGCGTCGCGCATCGACTCGCGCACCATCCTGGATCAACCGGGCGCCGACACGCTGCTGGGGAACGGCGACATGTTGTTCTCCGACCGTGGCCTGAAACTGCGGCGCGTCCACGGCGCCTTCCTGAGCGACGACGAGGTCCACCGGGTCGTGGATCATCTGAAGACGCAGGCCAAGCCCGTCTACGACCTGGACATCCTGAAGCCGCGCGACGAGGACGGGGAGGAGGGGGGAGCCCCGGCGGACGACTTTCACGATGAGCTCTACGATCAGGCCGTGGCGATCGTGTGCGAGACCAGGCAGGCGTCGGTCTCGTACATCCAGCGGCGGCTCCAGATCGGCTACAACCGCTCGGCGCGAATGGTCGAGCAGATGGAGCGTGACGGCATCGTGGGCCCCGGCAACGGCGTGAAGCCGCGCGAGGTGCTGGCGCCTCCGGGCGAATACCTGCAGCAGGCCGGTTGAGACGCCTGTGAATCTTCCGTTCGCGCCCGCGTCCAACCAGTAGTCGCGTTGGCGCGTGGGAGCTTTGCTCGCACGCGCCGTCCCGCCCGAGAATAGAATGACCACCCCATGTACACGCCCATCTTGATGCTCACGCTGGCGCTCGCGGGCGCTGGCGGTGCGCCGGCGCCATCTCCCGCCCGCCTCGATGTGGGGGCCGTCGTGGAGCGCGTGCAAAAGCGCTACGACGCCGCCCAGGATTTTCGCGCGACGTTCAATCAAACGCTGACCAACGCGGCCTTCAAGCGCCGAACGCCGTCGGCGGGGGAGGTCCTGCTCAAGAAGCCCGGTCGCATGCGGTGGAACTACCAGACGCCCGAACCCAAGGCGTACGTCGCGGATGGCGACTTGCTCTGGCTCTACGAGCCGGAGGACAAGCAAGCGTTCAAGCAGGACCTGAGGGGCTCACAGCTACCGGCGTCGCTCGCCTTCCTGACGGGCAAGGGCAAGCTCGCGGACCAGTTCGACATCACGTTCGCGAAGGACGCCCCCGTGGGAGGTCCGCGCGACTATGTCCTCGCGCTGTCGCCGAAGCAGGCGCAGGCGCAGATCAAGGCCGTCATCTTCGTCGTCGATCCCGAGACCTTCTTTGTCCGCGAGACCTTCATCACCGACTCGCAGGGGAACACGAACGACATCCTCTTCGGAGACATCAAGATCAACACGCGCATTCCGGATGGGACGTTCCACTTCTCCCCGCCGCCCGGCGTCCGCGTGGTCGACACCGGCAAGATGCGGTAAGAACCGCGCAAGGGCCCGCGGACGGCCCCCTGCGAGCCCCCCCAGGGAGTTGCTCTACGGCGTGGCCGCTCCAGCAAAGCTGGACGGATTGGAGAAGTCAGGCGATCGCCGGATGCCCGGCGCTATCAGAATCGGAGGGTGAGGCCGGCGGCGGCGCCGGTGGGCGTGGGGGCGAACATGAACGACATGTTCGTGCCGGCGTCGGGCGACGGGGCCTTGCGCTCGCTGTTGTTCCGGGCCTTGTACGCGGGGTATCCGATGACCACCGCGGTCACGAACGCCACGCCGCCGACGATGTAACAGATGTTGGCGCCGAGGGCGAGCTTGTCACCCTTGCTGCTCAGCGCGTCCAGATCGGCCTGGTGGGCGGCCTTGTCGGTGTTCGTGTTGCTCGCCGGTCCTTGCGCGACCTTGTTGTTGTAGTCGTTCTGCACCGTGTGCTCCCAGTACGACAGCCCGAGCCCGATCACGACGGCCGACACGGCGCCGATGCCCAGGGTCCTCGCGATGCTCCATCGCTTGTCCATCTGCTCGGTGGTCATCGACTTTTCCATGGGAACGGCGGGCTTGGCGTCGGCGGCACCCACCTGGACGATGGACTCTTCGTCGCCCGAGACGGACACCGGCTTCGACAAGCTCTTCCCGTTCGGGAACACGACCTCGACGATGTAGTCGCCCGGAGGGATGTTGTTGATTGAGCGGGGCGCGGTCCCGAAATAGCGACCCTCGAGATAGACCTTCACCTTCTCCTTCGCTGGCGCCTGAACGGTGATGCGGCCCTTGCCCTTGCGCGTCCCGGCGAAGGCCACGTTGCCCTGCGCGTCGGCCTTCGGGCCCTCTTCCGTTCCGTCGAGGATCGGCTTCGGACGCTCGGTGTCCCCGGCCTGGGCGGCCGCCGGACCTGCCTTCTTCTCTTCGCCACCCGCGCCCGGTTCAGCCGCCTGATCGTCGGCGGTCGGCTCCGCCTTCTTCTTCTTTGCCTCGGCCGGCGGTGCGAGCACGAGGATCGCGCTCGCGATGAGTCCGGCAAGGAGGGTGGAACGGGTCACAGAGTGTGCCATGGCTCGAATCCTGGTTGAGGGTAGGGCATACAGATCGGCACGACGTTCCGGATCTCTGCCAGCCCGTGTTTCATCGGGCCGGTCGGGGGAGACGATACTGGCGCAAGGTCGAGAGAGTCAACCGCCATCGACGCGGATCGGGTCGTTTTATAGGGCGCCGTCGATGGTTGCCAAGCGGGAGGAGCCAAGCCAGGATGACGCGGCATGAGCCACCTCGCGCGACGATCGTGCCCAGCCGCGCTCCCGGTTCTGCTGCTCGCGTGTGGGGCGTCAGGACACGGCTGCGCTGCCCTCAATAACCTCGCCTCCGCGACCTTTCCTACCGCGATGACCCCGCCCACGGTCGTGTACCAGGGGGCGACCCTCGTGCAATCCCCGGCCCAGCGCAAGCTGGCGGCGTATTACTGTCCGGAGATCGTGCCCGCGCCCTTCGGTTTCAAGGGCGGCTCGGCCCTCGTGTGCCAGGGCTTCTTCGGAGCCCCGCCGCCGCCCGCCGCGATGGAGGTCGCGTTCGATCTCTCGTTCAAGGTCAAGAACCCGAACAATGTCCCGCTGCCGCTCGGCGACGTGTTGACCGCCGTGACCGTGTTCCCGGACGCGACGAACCAGCGACTCGGCGCCGCCTGCGTTCACCTGTGCGCGCCGGGGCAAGTGGGCTGCAGCCCCGCCACGGACGCGACATCGTGCCAGGCGTCCTCGCATGACGTACGCTCGCGCTCCGACTTCGAAACCGCCGCCGTCGACGTGATCATCGCGAAGGGGATCGCCGCGGCGACCGGGCAGCCGCTGTCCTTCACGGCGCCTCAGGTCTCGGCAGCGTCCGAGCTGGACGTGATCGTGCGGTTCGGCTTCGGGCCGGGACCGATGCTGGCGGCGCTGCGACAGCTCGCGGTGCAGTCGATCAACGAGCTCGAGGCGGGGCGCGCGATCAGCTTCACGATCCCGTTCCACGCGGAAGGCACGATCTGGTTCGACGCCGGCTCGCTCGGGCGCATCGCTGTCGGATACGGCCCCGTCAGCGGAACCTTCGTCCTCCCCGTGCAGGACCTGCTGCCGCGCTGATCGAGGCCGCGCCTTGCTTGGTCAGTGCGTCGACGGTCGGGGCGCGGCCGGGGGCGGCGCAGCCGGGGGCGGCGCGGCCGCAGGTGGGAGCGAAGCAGCAGGCGCGGCGCCCGCCACCGGGACCGGTCCCGCGACGGCCGTCGGCAGCGCCGCCAGGCGCTGGCGAATGTGGGCGTAGGACGCGTCCCCGAGCGTGCCGCCGGACAGCCCTTGCTGAGCAATGTAGGCGTTCACGTGCCCGATGCGATCCTGGGTCGCCGGGTGATCGGAGAGATAGGCCAGCACGCCGGTCGTGTCACCGCTCTGCTGCATCAGCCGCTGAAAGAACGTGACCAGGCCGTGCGGGTCGTAGCCGGCGCCGGCCGCGTAGCGCGCGCCGTACTCGTCGGCCTCGGTCTCGTCCTCGCGCGAGTGTGCCAGCAACAGACCCTTGGTGGCGATGCCGGCCGCCAGCTGCGTCACGAGGCCGGGGTTGTCGCCGGTCGCCATCCCCACCACCGCCTCCAGTCCATAGGTGGCGACCAGTGATCGGGCGGCGTGTCGCGCGACCACGTGGCCGGTCTCGTGGGCCATCACCCCCGCCAGCTCGGCCTCGTTCTGCGCCATCTCCAGCAGGCCCCGATAGACGTAGAGATATCCGCCCGGCGTAGCGAACGCGTTGACGGTCTTGCGATCGTCGATGACGTAAACCTGCCAGGTCACGTCCGGCCGGTCTCGCTTGCCGAGCTGGATCACCTTGTCGGCCACGCCGCGCACGTATCCGACGACCTCGGGATCGCTGAGGTAGACGACGCCTTGCTTGGTCTCCAGATCGGTCTTCAGCTGCAGGCCCAGCTGATTCTCCTGGTCGCTGGTGACGAGCACCTTCGCCACGTCGCCCTCGACCGCGCGCGTGGTGGCCGTCGCGCAGGAGGCCAGGGCGAGCGCGCCAGCCAGCAGGGACGCGGAAGGAGAAGGAGGAGCTGATCGTCGGTTCGTCATGGGCTTCGTCTCCGAGGATGCTGATCCGCTGACAAAATAAAAACGGCCCGAGAGGAAGTGGTCACTCTCGAGCCGGGGCGAGGCGGGAGTTGCCTCAGTTGTTCCCGCAACCGGGCGCCGTCAGGACCTGGGGGTCCTCGATCGCCAGGGTCCACGTCCAGGTGGACGTGCAGGGATCCGTTGCGGGCGCCAGCTGGGCGGTCGTGCACGCCGCCGTGAACGTCGATTGCGTCTCCGTCACCGAGATGGTGAACTGGTTGGTGGCCGTCAGCTGGAACTGCGAGGTGTCCGTCTGATGCCACGTGCACGCCTGATTCGGGGCGGGGGCCGGCACCGTGCTGTCCCGCAGCAAGGTCGCCTGGTTCTGATTGATGACGCCGCGGCCGAGCGACCCGTCGGTGCCCACCTCGACGGTGCCCGCGGGGATCGCGACCCCGCCCACGGTGGTGGCGGTGTCGTAGTAGATGACTGACAAGGCGGCTCGCGTCGTCGCCGTGGTGACGAAGTCGGCGGCCCCGTTGTCGCATCCGTCGACGGTGCCCGGCGCGACGCTGACGACGTCGAAGCAGAAGTTGCCGGGTGATAGCGCGTACAAGACTGGTCCGCCGCCCGCCCCGCCCAATCCGCTCGCGCCCGCCGCGCCGGTGGTTCCGCCGGCCGCTCCGCCATGGCCGCCCGCGCCCGCGCACGCGCCTCCGTCGCTGCAGCTGGAGCTGCTGCTGCTACATCCCACCGCCGTGAGCCCGAGCCCAAGCGCGGTCAAGACCATCAGATATTTTGTCGTAGTCATAGTGTTCTCCCTGAGTCGAGGTGATGCCGGATCCTAGAAGTGGCCGCGGCCCTTGCGGGTTTCGGTGGCCGGGCCCGATGACGGGGCGACCGCTGGAGCAGCCGCGGGCGCCGCGGGCGCTTCGGGCTTCGCGGCGACGTGCTTCGCGCCCTTCTTTTCCTTCTTCTCCTCGACCGGAGGGGCAGGGGGAGCGGCGGCGGCGGCTGCTGCCGCGGCCGCGGCAGCGGCCTTCGCCTGGAGGTCGGCCACCTGTTGCTTCAGGCCCGTGATCTGCGCGTTCGCGCCGTCGAGCTGGGTCTTCAAGCCGTCGCGCTCGGACGTGACGGTCTGCAGTTGCTGCTTCGTCGTGTCCAGCTCGGCCTTCGATTGGTCGCAGCCCAACAGCAGGGTGCTGCTGGTGATGACGACGACGGCGATAAACCTGTTAATCGAGCTCATGGGTCCTCCGTTTTTTGTGGTCTGCATGCGAGCGGGGCCGGGCCCGGCATGGGCCCATGACCGCGGGGGCGTGCGTGGGACGTGCAAGCTGCGAGGCGAATTCAAATTCCCGGCTATTTCCTGCGACAGATGGTTCATGCCTCGGTGGGGCATGCGTCGGTCGGGGAACGATGCATGGGGAACGAGTCCTGCCCTCGGCTCGACGGTGTTTAACCGGTCGTTCGCGAAAAGGCAAGCTTCGGCGGCGCGCCAACGCGATGATTCAGGGCCAGAGTCGCTTCAACGCGTCCAGATCGAAATGTGTGGCCCAGTGCTTCGCGGCCCTGGCCATGATCCGGGCCTTGTCGCGGCGACCGATGGCGGGTCGCTGGGTGAACACGTCGTAGTCCGCGCTCTCGATCTTCTCGAGGATGGTGGTGCCGACCAGCCAGATCAGCGCCAGCTCGAGCTTGAGATCGTTGCCCAGCTTGCCCAGCAGCGGCCGGCCACGCTCGTACAAGGCGCGCGTGCGGGCAACCTGGTAGCGCAGCAGATCGCGAATCGGCTTGGTGGGCTTCAGGGCCTTGATGTCGGCCTCCGTCACCCCGAAGAAGTGCAGATCCTCGGCGGGGAGGTAGATGTGATCGCGCGCGGCGTCGCTGGCGACGTCTTGCCAGAAGTTCGTCAACTGCAGGGCCGTCGAGATCTCGTCGGCGAACTTGACCAGCTCGGGCTCGCGGTAACCAAACAGCGCCAGCAACAGCCGCCCCACGGGATCGGCGGAGCGCGCGGTGTACGACCGCAACGCGCTGAACGTCGAGTAGCGGCGCACCTCCATGTCCGTGCGGAACGAGGACAACAAGTCCTCGAACGGCGGGATGGCGAGCGCGCGCTTCTCCAGCGTGTCGCCGAGCGCGATGAACACTGGATGGGTGGCCTCGCCGTGCGCCGCGAGGTTGAGCTCGTCCTCCCATCGGGCCAGGGCCTCGGAGCGCCGGCCCTCGTACGCGGGCTCGTCGGCGAAATCGTCGGCGCTGCGCGCGAACGCGTAGACGGCCATCAGGTGCGGACGAATCTCCGCGGGAACGAAGCGCGAGGCGACCGGATAGATCTCGTGGTGCGCTTGCACGAAGTCCTCGCAATAGGCGTAGGCGCGCTCGGTCGTCCACGGTCCAGGAGGCGGATCGAGCCACGGCATCGCCTTGCCGTTCCCCGTCGGTCCGAACTCGCGCCTGGACGATTCCTCCGCGCGTCCGCCCTTCAAGACTTGCCTGATCATGCTTGCCCTCCTTCGCCCTTGCCCTTGCCCTCGCCCTTGGCTTGCCCCTGCCGCGCTTGCTCATCTGCCAGGGTGCGCGTCAGGTCCACGGATCTCTGGTGCAGCGCCATGTGCCCGCGTTGAATGCCGTCCGTGGCGAGCGCGCGCAGGGCAGCCAGGTTCGACGCCAACCCCACGCTGCCGATGACCATCGCCAGCCCGGTGGCGGAGGTGCCGGCGTTGCCGAGGACACGCTGCGCCAGCCGGGCGCCCGCGTGCGTTCGCAAGGTCCCGCCGACAACCCCGACGGGCATGGGCATCTCCAGCCGGCCCACGAGGCTGCCGTCCTCGGCGGGCCGCCATATCGCCAGGGGCCGGTAGCGCCCGGTCGAAGTGGCGAACGCGTGGGCGCCCGCCTCCACGCCCCGCCAGTCGTTCCCGGTGGCGATCACCACGGCGTCGACCCCGTTCATGATCCCCTTGTTGTGAGTCGCGGCACGGTACGGGTCATCCTCGGCGAACTGTGACGCCGCGACGACCCCGTCACGCACCTCCGCGCCCGAGAACTCGCCCGTCTTCATGGCCAGCGCCGCGACGGGGATGCGCGCCCGTACACGGACCAGGCGGCGATCGCACAGGTTCGTGAGGATCCGCAGGCCGGACCGGCCCCCGGCGAGGACCGCCAGCCGGTCGGCCAGCGATTCGGCGATGGTGTTGACCATGTTCGCGCCCATGGCGTTCCTGCAGTCGATGTGGACGTGAACGATCACCCGCGCCGGGTGCGCGCCCGCACGAACCTCCAGGCCGCGTGGTCCCCCACCGCGCTCGACCAGGCGCGGGAGGGTCGCGCACGCCACGGCCAGCAGCTCCTCCCGCGCACCCTCGATCGCGGCGCGCGCCGCCACGGCGTCGCGGACGCCCAGCAGCTCGATTTGCGCGGTCATGATGGGCTCGTCGGCGTCGGCCTCGAACCCGCCGCCCTCTCGCACCATGCGCGCGGCGTTCGACGCCGCAGCGACCACCGAGGGCTCCTCGACGGCCATCGGCACCAGCGTCTCCTCGCCGTTGACCACGAAGTTGAGGCCGAGGCCGAGCGGGAGCGCATAGATCCCGATGACGTTTTCGATCACCCGATCGGCGGTCGCGGGATCGATCCCGCCGCCGTCCAGCGCCGTCAGATCTGCCGCGGTGAGATCCGCGCGGAGCCGCAGAATCTCGCGTCGCTCGGCGATCGAGAGTTGGTAAAAGCCGGGTATTCGAGAGGTCGCGTAAGCCATGAGCGCCTAAAGATTGGCCGACGGTTGCCGCCGGTGCACGCCTTTGGATTCTAGCGGCGCGTCAATCACGCGCAGTCCCAGCTGTGCGACCCGTGAAGCGAACGTCGCCGCCGTCTGCTCGTCCCCGAACAAACCGACGCCGATGTCTCCGCCGCCCGCCCCCGATGGCTTCGCGGCCCCGCCGAGGTTGATGGCCAAATTCGCGGCGATCTCGAAGCGGGAGGTGACGATGGGCACACCGGATTGGGCGCCGAGCTCTCCCATGGCGGTCGAGAACGCCCGGGCGGTCGCCAGCAACTCGGGCACATTGCCGGCGGCGAAGGCCTCCACGAACAGCTCCGCCTGCTCTCGCAGGGGCCGCATCGCGGATGCGTACGCGGTCGGGGCCCGCTCGGCGAACGCGCGCACGCCCCGCACGAGATCCGGCGTCGACGCCGACTGGTCCTCGGCGAACACCACCACGTGCAGGCCCGCGGGCCGCTTGAGGCGCTCCGTGATGGGATAGCCGCCCGGGGGCCGCCTGTACTGAAGCAGGCCTCCGTGCACCGCGGCCGCCACGTCGGCGCCCGAGCCGAGGCCGCCCTGGGCTTGCCGGTGGGCCGTCTCCGCGAGCGAGAAACAAAGATCTCGATTCGACGCCACCGGGAGCCCCGCCAGCTCCAGGACCGCCGCCACGCTGGCCGCCGTGACCGCGGCGCTCGAGCCGATGCCGAGCTTGCGCCCGTCGGCCGAGAACGCCGTGCTGTCGACCATGACCGAGCCCGCGGGCAACGCCGCCGAGCGATCGCCGATTCCCAGCAGGGTGGCGCGCACCGCCTCGGCGACGAAGTTGGAATCCGGTTCGTATCCCGGGACGAATTGACCGATGGCGAAGCGCCCCACCGCGGCGACGACGGCGGGCGCGCCCTCGAGCACCGCATACTCGCCCATGATGAAGATCTTCCCTGGCGCCACCACCACCGGACTTCCACGCAGCGTATTGCGGAGATCCGAGCTCACGCCGTGGTCTCCTGCAGAACGCGCGCGCCGCGTCCGGGCGACGCGACGATGGTGCGCAGGACCCCCGGGGTCTTCGCCAGCGCCGCCTCGACGGCGATGACATGGCGCAGGTCGCAGAGGACCTTCACGTGCGGCCCGGCGTCGATGGTGAAGTACGCCTCGACATGGCGGGCGCGCAGCTGTCGGACGGTCTCCATGGCCGCGAGGGTCGCCGTGGACCAATACAGGATGGGGGGATCGGCCGCCAGCGCGCTCGCGTGCATCCGCAGCGCGCTTCGCTCCGCGACCAGGCCCAGGCGACCCAGATCGCGCTCGGCGATCGCGGCGCGCGCATCGCGCAGGTCGCCGTCAACGGAATCGATCCAGCCCTTGTAGAAGGGCGAGGTCTGCTCCGTCCGCCGCATGGCCTCGGTCGAGCCGATGGCCTTGCGATTCTCGCTGGTGACCGCCACCACCAGCCGCAGTGGCCACGAGTCGGCCTCCGGCAGCGGCCGCGCGAACGCGTCGGAGCCGTCCGGGTTGCTGCCGGCCTGCATCTCCACCAGGCCGCCGAAGATCGATCGAGCAGCGGATCCCGAGCCTCGACGCGCCAAGGCCGAGAGCGCTGACGGCTCAAGGGACAGCCCCGCGGCGCGCGAGGCCGCCAGCGCCAGGGCGGCGAAGCCCGATGCCGACGAAGCCAGCCCCGCCGCGGTGGGGACGCTGTTCTCCGTGACCACCTCCGCGGGCGTCGAGATGCCCGCCTGCGCGCGCACCAGATCCAGGAACGCCACCACCCGAAGGCGGACGTCCTCGTCGGCGTCTTGTCCGTTCAGGCGCACCCGGTCCGTCGGCCCAAGATGGGCGCCGAAGCGGACCGTGGTGCGCGTGTCGAGCTCTCGGAGGGTGAGCGAAAGACTGCCGGCGGCGGGCAGGTTCAACACGCTGTCGCGCTTCCCCCAGTACTTGACGAGGGCGATGTTCGTGCCCGCGATCGCCGTGCATGAGGTGAGGTTCAAGATGGGCCAATCTCCCTCGGCGCACCGATGGTCGCCACGAAGCCTTGAAAGCCCGCTTCGCTCCAGCGTTGTATCACGTCGCGTTCATGTCCTGGCGCCAGCGCGATGACCGCGCCGCCGCCGCCGGCGCCCGTCAACTTGGCGCCGATCGCGCCGGCGGCGCGCGCAGCGTGAACCAGCGCGTCGAGCTCGGGGGTGGACACACGAAGCGCGGCCAGCAGCCCGTGGGCGACGTCGAACAGCCGCCCCAGCTCGTCGATGTCCCCGCTCGCGAGGGCGCGCTCTCCGTCGCCTGCCAGCGCGCCCAACGTTTCGATGACCGTGCGGACGACGGGCGTTCGCTCGCGCAGGCGTCGCACGGCCTCCACCTGGGTCCGTGTGTCTCGGGGCCGCCCCGATAGGCCCACGCACAAGGCCATGGGTTGCAGCACGGTCACGGCTTGCCAGCCGGTCGAACGCTGGAACCGTCCGACCTCGCCGGTGGCCGCGGCCGCCAGATCGATCCCGGATGGGGTGCCGTGGAAGATTGTCTCGGCGTCGGTGGCGGCAGCCATCACGGCCGCATGATCGTGGCCCCGCGCGCCCGCGACGGCGCGGGCGATGGCGATCGAGAACGCGGCCGAGCTGCCGAGCCCGGCGCGCGCGGGAAGCTCGGCGCGAACGTCGACGTCGATGTCGACGTCTGGGACGCCGAGGCGCGCCAGGATCGCGCCGAAGGCCCGCGCGACCGGCGAGTCGTCGCCCACTGCGAGCTCCAGATTCCATGCTGGAATCGTCAGCCGGCCGGTGCCCGGGCCGAGCGACGCCTCGAGGCCACGAGACAATCCAGCGGCCAACGCCGGCTGGTCGAAGACCACCGCGTGCTCGCCGAAGAGGATGACCTTCCCATGCCCAAACGGTCCGTACGCGGCCTTGACCTTGTGGGCGATCACGCTGGCCTCTGGGCGATCCAGTCACGCAGCTCGCCGCCGATCACCCGGGGCGCACGCGCCAGGTCGCTCGTCCGGGCGACGCCGGACAGCAGCGCGGCGGCGCGGACCCCGTCCGACAGCCGGGTCAGGTAGGCAATCGCGCCTTCGCGGCCGCCCTCGCGGACCGCGCGGAGAATCGGCTGCGCGACGCCGGCAGCCCGGGCGCCGAGCGCCAGGGCCCGAGCCGCGTCGATGCCATTGCGGATGCCCCCGGAGGCGACGATCTCCAGCTCGGGGACGGCAGCCGCCGCCCACGCCACCGCCGCGGCGGTGGGAATTCCCCAGTCCCAAAGATCGCGCGCCAGCGCCCGGGCATCCCCCTCGGCGCGGTGCGACTCCACCGCGGTCCAGGACGTGCCGCCCGCGCCCGAGATGTCGAGCGACCGCACGCCTGCTCCGCGCAGCAGGCGCGCGACGCTGGGTGAAATTCCGCAGCCCGTCTCCTTCACCATGACCGGGAGCCCCAGCTCCTCGGTCACGCGGCGAATCGCGGACAGCGCCCCGCGAAAGTCGCGGTCCCCACCTGGCTGGGCGAGCTCTTGCGCTGGGTTGAGGTGAACGCACAGCGCGTCCGCGGATACGCGATGCATGAGCTCCCGGATCCCGACGGTGGTCATGCGCCCAAGCTGGACCACTCCAAGGTTCGCGCACAGGAAGACCGAGGGGGCGGCGTCTCGAACCTCGTAGGTGCGGGTCGTCTCGGGACGCTCGACCATGGCGCGCTGGCTTCCCAGGCCAAAGGGGATCCCGGCCTGCTCGGCGGCGCTTGCGAGCATCCGGTTGATCTCTCGCGCCTCATCGGTGCCCCCGGTCATGCCGGTCACCATGAACGGTGCGCGGAACGATCGGCCGAACAACGAGGTCGAGAGATCGATCTCCGCTGCCGCGCGCTCCGGGAGGGCCTCGTGGATCAGGTGAACGTCATCGAGCAACGTCGCGCGATGGAAGTTGGCTTCGCCGGAGGCGGCTATCGCCAAGTGGTCGGCCTTCCGTTGTGAGATGTCCCCGTCAGGCATGAGCGTTGTGCGACCATAGGATATGCGGGCTTCGGGGATCTGCCTTGACTGAATAAATGACCAGTGCCGGGTTGTCTTGCGGGGGAGTGGCTCGCTACCGCTCGCACACCCGCGGGCCCGCCGAGCGCAGCCCAGCGGAGCTGGGCTACGCTCGCCCGAGTCGCGGAGGCCAACGAAGTCTGGGGGCACTATGTCACTTCGTGAACAAGAGGACCGATGCGTTCGCCCCGTAGTAGGTCTCGGTCGCGCTCTGGTAAGGCGACGCAGGCGGGGTATGGAAGGCATAGGTGTAGCGCCGGATGGGCGCGCCCAGTCGAACGGCGAGCCAGTCGGTGAGCATGTAGATCACCCCGACCTCGACGTCGATCCCGCTCGCCGACGTGCGGGCCTCGTACCCGATCTCGTTGGCGGGCCGGTTCTTGATGGAGAGCGACAGCAGATAGGCGCCATCGAGCGAGAGCCCCAGGGAGGACGTCACCGCCACTCGCATGTGCAGGCCGAGCGAAAAGTACAGCGACTCGGTGTCGGGCACACACGCGACCGTCTGGGTCGTCGTGCAGGACGAGGCCATGATGGGAGCGTTGGTCGACAAGATGAAAGATGAGCCCTCCAGGCCGACCGCGGGTGCCAGCGCCAGGCGATCCCCCACGCGAAGAACATACCGGGTCTCGATGACCCAACGCGCTTGCTTCACCGGCGTGTTGCTCGACGACCCGTTGGCTTGCGCGACCGAGGCCTGACCGATCACCTCGGCTTCGTAAGACGCGACCACTCCGAAGGCTCGGTACCATCCCTCGGACAGCAGCAGCAGCGGATAGAGCTCGAGCCCCGCCAGGTAACCCGCGCGCGGGAACGAGCTCTCCTGCTGCAGGGGAACATTGAACCGGAAGCTGCGGCCCATCAGCGTCCCGCCGCCCTGAAAGGAGAAGACCCGTGGGATGACGACCGGCAGGCTGGTGAAGGCGGCGTCGGCCTCACCCGAGTCGTCGCTTTCATCCCGGGCCGTCTCGTCTGCCCCGCGGGCTTCCTCCTCGCTGTCGTCGCTACCCCGCCTGCTCGTCCGGGCTTTGGCTTTCTTGGCAGCGACCCGCTTCCGTCGCGCCCGCGCCTCGTCCTCGTCCTCGGTGTCGCCGCTGTCGTCGTTCGCGCGCGCGGTCTCCTTGGAACTGGACGAATCCGTCCTTTCGGCCGGCGCGTCCTGCCGTCGTGTCGCCGCCGGCTTGGCCTTGACCGGTGGGCTCTCGGTCCCGGAGGTGAAGTCGTCTCCCACCGCTGGCGAGGCCGCCCTCGCGGGTCTCGGCTTGGCCCTCGTGGCGGGCTTCTTCCTGGGCGCTATCGCCGGCTTCGCGGCGGGTTTGGGAGCGGGCTTCTTCTTGACGGTGTGCGCCGCCGGCTTGCCACCGAGGAACGAGTCCGTCAGGGGATCCGCTGCGGCCCTGCTCGCCGCCGTGACGAAGGCAACAGCGAATATGGCGGCAACCCACCATGCCAGTACCTGCCTGCGGATGACCATGTTTGACTGAGGAGACGCGTCCGTTGATGAGATCCCATGACCCGCCCGCCGGTCCGACGATGAGGACGACTACCATACACGCCCGCACTGGCCGCGGAAACAGGGTAAGTTGTCGATTTTGATGAACATCATCACCGGGTGGGCGCTCGCGGGGTGGGTCGCTTTGGCGGCTGCCGGCGCGAGCGGGAAGCCCGAAAACGAGCCGCCGGCGGGCGCCGTGGCGCTCGCCTCCGCTCCGCCCCAGACCGTCGAGTTGCGGCTGCCGTTCAACGGCATCTGGGGCGTCATCCAGGGATTCGACAGCGGCGACACCCATGTCGGCTATGCGGCCTTCGCCGTCGACTTCGTCCCGGCCGAGAGGCTGACACGGAAGGTCCACGAACCACGCCATCGGCTGGTGGATTTTCCCTGCTTCGGCCAGGCCGTGCTCGCGCCGGCGGCGGGCAGGGTGGTGTGGGCGATCGACGGTGCGGTCGACCATGTTCCGTATTACGAAGGCAGGCACGAAGCCGGGAACTTCGTGATCCTCGAGCACGCTCGCGGGGAGTACACCGAGCTCCGCCATCTGCGGCGCGGGTCGGTCAAGGTTCGCGTCGGCGACATGATCACTCAGGGCCAGGTCATCGCGGCCTGCGGAAACTCGGGGAACGCCGGGACGCCACACCTGCACATCGGCTTCCTGGGCTCGGTCGATCCCATCGCGACCCGGCCGATGAAATTTTCACACTACGAGACCCTCGGCTCGGACGGTCGATGGCGGCCGGGCACTGGAAGTTTCAGTCCCCAGGAGCTGATTAGGCCGACACCGTAGGCGATGGGCTGACCGCGGCTGCCAGGTGCTTCAGGTCCGTAACATGCATGTCGATATGAATCGTCATGACCGACATCGAGGCGCTGCTCAGTGTCGACGCGGGTCGAGTTCCCGAGGGAACCGTGGCTTTCTTCATGCGCGACCTCGAGGTAGAGCAGCGCCATCGCCGGCTGGCCGTCTGTATCGTTTTCGCTTGCGCCGCCGCGGTATGCGCCTTCTGCCGGACAGGGCGAGCATCGGTGGCCCTCTTCGCGCTGGCGGCCGGGATCTTCGCTGTCCTCGCCACGCCGACGATGTCGGAAGCGAAGTCCCGCCAGATCAAGCGTAGTGTCGTCGTCGTAACACCCACGGGGATTGTGATCCGCGACGGTCGCGGACTTCGTACGTTGATGTTCACCGACTTTCTGGAGGCATCGTCCTGGCGCCACGCGGATCGCGTGGATTTGCTGCTCGTGCGCCACGACGGCTCGCGCGTCTTCATCAACTGCCAGGGCTTCCATCGTGGCGAACGCCTGCCGGACGTCGTGAAGCAGCGTCTCCAGGCGCTAACCGCCTGACCCTGGCCAACCCCGCAAACTGCAATGACGCGCTGTCTGCGCTAGGGGGTCCGGCCTCGTGGCAGGGCCCATGATCTTGCCTTCCACTGAACAAGTGGATAGTCTTCAGAGTCATGGATGGAATCGCGGTTCTGGCCGGAATCTTGGCCGGTGTCGCCTTGGGCGGATTGTTCGGATGGCTGCTGGGGGGCGCCCGGGTGCGGGCGGAGGCCGAGCGGATGCTCCGGGAGCTGGAGGGCCGATCCCGGGCGGCGTCAGCAACCGCTGACGAATTGCGCAGGTCCGGCGACGCAAATCGCGCGCGCGCCGAAGAGCTCGAGCTTCAACTCCGGCGCGGGGAGGGCGATCGCGCGGCGTTGGCTTCGCGGGCGGGGGAGCTCGAGCGAGGGATGGCGGAGCAACGGCGGCTGATCGAAGACGCCAAGAATCAGATGGGAACGACCTTCCAGGCATTGGCGGCGGAGGCGCTGCAACGAAGCAACGAAGGATTCCTGCAGATCGCAAGCGAAAAATTTGCGGCTGCAGGGCGCGAGGGCGCAACCGAGCTCGCGGCGCGCGAGCAGGCGATCTCCTCGCTGGTGGCCCCGCTCCGCCAGTCGCTGGAGAAGATCGATCAGCAGACCCAGGCGCTGGAACGGTCCCGTGGCGAGGCATATGTCGACCTCAAGGCTCAGGTCGGCTTTCTGATGCAGGGCCAGGATCGCCTGCGCGCGGAGACCGGCAACCTCGTGAATGCGTTGCGCGCGCCCTCGGTGCGCGGACGGTGGGGAGAGATACAGCTCCGCCGGGTGCTCGAGATCGCCGGCATGGTCGAGCACTGCGACTTCGCCGAGCAAGAGAGCCTGGCTACACCAGATGGCCGGTTGCGTCCCGACGTTGTGGTCCACCTGCCCGGCGGCAAGTCGATCGTCGTTGACGCCAAGGCTCCGATGGCCGCGTATCTCAGCGCGCATGAAGCAAAGTCCGAGGCCGAGCAGCAGCAGCACCTGATGCAGCATGCCGCCCAGGTTCGCGTCCACTTTCAGAAGCTGGGCGCGAAGAACTACTGGGAACAGTTCGCGTCCTCGCCCGAGCTCGTGGTCATGTTCTTGCCCGGCGACCGCTTCTATGCGGCGGCGCTGGAGCAGATGCCTGGGTTGATCGAGGAGGCGTTCGCGAACCGGGTCCTGGTCGCGACACCGACGACCCTGATCGGCATGCTTCAGGCGATTCACGCAGGTTGGAGGCAAGAGCGGCTCGCGGCGAACGCCGAGGAGATAAGCCGAGCCGGACGCGACTTGCATGAGCGGCTCGCGACGTTCGCCGAGCACCTGGGGCGGGTCGGCTCCGCGCTCGGCAGGACCGTCGATGCCTTCAACCACACCGTCGGATCGTTCGACACGCGCGTGCTGCCAGGCGCCCGGCGCCTCGAGGACTTGAGCGCGAGCGGCAAGAAGGTGCTCCCCGAGATCGAGCCCGTCGACACCCGGCCACGCGCGCTCGCTGAAACGATCGACCTCGGTCCACCCGACGCCTGACCTCGGGGCAGGGGAGGGCCTCGTGAAGCCGCGGTGAGGAGGCTCCGCCCAACGCGGCATGAATGAGCGAGATGAGGGAAACTGGCGCTTGCCGGTGAGCCTCGCGACAATGGCGCGGTGGACTTCGACTACACGCGCCCGCGGCAGTCGGTGCCGCTTCGGCTGGTGGCCGGGCGCGGGCACTATGAAACCGTCGTGCGGGCCGTCATCGAAGCGACCAGGAGCGTCTGGATCGCGACGGCGAACTTGAAGGAGTTGATGGTGGAGGACGGCCGCGCCGTCCCGGGGCGGGCGCGCACCGCAACCCAGACGGGCTACCGTTCGGTCCTGAAGGTCTTCGACGAGCTCGCCCGCAAGAAGGTGGAGCTGCGCATTCTTCACGCGGGCCCCCCGTCGGGTCCGTTTCGGGAGGAGTTCGATCGGCATCCGCGCCTGTTTCGAGGCGGCCTGCAGCTCCGCGCCTGCCCTCGGGTTCACTTCAAGGCGGTCATCGTGGACGGGGCGCTGCTGTACCTCGGCAGCGCGAACTGGACGGGCGCCGGCCTGGGGGCGAAAGGCACAGGTCGACGCAACTTCGAGCTCGGCCTGGTGACCGACGACCACAGCCTGCTCGATCAGGTGCAGGGGATGTTCGATGGTCTCTGGCGCGGGGCGGGGTGCGCGGGATGCCGGCTGCGCGAGGTTTGCGGGGCGCCGCTCGACGGGCGGGGCATCGCCGGGCGCACCTGAGCCCGGCGAGAGGCGCGCCGGTGAGCAGATCCGCACCTGGCAGCCCAAGCCGCCTTGACGCTCGCGCTTTCGCGCCTAATGCTTTGCTTCGTGCGTGAGGCATGGTGCCCACGCGTTGTGTCCCGCCGGGAGCGAACGCCCCGGCAGAAGGAGAATCAGAATGCATCCTGCAATTATCGATTGGTGGCGGGCTCAGCGAGCGGCGGCGTGCGGAGATTGGGCCGCAAGCAGCTGCGGTCCCGGCGGAGGTCACCGGGGATGGGGGGGGCATGGGCGATCTGGTGAGGATCGATCCGCGGGGGGGCCTGAGTTCGGGGACGGTGACGGGGGTGGTGGGAACTTCGGGGTGCGCCGGCCCCTCCGGTTCCTCGCCTACAAGCTCGAGCTGGACGAGAAGCAGGTGGCCGAGCTGGCGCGGATCCTCGACGTCTTGAAGACCGAGCGCGCTCAGGCGGAGGTCGACCGGCGGCGGACGGTCTCGGCGCTGGCGGACGCTGTCGCCGGCGAGACCTTCGACGAAGGCAAGGCGAGCGAGGGCGCCAAGTTGAGGGTGACGAGCGCGGAACGACTGCGCGACGCGGTGATGAAGGCGTTGCAGCAGATTCACGCCATCCTCGATGCCGAGCAGCGCGCGAAGCTCGCGTACCTGATTCGGACCGGAACCCTCAGCATCTGAGGTGCCAGGAGCACGCTCGCGGGGGTGGCCGGTGCCGCCCCGCGAGCGCTGCCTTCCGCGTGAGCGCCTTGCTGCACCCCGCGGCGTGAGGCGTCGAACCAGGCAAAAAATTGCCCCGTGGGGGCGGGGCCCCGATACTGGAGCCTCTTGCTTCCATGCGCCGCGCAACCAAGACATGGCTCGGTCGAGGCGCCGCCGCCGTGCTGGTCGCTGGGGCGCTGTCTTATGTGCCCTATCATGTGTATGCCCGCTCGGGCCTTGCGCGCACGCTCCGGCTGCGCCAGGAGCTGGCGCTGGTCAAGTTGCGGAACCTGCAACTGAAGGATGAGACCGACAGGTTGGGCCGGCAGGCGGAGGCGCTGCGCGATGATCGCGACGCCATCGAGCGCGTGGCTCGCGCCGAGCTCGGCTGGGTCAGGCCCGGCGAAGTCATCCTGGATCTTTCGCGGGGGGCGAACGCTGGTGCTGGCCTGGATGACGCGACGGCCGCTCGGCCCCGCCCCCGAGGACGCCCTTGAAGCGAATCACACGCACCCGAGCCCGCGTGGCGTTCGAGGCGCGCCGGCTGACGCGGGGCGGGCTGGGGTTCGCCGTGTCCGGGACCTTCGTCGTCTTGCTGTGGCGAGGCTGGTTTCCGGATCTGCGCCGCCCCGGGGGCGAGCTCTTGCACGCGGCGGCCGCGGCGATCCTCACGGTCGTCCTGGCCACCAAGGTCGCCGCCCGGGTGCGGACGAGCGAACGACGTCGCACGCCCCGGCGTGAGGCGCTGTCGGACGTCGAGATCGGCCTCCTGCTGCTGACGGTCGTATATGTCCTGCTGGCCATCTCGGGGGGCTCGGCGTCGCCGGTCTACCCTCTGGTCTACGCAATCGTCAGCTTCCTGGTCACCTTTCATCGCCTGGCGGTGGGTCTGCCGCTTGCGGCGGCGACGATCGGGTTCGAGGCGGTGCTGTCGTTCTCGCCGGCGGTCGCGAGATCCGCGGCCACGACCTTCCCGGAGCACGCCGGCTTCATCGCGATCTTCGCGCTCCTGAACGTCGTGTTCCTGCACGCGGAGGTTGCGCGCCAGCGGCGAGAGCGCAAGCGCCGCCTCGAGGACGAGCTGTCGTCCATGCACCAGGAGGCGCGCGAGTTTCGCCTGATCGCGACGGCCCTGTCGCCGGACAATCGGGTGCGATCCCGCGACGAGGAGATCCGCAAGATCGCGCAAGGCTCGGTCGAGACCATTCACGAGCAACTCTTCGACACACTCGACCTCTTGAAGCAGGTGATGGACCTGCACACGGTGGCCCTGCTGTGGCTGGACGAGACGGGCGAACGCTTGAAGGTCAAGGAGCTTTGCACGGAGGCGCCGGCCGTGACGGAGGAGCCCATCCCGGCCCGGACCGGCGTCTTGGGTGCCATCCTCAAGGATCAGCGCCCCGTCATCTTGGAGGCGCCTCGACCTTCGCTGCTTCCGTACTACGCCGCGCCGGTCGATGTCTCCAGCTTCCTGGGGGTTCCGGTGTGCGAGGGGCTGACCCCGCGTGGCGTGTTGGTCGCGGATCGCCGCGCCGGACGTCCCGGCGCCTGCCCGCTGTGCGCGCAAGCGATGGCCATCGGGGGAGCGAGGAGCCGCTGTCCCGACCCCCAGCACCAGGGCCGGCCTTTCTCGCCCGCCGACGCCGAGACGTTGTCGCGCGCCGCCCGCCAGGTGGTCCGCGTGATCCAGTCCGAGCGGGTGTTTCACGCCGTCGAGCGCAGCAAGCACGAGCACGAGCGCTTCTACCGGGCCTCCGCCGAGCTGAATCGCGCGCTCACGCTCGAGCAGGTGTACGACGCGGCCATCGCGGGAGCGCGCGGCGTGTGCGACTTCGACTTCGCCGCGATCGCGACCTACGAATCGCGCCGGCGCGCCCACACCATCCACCGTGCGGTCGGCGAGTGGGCTGAGGGCCTGGAGGGCACCACGCACCGGGATCCTGCGGCGATCGCGTCGATGGTGGTGAAGAACAAGCTGGCGCTGCCGGCGGGCGGGGAGTGGCGCGAGCGCGACGTCCCGGTGTTCTCGGCGCCCATGCGCATCAAGGGCGATTCCTTGCTGGTGCTACCGTTGCTGGTGAAGGACGAGGTGATTGGCACGTTCACCATCGCGGCCAAGCGGCCCGGGGCGTTCCCCGGGGACAAGCGCGAGATGCTGGGGGTCATCGCCAATCAGGTGGCGATCTCCATGCAGAACGCGCGCATGTATCAGGTGGTGGAGGAGCAAGCGACGACGGACGGATTGACCGGCTTGGTGAACCACCGCACGTTCCAGGAGCGGTTCCAGGCGATGCTGGGGCGGGCCGAGCGGCACCACTTCCCGGTTTCCCTGATCCTGACCGACATCGATCACTTCAAGAAGATCAACGACAACTACGGGCATCCCACGGGAGACGACGTCCTGCGCCGCATCGCCGCGATTCTCGGGGCGCGGGCGCGAAAGATCGACATCGGGGCCCGCTACGGCGGCGAGGAGTTCGCCATCGTGCTCGAGGCCACCGATCGCGCGGGCGCTCAGAACCTGGCCGAACGAATCCGCGCCGAGGTCGAACAACAGACGTTTCAATCGAGCAAGGGGCCGTTCAAGGCCACGCTGTCGCTCGGCGTCGCCAGCTACCCCGACGACGCGACCGTCAAGGCGGACATCATTTCTCACGCGGACAAGGCGCTCTACAGCGCGAAGCACGGCGGCCGCAACCGGACCGTTTGCTTCGCGGACATCAACCGCCAGAACAAGCCCTTGCAGGCTGTTCGCTAGTGCACCGTCGAAATAGCGTCGGCCGAACGTGATGCTATTTCGACGGCGGTGCACTAGCCAGCGGGACGGGACACTAGGGCGGCACAGCCGTGAGCACGACGCTGGCCGTGGTGGTCTTCGCTGCCGTGATGGTGGCAGCCAGGGCACCGCGGGCGAGGACCGTGTCGCTGATCGTCGGATCGCTCGCGTCGACGACGATCTGCGCGTCGCCGGCGACCCCGTCCTTCGTGATCAGAAGGTCCAGCGAGGTCGGGAAGTAGAAGGCGGGAATGAATGCGTCCGCGGCGGGCGCTGCCAGCGACTGAAAGATGTGCGAGGTGCCACCGGTGGCGCCGTTCACGGTGACGAGGATCGACGTGATCTGTTGCGTCACCGTGGAGTCGACCGAAACGGTCAGGAGCAGCTCGGTGGGATCCTTGGCGCAGCCGGCGGTGACGGTCGCTAGGGACATCGCGCACACGATCGCCGCGCCCCGCGCGCGCGCGGGCCGGCGCACAGATGACGTCGAGGGCGTCGTCCACCCCGTCAGCCGACCCGTCGTCCGACCGGTCGTCCGACCCGTCATGGCTCCGAGCTCTTGATCTTCACGTCGCTGGTCGTCTGGGGAACCAGCTTTCCGCCATCCGCGGGGCGGAAGCGGATCTCGGTCTTCATCTCGATGACCAGGGTCGACAACGCCTTGGCGAGCTCGTCGCTCAAGTTCATGTGTTCGAGCCACGAGCGCACCTCGCCGGCGGCCGTGCGCATGATGTCTTCCTTCGACCGCGAAGCCGCCCCCACGCCGGCAGAGACGGCGCGCCGGACGAAGTCTGCGATGCCCCGGTCGATGCGCTCGGAGGGGCGGTCCTCGGCGGCGTCGGCTGGGGCCTGGGCGTCGCGCGTGTCACCCGGATCTCGACCGGCGCTGTCGGGCATGAGGCAAAAGTACCACGCTCAGCGAATCGCGCTACGTTCGCGCGGCGCCGCGTCGCCGGTGCGGGTGACGCCGGTCGGTGCGGCGTCCGCGGTGCTTGCCGCCCTTGAGCTCCTTCATCCGGAGCCGCGCGTGATCCAGGGCATCCTCCGAGAGCTCGGCGGTTGGCGGGAGGTTGGCGACCTTCTCGTAGGCCTGCCTGGCGCACGGGACGTCCTTGGTCGCGTCGCACGCGCGGCCCAACGCATCGAGGGCCCCAGGATGGTCCCCGCGGGCCGCAACCACCTCGCGCGCCAGCTTCGCGGCTTCCGCTCCCCCACCGTCGGCGATCAGCAGGGTCGCCAGCTCCAGGCGCGCATACGTCCCGGGGGCCGTCTTGGCGTCGGGCATGCCCTCAATCGCCTTGCGGAGCTCCGACTTTGCCAGCGTCGCGTCGCCATCAGCGCGGGCGAGCTTCGCCTGCGTCAGATGGAGCGCGGGGAGATCGGGCCGCAGCGCCGCGGCCGCGTCCACGCTCTTCCGAGCGCCGACGGCGTCCTTCCCCGCCAGCTGCTTCTCGGCCTTGGCGTCGAGGGCCTCGGCGACCTCGTCGGCGACGCTCCCCCAGCCGCTGTCCGCCGCGCACCGGTGACAGGCCTCTCGCGATTCGTTCAGCACCTCCGCCGCGCCCTCGGGCTTCTCGACCTTGACGAGGGCGTCAGCCAGCTGGGACCATCCCGCAGGATCGGTGGGCTGCAGCTTCACGGCCCTCCGGAGGTGCGGCAGCGCAGAAGGGTACCGGCCGAGCCCCGCGAAGGCGGTCGCGAGATCGAGGCGGGCGCACGCGTCGTCGGCGAGCTCCAGGCTGCCTTGCAGCACCTCCACCGCTTCATCGTTCTTGCCCTGCTTGATCAAGGCCACTCCGAGGCCGCGCTTTCCAGCCGGATTTCGGGGTTGGCGGCGCGCGAGCTCGCGGTACAGCGACTCGGCACGCGACCAGTCCTCGGCGTCGATGGCTTCCTTCGCGGCGGGCTCGAGGGCGGAATCCGACAGCGAGGCCGATGAGGCGCCCTCGGCGTGCCGCGCGGCCGCCGCGTTCCCTCGCGCCGCGCGCGCCGTCTGCGCGGGCGGGGCTTCGGCACCGCACCCGGACAGCAGCGCCGCACCGCCGAACACCAGCGCGACGTCCCGGAATCGGTACCAGCAGACACTCCTCGGGCGCGGGGGCGGCAGGGGACGCGGCATGAGATCCGTCTACGCCAGCGGCCGGGGTCGCGTCCAGCGGGCGGTCCCTCGGCGTGGCCACGGTGCAGCGAGCCCCTTCCGCGAGCGGCGAAGCCGCACTAGTCTTCCGCCCGTGTCTGGTCGCTCGCGCCTCCTCACCGTCTACTGGGTCGCGTTGCGTGTCATGGTGTCGTATGCGGGTCTGGCGATCGCGCGCCGTTTCCGCAGCGACGAAGCGATCGCGCGCTTGACCCGCGAGAAGCATCGGCGCAACGCCCTGCGCATCGAGGCCGCGATCGTGAACCTGCGGGGCCTGTTCATCAAGGTCGGCCAGCTCATCAGCATCATGGCCAACTTTCTCCCCGACGCGTTTCGAGACGAGCTGGCGGCGCTGCAGGATCAGGTCCCTCCGCGACCCTACGACGACATACAAGATCGATTGCGGCAAGAGTTCGGTGGTCGTGGCCCGGCCGAGCTGTTCGCGGAGTTCTCCGTGGCGCCCGTGGCGTCGGCCTCCATCGGACAGGTCCACCGGGCGCGCCTGCACAGCGGGGAAGAGGTGGCGGTCAAGGTGCAGTACTTCGACATCGAAGGCACCGTGCGCGTCGACCTCCGCGCCATGCGTCGCATCTTCGGCTTGCTGCGCTGGGTGATGCCCGACTACGGATTCGACACGATCTACGAGGAGATTCGGGGGATGGTGCTGGCGGAGCTCGACTACCGCTCGGAGGCGGACGCGCTCGAGCGCATTGCCGGCAACTTCAAGCGCAGGGCGAGCCAGGCCCGCATCCGCATCCCCCGCGTCATCCGCGAGCTATCGACCGAGCGGGTGCTGACGACGGAGTGGGTCAGTGGGATTCGCATCGCCAACCTCGCCGCAATCGAGGCCGAGAAGTTGGACCGCCGCCAGATCGCGAGGGCGTGCGTCGAGGCGTACTGCGAACAGATCTTCGTCGATGGCGACTATCACGCCGATCCTCACCCGGGGAACCTGTTCGTGCAGGCCACGTCCGCGCTCGACCGCGCGCCGACCATCGTCTTCCTCGACTTCGGGGCCACGGCCCGGGTCTCCGAGGCCATGCGCCGGGGCATGGTCTCGTTTCTTCAGGGCGCGATGGCGCGCGACACGGGGAAGATCGTCGCCGCGATGAAGGAGATGGGCTTCATCTCCCGTCGCGCCGATCCCGAGGTGTTTGATCGCGTGGTCGAGTACTTCCACGAGAAGCTTCGGGGGCAGGTGCGCGTGGAGGGATGGACGCTGAAGGACTTGAAGTTCGACGCCAAGGACAACCTCGGGGCGCTGCTGGATCTGCGCGCGCTGAACGTGAGCCTGGCCGACTTGAAGGATGCTTTCCAGGTGCCGAAGGAGTGGATCCTGCTCGAGCGGGCGCTGCTCTTGCTGCTCGGCGTATGCACGACGCTCGATCCCGACTTGAACCCCGGGCCCATCATCGAACCCTATGTCGAGCGATTCTTGCTGGGCGAGAAGCGCCAATGGTCCGAGCTGGCCATCGACGCCGGTCGTGAGACCGTACTGTCCGCGCTGTCGCTGCCGGGGCAACTGCAGCGCTTCATGAGCCGCGCCCTTCGTGGCGAGCTGGACATCCGGGTCGCCAACCTCGACGACCACGCGCGCCTGCTCTACACGGCGTCCGAGCAGCGGTTGTGGGGAACCTTGGGCGCGACCGCCGCGATCGTCGCGCTCGTGTTTCACGAAGTCAGGCGGTCGTCGCCGGTGGTGCTGGGGGCTGCAATCGTCGCAGGATTCTTCGGAGTCCTGCTATTGCTGTCGCGTCTCAACGGGCGCCGGTGGCTGCGTCGCCGCCGGTGAACCTTTTGCCGGCGCCGATTCGGCCAGCGGCTTCGGCTCCTTCGGTCCAGCAGACTGGCGAGCCGCCTCGAGCTTGGCGATCTCCGCGCGCGCCTTGGCCACCCAGCGCGACTCTGTCTTGCGGCGCTCCGCCTTGACATAGGCGCGCAAGGTCAGCAACGCTTCGTCGGGCCGCCCCGAGGCCAGCAGGACCTGCCCCAGGCTGTAATAGGTGTCGGGATCGTCGGGCCTGAGCGTGATGTAGCGCCGATAGGCCTTGACCGCCTCAGCCGGCTGGCCTGCCTGGCGTAGGGCGAAGGCGAGCTTGTACCAGGCGTCCGCGCCCGCGGGCGCCAGCTTTACGGTCATCCTCAGCTCTTCGATGGCCTCATTGAACTTGTGCTCGGACACGAGCTTCCCGGCGAGCGACGCGTGGACGGCGGCAGAATCGGTTGGCGCGGCAGCCGTCGCGTTAGCGGCGGCCGGAGTGGGCGCGCCGCCGCCAGCGCCTCCCGCGCCCGCGCCCCCGCCCCCACTGGAAACTGGCGCGACACGCGGAGCGCCGTCCCCGTCGTGAGTCGGCGGTTGCTGCAGGGCCGCGATTCGCTGGCCCGCCTGCGTCACGAACTCCGCCGACGCGGGACGGGTATCCAGCTCGGCGTATCGTTTCAGCGCCGCGACGGCACCGTCGCGATCCCCGATTGCTTCGAGGCACAGCCCGATTCCAAACAGAGGATCCGGCTCTTGCGGACGCAACTCGAGGTACCGCCGGTAAGCAGCGACCGCGCGATCGTAATCTCCGGCCCGGCGACTCGTCGATGCCAGCAGGTACCAGCCGAACGCGAAGCGGGGCTCGAAGCGAACCGCGGTCTCCATCTCCGCCGCCGCGTCCGTCACGTCCTCCTTGACGAGGTCGTGCTGGGCCCGAAGGAACGCCGCTTGCGCCGTCGGTGACTTCTGCGCCAACGCCGGGCTGCCGAACCCCACGATGAGGCAAGCCGCGATCGACGCGCCGACGGCGATGCGAGGACTAGGTCTGCGCGCGCGGGTCACGACGATGCTTTCCGTCACCAGGCCATCGTATCAGCTTGGGCTGCAAGGGATTGACGTTGGGGCCAATGTAGGATAGTGTAGGCAACCATGGTTCCCGTCATTGGCAGCGTCGCAATGGGATTTTTCTCGGGGCTTCTCTACTGGGCGACCACCCGGCTCGGTCGTAGTCCGGACGGGCGCTCCGTCGAAATCAACGCATCCGCGTCAAGATAGCAACGACATTCGCGGCAAATAATTGAGCCGAGATTTCTCCTTGAGGACCATGGGCTTGCCGCCTAAGCTTCGCGCGCGATGGCTGGCCTTGCGCCGGTTGGAGACGACTCAGCTTGGGACGTTCAGTCATTCCCGTCGAAGAGGCCCCGGTTTCCGACCCGTTAGGGTCGCTGCCGTCGGTTTCGCCTGGGCTTCTCTCGGTTTCTGACCCCGCGGGCCACCCGCCGGCCAGACCCGCCGCTCCCGCGGCCGGCGCGCCCGCCGTTCGGCGCCCCCGGAACGAGGACATATCGCTGGCCGACCTGGCCGCCATCCGCAACGTCTTGCGGAGCGGCTCCGTAATCGACTGGCACCACCTCTATTTCACCGGCCGCGACGAGGTCGATCGCTTCCTGCGTGTGAACGAATTCGATCCGCGCAACGAGCTGGACATGGCGCGTCTGGAAGATCTCCGCGATAGCGCCGTCGAATACTGCGAGCGCCATCTGGCGTTCAAGATTCCGGTGGAGGTCGAGGACGGCATTCCGGCCCGCGATCTGTTCCTGGTCGCCTCGCAGAAGGGTCGACGGCGCGCGTACGCGTGCGTGGTCCTCAAGGTCATGCATGTCCTTCACCACCTGGCCGGGCGCGAGCTGTTGACGAAGCTACCGGTGTCAGGTGACCAGATCTTCCACCTGGTCGAGGACAAGGTGCTGCGCACCGTGGAGGAGTTGAGGGGGGCAGGCTGCGGCATCGCGGAGTTCCAGTGGAGCCGCAAGCACGCCGACAGCCTCATCACCAAGTTGCTGGCGAAGCGCGAAACAATCGCCGCGGACGTCTACGATCAACTTCGGTTCAGGATGATCACGGCCTCCGAGGATCAGATCCTGTTCGTGCTACGCGAGCTCACGCAGCGCCTCATCCCGTTCAACTACGTCATTCCGGGACAGTCCCAGAACAACGTGTTGGACTTCCGGGCGGCCCTCGAGTCCTCGGCGACGCTGGCGCGCTTCCTTCCTGACCTGCAAGAGCTGGCCGCGGTCGCGGCGGACAGGAAGGCCCCGGTTCAGAACGAGTTCTCGGGGCCTGGATACCGGGTGATCAATTTCGTAGCGGACCTGCCCGTGCGGATAGACAAGTTTCTCTGCCGAACTCCCGACGATCCCCTGTTCGCGGAACACGGCACAGTGGTGTTCGTCCTGACCGAGTTCCAGATCGTCGACGCGCGGACCGCCGAAGCGAACGAGCAGGGCGAGAACAGCCACGAGCGTTACAAGGAGCGACAGGCGGCCCGCGTAAAGGCGCGTCTCCTGCACGGGCTCAAAGACGAGGGTTAGCGACGGGGCCGCGTCGCGAGCGACCAGCCGGGCACCGCGCGTGCTGGCTCAATCGAGGCGCAGAGGCGCCGGGACGCTGTTCGACGGCTGGACCCTGGACACGCGGGCTGGCGCCAACCTGGGGTGGTCATTCGCGGCCATCCGCGCCCCATCGGGGACACCGTCGCGCAGGACGAGGTGATGGCCGAGCGTGGCGCTGATGCGATCGCCCGGCGTGAGGATGCCGGCGAGGTTGAGGGGATCGCACGCGGAGAGTTGGACGATGTCGCCGCGCCGGGCGCGGCCGGTGTCCGTTTCGCGGCGCAGGGCGCGCAGTGATTCCAGGGCTTCGGGGGTCGCGAACTGCTCACCTACGAAACCGGCGACCAGCCGGCCGCCCCGAATCTCGCCTCGCATCTCGAGGCGCCGCAGCGCGCGCAGGAGCTCTCGCCACGGCGGCGCCTGGGGCTCGCGTGCCAGCACTTCTCGGATGACGACGCCGTAGCGCCGCAGGTACTGCCGGGCCAGCGCCTCGCAAAGGTCGTCTTCGTCCAGCGAGGTCACGGGCGGTCTGAGGACGGACCACCGGCCTGCTCCGCCTCCATCACCGGCTCCACCACCGAGGCGCCGCGCCCAGCGGCCGTGCCATCGCGCGCGCGCCGAGCCCCGCGCTCCGCTCGCCGACACCAGTGCCCGCAGTCCTGCGAATCCGTCGCCGGTCACCCGCCCGGCGCCGACCAGCTCCCAGAGGGCGTCCTCCACCTCGGCGCGCAAGCGACGGGCACCGTGCACGATGTCGTCGACGAAGCTGGCGCCCCCGTCGCGAAGAAAGCCGAGCACGTCTCGAGCGGCTGCCGACAGCTGTGCGTCCTCCATCCCCTCTCGGGGTGCGAGCAGCCACCCCAGGTCGCGCCGCCGCACGAGGGCAATCGTCGCCGTGCGGTTGGGCGCCCCCGCGGCCTCGCGCGCGGCCAGCCGACCCCAAGTCACCTCCCCCGACAGGCAGAGCCCATCCAGCCAGCTCGGATCGTATCGCCCGACGCGCACGGGCAGGATGTCCCGCTCCCACGCGCCTGCGGCCGCCTCGAAGCCTTGTAGCTGTTCGATGACCCGCAACAAGCCCGCCCGCCCGACCACCTGCGTGCCCGGCGCCACGTGCTGCCACGCCAACAGAAAACGCATGTAGTCGGCAGCTGACGCGGGCTCGATCTCGCGGCGCAGCCCATCGAGCGTCCGCCGGTTGATGCGCGCCAGCAGACGTCGATCGCACCACTGGAGGTCTCCTGGTTCGTTCGCGGCTGGGGCGCCGCCCTGGCCCACGTCGCCCCGCGGCTCGTTGCGCCGAGGGTCGAGGCGAGCGTCGAACGCTCCCCGCAGCACATTGCCCTCGAGCTCGACGCGCGCCAAGGCGCCGTCCACGTCGGCCGGGGTCAGCTCCAGCGCCTTCGCCAGTCGCACCGCCGTGGTTGGCCCCACGAGGACGAGGTGTCCCCGGATCAACTCTGCAAGGGCCCCGTCACGGTCGTTCCACGCGCGCGGCCGCCTGGCGGGCGGCTCGACGATCTCGGGATCGAGACGACGGCCGGGCCAGATGGTCTCGGCCAGCGTCCGCCGTTCGGCGGCGACGAGGAAGCTCTCCCCGCCGTTCAGGGCCGCCGGTGGCAACCACCCCGCGCGTCGGCCGGCCCGGAGCTCATCGGCGAGCGCGGTCCAACCTCGGTTCGCGACGGATGACGCAGGCAGCGCCCCCAGATCGAGCAACAGATCGTGAAGCTCGTCGGGGGTGCGCGGGTCCGGCTGCGCCTCCGCGACGACCTCGTCGATGCGCTCCGGCGCCAGCGTCCCGAGGCGCTCCACCACCTCCGCCGGCAACCCGCGCCGCAACGTCACGGCGCGCGTGCGCCTCTCCTCCAAGGGCGCGTCGTCGAGGAAGGCGTACGGGTTCGCGTTCAGGATCTCGTGTGCGAACACCGATGGTTCGGGCAGCTCGCGCGCCAGGGTCTTGATCCGTCCGGCACGAAGATCAGAAAGGACCGTCCGCAGGCCCTCGGCGTCCATGGCCTCCGTCAAGCAGTCGCGGATGGTCTCGCGAACGAGCGGATGCTCCGGAATCTCCACCGCTCCCCCGCCGTGGTTGTCCTGACAGGCGGTCTGGGCGGGGAAGACGGCCGCGATCAGATCCTGGGCGCGCATGCGCTGAATCTGCGGGGGGACTCGCCGCCCGCCGGTGTGGCGGAGCAGGGCGAGCGATCGCATCGCGTTCCACCGCCACCGTGTCTCGAACATGGGGGCCTGGACCGCCGCCTGCGTCAGCAGCTCGTCGATGTCCTCCGGTCGCAGCATCTGGAAGATGGTCTCGAGGGGAAAGCTGTGCTGCGCGCCGAGCGACAACACCAGCCCGTCATCGGTGGCGGCCGCCTGCAGCTCGAAGTCGAATGAGCGACAGAAGCGCTTGCGCAACGCCGTCCCCCACGCGCGGTTGATGCGCCCCCCGAACGGCGCGTGGACGACGAGCTGCATTCCCCCCGCCTCGTCGAAGAAGCGCTCGGCGATGACCAGCCGGTCGGACGGCACACCACCGAGGGCTGCGGCTCCCGCCCGCAAGTAGTCCCGTACCAGGCGCCTCACCGGCGCGTCGAAGGCGGGATCGTCGAGGACGCCGGCCAGAGACGTGCCGTCCGGCGGCGAACCCGTCTCGGCCGGGTCTTCGACGGCGGCCACCCGAACCGCCGCGACCTCCGCCGACAGTTCCCGCGTCCGCGCCGGCCCCTCCCCGAGCCAGAACGGGATGGTGGGCGGCGCCCCGTGGGCGTCCTCGACGCGCACGCGACCGGCCTCGACGCGCCGGATCCGCCACGAATTGTTGCCGAGCAAGATGATGTCGCCGGCCATCGACTCGATGGCGAAGTCCTCGTCGATGTTGCCGACCAGGGTTCCTTCCGGCTCGACCACGACGTCGTAGTTCGCGTTGTCGGGGATCGCGCCCCCGGAAGTCAACGCCCCCAGCCGAGCCCCCCGGCGCCCTCTCAGCTTGCGGTTCACGGCGTCCCGGTGGAGCAGCGCCCCCGCGCGCCCCCGACTGGTCGCGATTCCCTCCGACAGCATGTCCACCACGGCGTCGAAGTCCGTGCGGGAGAGCGCCTCGTACGGGGCCGCGCGCCGGCACAGGTCGAAGAGCGCGTCCTCATCCCACTCCTCGCACGCGCACGCCGCCACGATCTGTTGGCCCAGGACGTCGAGCGGCGCGTCCCGCAAGGCCACCGCGTCGATGACGCCGCGCCGAGCCGCCCGCACCAGCGCCACGGTCTCGATCAACTGGTCGCGGGTCAGGGGGAAGAGGCGGCCTTTCGGGGTCCCTCCCACGATGTGTCCCGAGCGTCCAATGCGCTGCAATCCCGTCGAGATCGAGCGTGGCGAGCCCACCAGGCACACGAGGTCGACGGCACCCACGTCGATGCCGAGCTCGAGCGACGCGGTGGCGACGACCACGCGCAGCTCCCCGGCCTTCAGGCGGCGTTCGGCCTTGTGGCGTCGTTCCCGTGACAGGCTGCCGTGGTGGGCGGCCACCTGACTCTCGCCCAGTCGTTCACCCAGGCGGTGGGCCACGCGCTCGACCAGCCGCCGCGTGTTCACGAACACCAGGGTCGACCGGTGGGTCTCCACGAGCGCGGTGATGCGATCGTAGATCTCGCCCCACTGCTCGTTCGTGCAAACCGCGCCGAGCTCGTCCTTTGGCAGCTCGATTCCGAGGTCGAGATCGCGACGGGCCGGCACCTCGACTCGCCGAGGCGCTGGCCGGGCGGCGCCACAGAGCAGTCTTCCGGCGACCTCGATTGGATTGACGGTCGCGGACAGACCGATTCGTTGCAAGGGAAGACGTGGGGGCCCCGCGCCCGACGGTTGGCGACACAGCTCCTCCAACCGCTCGAGAGAAAGCGCCAGGTGAGCCCCGCGCTTGTCACGCGCCACGGCGTGGATCTCATCGAGGATCACCGTGCGCACGTCCGCCAGCGCCCGGCGCCCCGACTCGCTCGTCAGCAAGATGTACAGCGACTCGGGCGTGGTCACGAGAACGTGGGGCGGGTGTTTGACGGCTTGACGGCGCTCCCGCGCGGTCGTGTCGCCCGTGCGGACGGCCGTACGCACGGCCGGCCGCGGGAACCCGAGCTCCTCTGCCAGCTGGGCTATCTCACTCAGTGGTTCGTCGAGGTTGATGCGAATGTCATTGGACAGCGCCTTGAGCGGCGACACGTACAGCACCCGGGTTCTGTCTTCCAGCGTTCCCGCGATGGCGTCTCGGATCAGCCGATCCAGACAAGCCAGAAACGCCGCCAGCGTCTTGCCCGAGCCGGTCGGGGCCGTGATGAGCACATCACCACCCGCAGCAATCAGCGGCCAGGCCTGCGCCTGCGCCGGCGTCGGCGCGGTGAAGCGCCGCTCGAGCCAGGTCTGGACAGACGAGTGAAACAGGGGCGTCATGTCGGCTGCGCGGCCGTTCAGTATACGCCAGCGAGCGCAGTTTTCGAGCGCCGAAAAGGCAGCACGAATCGAGGGGGTCCGAAGGCCCTCGGGTGCCCGTGGTGAAGCGCCAATTCCGCTTGACGGGCCCGGGATGGTGGGTACTGTCGCGGCTGCCGAGCGTGTGGGCTTGCGCTCGAGAAAATCCGAAAAGAGGACAATACGAACATGGGCAAGATCATCGGCATCGATCTCGGGACCACGAATTCAGTCGTTGCGATCATGGAAGGGAAAGAACCCAAGGTGATCGCCAACGAAGAGGGCAGCCGGCTGACGCCGTCCGTCGTGGCGTGGGACGACAAGGGCGAGGTCCTCGTCGGACAGATCGCTCGCCGCCAGTCGATCACCAACCCAGAGAACACGGTGTACTCCGTGAAGCGCTTCATGGGTCGGCGCCAGGATGAGGTCGCCGACGAGGCCAAGCGCGTGCCGTACAAGGTGGTCCGCGGGGCGAACGGCGAGGCGGCCATCGAGATTCGCGGAAAGAAGCTGACGCCGCCCGAGATTTCGGCGCGCGTGCTCGGGAAGCTGAAGAAGGCGGCCGAGGACTACCTGGGTGAGAAGGTCACCGAGGCCGTCATCACGGTGCCGGCTTACTTCAACGATTCCCAGCGCCAGGCGACGAAGGACGCGGGGCGGGTGGCCGGCCTCGAGGTGAAGCGTATCGTCAATGAACCGACGGCGGCGGCGTTGGCCTACGGTCTCGACAAGGCCAAGGACCACCTGATCGCGGTCTACGACTTCGGCGGCGGCACGTTCGACATCTCGATCCTCGAGGTCGGGCAAAACGTCGTCGAGGTCGTGTCCACGAACGGCGACACCCACCTGGGCGGCGATGACATCGACCAGCGAGTCATGGACTGGTTGATGGCCGAGTTCAAGAAGGACCAGGGCATCGACGTGTCCAAGGACAAGATGGTCATCCAGCGTCTGCGCGAGGCCGCCGAGAAGGCGAAGATTGAACTGTCGTCCGTGATGGAGACAGAGATCAACCTGCCTTTTCTCACGGCTGACGCCTCCGGCCCGAAGCACATGCAAATCAAGCTGTCGCGGGCCAAGCTGGAGTCGTTGATGGGTGATCTGGTCCAGAAGACCATCGAGCCCACGAAGAAGGCACTGGCGGACTCCGGGAAGAAGATCTCGGACATCGCGGAGGTGGTGCTGGTTGGAGGCTCGACCCGAATTCCAATGGTCCAGAAGGTGGTCAAGGAGTTCTTCGGAAAGGAGCCGCACAAGGGCGTAAACCCGGACGAGGTGGTTGCGCTCGGCGCCGCGGTTCAGGCGGGCGTCCTCTCGGGCGAGGTCAAGGACATGTTGCTCCTCGACGTGACGCCACTGTCCCTTGGTATCGAGACGCTGGGCGGCGTCATGACCGTGTTGATTCCGCGCAACACCACCATCCCCACGAAGAAGTCGGAGTCGTTCTCGACCGCGGCCGACAACCAGAGCTCGGTCGAAGTGAAGGTGTTCCAGGGCGAGCGCCCGATGGCGGCCGACAATCGGCTGCTCGGTAAGTTCGGGCTCGACGGGTTGCCGCCGGCGCCCCGCGGAGTGCCGCAGATCGAGGTCACGTTCGACATCGACGCGAACGGCATCGTCAACGTATCCGCCAAGGACAAGGCGACGAACAAGGCGCAGCACATCACCATCACGGCGTCGTCCGGGATGTCCGAAGCCGACATCCAGCGGATGGTCAAGGAGGCACAGGATCACGAGGCCGAGGACAAGAAGCGGCGGGAAGCGATCGACGCGAAGAATCAGCTCGAGTCGCTGGTGCTCGGCGTCGGCAAGCACTTTGACGAGAACAAGGACAAGATTCCCGAGGGCGATCGCGGCGATCTCGAGGCGGCGCTGAAGGATGCGCGGGAGGTCCTGGAGGCAAACAAGGAGCCCAAGGACGGTGAGGTCTTCAAGTCGTCCCACGAGCGCCTGCAGAAGGCGTCGCACAAGATGGCCGAAGCGCTCTACCAGGCGGCCTCGACCGCGTCGTCGGAGAATCAGTCGACCTCCCCGCCGTCGGACGGTGGACCCGCCAAGGCGGGCGGCGGGGACGGCAAGGACGACGTGATCGACGCGGAGTACACCGAAGGACCCAAGTAGAATCGGTCGACGACCCGGTCGACACATCATCACGGCGAGGGCGCTCGGAGGTTCGAAAGCGAACCGACCGGGCGCTTTCGGTTTTGGGCCCGCCGCCTCAGCTTGCGATTCCGGGGAGGGGCGTCTTGTTCACGCCCAGGCTGGCATCTCCGAAGCCCTTGAAGCTGGTCAACCCCATGGCGTCGCAGAGGCTGAGCAGCACGCGTTCATGTCGGCTCGCCGGTGCCGTCATCTTGCGCATGTCCAGGTAGCGGCCGTTCGGATCGGTCTTCAGGTAGCCGTTCGTTCCGCTCGCCAAGACGAAGCGCATGGACTGTTGGTTGTGGGCCACCGAGTCGCCCATGTCGCGGCACCACGCCACGATGGTGTTGTCGAGGAGCATGCCCGAGCCGTCCGCCTCCGGCATCGTGCCGAGCGTGGTCACGAGCGACGCGAACTGCTGCGCGAGGTACTGCTCGAACGTCACCAGGTTCTTGTAGTTCGAGGCGGCGCCGCTGTGAATGAAGCCGCCGTGCTGGTCGTCGTTGAGTGACTGAGCCGGGAGGTTGACCTGAAGCTTCTGGTCGGAGCCGTAGTGAATGGCGGCCACGCGCGTGATGTCGCACGCGAACGCCGCGAGGATGATGTTCTGCAGGGCGACGTTGGCGGCGATGGTCTGCGTCTCCGCTGGGGTGAACATGGAATCGGCCGGGGGCATGCCGGGCTTGCTGCAGGCCCCGGCTCCGGCGCTGCTCATCTGAGTCAGCTTGTTCTCCAGCTGGCGGATGGAGGCGAGGTGGAGGTCGAGCTTCGCTTTCTCCACGCTGCCGAGGGTCGACTGCAGCCCCGTGATTTCCGTCGTGACGAGGTCCAGGATGCTCTTGCGCCGCTTCATCACCACGTCCATCGTCATCCCCGAGGGGAGCGCACCGCCGAACGCCGTGGTGAACGCCGACATCGGCGAGCCGATCGTCGACATGCAATTGCCGCCGTTCTTTCCGTTGTAGAACATGTTCTTGCCGCCCAACGCGGTCGTGTCGGCGCCGAGCAACAGCGACGGGATGGGGACGTTGATCCCCGAAGCGGTGAGCCCGGTGGCGATGAACTGATCCACGGAGATGACCGGAACCTGGCCCACCTGCCCGTAGCCGAGCCCGGTGAGGCCATCGGGCGCGCCATGGCCGTCCCCGGTGTTCATGCTGGGACATCCCTCGATCAAGATGGTGTTGGCCTTGATCGCAGACAAGGGCTGCGTCATCGGGCTGAAGGTGAAGCTGTTCTCCGCGGTTACCGCCGTCGGGCTCCAGAGCACGGGGTTTGTCCCCATCGAGCAGAAGAGCAGCAGCCGCTTGGCTTTCTTGCCCGCGGCGCGGGCCGGCTTGTCACCGTTCAACAGCGAGATGAAGGGCGCGAGCAGCACCCCGGCCCCCACGCTCCCGACGAACTTTCTGCGGTTCAACATCGTCACCTCCTCGGGCCCTACTGGTCCTGCACGCGGGTCGTGAAGTGGGGAGCGTGGACGATCGCGGTGAGGACGCTCTTCAGCGAGTACGCGCCGGCGGTGGCGGACTGACGAATGGAGTCGTAGGTGCACCCGTCCTGGTCCCACGACACGCTGCCGTACGCGAAGTAGGCCCAGTATCTTGCGTTGCACGTCTTCACGTCATCGCTGCCCGCCAGGTAGTTCCCCAGGGCGGTGAGGTCGGCGGTTTGAATGGCCATCCCGCTGGTGCCCGCCTGAACGATCGTGGCGCTAGGATCGATCGGCGAGCCGTTCTCGCTGCTGCGGTGGCGCCCAAAGCCGTCATAGCTCTCGAAGCCGAAGCCGATGGGATCCATCAGCGTGTGACAGGCGGGACAGGGGGAGTTGGGATCGGTCGGGTGAACATGCTGTTCGTAGAGCGCGCGGGTGGTGGGCGTGTTCGCGGTGGGATCCTGCAGCTTGGTGTCGAGGTTGGGTGGTGGCGGCGACACGTTCTGGCACAGCAGGCGACTGCGGACGAGATGTCCCCGCTGCGTCGGCGAGGAGATGTCGGGCCGCGAGTAGCCGTTGAGGACGCTGGCGTGGGCCAGGATGCCGCGATCGCGCGGGCCCCCGAGCGGGTAGGGCACCTTCGTGAACGACGTGGCGCCGAGGCCGGCGCTGCTGATTCCGTAGAACTGCGCCAGGCTCTGGTTCAAGAAGGAGTGATCGGCGTTCAGCAGATCCCCGACGGTGCCGTTGCTGTTGAACGTGTCGACGACGAGGTTCGTCGTCTCCCCCATCATGTCGCTCCGCTGCCCGTCCGTCAGCGTGTAGACGGTGTTGTCCTTCGCGTTAGAATACAGCCGGTCGAGCCCGAGCCATCCGGTCATGAAGTTCATCAAGGCCGTTTGCACGCTGTTCCCGCCGATCAGCCGGTTCAGCTGGACATCCACCTGGGCCTGGGTGGGCGGCGTGCTCCAGGTGTCCGCCGCCGCGATCAACGTCGCGTCGGGCATGCTGCCCGTCAGCAGGTAGGAGAGGCTGGTGGCGACTTCATAGGGCGTGAGGGGAAACGTTCCGCTGCTCGCGGTCCCGAGCTCGGTCTTGTAGAGGAAGTAGGGCGACTGGAGCATCGCCGCGATCACCGCCTGGGCGCCCGCAGAGAACGACGCCTCGGCGGCGAAGAGCTGCTTGTAGGCGGCCAAGCGATCGGCGGAGACCGGCGCGCGGAAGGCGCGCTTCCCGAACGTCGTGATGAACTTCGTCTGGCAAGCGTCGTCGGTGGTGGTGCAGGGGGCGATGCGCGACAGCACCGAGGGGGTCGTGACGGCCCATTGCGCGATGGCCTCGGCGTTGCTCATCAACTGGTCGGCGTTCAGGTCCTGCACGAGGAGCGAGTTGGCGTCCACGTGGAAGCCCAGCACCGAGGGATCCTGGAAGACCGCCGCCACGCTCACCGTTGGATCTCCGAAGAGATCGGGCAGCGTGGCTGCGAGCTCGGTCGCGCTCAGGCGGCGCAGCATCCGGGGGCCCGGGCTGTTCGCGGTGCAGGCGCTCGGCGCGGGGAGCGCCGATGGTGGGGCGGGGATCGTGTCACCTCCCGCCCCGCTCGCGGCGGTTCCCCCCGAGCCGGTCGCCCCTCCCGAGCCCGCGCCCCCCGAGCCGGCCGCTCCTCCGGAGCCCGCGCCGACCGCCGCGCCGGCACCGCTGGACCCGCCCGAGCCGCTTCCACCGGTCGACCCGCTCGCGCTCCCGGTGCCGGCCCGCCCGCCGCTGCCCGACTTGCCTCCCGAGCCTGGCTGCCTCGCGCCAGCATCGGCGGCGCTTCCGACGTCGCCGACGCAGCCGGTCGCGAGGAGAACGGGGAGAAGAAGAACCGAGGAGAGGGGCCGCGGTACACCGAGTCGCGTCGAGCGACGCGGGGGCGTCGTGCGATCTGATCGGTGTTCGCTCGGCATCAAGTCACCTCTTTCGCCGAACCTCGGGTCCAGGGGACGACCAAGGGACAGGCTTGGTGGCAAATCAGCGTGCTCTTCGGGGGACCTGACCTCCACGCCGCCGTCCCCATCGCCTCCAGCTCTGCGCCGCGAACCGTGTGTCAGACTACTACAGTTTGGGCTCATAATTCTTGGACCAGATCACGCTTCGGTTGAATTCGGCGGCAGTTGACCCTTTCTCCGTCGGAGGATATGTAGGTTTTCCCCGGCCATGCGCCCCATCCTGCTATCGATCCCCTCGAAGCCGCTGTTCTTCGTTGCGTTGGCCTTGGCGGCCCTGCTGTTCGGCCGCGACCTGCTTCGACGCAGACAGGGCAACCGCCCGCCGCTCAGCGCAAACCCGCTGATTCTGGTGGCCGCCGCGCTGGCGCTGGTCCGGTTCCGATCACCCACCGCCAGCTTCGTCCCCGAGGCCGGCACCTTCTCGCAGCCCTGGCTGCCGGTGCCGATCTACTCCTACGGGGTGATGTTGGGGACGTCCATGATCGTGGGTTGGTTCCTGGCGATGCGCTTCGCCAAGCAGGACGGCATCAAGACGGAAGACGCGGGCGCGATCTACATGTGGACGGCCGTGTGGGCGATCGTCGGGGCGCGGGTGCTGTACGTGTTGACCAATCTGCCGACGTTCGCGGCGGATCCGATCGAGATCATCAAGGTCAACAACGGCGGCCTGGTGGCCTATGGGGGCATGATCGGAGGGTTCTTGTGTAGCGTCTTCGAGTGCCGCAAGCGGAAGATTCCCCTCTTGCAGTGGGCCGACGTGGCCGCTCCGTCGGTGGTGCTGGGCACCGGCATCACCCGCGTCGGCTGTCTCTTGTTCGGCTGCGACTTCGGGGCGCGATCGGAGTTGCCATGGGCAATCCGCTTTCCGAAGGGGAGCCCAGCCTGGCACCGCCACGTCGAGCTCTACGGCCTCGCTCCGGACGCGGTGAAGTCCTTCCCCGTGCACCCCACCCAGGTCTATGAGACGCTCGTTGGCGTGGGGCTGTTCTGCTTGCTGATGCTGCTGAGGCGATATCGCCGTTTCTCGGGGCAGGTGTTCGTGGGCTGGGTGCTCGGCTACGGCATCTTGCGACCGTTGATCGAAATCCTGCGAGACGACGATCAGCGGGGAAATGTGGGGCCGCTGTCGACCTCGCAGTTCATCGGCATCGTGTCGGTCTTGCTGGCCGGCGCCCTGCTGGTCCAGCTCATCCGCCGGTACCGGCAGGATCCCGAAGCCACGCGGCTGTGGCTGAGGCCCGCGACGGCCGGGGGACCGAGCGTGTCGCAGGCGCCGCCGGCCGCCGCCAGACCCAAACGCAGGAAGCGGCGCTGAGATGCCACGCTTCGGTGGTATAAGCTCGATTTTTCGAACGAACAACGAGGGAGATCGATGAGCCTCAAACGGAGCCACGCTGCTGGGAAATCCTTCGGTGGGGGCGGTGATGCGGGTGGAAAGATCGATCGCCAGGAGCTCTTCGACGAATTGAAGCGATTGGCTGGCGTCGGTGAGCCCTTCACGGCGGTGACGGTGGCGCTGGCGGTCGGAGCAGCCGAGCCACATGTCGCGAAGGCGCTGTTGGGGCTGGCGGCGGAGGGTTACCTCGAGCGGGCCGACGGAGGCCGCTACCGCGCCACGGCCATGGCGGAAATGAACCAGGCCGAGTTCGTGAAGGCGTATGCGCGAGCCTCGAAGGTCGATTCGACACGACAGCGGGACCTGTCGGAGATCGGGCGCCTGAAGCAGAACAACGATGTCATGCGGCAGCGCCTGCTCGTCGCGATCTCCGAGCGAGACCACTACCTGGCGGCCCTTCGCTCGCGCGGAATCGATCCGGGCCCGCCGCCCGCGCCGTCCGCCGGGGTGGCCCGCGTCGATGCCTCGGACTCGTCCGCCTTGTCCGCGGAGGCCGACGCGCCCGCCCCTGCCGGAGGCGCCGATGGGGCGACGCCCAGCGCGTCGCCGGCTGGTTCCAGCGCGGCCGATTCGCACCACTGATGGCGATGCGGCGTCATGGACGTGACGGTCATCCGGCATGGAACCGCCGAGGATCACGCCTCCAGTGACGCTGACCGAGCGCTGACGCCAGCCGGCCGATTGGAGAGCGTTCGCGCGGGGGAGCGCGTGGCCGGGTTGGATCCGCCTCCGGATGCCATCGTGTCGAGCCCCTATCTTCGGGCGCGGCAGACCGCGCAGGCGGTGGCGGCGCGGGTAGGCCTGGTCGGCGAGATCGAGCTCGACGAGGCGCTGGTCCCGGACGCACCGCCGGCGGGAGTTTGGGAGTTGCTGGCCCGGCTATCCTACCGGCGACACGTGGTGTTGGTGGCGCACGAGCCGATCCTGTCGTCCGCGTGCGCGTTACTACTGGGAAAACCCGTTTCCGGCTTGAGCCGGGCCGAGATCCTGTCGATGCGAAACATGGGCGGCTCGTTGGGTCATGGCGGCGATTTCGCGCTACGATTCCGAGGCTAGCACCCAACCACCGTGGGTCGGATGCCAGGCGAAGAACCGAGCACGGAAGGCGCAGAGGACAGACGCACCCCCACCGCTGGCCGAGGAATCCGGCCCAAGGAACACGCAAGGAAGCATGGCGAGCGCGCAGGACAACGACGGCGAGGCAGGTCAAACGAGGATTCGCCCCGCCCCCGTCGATTCGGGGCCCGTGGGGCGGGATCGGGCGTACTTGATCGTCCTGGCGGGGATGAGCCGCGGACAGATGTTCAAGCTCGAGAAGGCGCGATCGGTGATCGGCCGAGGGGGCGAGGTCGAGATTCGCCTTGCCGACGAGGGCATCTCCCGGGAGCACGCTGTCGTCCACATCGCGGCCGACAAGGTGTTGGTCGAGGACCTTGGTTCGACCAACGGGACTTTCTGCAACGGCATGCGCATCGGCACGCGCGAGCTGGCCGACGGTGACAAGATCATGCTCGGGTCGACCACGATCCTGAAGTTCACGTACCACGATCGCCTGGACGAGCAATTTCAGCAGCAGATGTACGAGTCGGCCCTGAGGGACGGCCTCACCCGCGTCTACAACCGAAAGCACTTCGACGATCTGATCGGCAAGGAGTTCGCCTACGCGGCTCGCCACGCGGCCCCCCTGGCGCTGTTGTTCATCGATCTCGATTTCTTCAAGAGGGTGAACGACACCTTCGGACACCCAGCGGGCGATTTCGTCCTCACGGAGGTTTCGAGCATCCTGGCCAGCGCGGTGCGCTCGGAGGATGTCGTCGCGCGATTTGGTGGCGAGGAGTTCTGCGTCCTCTGTCGAGGGACCGACGCCGACGGCGCCCGCGAGCTGGCCGAGCGTCTGAGGGTGGAGATCGAGCAGCGACGACTGGTCTACGGGACGAAGGTCATCCCCGTGACCATCAGCGTCGGGGTTGCGGCGATGCCCGATTCGACGATGACCCAGTCGACGGCCCTGTTGGCCGCGGCCGACAAGGCCCTCTACGAGGCCAAGCGGGCGGGGCGCAACCGCGTCGTGGTCGCGCCGCCAGGCGGCTGACACCGCGAGGTCGTGGTGCTAACCGTCGGAGGCCGGGCGCGATCGCGCGAGCGGCGACAACGACAGCGAAAGCCATGCCGCGATGGCCATGCCAACGGCCCCGGCGAAGTACGGCGCGGGGGCGGCGATGGTCTGGTACAACAGTCCGCCGACCGCCGGTCCCAGCACCCGCGCCAGCGCCGATAGCGACTGCAGCGTCCCCAGCATCAGCCCCTGCACGTCGCTGCCGGCTCGCCGCGAGACGTAGGACGAGACGCTGGGGGTCGCGAGGCCGCTCCCCGCCGCGATGAGCATGCACGCGAGCGCGAGCGCGAGGTGCGCGGCGAACGACAGCCGCGGGGCGGCGCCCAGCAGGGCGAACCCCGCCGCCTCGATCAGCAGCCCAGCGGTCAGCAGCCGAATCTCGCCGAACCGGCGGGTCAACCTACCGATGAGCCCGCCTTGAACAATGGCGGCGACGATGCCGACGAAGCCGAACATCCCCCCGGTCGCCGCGTCGGACATGTGAAACGCGTCGTCCGTGAACAGACGAAAAGTTTGCTCCATCCCGGCGAACCAGAACACGACGAGGAAGTTGATCATCAGGGCACGCCCAACCTCGGGCGTGGCGAGCGCCCGCCTCACGCCACCGAAGTCGAACGGCGAGGAGCGGTGACTCTTCACCTTGCCCCGTTGCTCGGGGGCCAGGGACTCGGGCAGCGTGACGGTCGCCATGACGAGGTTGATGAGCGACAACCCCGCGGCCGCGAAGGCGGGCAGCGCGCCCGGACGCCCGTGGATCGGCAGGCGCGCCAGCTCGCCCCCGAAGAAGGGGCCGAAGATGAATCCCAGCCCGAACGCGAGCCCGATGAGCCCCATCCCGCGCGCCCGCCCTTCGGGCGGTGTCACGTCCGCGATGTAGGCCTGGGCGACGGCGATGTTGGCGGTGGCCATGCCGGTGAAGATGCGGGCCGCGAACAACAGGGCCAGGCTGTCCGCGACGCCCAGCAGCGCCATCCCCATCGCGGTGGCGGCGATGCTGGCTAGCAGGATGGGGCGGCGGCCGATGCGATCCGACAGGCGTCCCCACACGGGGACCAACAGGAACTGCATCAGCGAGTACACCGACCCCGTCAACGACGCCACCAGATCGCTGGCGCCAAGGTGTCGGGCGACCCCCGGAAGGAACGGGATCACCATCCCGAAGCCGAGCAGATCGAGGAAGACGGTGAGGAAGATCGTTCCGAGGGAGGCTTTGCGCATCACAGAGGGTGTGGAACGATAGTCCCAAAAGCCGCCACGTACAGCCTGAACGTTCTCGCGGGGAGGTGAGCCGACCAAGCCAGACACGCGGCCATGCCCGTCATGTCGACAGCGGATGTCCGGCCCGTGCCAGCGCGGCCCGCGTGGCCCGGATGGCCTCCGGCGCGTGGGCGCCCACGCCAGCGGGGAAGCCTTCGGTCGCGCCGCGAAGGACCTCGACGGACGCGCGTACGCTGGCCGCCAGCGCGCCGAGGTCGTAGCCGCCCTCCAGCAGCAAGACCAGCCTGCCCATCGGGGCGATGTCCCGAACGGCGGTACACATCGCCGCGAAGCCGCGCTCGGTGACGCGCATGTCGGCGAGGGGATCGCGGGCGTGCGCGTCGAACCCCGCGGATACGATGATCAGGTCGGCGGCAAAAGCGTCGAGGGCGGGCAAGAACAGGTCCTGAAAGACGGCCCCGTAGTCGGCGTCTCCCTGCTCCGCTGGCAAGGCGCAGTTGATGGTGTAACCCCGCCCAGCGCCGCGCCCGATCTCATCGGGGGCCCCCGTGCCCGGGTAGAAGGGATACTGGTGACTCGACAGGTACAGGATGTCGCTGCGCTCCTCGAACAGATGCTGCGTTCCGTTGCCGTGGTGGACGTCCCAATCGAGGATTGCAACCCGCCGCGCTCCCAGGCGCAACGCGGCCTCCGCCGTGACCGCCGCGTTGTTGATGAGGCAGAAGCCCATGGCCTGTGCGGCCTCGGCGTGATGCCCGGGCGGCCTGACGAGCGCGAAGGCGTTCTGTGCCCGGCCGCTCCACACCTCCTCGACGGCTACGATGCCGGCTCCCGCGGCCAGGGCGGTCGCCTTCCAGGAGCCGGCAGACACCGCCGTGTCGGGATCGAGCGCGACCTCGTGGCCGTCGAGGGACATCAGCTGGCTCACGTGCTCGGCCGTGTGCACCGCCGTGAGCTCCGCGAATGTCGCCGGGCGAGGCTTCACCCAGGTCGCGCCCGCGACAGGGTCGGCCTCCAGCGCCCCGAGAATCGCGCGCAGCCGAGCGGGTGACTCGGGGTGAAGAGGGCCCGGGTCGTGGCTCAGGAACATCGGATCCGTTATCAGCGTGGTGGTCGTCATGACACCTGCTCCGTCGGGGATGGCAGCTCGAGGTCGAAGAAGAAGCGGGCACCGCCGCCCGGGCGTGGCTCGATGCGGATGTCGCCGCCGTGATCGGCGACGATCTCACGTACGAACGCCAGGCCCAGTCCGGTTCCCTTCTCGCGGGTCGTGAAGAACGGCGTGAAGATCTTCTCGCGCAATTCGGGTGCCACCCCGGCCCCGTTGTCCTCGATCTCCACGCGTACCCGCTGGCCCTCGCGGCGCGCGCCCAACCGCACGAGGCCGCCGTCGTCGCCTTCGGCGTGGATTCGCTGCACGGCCGTCACGGCGTTGCGGGCGAGGTTCAGGAGTGCCCTGCGGAGCTGGCCCGCGTCGGCGCGCACGCAAAGGCCGGCCTCGCCCTCGACCTCGACCTCGACCCGCACGGGGGAGTCGGAGACGAGCTCCTTGACCTCGTTCAACAGCCCGCGAATCTCGACGGGGGCGAGCTCGGGCGGGGGCCGGCGGGCGTAGTCGAGAAACTCCGCCACGACCCGCTTCAGGTAGTGCACCTCCCGCTCGATCCGCCGTACCTCGTCGAGGCGTTCGGGGTAGTCTCGCAGGGCCTCGCGCAACAGCCCGGCATATAGCTCGAGGCCGCCGAGGGGGTTGCGCACCTCGTGAGCGATGCCGGCCAGCATCATTTGCATTCGTTCGTCGCGTGCCTTGAGGGCGACCCGCATCTGATCGATGGCCTCGGCGAGGAGGCCCACCTCATCGTTGGTCTCGATGGGGACCGGACTGTCGAGGTTTCCGCGGCCGATTCGCTCGGCAGCCCCCGCCAGGCGTACGACCGGCTGGGCCACCCGGCGCGCCATCAGGATGGTGATGCCCACGACGGCCGCGAGGGCGGTCGTCCCCGCCAACCACAGCCGTCGTCGGAAGGCCGCCAGCGGGATCAGGTAGTCGGCGTTGGCCTCGACGACCGCGAACCCCAACACCGCCGAGTCGCCGCGGATCGCGCCGTAGCCGCGCTTGTAGGGCAGCTGATCGTGCCCGAAGAACAAGGGTGAGGCGGCGGGGTGGCCGGCGGCCGCCCGCGCCACCTCGAGCCGATCGGCCCCGAGCTCGTAGGCGACGGCACCCGGGGGAATCCGCGCTTCGGTGTCGACGCGAGCCACGAGGTCGAGCGTGTCGGGTTTCACCGAGACGAGCAGGACCCGCCGAACGTCGAAGCGCTCGCGAGCGATGGCCAGCTTGCGCCGCACATTTTCCAGGGTGAGGGACTCGCCCTCCTCGGCGGCCAGCGCCCCCATTTGTTCGGGAAGGATCATGCCCGCCGCCCCGGCGGCCGCGAGCCCCAGGCGGCGTCCGAGCTCGTCCTCCAGGACCCGGCGCGCGACCTCGTGGGCCAGGAAGCCGAACGCCCCGAGCGCCAGCATGGTGGGAATCAACGTCCCCATCAAGAGGCGCGTCAGCAGCCGTCGTACGGGCGTCCGTCGCATCCGGGGTGAGTCTACGCGTGCGGCCTCGACGAAAGCGAGGACGGAGGCCCTGTCATCCGTTCGGAGCCGGGGAATCGGCGGCTTGGCGACCTCGTGCTAGCTTGAATCGCGCCATGTCGCTCACGCGCCGGAATCTTCTCGCCGCCAGCGCGACGGGCCTGATGACCGGCGGCTGGCTGGCCGCCGGTTGCCGCGGGAACGCCGTCGGCACCCAAGCCACGAGGAGCCCCGAGATGAACGAGCCTACTACCTCCGCCGCGACCAAGGCCCGCATGCCCGTGCTGTTCGTGGGTCACGGCTCACCGATGAATGCCATCGAGGACAACACGTGGAGTCAGGGCTTTCGCGCCCTGGCCAGCCTGGTGCCGCCGCCGAAGGCGATCCTTTGCGTTTCCGCGCACTGGTTCGTGGGCGGAACTTTTCTCACGGGCAACGACCGCCCAAAGACCATCCATGACTTCGGCGGTTTCCCCGACGAGCTGTTCGCGATGCAGTATCCGGCGCCGGGGAGCGCCGTCCTCGCCGAGCGGGTCGTCCACCTGCTCGGACCCTCGCGCTCTGCCGTCCGCCTGGACTGGGGTCTGGACCACGGAACCTGGTCAGTGTTGCACCACCTGCGGCCAGCCGCGGATGTTCCGGTCGTTCAACTCAGCATCGATGGCCGCATGGCTCCGCGCGGGCACCTCGACCTCGGCCGCGCGCTCGCACCCTTGCGCGAGGAGGGCGTGCTCATCTTGGGCAGCGGAAACATCACCCACAACCTGCGCTACGCGATGACCCACGCATTCTCTGGTGATGTGTCCACGCCCGATTGGGCGTCGAAGTTCGACGCGGACGTCGCTCGAGCAATCACCCAGCACGACGGGAAGTTCTTGTCCGAGGCGGCGGCCAGCGACGCGGGCCGCATGTCGCATCCGACCCTCGACCACTACCTGCCGTTGCTCTACGCCGCCGGGGCGGCCGACGAACGCGATCGCATCACGTTTCCGATCACGGGCTTCGACCTCGGCTCGCTGTCGATGCGGGCGGTGGCGTTCGGCGCCTGAGCGCGGCTGCGCCGCACCAAGAGCGGCTCGAGCCCGAGGGCTCGAGCCGTCTGGCGCCGCTCTCTAACGCTTGGAGAACTGGAAGCGGGCGCGGGCGCCTCGCTGTCCGTACTTCTTGCGCTCCTTGGCCCGAGCGTCGCGGGTCAGGTACCCCGCCTTCTTGAGTGGGGGCCGAAAGGCCGGATCAATCCGCGTCAGCGCGCGCGAGATGCCGTGGCGAATCGCGTCCGCCTGGCCTGACAGTCCGCCGCCCGCCACGTTCACGAAGATGTCGAAGCGGCCGGTCGTCTCGGTCAGCTCCAGCGCCTGCCTGAACACCATGCGCGACGTCTCACGACCGAAGTACTCCTCCAGGGAGCGCTGGTTGATCTCGACTTTGCCGTTGCCGGGCTGCAACCAGACGCGGGCGACCGCGTGCTTGCGTCGACCGGTGGCATAGGTAGCTTTGTGATCGGGCATCGCGTGCGGCTCCTTCAATCCAACTTCAGGACTTGTGGCTCTTGCGCGGCGTGAGGGTGGGTCGCGCCGGCATAGACTTTCAGCTTCTTGTAGATGCGACGACCGAGGGGACCCTTGGGCAGCATCCCCCACACGGCGCGCTTCACCAGATCACCCGGGTGCCGCTTGTTGAGCTGCTCCGCCGTCTGCGTGCGCAGACCGCCGGGGAAGAGGGAGTGGTCGCGGTAGAGCTTGGTCTGCCACTTGTCCTTCGACAGCTTCACCTTGTCGGCGTTGACGACGACGACGAAGTCGCCCGCGTCGGCGTGGTGCGTGTAGGTCGGGCGGTGCTTGCCCCGCAGCACGTCGGCGATCTTGGTCGCCGCGCGGCCGAGCGTCTTGCCCCCGACATCGGCGACGAACCAGCCGTGTGCCGTATCGGCTTTTGCTTGAAAAGTGCTGCGACTTCGTGGCGCTGTGGCGGGCATGGGAGGCGGGTTAATACCCGATGACGCGTGGGATGTCAAACCGAACCCGCACGACGCAATTGCCTGCAACTCGTGGGGAATCAGAGGGGTTTTCGCAGGAAGGCGCCGATGGCGGCGCAGGCGCGGCGGGTCCGCTCGTCGTCCTCGACGAGGGAGAAGCGGACGAAGCCGGCGCCGCCTGGTCCGAACCCCTCTCCGGGCGAGACGGCGACGCGAGATTCCTGCAGCAAGGCCGCGGCGAAGGCGACCGCGCCCATGGTTCGATGGGACGGGGGCAGGGGAGCCCAGACGAACATCGACGCCTTGGGGCTGGGCACGGTCCACCCGGCGGCCGCGAGGCCATCAACCAGCAACCGGGCGCGGTGCTGGTACCGGAGACGATTTTCCTCGACGTCGGCGTCACAGGCGGTCAGCGCCGTGGCCGCCGCCAGCTGTGCCGGCGCGAAGATCCCATAATCGAGGTAGCCCTTGATGGTGGCGAGGCTGCCAACCAGCTCGGGGTTGCCCACGCAGAAGCCGACGCGCCACCCCGGCATGGAGTAGCTCTTCGACACCGTGAAGAACTCGACGGCGACGTCGCGCGCGCCTGGCACCTGAAAGATGCTGGGCGTGGGACTCGTCGGGTCGAAGCACAGGTCCGCGTAGGCGAGATCGGAGATGACCCAGAGCCGCTTCTGCTTGGCGAACGCCACGACCTTCTCGTAGAAGCGCAGGTCGGCGGTCGCGGCGGTCGGGTTGTGGGGGAAGTTGACGATCAACCCCGCGGGTGGTCGTGGCGACCGCGCGTAGGCTGACTCGATCTCGGCAAAGTGATCGAGGTCCGGCCCGCAACGGACAGGGACGGGCTCGCCGCCCGCGATGATCACGCCGAAGCGATGGATGGGGTAGCAGGGATCGGGCGCCAGCACGCAATCGCCTGGGCTCACGAGCGCGAGCAGCAGGTGGGCGATTCCCTCCTTCGACCCGATGGTGATGACCGCTTCCCGATCGGGATCGAACATCTGGCCAAAGCGACGCAGATACCAGGCACAGATCGCCTGCCTAGGCTCCGGCAAACCCTTCGACGGCATGTACCGCTGGTTGCCGGGCCGCCGGGCCTCGACGATGAGTCGGTCGACGGCGGCCGCTGGGCTGGGACCATCGGGGTTACCGAGGCCGAAGTCGTAGACGTCATGGCCTTCGGCGCGCAGCCGCGACTTGAGCTCGTCGACAGCGGCGAGGACATAGGGGGGAAGGGCCGCGAGGCGCCCCGTACTTCGCGAGGTTGCAGGTGACCCGGCCATGGTGGGGGCGCCACATTAGTGGCTCGCTCGCGGGTGCGCAACGGCCGCGCGCGGTTGACAGGCCTCGGGCGTCGGGCCTCATGATTCGTCACATCTCCGTTTCTTGGTTCCAAGCGGGGCGGCGTTGCGCTCGCTGCGCGGGTCCTGCGCTGTGGGACTCCTCCCAGCTGGGCCCGTCTCTCGGGCGCCCAGGCCATCCGAGCGGGGACCTGCATGGCGCACACGCGATCGGCAAGTGACACTTGCCCGCCCCGACCGCCGAGCCCATCGGGTCCCCGTCTTCGCGTCACCCGCTCCGCTCGCTCCTCGCCTTCCGACAATGAGCGATGTCCCCTTCGTACGGCCTCGCTCCCGCGAGCCGGCGCCGTTTGGGCGGACCCACGCTGTGAATCGCGCCCCGCGACCGAGGTCGCTTGACTGAACGAATGATCAGCTTCATCCTCGGGGTGTGCGGCCGGTGCCGATCGCGAACCCTCCCAACCCGTGGGCGTCGACGTCGGTCGAATACCTCGAGGACGCACCCGGGGTCAGGCTGGAGGTCTACGAGGACCGGACGCGCTCGATCCTGGCCAAGAACGACAGTCCCGACGTGGGCTTCAACTACAGCGTGAACCCCTATCGCGGGTGTTTTCATGCATGCGCTTACTGCTACGCGCGGCCGGGGCACGAGTACCTGAGCTTCGGGGCCGGCACGGACTTCGATCGGAAGATCGTGGTGAAGGTTCGGGCGGCCGAGCTGCTGCGGGAGGCGTTTCGAAAGCAGACCTGGAGGCGAGAGCTGGTGGTGTTCAGCGGGGTCACGGACTGCTTCCAGCCGCTCGAAGCGTCCTATCGGCTCACGCGCCAGTGTCTCGAAGTCTGCGCGGAGCTGTCCAACCCGGTGGGCGTCATCACGAAGGCGCCCCTCGTCGAGCGCGACATCGACGTGCTGCAGGAGATAGCCCGTGCCGCGTCCGCGCACGTGGTGGTGAGCATCCCGTTCTGGGACGAGCAAAGGGCCCGCGCTGTCGAGCCGTTCGTCGCCACGCCCGTGCGCCGGCTGCGCACGATCAAGCGACTCGCGGAGGCAGGGATCTCGGTGGGCGTCAACGTCGCGCCCATCATTCCCGGGTTGAACGACGAGGACATTCCGCGCGTGCTCACTGCCGCGCGCGACGCGGGCGCGACCAGCGCCGGCTGCGTATTGTTGCGGCTCCCGGGGCCGGTCGCGCAGGTGTTCGAGGAGCGGATTCGGGCTTCCATGCCGCTGCGGGCCGACAGGATCCTCCATCGGGTCCGCGAGACGCGCGGGGGTGCCTTGTATGACTCCCGCTTCGGGGTGCGCGGTCAGGGCGAGGGGCCTTACGCCGCCGCGATTCAACGGTTGTTCCGGGCCACCGCGACCAAGCTGGGGCTGCGCACGTCGGACTGACTTCGCCGCCCGCGAGCGCCGTTGTCCCGCTGCCGGTGCGAGGTGTTGTAAGCTGCGAGAGCGTTTCATGAGCGGAATCGACGCCTCGGAGGACACAGGAGCGCCTCGGCGGCCGTGGGACGACAGGCGCGTGGAGACGTTGGGCGCGGCCCTGGTGACGGCCGCCAACACCGCCCGCATGGGACTCGCCATCGTACGCATGGAGTCGCCCGAGCCGCGAATCGTTTATGTCACCGACGTGGGCGCCGAGATCCTGGGGCATCCCAGGGAGCAGATCGTCAATCGCGTCGCGCGCGGGTTCCTCACGCCCGAGGAGCAGGCCATCCGGCCGCCGCCCTCGGAGGGGGGGGCGCCGAGACCCCGGCTCACCCGTACGATCGAGACCGCCGTCGTCACGGCGGACGGCAGGCGCGTCCCCGTCGAGGTGACACTTGCCCCGATCGAGCTCGACGGGGAATCGATCATCGTGGTCTTCTTTCGCGACATCACCGCCCGCGTGGACGCCCTCGAGGCGGCCCGGCGATCGCAGGAGCGGTTTCGGCTGCTCTTCGAGCTGGCCCCGGACGCCGTGTGGATCAACGACGGCACGCGGCTGCTGTACGCCAACCCGGGCGCCGTGAAGATGCTCGGCTACGAGACGGTGGAAGAGTTGCTGGCGATCGATCCGCGCCGCATCGTGCACCCTGACGATCATGCTTCGATGATCGCGCGGACCCGCGAGATGATGGCCACCAACCGGCCGCTGCCGTCTCACGAATATCGCACGTGTCGCCGTGACGGCACGATCCTCGTGACCGAGGTGCAGTCCATGCCGATCGAGTGGGACGGGCGCAAGGCGTTGCTCGGGATTGCCCGCGACGTGACCGCGCGTAAGGAGATGGAGACCCGGCTGGCCCGGTCGGAGCGTCTGGCGGCGCTCGGGACGCTGCTCGCCGGCATCGTGCACGAGCTGAACAACCCGCTGGCTTATGTCCTCCTCGGGATCGATCAGGCGCTGGGCAGCCTCGAGCGAATGGCCTTCAGCCCTGAGCTTGCCGCGCTCGGCGAGTTGCTGCGCGAGGTGCGAGGGGGGACGAGCCGCGTGGCGTCCATCGTGGGCCAGCTGCGGTCGAGCTCGCGGCCGGACGCCCCTGACCGCGGGCTCATCGACCTTCGAGAGGTGATCGGCGCCACCCTGCGGCTGGCGGGCAACGAGCTGCGCCATCGCGCGAGGCTCATCACCGAGTTTGGGGAGGCTCCACGCGTCGTTGGCAGCGCCACCCGCCTCGAGCAGGTGTTCCTCAACCTCCTCGTCAACGCCGGGCAATCGTTCGTGGCCGGGAGCAGCGACAACGAGATTCGCATCTCGTTACGGCGCGGCGAGGGCAACACGGCGGTGGTCGAGGTGACCGACAATGGCAGCGGTATCGCCGCCGACGTGTTGCCACGGATCTTTGATCCGTTCTTCACCACGAAGGCCGTTGGGGTGGGGATGGGTCTCGGCCTGTCGCTGTGCCATGGCATCGTGACGTCGCACGGGGGCAGCCTCGATGTCGACAGCGCGCCAGGCCGCGGAACGCGTTTCACGGTCACGCTTCCCGTCGGGCAGCTTCCGCTCGGGACGATCGAATCTCCGGACGCAGGACCAGCGCGGGCACCCGCCGGATCGCCGCGGCGACGTGTCCTGATCGTCGACGACGAGATCTCGCTGGCGAGCATGATCGGCCGCATGCTCGAAGATGATTTCGACGTCGAGACCGCTTCGAGCGCGGCGCAGGCTCTCGAGATCCTGCGCCGAGGAACCCACCCCTTCCACGTCGTGCTTTGCGACCTGATGATGCCGCAAATGAATGGAATCGACTTCTATCGAGCGGTGGCGAACCTGCTTCCCGAGCTGGTGGAGCGTTTCGTCTTCATGACCGGTGGCGCGTTCACGCCTTGGGCGGCGGAGTTCCTGGAGTCGAGCCATCGGCCTTGTCTCGAGAAGCCGTTCGACTACCGAATGCTCCGTGACGTGCTCCAACGATTCTGAGCCGACGCGACTTCAAAGTTCGAAGCACAAGAGGTTGACCGAGAGGCCACCATGAAAGATCCGGTGGCTGGACTTCACGGGTAGCCGGAACGCCGAGGCGAGCCGAACGTCGGGGACCACGATCGCGGCGCGCCAGCCGGAGAAGCGACGTCGGAGCACGTTTCCGATTTCCCGGTAGAGCGGGGGCAGGTCCCGACGCGAGCCGAGGCGCGCCCCGTAAGGCGGATTCGCGATGAAGAGCCCCGTTGCGGCCGGGGCGACGACGTCGCCGACGGGCCGATGGTCGAATTGGATGTGGCCGTCGACTCCCGCCCGCGCGGCGTTTGCTCGCGAGGTCGCGACGGCGTCTGCGCTCCGGTCCGACGCGACGATGGGCGCCGAGAGCGCGTCGAGCCGAGACGCCGTCGCCGCGCGCTTGAGCTCCCGCCAGGCGTCGCGTCCCTGGTCGCCCAACGCGGGCCAGGCCTCGAAGGCGAACGATCGGTTCAGCCCCGGTGGGATTCCCAGCCCGGCCGTCGCGGCCTCGATCGGGATCGTGCCAGCGCCGCACATGGGATCCACCAGCGCTTGCCCGGGCGACCACCCGGCGAGCTCCAGCAGCGCGGCCGCCAGGGTCTCGCGGACGGGGGCCTCGCCCGACTCCGTGCGCCACCCGCGTCGGTTGAGGCGTTCGCCAGAGCTGTCGACGCTGATCGTCCACCCGTCGTCGACGCCCCGCACGAGGATGAGCTGCGGAGACCCGGCCGTCGCTTCGGACGAGTCCGCGCCGGCCGGCGGCGACTCCCCGAGGCGATCGCCTATTGCCGCTCGCACGGTCTCGTCGACGGCGCCCGTGTGGTACAGGCGGCAGTGCGACGTGCTCGCGGTGATCTTCACGGCCGCCCCCGCGGCGAGGAACATCTCCCATGGGAAGCGCGCGAGCTGGTGACGAAGCTTGCCGAACTCCCGCGCGCGCGCTTGACCGAGGCGAAGCACGAGCCGGGTGGGGATGCGTAGCGCGAGGTTGGCGCGCATCCCCGTCTCCATCGCCCCTTCAATTTCCAGTCCGCCGGGAATCGCCACGACGGCGGCGGCACCAAGGGCACGTCGCGCCTCCGCCTCGGCGACCTGCTCGGTCCCGGGCGTCACCACGGCGAACCAGCTTCTCTTCTCGTCGAGCGTGAGCGCCTGGGCCCTTCGTCGTGCTGGCTTGCGCGCCGGCTGCGACGGTCGCTTTTCGCCGGGGCGCGGGAGCTTCGTCGATCGCCCGTCGAACGCGAGGTGCGCGAGCAGCTCGATCGTGCCCTCGCCCCCCGGCACGGGCGAATCGGTGTGCTCGAGGACGCGGAACCCCAATCCTTCTGCCTTCTCCGTGAATCGGTCGAGCGCCAACCGGCGCGTCTCTTGGGCATTCACGTCTCGGGCGCGGAGCATCGAGTCGGGTAACTCGAACTGAGGCTTGACCAGGACGACGCCATGAGCACCATCGCGCAACCGGAACGCCAGTCCACGGAGCATGCTGCGCGCGGCGACGAAGCTGACATCGATCGTGAAAAAGTCGTAGGGCCCGGGGGCGGACCCGAGGGCGAGGCGCTTCCAGTCGGTTCCCTCCAGGCTGACGACCCGCGCGTCGGCGCGGAGTTGGGGATGCAGCTGCTCGTGGCCGACGTCGACCGCGACGACCTGCGCGGCGCCGCGTTCCAGCAGGACCTGGGTGAAGCCGCCCGTCGAGGCGCCGACGTCGACCGCGCGCGCGCCTTCCACGAAGCCGCCGAGCGCGAAGCGATCGAGGGCGGCCGCCAGCTTCAGGCCGGCCCGACCCACGAGCGCGGCGGCGGGGGGAGGACGCTTTTCGGAACGCACGGCGGCGGAGACTAGCAGCCGGCGCCGTCAATGCCGCGCGCGCTTCGCGCTCGCGGCCGTGAGGGTCAGCAGGGGCCGGTCGCCTTGAGCAGCCCGAGGCATCGCTCGCACATCGCGAAATCAGGCGTCGTGGCGTCCTCGAGGGCGCCCATGTGGCCACAGACGTCGCAGCGCAGGTCGGGCGAGGTTCGCTCTCCCAGCGCCAGCGCCGCGCGCGTCACCAGCCCGACGATGTAGACGCCGGTAACCACCGGGAGGCAGTCGAGGTCGTTGTCGCCCATGATGTCGACGGCCTCTTGCAGGGTGGTGTCGGCGCTGATGCAAAGCACGGGGGACGTCATGCAGTCTGCCACGCGCGCGTCTTGATCAGCCTCCCGCAGATCCTTGCCACAGACCATCCCCGCGACCGCGCCATCCTGCAGGACGATGAACTGGTCATTGCCGCTGTTCGCGATCATGTGACGGGCGAAACCAACGGTTGTTTCGGCCGTGAGGGTGAACAGATCAGTCCCCATCACCTCGGCGACCGTGCAGCGTGCGATATCGGAATTCAGGGTCATGTCGACCTCCCTCTCGATGGTCATCGACACTTTTTCGTCAGAACGAAATCCCCCCGGTGCTGATCCAGGCATTGCTATCCCACACCCCGCTGTCAGGCCGGCCCCGACATATCGGTTGAACGCCCCCCCGGTGGGGAATGCAGCGACGAGCGCCTGCGGCGCCTGGGCTTCAGCGCTTGAACATTTTTTGCCACCACGAGCCGTTCGCTGGCTTGGGTGGCGGCGCGGGCCGGGGGGGTGGCGGCGCCGGGGCCGCGACGGGCCTGGGCGGCGGGGCCGGCGGCGCCTTCTTGAGTGTCACGCTGATCTCTTGATCGGGCTCGGCCGTGATCTCGACGTGCTTCGAGAGGGGACGGAAACCTTCGTGCGTGAACGTCAAGGCGTAGCCGTTGCCCGCTCGCAGCCGGATCGACGTTGGCGTGGTCCCGTAGTCGTGGTGGGCGGTCTTCACCTGCGCGCCCGGCGGCACGCTCTTGACCTTCACCGTGACTCGAGGATTCGATTCCGCGGCCCCGTCGGTCGGGCTGTCGCCGCCGTCCCCCTCGGCGGCGCCATTGTCCGGCGCAAGTGGTCTCGTCGAAGGGCGCACGATCGCGGTCCCAGCGAGCCGGGACGCGTCCTCGGCCGACGCGTCCGCCCGCGACAATGCCGCGGGCCGCGCCCCGGTCCCGCCGGTGCCGCTGGCTCCGGCTGCCGCGATTTCTCGGCCCGCCTCGGGGACCGAAGCAGCTGAAGGGGATGCAGGCGGGGGCGCGGCCCCCCCACCTCCCGCCGGCTCGGGGGTCGTCGCGACCACCAACGCGCCTTTGGAGGGCGAGGCCGCGTCCGCCGGAGATGCCGCGATCGAGCGGGCGGCGCCGCCGTCACTGCCGGCGGTCGCGGCGGCTTCCTTCTCGTCGGAGGCCGCGTCGGCGGTCAGCGGGGCGGATGGCAAGGCGACCGGCTCGAGGTGCCGATCGACCCGGGCGTCGACGCTTGGCGCCGAGGCAGTAGGTGGCTCCGCGGCGGTCGTGTCCTGCGGCGTGCCGGCACGATTTTGCGCGGGCCGTCGCGACGAACACGCCCGGATCGAGACGAACACGACCAGGAGACCGCCGAGCCCGACGCCGAACCAAGCCAACCGGCGCCAACGTCGGGCGGAAAGGCCGTCGGCGAGGGTATCTCCGGCCGCAGACGGCGCGGCGCTGGGTCCTGGCTGGCCTTCCCCCGAGGGGCGCCCCTGGCGATTCGTCGATGCCGCTGTCGTGTCGGCCGCGAGCGTCGCGAGGATCTGCGGTGACACGGGAGGAGGTGGTACGTGTGGGGCGGACGGCAGGGGAGGGCGTATCACGCCCGAGATCGGGGGAAGGATGGCGCGCGAACCCGTCGCCCGGGGCAACGACGGTGAGGAGGCTCGCCCGGCCCGCGACAGCGGCCCCGATCCAGAGGCGCCGGTGCTGCCGTCCGCCGGCACGATGGTCGGCACGGACCCGGACGGATTGGACGGCGGGGGGGTTGCCTCGTTCGCAGACGAGGGCACCGATGCGGGCACGCCGCGTCCCGTATCGGCGGTCCCGGGCAGGGGAGCCAGCGGAGCGCCCTCGTTGCGGCCCTGACGCGCCTGCGGAATCTGGGCCGGGGCGGCGGGATTTTGCCCGGTCTTTCGTCCCACGGACCAGGCCGCTGGTGGCGGTGGCGGCCGGCCCGCCATCGCTGCGGGTCCGGATGCGGGCGGCGGCGGTGGAATTTTCGCGGGGCCGCTCGTCGACGGCGACGCCGCGCCGACGACACGTCCCGCCGGGGTCGAGGACGGCAGCGCGGGCGCCTTGGTCAGCGCCGGGACGCCGTCGCGCGTGGACAGATCCTGCAGCCAGCGCTTCAACTCCGTCTGGCCCACCGCGCGGAACGCCGCCCGCATCACCTGCTCGACCTCGAGCAGCATGTCGTCGGCGCGCTGATAGCGCGCGGCCGGATCCTTGGCCATCGCACGCTTCAGGATGCGGCTGATCTCGGGGTGGATGCCCGGTCGCGACACCTCGGGAGGGACCGCCTCGCCGTTCTTGACCAACAGGAGCATCTCGAGATCCGTGGGGGCGTCGAACGGATAACGCCCGCAGGCCATCACGTACAGCATCGTCCCGACCGAAAACAGATCCGACCGCGCGTCGAGGGGCCCGGCGGCGGCCTGCTCCGGCGACATGTACGCGATCTTGCCCTTGATGACCTTTTCGCCGCTCTGATCGCGGCCGTCCCGGGCAGTGGCGATTCCGAAGTCGGTCAGCTTGACCTCGCCCTGTTCGCTCAGCAGGACGTTGTGGGGGCTTATGTCGCGATGGACGATTCCAAGCGGTTTACCGTCCACGTCGGTCTTGGCGTGTGCGTACGCGAGGGCGCGACAGACCTCCGCGGTCACGTAGAGAGCCAGCGCAGGCGGGAAGCTCGTCCGCGCCGCCCGCACGCGGCGGATGACCGCATCCAGCGTCCAGCCGTCGACCAGCTCGAGGGCCAGGATGTATTGGCCCTCGTCCTCACCCAGATCGAGCACCTGAACGATGTTGCTGTGGTTGAAGCTCATGGCGATGTGAGCTTCGTTGACGAGCATGTCGCGGAACTGAGGGTCCGCGTAATAAGCGGGAAAGATCCGCTTCAGGACCACGACCTTCTCGAAGCCGTGCACGCCTTTCTGCGTCGCCAAGAATATCTCGGCGGTTCCCCCGTCTGCGATCTTCCGCAGGATTGTGTATCTCGCCTGCAGGCTCATGCGCCGACGTGGATTAACCACGTTCTGCGCCCACGGGCAAACGCAAGTTCGCGAAATCGGCGCCGCCGTTCGTCGGTGCCGCCCATCCCGGCGAGTTGAGGTGACGCCGTGTCCGGCCCCCGCTGCCCGCGAAGGCGCACTTACAAGCGAGCGTAGGAATGAAAGTTGCCGTACCGATGAGCACGCTGGTGAAGGCGGGCCAGCGTGGATGAACCGGCGCCCGCGCGCCGCGAAGCCACGCGCTGGTACCCCCTTCCGCGCGCGCTCGAGGCGGGTTAGACCTCTACCCCCCCATGGCCTTTTGCTTGCGCGCATTCTGTCGGGACTTCGCCGCGCCCAGCCTGTCCGAGCTGTTGGTGTGGCTGCGTCAATACGAGACCCCGGTGACGATCGCGGAGGAGCCCAACCCGCCCGCGGCTGATCTGCTGTCCAGCTACTGGGACCAGGTTCGGCTGTCGTACGATCCGGGCGAGGCGCCGTTGACGGTGCGCTGTTTTCGCGCGGCGGGACCGGGGGCCGGCACGTTCGCCGAGGAGGTGGCCGACTTCGTCGCTGACGTGCGCGAGCTCGCCGACTCGCCGGCGCGATCGCGTGTCCTCGATCAGCTCGGTGCGACGCGGGTCCTGGTGGTGGTCGAGCTTCCCCCGGAGGGTGTCAGCTTCGCTGGACAGCAGACGGCCGAGGGGGTGGTGAACACGCTGGTCGAGCGCTCCGGAGGAATGGCGCAGCGGGACGGTGACGGTTTTCTCGATCCCGAGGACGACTCGGTCATCCTCGCCATGGCGTGAGGTAACCTGTCGGGGATGGATCCCAATCGGATCAGAGAGCTCCTGGCCGAGGTGGGCGCCGGCACGCGTTCCGTCGATGACGCGTTCCGCGAGCTGAAGGAGCTTCCGTTTCGAGAGCTGGGCTTCGCGCGAGCAGACACGCACCGGCACCTTCGAACCGGCTTCCCCGAGGTGGTGTTCGGACTCGGAAAGACCCCCGAGCAGATCGCAGCGATCCTGATCGAGCTCGGCCGCGCGGGCTCGACCGCGTTCGCGACCCGCGTCGAGGCGGGCGCGGCGGAGGTCGTCGTCGCCGCGGTTCGCGCGGGCGGGTTCACTGATGTTCGCCACCATCCCCTCGCGCGCGTGATCGCCCTGGGCGCGCCGCCGCCGGCCACCGCAGGGCGCGGTTTGATCGCGGTGATCTCGGCGGGGACGGCGGACGTTCCGGTCGCGGAGGAGGCCGCGCTGACCGTGGAGCTGGCGGGGCAGCGGGTGCAGCGGATCTACGACGCGGGCGTGGCGGGCATTCATCGCTTGCTGGCCGAACGCCGGGCCGTCGAGGAGTCCGAGATCCTGATCGTGGTCGCCGGCATGGAGGGCGCCCTGCCGAGCGTGGTGGCGGGCCTGTTCGCGCGACCGGTCATCGCCGTTCCCACGAGCATCGGCTACGGCAGCAGCCTCGGTGGTATTGCCGCCCTGCTGTCGATGTTGAATTCGTGCGCGGCCGGCGTCGCGGTGGTCAACATAGACAACGGGTTCGGCGCCGGCAGGATGGCCGCGATGCTGAACCGAAAGTCGAGCGAATGAAGTCGCCGCGGATTCCGGCAGAGTCCGCGCTGCGGGGCCTGCACGTCCACTTCGATCCCGTGTCGGGGATTGCAGGCGATATGGCGGTCGCGGCGTTGGTGGACGCCGGCGTTCCTGCCCAGGTGGTGGTGGAGGCCGTCGACGCGATGGGCGTGCCCGGGCTGAGCGTTCGCTTCGAGACGCGGCGGCGTGGCGCCTTCGTGGGGAGAGGGTTCGTGGTCGGCGTGACCGGGTTGAGCGACAAGGGTCCAGGCTCGCGTCCAAGGGCCCGAGCGCTGGCCCGTAGGCACGGGCACGACCATTCGCACGGCCACGGCCACGGCCACGGCCACGACCACGACCACGACCACCAGGCCGACGAGTTGCCCGACCATCCCGCGCGCCATGGGCTTGCGGTCGCGGGTCACGCGCACCGCGACTACGCCGAGATCAGGCGGTTGCTTCGTCGCGCGAAGCTGGATCCGGACGCGAAGGCGCTCGCCGAGGAGATCTTCGCGCACGTTGCCGAGGTCGAAGCCGCCCTTCACGGGACGACCGTCGACCGCGTCACGTTCCACGAGGTGGGCGCGTTCGATTCGATCGCCGACGTGGTGGGGGCCTCCGCCGCCATCGCGTGGCTGGCGCCTGTCTCGATCGGGTCGGGGCCCCCCGTGGTCGGCACCGGCACAGTTCGAACGGCCCACGGCATCGTGGCCGTGCCCGCGCCCGCGACCGCCGCATTGTTGCAGGGGTTGCCCATTCGTTCGGAGGGCGTGGGCGAGCTGACGACCCCCACGGGGGCGGCGATCTTGGCGGCCATCGTCGATGAGTTTGGCCCGCCCCCGCCGCTGCGGCTCAGGGCCACGGGCTATGGCGCGGGGACGCGCGAGCTCAGCGACCGGGCCAACCTCCTGCGCGTCTTGATCGGCGAACCGATCGGACAGGCGCTCGCGCCTGCCGCGGACGAGGTGCTGCTGCTCGAGGCCAACGTCGACGACATGTCTGGGCAGTTGTTGGCCGCGTTGTTCGAGGCGCTGTTCTCGGCCGGCGCGCTCGATGTGTGGTCGACGCCCATCATCATGAAGAAGGGGCGCCCGGCCCAGCAAGTCTCCGCGCTCGCCGATCGGGCAAGCGCGGCCGGCGTGCAGCGCGCGTTCTTTCTCAATTCGACGACGCTCGGGCTGCGGATTCGGGCGGTGGCGCGGGCCACCCTGGCGCGCGCGGTCGCCGAGGTGCGCACGCCGTTCGGGGTCGTGCGGGTCAAAGTCGCCGCCCTCGACGGTGAGGCCATCGGCGCCCAGCCCGAGTTCGACGATTGCCGCCGCCGGGCTGCCGCCGCGGGTGTCCCCGTGAAGCGCGTGTGGCTCGCGGCGGTGGTGGCGGCGAACGCCATCGTCGCCCCGGCGACCGCTGTCGTCCGTCGTCGTCGGGCACGCACGCGACGCGAGGGGGGGGCGTGACGACGCTAGACGCGCGGCGCGTCCTTGGCGAAGGACTGACGAAGGCGGCGGAGGCGCTCGCCACGGGCACTGATGACCTCCGACTGCAGGATGCAGTGCTGCACATCGCCCACGCCATGGGGGCGACGACGGTCGCCATCCTGTCGCTCGGTGGCAGTCGCGAGGGCTGGCAACTGGTCGCGGACAGCGATGAGCGCCGACCGCCCGAGGAGGCCGAGGCGCTGTCGGAGTCGGCCCCCGTCGTCGCGGCGCTGGCCTCGCGCGACGTGGTGGTGGCGCCTTGTCCCGCGACCGGGGAAGGTCCGTCGGACGACGTCTGGGCCGTCTTTCCGATCGGCGCCAGTCGGAAGGCGCGGGGCGTGCTTCTGGCCGTGTTCGAGGGCGCGCGAGCGAAGGGCGACGGGTTGCCGGAGGACATCCTCCTGTGTGGAAAAGCCGCAGCGGCGCTGGTGGCCGTGGTGCTGCCGCCCGGAAAGAACGTGGAACGCCCCCCGGAACGGACCCGTCGGGTGACGTTGACGGACGTTCACCGGGAGCGCCGCCTGCGGGCGATCGAGCGCTACCGCGCGTTCATCGACAGCGCCTCGGACGGCATCGTGGTGGTCGACGGTGCGGCCACCGTGCTTTACATGAATCGCGCCGCGGAGCAGGTCACGGGGTACGCCCGCCAGGGCCTCGAAGGCAAGAGCCTGACCCAGATAGTGCCCCAGCCGCAGCGATTCACGCTGGAGCGGATGGTCGCCCTCGCGGTGAAATCACGGCCGGTCGAGAACTTCGATCTCGACATCATCACGACCTCCGCGGATCAGATCACGGTCTCCGTCGCGTCGATCGGGATCCTCTCCGAATACGGCGCTGCCATCTTCGCGTTTCGGGACGTGACGCTCGCGCGCGGGCTCGAGATCGAGCTACGGCGAACGAGTGAATTCCTCGAACGCATCCTGAACTCCGCCGTCGATGGGATCATCGCCGCCGACTTGCGGGGCAACGTGCTGCTCTTCAACAACGGCGCCGAGCGGATCTGCGGCTATCACGCCTCCGAGGTCATCGGAAAGATGTCGGTGACGGAGCTCTACCCCCCGCGCGTCGCGCAGGAGATCATGCGCCTCCTGCGTTCTTCGCAGCGCGGCGGCGAGGGTCGGCTGGAGCCGGTGCGGCGGGAGTTGAAGGCGGTGAGCGGCGAGCTCATCCCGGTCTCGATCTCCGCGGCGTTGGTGTTCGACGACTCGGGCCGCGAGATCGCGACGGTGGGGATATTCTCCGACCTGAGGGAGCGGCTGCGCATGGAAGAGCGACTGGCGAAGGCTCAAGAGAAGCTGGCGGTGTCCGAGAAGCAGACGGTCGCGATCGAGCTGGCGGGCGCCGCCGCGCACGAGCTGAATCAGCCGCTCACGTCGGTCATGGGGTATGCCCAGATGATGCTCCGAAAGCTGGAGCCCCAGAGTCCCCACCTGCGGCCGCTGGAGACCATCCTCTCGGAGTCTGAGCGGATGGCGGCCATCGTTCGTCAACTGGGCAACCTCACGCGCTACGAGACGAAGGCCTACGTCGGGGGAGCCCAGATCATCGACCTGGGCCGGTCATCCGGCCCGGTGGGCACGGACGAGTAATGGCCGCCTCCCGCCAGCTGCCGCGTGACCCGGGCGCGTGACTCGGGCGACCAGCGAACGTTTCTTTCCCCAGGGCGGCGATCCGGGTAGAACGGTGCTCCCATGAAGGCTGAACAGATCACGGAAGCCCTGGAGCAAGCGGCGGCGCAACTGTCCGTGCGGGTCCGTTACGAGACCATGACGGGTGACAGCGCCGGCGCCGGCGGCCTGTGCAAGATCCGAGGCGAATGGACCGTCATCATCGACCGAAAATCACCCGCCTCGGACCGCGCCGCGTTGCTGCTCGAGGCGTTGGCCGGGTTCGACTTCGACGCCATCTATCTGCCTCCGGAAATTCGCGAGGCTCTCGCCGACCGGCGCGCAGCCAGCCGTCCGAACGCCGAAGCGGTATCGTAAATCCCCCGCGACGGTTGGGTCGAGCGAAGCTCGCCCAACCAACGCGATCGAAGAGCACCCTGAGAGAGGCCCGGTCCTTTGGCTCGCATGCGCCAACGCGCACTATAGTCCGCGCAGCTTCTCGGCCAGCAGAGGGTCGTCGTCGAGCGCTTCCCGCAGGGCGGCTCGAACCTGCTCCCGGACGCGGGCCGGTGCGTCCTGGCCGAGCTGTACGCCAACGACACGATCGATGAGCTGGTCCACGGCGGCACGCCCGTCCAGCTTGCCCGCCTGCAGATCCACCGCCAGATCCTGAACCGCGACGCTGGCGGGATGGCGGGGGCCGCCTCCCTTCGCGAGGTGGGCGTTTCCCGGCCCGGACAGCTTGTCGGCGAAGGCCCGCCCGGTCGTCGCCGGCTTGGCAAGGTCCGCCGCCGCATCGACCTTCGCCGCCGAAGCACCCGCAATCCGCGCCGGTCCCATGTCCGGTTCCGGTCCGGCCGGCTCCGGAGCAGCGGGCTGACCTGGCCCCTTGATCTTCATGGTGTTCCCTCGCGCAAGCGTATCACAGCTCCCGTTCTCGGTTGAACGTCACGCCTTCCATGGGACCTCCGTCCCCACCTATCGGACGCCGCCCGGAATGGTTGTGCTGCTCGTGTAGAATGCCGCGATGGGATTCTTGCGGGGTTTCGTCGCCCCCTTCAAAGGGGCCATGTACGTCACCCGCGAGCGGCTCTGGCACTTTGTCCTGCTGCCGCTCCTGCTCAACGCGGCCCTGGCCATCGGGTCGGCTTTCGTCGCCGGTCGCTACTGGCAGAAGGAGCTGGCGGACCACGCCGTGGGCTCACCCGCGCTCGGGACGTTGCTGCTGGTGGTGACCACCGGGCTCGGCACGGTCATTCTCTTCCTCATCCTCCAGCCCTTGCTCGGCGCCGTCTTCAACGACCTGCTGTCCGAGCGCGTGGAGCGCCGCGTGGCCGGGGAGAGCGCCAAGGCGCCTTTCTTCGCGTCGGCGGGCCGGGCGCTGTCGCATGGCGTCCTGAAGCTGATTCTGTACGGGCTCGCCTTCGTCATCGGCTTGGCGCTCGGGGCGGTGACGGTGGGGGTCGGCAGTCTGGTGGGCCTGGGCTTGGGGGCCATTTTCCTCGCCTACGACGGGTTCGACTACCCGCTTTCTCGACGGTCGGCCACTTTTGGTGCGAAATGGCGGTATCTGGCTCTACACCCCGCGCAGACCATCGGATATGGTCTCGGGGCAACGGTTTTCTACCTCATTCCCTTGGCTTTGATTGTGGCCCCCCCGTTCACGGCGGTGGGGGCGACGCTGGTGTTTCTGGAGACCGAGAGCCGCAGCCGCGACAAAGAGAACAGAAAACGTAAGGGAAAGGCACAGTCTGATGAAGCGAGTCCATTTCGAGACGGACAAGGGTGAGATCGTCGCCGAGCTGTTCGAGGACGATGCCCCTCTTACCGTGGCCAATTTCACGGGTCTGGCGAGCGGTACGAAGGAGTTCACCGATCCGAAGACCGGCAAGAAGGTCAAGCGTCCCTACTACGACGGCCTCACGTTTCACCGCGTGATCGACGATTTCATGATTCAAGGGGGGTGTCCCCTCGGGACCGGCTCTGGAGGTCCTGGCTTCACCATCAAGGACGAGCTGACCGGCAAGAAGCAGGTTCACAAGGCGGGATCGCTATCCATGGCGAAGACAGCCGCCCCGGATTCGGGGGGCTCTCAGTTCTTCATCTGCCACTCGCCGCAGTCGCACCTCGACCGGAAGCACACGGTGTTCGGCGAGGTCTCGTCGGGCATGGACGTCGTCAACAAGATTCGCAAGGGCGACAAGATGAACAAGGTCTGGATCGAGGAAGGCTGAGGGCGGTGACGGCGGAGGCGGCGGGTCCGGGGTTTGCCCCGCTTGGCCCGCGATTGACTTTATGGGAGCGTCAGCCCGATAACTATGCCATCGCGCACCGTTCATCGCCCGCAGGCGCCCGCGGTAGTCGTGGCGTATCCCGAGCTGGCTCTCCCCGTCTTGCCCTGCCCTCGTTCTTGTTCCATTTCGGCCCCCCAACGCGGATCCCACCTTCGCAGGTAAGCGATTGAAGAAACCCATCCCGTTCGGCAAGTACTATCTCCTCGAGCGCATCAACGTCGGGGGGATGGCGGAGGTCTTCAAGGCCAAGGCCTTCGGCGTGGAGGGCTTTGAGCGCCTGGTGGCGGTCAAGCGCATTCTGCCGAACATCGCCGAGGACGAAGAGTTCATCGCGATGTTCATCGACGAAGCGAAGATCGCGGTGCAGCTCCAGCACGCGAACATCGCACAGATCTTCGATCTCGGAAAAGTCGATGACAGCTTCTTCATCGCCCTCGAGTACGTGCTCGGCCGCGACCTGCGCGCGATGTTCGACCGGCTGCGCCAGCGCAACGAGGTGATGCCGTTTGCCCAGGCCTGCTACATCGTCATGCAGGTCTGCGAGGGGCTCGACTACGCGCACAACAAGCGCGACGCCCAGGGCCGCGAGCTGCACCTCGTCCATCGCGACATCTCCCCGCAGAACGTGCTCGTGGGATTCGAGGGCGAGATCAAGCTGATCGACTTCGGCATCGCCAAGGCCGCCGGCAAGGCATCGAAGACCCAGGCCGGGATTCTCAAGGGAAAGTTCGGCTACATGTCGCCCGAGCAGGTGCGCGGGCTGCCGATCGACCGGCGCAGCGACATCTTCTCGGTGGGCATCGTGCTCTACGAGCTCCTCACGGGCGAGCGCTTGTTCATGGGAGAGAGCGATTTCTCCACGCTCGAGAAGGTGCGCAACGTCGAGATCTTGCCGCCTTCGTCCTACAACAAGGACATCCCGGAGGAGTTGGAGCGCATCGTCCTCAAGGCGCTGGCGAAGGACCCGGATGATCGGTACCAGAACGCCATCGATCTGCACGACGATCTGCAGGCGTTCCTGTACACGAAGGGTGAGCTCTACTCGCGCAAGGATCTCGCCGGGTGGATGAAGAAGATGTTTCCGGGGGAGATCGAGGAGGAGAACGCCAGGGCAGAGGTGTACCGACGGATCGTGGCGCCCGGGGCGGCGGCCACCTCGTCGGCGCCGGGAACGCGACGAACGCTCGTCGGCACGGGGCTCGGGACTTCGGGCATCCCGGGTTCCGCGGCGGGATCGGCTTCGTCGTCCCGAGACTCGACGAAGCGGAGCGACATGGCGAATCGTGGGTCCAAGGACGAGATGGAATGGGACGAGGAGGAGCTCGACACCCAGATCTTCGAGAAAGATCCCAATGAGGAGCCAGAGCTGCTCGAGACGCGCGACATCTTCGACGATGACGAGGATCGAACGGTCGCCAACGAACCGCCCCCCGACGTCCTGAGGGCGGCGACGGCGCCGAATCTGGCCACGCCCCAGCCGACCGCGCGCGGACAGCAGGCGGCGGACACGCCGGTGTCGGGGACACGGATCCCGGCGCCGCCGCCGGGACGCATCCCCGGACCGCCCACGGGCGCCCCGAAGACGCTGTTCGGAATGCCTGCGCCCAATCTTCCCGCGCCGCCATCCCCCAGCCCGCGGGCGGTCCCCGCGCCCGCCGCGCACCGCACGACCCGGACGTCGATGCCGTCGATGCCGGCGTTCAACAACCCGCTGCCCCCGTCCCCTGCGTCCGGCCCGCACGGCTTCGACATCTCCTCGCCGATCGTCGCCCCGCCAGGCAAGCAGAAGGGAAAGAACGCGACCATCGTCTTGCTGATCTTGTTGCTCGCGGGGGTGGGCGGGGGAGCCGCGTACTACTGGTACCAGAATCGCCCAGGGAAGATCGAGATCACGACGGCCCCGGCGGAGGCGACGATCCTCGTCGACAACATCAAGGTCGCCGAGCGGTCGCCGTTCAGCCTGGAGCGGCCGCCCGGCCCGTACACGATCTCCGTGGTCCGGCCCGGTTACACCCGAAACGATCAAAACATCGTCGTCCATGCCGGCCAGCCTTCGAACCTGGCCGTCACCCTCGAGCCATCCGCGGACACGGGGTTCGAGCTCACCAGCGTCCCTCCCGGTGGTCTGGTGTGGCTTGACGGCACGCCGATGGGTGGGCCCGATGGTCAAGCGCGCACCGACTTCCGCGCCTACAAGATTCCACCGGGAAAACATCAGTTCGAGATCAAGGGCAATCCGAAATTCCAGCCGTGGAGCGAAGAGGTGAATATCGAGCCCGGCCTGATCAAGAAGGTGAAGGCGATCTTGACGCCGATCGGGGAGCCCCCGAAGCCGGCGACCCCACCTGCAGCGCCGGCGGCCGGCGCTCCGGTGGTCGACCAGATCAAGCAGGAGCCGGCGACGCGACCGACCCCGCCGAGCGTGGCGCCTGGCGGCACCGGCGCCGGCGCGCCTGGTAGTCCCGGCGCGGTGGCTCTGGGGCCGAACGCCGCGCGCAAGCGGCCGCGTCCCACGCGCGATCCGCGTGCCGGTGGGGACGCCAGCGACTCCTCGCGGCCGGGAGGCGATGAGGAAGCGGGCGGGGGCGATTGCACGATCACGGTGGGCACCCGCCCCTGGTCGGAGGTGTGGATCGACGGAAAGAACACCGGCCGTCACACGCCGTATTCCGAGAGCATCGCTTGCGGCAAGCACAAGCTCGTCTTCAAGCGCCCGGACATGAACCTGACCCGCAACGAGACGGTCACCATCAAGCCTGGCGAGAAGTTCCGGCAGTCGTATCCCCTGGAAGAGGAATAGGAAGGCCGCCCCTTGTCAACGGCCGCGACCGCGGCGCCCCTCGACGAAGCGAGCGCCACGAATCCCTCGCGCTCCGACGTCCTGGCGGCCGAGTGGCGCGCGTATTTCTTGCGCGCCCATGAATCCCCCCGACATCCGGGGGCGCGCGACTTCATGAACGCCGACCTGCGCCAGGCGCTGGGGCGCCTGATCCCGTCCGACGCGCGCGTGATGGAGGCAGGGTGCGGCTGGGGCGATCTGATCGGGGCGCTGCCGCAGGCGACGCGGGCGGGCATCGACCTGCTTCCCGAGAACGTCGCCGAGGCGCGGCGGCGCTACCCAGGCGTGAAATTCGAGGTCGGCGACGTCCTGCGCCCTCCGAGCGAGGGCACCGGTTCGGGCGGCGAATGCTGGGACGCCATCGTTTGCGATCGGCTCGTCCACAGCGTGCTCGACGTCAAGGCGCTGCTCGACGGCCTGGGCGCGCGGCTGGCCGACGACGGCCGGCTCTATCTGACCGTGTTCAACTTCCTGTGGGAGCTCCCGACCCGCATCGCCGAGTGGGTGGGATGGAAGCGCCCCGCGCCGACGGCGAACTGGCTGTCGGACAGCGACTTCCGCAACCTGTTCGATCTCACGGGCCTGGAGATCGTCCGTCTCGAGGATCGGATGATGCTTCCGCTCGACGTGCCGGCGCTCGCGACCGCGGTCAACCATTACCTTGCGCGCGTACCGCCCCTCGAGCGTCTGACCTTGTATCGCATCTACGTCCTGCGGAAGCGGCGTCGCGAAATGACGCCACGCCCGATGAGTGTCAGCGTGATCGTGCCCGCCCGCAACGAAGCGGGGAACGTCGAGGCCGCGATCGCTCGCACGCCGGTGATGGGCGAGCGCACCGAGCTCATCTTCGTCGAGGGACACTCGTCCGATGACACCTGGGCGGCGATTCAACGAGCGCTGGTCACCTACCGGGGGCCGCTGCAGCTATCGGCGTTTCAGCAGACCGGCAAGGGCAAGGGGGACGCGGTCCGCCTGGGGTTCGCCAGGGCGACAGGCGACTTGTTGATGATCCTCGACGCCGATCTGACGGTCCCACCCGAGGAGCTGCCGGGCTTCTACGAGGTGGTCGCGCGCGGGCAGGCGGACTTCGTGCAGGGGACGCGCCTCGTCTATCCCATGGAGCGCGGCGCGATGCGGTTCTTCAACAAGCTCGGCAACGTTGGCTTTTCGCAGCTGTTCACGTACCTGCTGCAGCAGCCGATCCGCGACACACTGTGCGGGACGAAGGTGTTGAGGCGGAGTGACTACGAGCGGATCGCCGCGAACCGCGCGTACTTCGGCGACTTCGATCCGTTCGGCGATTTCGATCTCATCTTCGGGGCGGCGCGCTTGAACCTGAAGATCGCCGAGATCCCGGTGCGGTACCGCGACCGCACCTACGGCGAGACCAACATCTCTCGGTGGAAGCACGGCGCGCTCCTGTTGAAGATGTCGATGCTTGCGGCGCGCAAGCTCAAGTTCGTCTAGTAAACGTGGTGACCGACGAGCAGCGGGCGCGGACGTTGGCGCGATTCGCCGAGCACCGGGAGGCGTGGCGGGCAAACGCCGCCCTGCGACGACTCTACGCTGATTGGTACGGGCGCATTCGCGCGTGCCTGCCCGATCCGGCGCTGGGCCCGGCCGTCGAGCTCGGCTCCGGGCCCGGCTTCGCGCGGGAGTTCATCCCGGAGCTTCGGCTCTCCGACGTGGTGCGCGCGCCCTGGCACGATCTGGAGATCAGCGCGGACGCCCTACCCTTTCCCGACGCCTCGCTCGGCGCGGTGGTGCTGTTCGATGTGTTGCACCATCTGGCGGCGCCGGCGGCGTTCTTCGCCGAGGCGGAGCGGGTCCTGCGGCCGGGGGGCCGGGTGATCATGTGCGAGCCCTATGTCAGTCCATTGTCCTTCCCCGTCTACCGGTGGCTTCACGAAGAGCCGCTGGAGCTCGGCGTGGATCCGTTCGCCGCACAGGTGTCGCCCGCGGGTGGCAAGGATCCCTTCGATTCGAACCAGGCGGTTCCGACGCTGATGTTCTCGCGGGCGACCGCCCGAGCGGCGTTCGGGGCGCGGTTCCCTCGCCTGCGCGTTGTCTCCGTGGTGCGGCTCGCTGGGATCTCCTATCCCGCGTCGGGTGGGTTCAGTCGTCGCCCGCTCCTCCCGGCTCCGCTCTGGCGGGCCCTCCTCCACGCCGAGAGCCTGCTGCCGGAATGGGTGTTTCGCGTGTGCGGATTTCGCGTGCTCATCGTGGTGGAGCGGCGGCCCTGATACCCAGATCAGACGGCGGCGTTGCTCCCCGGGGCCGCGCGGCTGGAGCCGTTCGCCGCGCGCCCGGCTCGCAATCCGGCGCCAGCTGACTCCCCGCCTCCCGATCCCGGGCCTCGCGCATCTGGTGCGTCTGGCACCCGCTGCTCGGCGTCGGCGCCGTATTGTTTGAGCTTTCGGTACAGCGTGGCGATGCCGATGCCCAGGAACTCGGCCGCGCGGGCGCGATTGCCACCCACCTCGGCGAGCGTCGCGACGACGAGTGCACGCTCGACGTCCGCGAGGCGTCGCGACGAGACGGCCGACGGGCCCTCCGATCGCGCGCGGCGGATTTCCTCGGGCAGGTCTTCGCTGTCGATCCGAGGCCCGAGGGCCAACGCCACCGCGCGCTCCACGGCGTTCTCCAGCTCGCGGACGTTGCCGGGCCATTCGTAGCGCACCAGCTGATCTGCGGCCGCAGGCGTGATTCCCTCGACGGATCGATGAAGCCGCGCGGCGGCCTCGACCAGGAATCGGCGCGTGAGCGGGAGGATGTCGCACTGCCGCTCGCGCAGCGCCGGCACCCGAAGCTCGATGACCCGCAGCCGATAGTAGAGATCGTGCCGGAAGGTGCCGCGGCTGACCTCGTCGGACAGCGTGCGGTTCGTGGCGGCGAGGACCCGCACATCCACCTTGCGATTGCGACTCTCCCCGACCCGGCGGATCTCGTGCTCCTGCAGCACCCGAAGCAGCTTCGCCTGCATCCCCGAAGAGACCTCCCCGATCTCGTCGAGCAGCAGGGTCCCGCCGTTCGCGGCCTCGAACAACCCCACGCGATCGCTGGTGGCCCCTGTGAAGGCGCCCTTGGCGTGGCCGAAGAGCTCGCTCTCGAGCAGCGTCTCGGTCAAAGCCGCGCAGTTCACTGCGATGAACGGGCCCGCCGCGCGCGGCGACTCGGCGTGGATCAGCCGGGCGATGCGCTCCTTGCCTGCGCCGGAGGGGCCGGTGATGAGAACGGTGGTGTCCACGCGCGCGGACCGGCGCGCGAGCTCGACGGTCTTCCTCATCTCGGCGCTGCGCGTGATGATCCCGAAGGTCTCCTGTCCATCAGCGGCCTCGTCAGGCGGGCGAGCGTTTCGCCGCGCGCGCAGCTTTCGCTCGGTCTTCTTGATCTGATCGGCGACGGATTTCAACGCCTGAGTGGTGCAGGTCGCGCGATAGATGGCCAGGTACGGCTCGATCCGCTCGCCCCAGGCGGCGGTGTCGCGGGCGACGGCTCGGCAGACCGCGTCTCCCTTGCCCACGCAGCTGTCTTCCAGGCAGAAGATCTCCCGTCCGTTCGCGTAGCTGAGATAGCCGCTCGCGAACCCGCACAGGGTCCAGCACACCGCCTCGTCCGCGCGACCCACGTGCAACAGGTGCTGCTCCGCCTCGTAGGACTCGCGCCAGATGGCCTCCGCGAACGGGGCGTTCGGGACGTTCTGGGCGGGCAGCGGTTCGACGACGACCATCCCCTGGAGCGTATGGAGGCGGGCGCCGGCACGCCGCCAGTCGTCCTCCGACTGCCATGGCAGCGTCTTCATGGTCTCCGCGGAACGCCAGCCGTGCGCGAACCCGAAGCGCGACAACATCGCCTTCGCCCCGCCGACCCCCAGCGTGTCGATGAGCGAGCGCCGCAAGAGCCCCAGCGCCACCGCGTCGAACAGCAGCGCGCGCTCGCCGGCAAAGTGGATCGGGCCCCCCTTCACGGGATCGAATTCGAGCAGGTCGCGCAGGTCCAGGTCGGCTGACTTCATGCCTGGAGCATGTCAGATCGATAGGCGGAAACAATCATAATGAGATGAACTTCCAACTTGGTTACGTGGTTTCAGGCACTTACGCCTGGCATCGTTCTCGCTCTGTCCTGAGACCACAGGAGGTCCACCATGAGCACTTCAGCCAGCAGCCCAGTCGCGGTCCCAGTTCAAGGCCAAGCCAACCCCAAGGCCGAGGGGGCGGGCGTTCACAGCTACGACATCGACTCGTCCCACTCGAGCGCTTCCTTCAAGGTCCGTCACCTGATGGTATCGAACGTTCGCGGGGAGTTCGGCCAGATCTCGGGCAAGGTCGTCATCGACGACATCGACCTGACTCGTTCCACGGTGGACGTCAGCATCGACGTCAGCACCATCAACACCCACGACCCCAAGCGGGACGAGCACCTGCGCAGCGCCGACTTCTTCGACGTCGCGCAGTTTCCGGTCATCACGTTCAAGTCGAAGCGCGTCCAACCGGGCAAGGGGGGGGATCTCTTCGTCACCGGCGACCTGACGATCCGAGGCGTGACCCGCGAGGTGACCTTGGACGTGGAGCCACTGTCGCCCGAGGTCAACGATCCGTGGGGCAACGTGAAGCGTGGTGCCAGCGGCCGTGCCCGCATCAACCGCAAGGAGTTCAACGTGATCTGGAACGCGTCGCTCGATGGCGGCGGTGTGCTGGTGGGCGACGACGTCGCCATCACCCTGGAGGTCGAGCTCGGTCGGAAGGCCGGGTAGGGTCGCCGCTGTCTCGTCACCTCGTCCACGCCGCGCATTGGTAGAGCGCGGCGCCGACGGGGGCGGTGGGCGGAAACGCCACGCGTGCGACCGGTCGAAGGACGCGGCCAAGCGCGGCCGCGATCTGGGACGGAGGGGCGACGTGATGGTCGTCGATCCCTCGAAATCCGATCAGGTCGAAGGCGCGTGTCATCAGCCGGTTCACCATCGGGTAGCCCGTGACGAGGACCCCGCCCGGGGCGAGCGCGCGGGCGAGGCCGCGCGCCGCGGAGTTCGAGTCGGCGATGTGCTCGAGCACGGAGAAGCAGACGATCGCGTCGAAGTGGTCCGCAGGCAGATCGTCATCGCGCAGGAGGTCGGCGCTGCGAAACGTCGCTCGGCAACCGGTCGCGACCAACCTGTCGAGGCCATTCGCGAGGGTGAGGTCCGTGCCCGTGTACTCCGGGTAGCGTCGGGTCAGCGTGGGAACGAGCACGCCGCTGCCGACGCCGATCTCGAGCACGCGCCTCCCAGTCGGGGGCAAGAGATCGAGGCCCATTTGTAGCCGGCGCCGGTAAAGCCAGCCCACCCACGGGTGATAGTAGTAGGGCAACGGATCGTGGGCGTCGTTGGGAGTCAGCACTCCTTCGCGCGGCAGCTCGAGCAGCAGGCGGCTCATCGGGGAGCCCCGCTCGTCGCCGGCGGGCGTCCGCGAAGGAGGGCGTCAAGGTTCAGGCCGGGCTTGGCGCGCGGCCCCGCGATGAGCGAAAACGCCTCGGGCGCGTACGGGTAACGTTCCTCGACGGACCGGGCCAGCGTCGCAGCGCCCTCCTGCAGGTCGGCGGCCGCGCGGCGCTGGCGCAGCTCGGACAGCTTCCGCGCGATCTCCGCGCGCGTCTCGGCGTTGCTGGTGATCGCATAGGTCTGCTCGAGACTCCGGATGGCCAACTCCTCGCCCCCTTCCTTCGTGAGCATCCTCGCGGCCAGGTTGGCCAGCCACGGCGGCGCGCCGTCGAGCGTGGCGGCGTGGCGAAGCGCCTCGACACCGCGCTGGCGCCAATCGAGCACGCGTGGATCCTCCTCGCCCGTCAGCCTCGGAAGCTCGAACAGCAGGTTGAACCCGCGCTGGAAGGGGAGTTCCCAATCCTCGGGGAACACGCGCTCGCCTCGTTCGAGCAGCGCGTTTGCCTGCGCGAGCGCGTCCACGGTGAACGCTCGCCCATTGTAGACGAGCATGGCAGCCCCGCGCGCGTACAGCCGGTGAAAGTGCGGGTCGAGCTCGGCCGCGATCGTCAGCGCCTCGGCCAGCCGCTGATGCTCGGCCGGCGCCGCCAGCTGGGCCCCGAAGTAGACGTTCGCGCGGGCGGCGACGAGGTCCGAGGCCATCTCGGGGTGTCCGAGGCTCAGCAGGCGCAGGACTGTCGCCCGCGGCAACACCAGCGCGTCCGTGTCGGGCGGCCACGACGCGCGCAGCGCCAGCGCTCCGACCAGCGCGCGCTCGGTCATTGCCACCAGGGCGAGCCCGGCCGCGCTGACGGCGAACATGCTGGCGAGGTGGCGCGCGGTCATTGCTTGCGAGCGATGACGACCATGAAGCCGCCGAGGCGGCGCGCTCCGGGGAGGTCACAGACGACGCGCTCGGCGCGTTCGAAGATGGGGCCGAGGCCCGGCACGGCCCAGAGCTTCGATGTCGGGGTCAGCACCCGTACGCCGCGAATGCCGACGAGGTCGACGCCCGCGGGAAGGTACGAGCGCGCCTTGCTGAGCGTATCGTAACGGGTGAACACGTCGCTTTCGGTCGTGCCCTCGGCGATCCGGCCCGGCCCTCCAAGTCGTTTGGCCAGGTAGCGGAGCGAGAAGGGGTTGTAGAACTCGAGCAGCAGGTGACCGCCCGGCCTCAGCACCCGTGCCAGCTCGGCGATGGCCGCCTCGATGGGGGGGATATGGGCCAGAACCTTCATGCAATAGACCAGGTCGAACGACGCAGAGGGCAGGGGAACCGCCGTCACGGAGCCCTGAACGACCTTGAGGTTCCGCGCCCGCGCCTGCCCGAGCATGCCTCGCGACAGATCGAGCCCAACCGCCGACCTGGCGACGAGCGCCGCCTCTTTCAGTAGGAGCCCCGTCCCGCATCCGGCCTCGAAGACGTCACGTCCGCGGCCGTAGCGCAGTATCAACTCGAGCTCGAGCTCGTCGATCATCCGGTGGTAGCCGTGATGCCGGTGATCCTCGTAGGAGTGCGAAAACCGGTCGTAATAGGACTGCGTCGATGACGGAAGCGGCGGGGAGGAGGCGGCCATTGCGGGCATTATGCGGCGGCCGGGTCCCGCGCGCGAGCAGGGGATCGACGTTCGGAAAGTGACGCGAGGCACGGATTCCCGGGCGGATCACCACGTCGGGCAGCCGCCGGCCGCCAGGCCTGGCCGTTCTCGTCCGATGAGTTACAATACAGGCTTTCCTTGTGAGGCCCCCCACCATGGAAACGAGGACAAAAACCCGTTCGGCCGCGAACGTCGTGGCGGCGCTGCTCGCGATCGGATGGGTCGCCACCCCCGCTTGTGGCGTGGACCACGGTGGTCTGCACGAGATCGAGCAGCGGGGCATCGTTCGCGACGCGACGGTGTCCGATCTGCTCATTCTCACCGACGTGCCTGGCACCGGTGGCGCGCCCGTGGCGTCGCCGGATGACGCCGCGATCGGGTCCGACGCCGGCGCCGACGAGAACATCGGCTCTGGCGGGACCAGCGCAAGCGGGGCTGGTTCGGGAGCAGGCAACGGACAAGGGAGCACAGGGGCAGCGGGCGCCGGGGGAAGCGATCCATCGGGCAGCGGAGCAGGTGCCGGGGGCGCTGGCGCGGGTGACACCCCGGGTACAGGCGGTGCCTTGGACGAAGGTGGCTCTGGAGCCATGGTCGGCCCCGGTGCGGGCAGCGGAGGAATCTCAGGCGCGGCGGGTAACTCCGGAACGGGGGGCGGAGCCTCGGCGACGGGCGGCACGGTCGGTGGCTCAGGTGGAGTCGGCGCATCGTACGGCGGCCGCGCCGGTGGCGGACGGGGTGGCTCGAACGGTCTGGGTGGACGGGGCGGGCACGGCGACGGCTCGGCGGGCGGCACGGGCGGCTCAACGACGGCCATGTGCGATGCAAGGACCTGCCCGGGCGGTTGCTGCGCCGGTCGGGTTTGCGTTCAGGCGCCCTCGGCGAGCCTGTGCGGGCGTGGCGGCGGCGCATGTCAAGCATGCGGGTCCTGTCAGCGTTGCTCGTTCGCGGGCGCGTGCGAGCTCGACCCCCAGTCGCACTGGCAGCTGTCGGCGGTGTCGGCCGTGCTCAACGGAATGCCGCCCTATGGGAACGGCCGGCCGTGGGACCCGCAGGCCGGGGACATGGGGGGGCCGTTGCCCGATCCCTTCGCGCAGTTCGAAATTCCCATCCCAACCGTGGTGGGCACCACGTCCACGATCCTGGACACCACCAACCCGATGTGGAAGCAGCCGTTGCTGCCGCCAGGCACGGCCATTCCCGCCAGTGATCTCCTGCCCGGCGGCGCGCAGTGGAAGATCTGGATCGGTGACGAGGACGCGAACCAGCAAGCACAGGTGATGTGCGATCTGAACGGCCCGATCGCCGCCGGTGACTTCGCGGCGGGTGGCTTCACCCGGATGAACGCCGGCTCCTGCTATTCCGTCACCATCGGCCTGACCTGCATTCCCTGACGTCACACCGACGGGAATTCAGATCGCGGCGGGGACGGTGTCCGGCATGAAGCTGATAGGATGCCGTCGTGTCGCGAAGCGTTTGGGCGCTGTACTCAGCCGGATTGGCGATCGTTCTCATCGCCGGACTCGTGGGCGCGTGCCGGCGCGCCGAGCCGCCCCCCGGAACGGAGTCAGCGGCCTTGGCCCCGGCTTCTCTGGCGGGCGCGACCGTCGATGCGCGTCCGGTAGTGGGGCCGGACGGGGCCGCGTCGGAAGTGGGCGCCGCCGACCACGTGCCCGACGCCGTGCCCGCCTCCGCGAGCAGAGTCAGCGCCACCATCGCGCGGCGCATGGCCGAGGTGCAGGCCATCGTGGACGACGGTCCCGACCCCACCCGCCTCGCGCGGCTGATCTCCGGGTACGCGGCAGAGCCCGATGCGTTGGTCGCGCGAAAGACGGCGCTGACCATCCTGAGAACGGTGCCCTCACGCTCGGCTCGGTTGGCCGCGCTCATCGACGCGGGGGCGGCGACACCTGTCGCTCCCGAGGACGACCCGCTTTGGCCCGACCTCGTCGGGACGCTCTCCGAGACCTGGGCGCCCGAGAACTCCGCGGAGGGACGGCGCCGCATGCTTCGCGAGAAGGATCGACGCACCCGCTTGTTGCTCGTGTCGTCCCTGGCACGCTATGCCGCCTCGAACCGCGGGCTCAGCGACTTGACGATGCCTCAGCGACGCGTCCTGCGCGGCGAGTTCATGCGGCTGTTTCCCGGGCTCCCCGCGCAGGCGCGAGCCGAGGTCGATGCTTTCCGGGCGCGCTTCGACGTGAACGCCCGGGGCACCTTGTGAGGTGGCTTCGATGAGGCGGCCGCCTCCCGCGCCGCTCGCCGATCCCGACGTCCCGGCGGGAATGTCGCTCGAGCTCTTGCAGGACTTGCATCTGCTGACGCGTGACGGTCACCTGAACGCGGACGCGCGCCGAAAGTTGAAACAGATACGCCACCTCGTGGGCCTGCTCCGACCCGCCCTCGACGACGTCTACCGGCAAGCCGAAGATCCGGTGATCGTGGACTGCGGCGCCGGCAAGAGCTACCTCGGGTTCTTGTTGTCGGCGCTCGTGGTCGGCCCGGCCGGGCGCGGAACGATCCACGCGGTCGAGTCGCGCGCCGAGCTGGTCAGCGCCGCCGCCGCCCGGGCGAAGCGGTTCGGCCACGACAGGCTTCGCTTCATCGGCGGCGCGATCCTGGGGGCCGAGCTGCCCGAGCGGATTCATGCCCTGTCCGCCCTTCACGCCTGTGACACGGCCACCGACGACGCGCTGGCGCTGGGAATCGCCCGGGGCGCAGAGGTGATCGCCGTTGTGCCGTGTTGTCAGGCCGAGGTGGCGCGGCAGCTCGCCCGGCCGTCGGACCGCGATCATGCCGACCAGGCGCTGATCCAGCAGCCCCTGCATCGCCGAGAGATGGGCTCGCACCTGACGAACGTCGTGCGGGGCCTTTGCCTCGAGGCTTGTGGTTACAAGGTTACCGTCACGGAGGTCGTCGGCTGGGAGCACGCATTGAAGAACGAGCTGCTGATGGCCCGCCGCGCCTTCCGCCCCGAGCGCCGGATCAACGAGACGCTGGCGAGCTTGCTCGCCCGCTGGAGGATCGAACCCACGCTCGTCCGTTCGCTCCGCGCCGCGGGCCTCGATCCCTGCGCCTGATTCAGCGCAAGCTTTCCAGGCACGCGATGACCTCGGGGCGCGACCAGTCGCGCGTGCTGATGAAGTAGTGGCGCACCCGGCCCTGGGCGTCGATCAGGAACGTCTCGGGAAACTTCTCGGTGCCAAAACGTTTCGGCACATCGCGCGTTGGATCGAGCAGGATGCCGAGCTGCGTCCCGCGGGCGAAGAATCGCCTCACGAGGTCCCAGTTCTCGTCGACGCTGACCGCCATGGTGCGAATGTCGCTGCTCTCGAGCGCCGCGGCGAGCCTCTCCATCGAGGGCATCTCCTCCGCGCAGGGGGGGCACCAGGTCGCCCAAAAATTGAGCAGCACGGGATGCCCACGCTGCGCTCGGAGGGAGACCTTCTTGCCGTCGCCGTCCTGCAAGTCGAAGTCGGGTGCGTCCGCGCTCGAAAGAAACGCCGGCACCGGGTCGGGGCGCAACGATTGGCAGGCGGCCGACCGTGTTCGCGCCAACGTCTCGCCCGCCGCCAGAAAGAACCGCACGCCCACCACGGCGACTCCCAGCACGGTGACCCCGACCGCGAACAGCCGCCGTCCACTCACGTGAGACCCTCGCGGGCGACGAGCGGGGAGGGTCGGCTGTTCGACATCGAGGTCATCTTGCCTTTCGAGTTCGTCGCCATCGTACGCGATCTTGCGACGACCGTGCGCCCGTGGGAGGGCGGGCCCCCCCCACGAGCGCCGAAGGAAGGACAGGGCTAGCCTCGCTTCTTGCCCGTCTTCTTCGCGAGCTCCTCGTCCGCGATCTTCTTGAAGGTGTCGAACGGGTAGGCCCCCGAGATCTTCCGGCCGTTGATGAACACGGCTGGCGTCCCCGAGACCCCCACGGTCGTTCCCTCCTTCGTCGTCGCTTCGATCGTGCTCTTGAACTTGCCGGAGTCGAGGTCGGCCTTGAACTTCGACAGGTTCAATCCAAGGTCCTGGGCGTACTTCTCGAGGCTCGGCCGGTCGAGCGCGGTGTTGTTCTCGAACAGCTTGTCGTGCATCGCCCAGAACTTGCCCTGCGCGTCGGCCGCGAGCGCTGCCTCGGCCGCCGGCATGGCGTTCTGATGGAACGGGAGCGGGTAGTTCTTCCAGATCATGCGCACCTTGCCCTGGTACTCCTTCTCCATCTGGCTGAGCGTCGGCTCGACGCGCTTGCAGAAGGGGCACTGAAAGTCGGAGAACACGATCACGGTGAGCGGCGCATCCTTCGGCCCTTTCGTGGGCGCGTCTCCCGGCTCGACCTTGAAGATCGTCTTGTCCGCCTCGGGCCCTGCTTCGGGCGCGCCCGCGGCCTGGGCCGGCGCCTTCGGAAGCTCGGTCTTCGCGTCCTTCATCAGAGCCTCGTAGACCTTGGCCTTCGGGGTCCCCTTGGCGACCAATCCGTCGGCCGTCTTCAGCTCCTCGTCGATCTTGGCCTTGAAGGCCTCGTAGGGCTGCGCCCCCGACAGGAACTTGCCGTTGATGAAGAACGCCGGAGTCCCACGCGCGCCGATCTTCGCGCCCGCCTCGGAGTCCGCCGTGATCTCCTTCTTGAACTTGTCGCTGTCCATGGCCGCTTTGAACTTCGACATGTTCAGGCCCAGCTCCTGCGCGTACTTGTCCAGGCTCGGGCGATCGAGGTTCGCCTGGTTCGCGAACAGCTTGTCATGCATCTCCCAGAACTTGCCCTGCTCGGCCGCCGCGCGCGCTGCGGTCGCCGCTGGCATGGCGTTCTGGTGGAACGGCAGCGGGAGATCGCGCCACGCGATGCGGACCTTGCCCTTGTAGTCATCCATCACCTTGGTCAACGTCGGCTCGACGCGGCCGCAAAATGGGCACTGGTAGTCGGACCACATCACGATGGTCACAGGCGCGTCCTTCGCGCCGCGGACAGGCTCCGCTCCGAGATCGGCCCTGTAGACTGTGTTCGCGTCCGGCTCGCCGGCCGCGGCGGGGGCCGGCGGGGGCGGCGCCGCCTTGTCGAGACCACCCTTCGTCAGCTCGGCGTAGAGGTTCGCGCGGCTGACGCCACCCTTCAGCTTCTCGTCCGCCTTCTTGATCTCCTCGTCGATGGTGGACTTGAAGGCCTCGATCGGCTGCGCTCCGCGCAGGTTGCGGCCGTTGATGAAGAAGTTCGGCGTCCCGCGCGCGCCGTACTTCTCGGCGTCGTCCGAGTCGTGCTTGATGCGGTCCTTGAACTTGTGCGAGTCCATGGCCGCGCTGTACTTGCCCATGTCGAGGCCGATCTCCTTGGCGTACTTGTCCAGATCCGGGCGGGTCAGCGCGGTCTGGTTCGCGAACAGCTTGTCGTGCATCGGCCAGAACTTGCCCTGCTCGCGCGCGGCCTCGGCGGCCTCGGCGGCCGGCATGGCGTTCTCGTGGAACGGCAGCGGCAGGTGGCGGAAGGAGATGGACACGTCCTTGGCGTATTCCTTCTCGATCTGGGTCAGCGTCGGGCCGACCCGGCCGCAGAACGGGCACTGAAAGTCGGAGAACTCGACGATGGTCACCTTTGGGTCCTTCGCTCCCTTGGTGGGGGCGTCGCCGACCGCGACCTTGTAGACCTCGTTTCCGGCGCCCGGTGGCTTCTGGGCCGGGGCGGCGGGCGTGGGGGCCGGGGCGGTGCGGGCGCTCGCCATGAGCTTGCCGTAGACCTGGCCCACCGGGGTGCCCTGCGCGATCATCTTGTCGGCGGTCTTGAGCTCCTCGTCGATGACCTTCTTGAACTCCTCGAAGGGCAGCGCGCCGCGGATGGGGCGACCGTTGACGAAGAAGTTCGGGGTCCCCTGCACGCCGATCTTCTGGCCGAGCGCCATGTCCGCGTCGATGCGGGCCTTGCCGCTCGACGCGTCCAGGTAGGCCTTGAACTTCGGCATATCGAGCCCCAGCTCCTGGGCGTACTTCTCGAGATCCGGGCGCTTGATGTTCGCCTGGTTCGCGAACAACTTGTCATGCATGTCCCAGAACTTGCCCTGGGCATCAGCCGCCAGGGACGCCTCGGCCGCGAGGGGCGCGTCCTGGTGGAACGGCAGCGGGTTGTGGCGGAAGTACAACCGGACCTGGCCGTTGTAGTCCTTCATGACCTTTTCCAGCGTCGGCGCGACCCTGCTGCAGAACGGGCATTGAAAGTCGGAGAACGCGACGATGGTGACCTTGGCCGTGGCAGGGCCGCGCTGGGTGCCCTCGACCGGCACGTTGTAACGCTCGATCCCGTCGGCGGGGGCGGCGCCCTTGCTGTCAGCGCTGCCGGCGGCGGTGTCCGCGACCTTGTCGCTGTTCCCGCCGCCCTTCTTGGCCAGGCCTCCTAGCACGTAGAATCCCGCCGCAACCACGGCGATCAAGATGATGACTGTTCCTTTTTTCATGGCGTATCTCCTGTGTGGACCATTCGAAGTGGCTTGCGCGCGTGGTCGTTCATTGGGCCGACGCGAGGTCGGTGGTTCGTCCCGTGAAGACTCACGAACGCGGCCGGGGCTCTGTATTCGATGAAGCAGCCGCTCAAGCTCGAGGCGGCCGATCGAGCGGCTCGAGAGCCCGCGTCGAGCGGCTCTCCGTGCCACCGATCCGGGAGGCGGAGGCCCCCGGCGGTATCAACCCGAAAAGGGCGTACATGGCGGCCGGCTGGACGGCCCCGAGCGAAAGCGGGCTTCCTCGCTCGAGGGGCAGTCCCGTGAACGCCGCCACTCCCGGCGAGCTCCGCCGCGCGCGCTGTGGCCTGAGAGCGCCATTCGGTCTTTCACTCTCGGGAGCGCGTGACACCCGATAGTGGAAGTCGAGCACGGGCGGGCTGCAGTCCCAGAACGCGGGCAGGACCCGTGTCGGCTCGACAGCGAGGCGGCTCTGCGCCCCGCCCGTGGTCCCCGCCGGACAGTCAACTTCGGCCGGCGTCGCGTAGGCGTCGACGGTCGCGGTCGCGGCCGGCGGCTCGCAGGCAGGGCCGCCGCTCGCCAAAGACAGCGCGACGTCGTCGGGCGCTACTCGGCCACCGGCGGATGCACCGGCGACCAACGTAGCGTACGAGAGGACGACCCCCACCAGGGCGAGCACGCACGAAAGCTAGCCGGGACATACCCCGGGATCAAGTCGGTCCACCGCCGCCCAACCGCGCCGAGGGAAGCCGCTCCCCGCGCATGGCGAACCGGCCCATGGGCGAGAGCCGCTACTCGCCGGTGGCGATGCGCCCGTCATGCAGCGAATCCGAGGCGTCGATGCGCATTGGAGGCGCCTGCTGCATCTCGATGGGCCAAGTCGGCGTCTCCGCTCGCAGGACAGCGTGGCCGAGGTGCTGCCAGAAGCCCTTGCCGACGGCCCGCGCCAACGTGGCGGTCGGCGCCGCGGCCGTCCATCGCCCGATGACGGAGCCGGATGTGCCGTTCCAGACGAGGAAGGTGATCGACGACCATTTTCCCCGCTCCTCGACGTCGCCCGTGACGAACGCCGCGAGGTGATGATCCCGTGCCACCGACGGGTACTGCCCGGTGCCATCGTAGTGGGGCAGGCTGGTCACGGCGTGGAATCCCCGGCCGCGGACGATGCGCGACACGAGCGCCCGCAACGGTGGGCCGCTCGTGCCTTCGAAAGGTTGAACGGCGATCAAGTGCCCTCCCGCATTGGCCCGGGCGTGAACACGGCACTGGGCGCGTCCGCGCGCGTGGCCCGAAGGGTCAGCAGCAGCCGGTCCGGCCAGCGCGGCCAGACACAGACCCACTCCGAGCGACGCGGACAGCTTCACCGCCCCGCATGCTCACCCCATTTGGGCCAGGACGCCAGAGTTTTCTTGGGCCGGTGGAGCGTGCGGTCGGCGTGCGGTCGACGTGCGGTCGATGAGGGCGTAACTTTGGCGCGCTTTGGCGCGCCGGCCCGGGCTTGCGGGGAGGCCTTGAATTCTTCAGAGTTGGCGGATGGCCGATCAAGACGTGGTCACCGGGGGGCCTCCGCTCGTGGGGTGCGTCGTCGCGTTGCCGGAGACCCGCGAGCTCGACAAGCTCGCGGAGCTCCTCGAGGCGGAGGGCGCGCGGGCATGGCGCTGTCCGCTGGTGGCCATCCTGGACGCGCCCGATCCGCGTCCCATCGAGGCGTGGCTTCGGGAGCTGAGCAGCGGCCAGTTGACCGATGTGATCTTTCTGACGGGCGAGGGCGTGCGCCGGCTGATGGCGGTGGCGGAGCGCTTCGGCCATCGGGCCGACGTCGTGGCCGCCCTCGGGCGTGTTCGCAAGATCACGCGCGGGCCGAAGCCCGCTCGCGCCCTGAAGGAGCTTGGCATGGGACCGGACCTGGCGGCCGCGGTCCCCACCTCGCGCGGGATCATGGACGAGCTCGGGGCCCTCGATTTGCGAGCGCATCACGTGGGGCTGCAGCTCTATGGCGAGGAGCCGAGCCTAGAGCTGCGGGCGTTCATCGAGGCGGCCGGCGCGAAGGTGTCCGTCGTGGCGCCGTATGTGTATGCCCCCGGGAGCGACATCCCGAAGGTGATCGCCTTGATTGGAGAGATGGCCGCGGGGCGGGTGGACGTCATCGCCTTCACCAGCGCGTCGCAGGTCGATCGGCTCTTCGACGTGGCCCGGGAGCATGGGATGGACGCCGCCCTGGAGCGGGCTTGGGCGCAGGTCCGTGTCGCCGCGATCGGTCCGGTCGCCGTCGAGGCCTTGCGGCGTCACGGTGTCGAGGCGGCCATCGTCCCCGAGCGCGCTTACGTCATGAAGCGCCTCGTGGGCGCGATCGTCGCGTCGGTGCGGCAAGAGGCGGTGGCCCACCCGGCATGAGCCGTCCGGCGGCGCGAAGGACCCGCCGCGGGTCGTGTCCCCGCGATGGCTCGCACGCCATCCGCGCCCCCGTGTCGCTGGCGCGCCGCATGTCGTAGAAATGCGACATGCAAGTGCGCCTCTCGGTCCCGTCGAAACTCCTCCGTCGCGCGCGGCAGCCGAGGGCCTTGCTGACCATGGGGCTCGCCGCGATCCTGCTTTGTCCCCGCGCCCCGCGCGCCGAATCAGGGACAGGCGAGGTGGTCGTCTTCCAGGCCGCGTCGCTCAAGGACGCCTTCGCGCGCCTGGCGTTGCGGTTCGAGGCGGAGCACCCGGGGACGAAGGTCGTCGCCAACTCGGCCGGAAGCCAGGAGCTGCGGGCCCAGATCGAGCACGGCGCCTCCGCCGACGTGTTCGCTTCGGCGGATCGTAGGCACATGGATGCGCTGGTCGCGCAAGGCTTGGTCGACGCGCCGTCGGTGTTCGCGTGCAACGAGCCCGTGGTGGTGGTGAGGACCGCGCTGGCGGCATCGTTGAAATCGTTCGCCGACCTCCCGCGCGCCGAGCGGCTCGTGGTCGGGACGCCCGAGGTCCCCGTCGGCGCCTACACCCGCCAGATCCTCGAGAAGGCCGCCGCCCGGTACGGGGCGGAGTGGACCGCGCGCGTGGAGGCCAACGTCGCGTCGCGCGAGCTGAACGTCCGCCAGGTTCTGTCGAAGGTGGTCCTCGGCGAGGCGGACGCGGGGGTCGTCTACCGCAGCGACGCGCGCGCCGCGGCGGGCAAGGTCGCGGTCGTGACGATCCCACCCGAGCTCAACGTGACGGCCGAGTACCCGCTGGCGTTGTTGAAGCACGCGCCAAATCCCACGCTCGGCCGCGCCTGGATCGACCTCATCAAGTCCGCCGCGGGCGCCGCGGCCCTCCGCGACGCAGGATTCGTTCCTTGTCGGACCCCGTGAGCGGCGCGGGCGGGGCGCGGCCCAGGCGGCGCCGCGTGGAGGGGCTCGCCTGGTCGGTGGCCGGCGGCGGCTTGTCGGCGGTGCTGCTGCTGTTGGTGGCGCTCCCCGTCGCGGGGCTGGTGTTCACGACGTCCCCCGCGGCGCTGTGGCAGGGGCTCCGCGATCCGATGGTGGCCCCGGCGCTCCGGTTGACGCTGGCGACGACCATGGCCAGCCTGGCGCTGGTGATCGGATGTGGGACGCCGCTCGCGTGGGTGCTCGCGCGGCGCCGGACGCGCGCGTGGCGATTCGTCGAGACCTTCGTCCAGTTGCCGGTGGTGCTGCCTCCCGCGGTGGCGGGCGTGGCGCTCTTGCTCGCGTTCGGCCGGCGCGGCTTGCTGGGCCCCGTGCTGGCGAGCGTCGGCGTGGGCCTGCCGTTCACGCGCGCGGCGGTGGTGCTGGCGGAAACGTTCGTGGGGGCGCCGTTCTACGTGCAGGCGGCGATCGCCGTCTTCAGGCGCCTCGATCCAGACATTCTCCTCGTCGCGCGCACCTTGGGTGCGTCGCGCCCGCGGGTGTTCTTCACCGTGGTCATACCGATCGCGCGGGCCAGCCTGGCGGGCGGTGCGGCGATGAGCTGGGCGCGCGCGCTTGGTGAGTTCGGCGCCACGTTGATGTTCGCCGGAAATCTGGGCGGGCGGACGCAAACGCTGCCGCTGGCCATCTACACGGCGCTCGAGTCCGACCTGCGGACGGCGCAGAGCCTGTCGATCGTTCTCCTGGTGGTGGCCTTCGCGTTGCTGGTGACCATCCGGCTAGGCACGCGAGCGTGACAGCGCCTGCGCTCGACGTGGACGTCACCGGGCGCATCGGCGATCTGACGGTCGAGGTGACGCTGCGAATCTCGGCCGGGTCCACGGTGCCCACCGTCATCGTGGGTCCGAACGGCGCCGGGAAGACCAGCGCGCTGATGATGATCCTCGGCGCCTTGACACCCACCCGGGGCCGGGTGGCGCTCGATGACGTCTGCTTGTTCGACGCCACCCGCGGCATCGACGTCCCGATCGAGGAGCGGCGCATCGGGTTTCTGCCGCAGCGGTACGCGCTCTTCCCGCACCTCGACGTGCTGGCCAACGTCGCCTACGGGATCGTCGGCGAGCCCCCGGCCGCCCGGGCGCGGCGCGCTTCGGGCGCGTTGCGGGCGCTCGGCGTCGAGGGGCTGGCCCGGCGACGGCCGCAGGAGCTCTCCGGCGGCGAGGCGCAGAGGGTCGGCCTGGCGCGGGCCCTGGCGCACGGACCCCGGGCGCTGCTGCTCGACGAGCCCCTGGCGGCGCTCGACGTCGCGGTCCGGCGCGACGTGCGTCAGTTCCTGGTCGCCCACTTGCGGGCGCTGGCGATCCCAACCGTCATCGTCACCCACGATCGCGCGGACGCGGAGGCGTTCGACGGCGAGTTGCTGGTGCTCGAGGACGGGGTGATCGGGCAGCGCGGGACGTTGGCGGAGGTGGCGGCGCGGCCCGCCACGGCGTTCGCCCGCACCTTCTTCGCGAGCGAGCGGGGGCCGTGATCGCGGAGGCGGGAAGCCCGCGGGCCCCACGTCATCCCAGCGCGCGGGCGCGTTGCGCGCGCGTCGCCACGAACGACCGGTGCAGCGAGAACTGGCCGCGCGCTCGCGTGAGGTTGTGCTCGCCCCGTCCGCTGAACCGCCCCGGGTCCCAGCCAAAATAAGCCTCGACGAGGGCGTCGGCGGCGAAGCGCGCCGCGAGCTCGAGACTGATCCACTCCGGCCCGAGCAACAACCCCTGTCGCTCGTCTACGCTGAGCGTCCGGCCGACCTCCTCCCGATACCCGTCGAGCGAGGCCGTGAAGACGTCCAGATCGAGCGCCGCCTCCGGGGCGTCTTCTCCGCGGCGGTTGCACCACGACCGCCACGCGTCGCCGAGCTCGTACGCGAGGTCCAGGGGGCCAACGGTGTCGAGATCGACGAGGCACACGGCGGCTTCGCTGTCGGGGCCTTGCGAACCTGCGAAGAGGACGTTGTTGAACTTCAGATCGCCGTGACAAACCCGCGGCGCGACCGCCGGCAACGGAGGCAAGGGGTCCCCGGCCTCGAGGAGGGCGGTCCCGAGGGCGGCGACCTCGGGGTGAAGGCGGTGTCCCGCATGCGAGTTGATGGCTCGTCGCAGCGCCTCGAGGTGTCTCGGTGTATCGTGCACCGCGCCGCGCAATCCCACGAAGGTATGCTCGAGGCCGTCCAGCGCGCGGTGAAAACGCGCGATGAGCGCCCCTGCCGCCCGCGCCTGGCGGTCGCTCGCCGCCACGTCGAACGAGTGCCCCTTCACGTAGGTCGAGAGCCTCCACACCGAGGGCGAAGCCTCGGTGTCCGTGCGCGGAAGCAGGAGGCAGTCCCGGCCCTCGTTCGTCGCGAGCAGCACCGGCGTCGGCAGCCCTCGCCGGACCAGCGCCTCCGTGACCGCGCGAATGTTCTGGTGGATCGCGGGCGAAAACAGGGGATTCACGCGCTGGAGCACGAGCTGGCCGCGCTCCGGATCGGTCAGCAAATACGTCTCGTTGATGAGGCCGTTGCCGAGCGGCGCCACCTCGGCGGTGGCCGCGATCGAATAGTGCGGGAGCACCCGCGCTCGAATCAGCCCGATCTCGGACGACATGGCGATCCGAAGCCTATTCGAAGATCAATTGCCCTGCGTCGTTGACGCGGACATTCCGGTGGCGGTGGGCGCCCGAGAAGCTCTCGACCTCCCTGACCCAGGTGGAGTCGGGATAGTGATTCACCATCGCCTCGGCCTCGCCTCGCGCCTCCGAGCGCTTGTCCACGGCGGCGAGCGCGTGAATGAGAATGGAGGTTCGTTCGGGCGCATCGGCGCTGTCCGGGAAGCGTCGGTTTCCTTCGCGCGCGAGCTCCACGGCCACCGCCGGCTCCTGATCCTTGATGGCGCGCAGCCGCGCCATCAGGTGGCCCTCCTCGGGCGGCGCCGCGGAGCTGCCCGGAGCTGGAGGTGGGGGGCGCCGCGTCGTCGCCGCGAGGCCAGCGGTGGGTCCAGCCGTGGTCGTCGCTCCGTCCGGTGGAGTTGCTGGCAACTGTTGCGATGGGGAAGGGGGCGAGCTCGGCCCTGGCGGGGTCGGGGTGGGCGCGGCCGTTTCCCGCGCGCTCGGTCCGGCCACCGATCGCCACAGCGCGAAGGTGACGAGCGCCAGCGTCACGACCAGGCCGGCGATGAGCGCGGGCGCGCGCCGGACGCCGGCCCGGCGGGTGGAGGCGCGCGTGGAATCTTCGTCGTTCAGCGGCAACTTCGATCTCCTTCAGGGGGCGTGGGGAGGCCGCGAACCCGCCGGCGCGAATCGCGGGGGTCCCGGCCGAATACGGGAACATGATTTCACGAATCCGGGTCGCGGCACCGGAATTTCTTGCCGGCTCGAGCCGAACAGGCTCGTGGACCACACCCTTCACGGACGGCAGCGCCGAGGTTTTATTCGCGCTTTTTTTTCACACTTTTTGTTGGTCGCGATTATCCTGCTGCCCCTGTTCGGTACTTCACCCCAAACGGAGGACCCCCATGAAACTCGTTCGCGTCATCTTCATCGCTATGGCAGTTCTGCTCCCGACGTCTTGGACCGTGGCGAAGGCCGCTGATCCGGCTCCCGCGGGCGACGCCGAGAAGAAGGACAAGAAGAGCAAGAAGGCCGAGGGCGCGCCGGAAGGCGACAAGAAGGCCGACAAGAAGGTCGAGAAGAAGTAGTCGCATCTACCCGCCTGGGCGGGTTTCCCGTTCTCGCCCCGCGGCGCCGCAAGGTGCCGGGGGGTTTTTGCTTTGTGCCTCCACCGGCGGAGGTTGCGAGTCGCTCCCACTCAGTCTTAGCCTCGCAAGCCAGGGTCGCGTAGAGTGTGGCCCCCATGAAGGCCCCCGGCGCGCTCCAACCACGGTTCGAAAACGACACGGGGTTCTTCCGCGACCTCAAACAGCGGGTGGACGCGTACTTCGACGCGAACGGTCTGGACCGGCGCGACAACCCGCGGATGTACGTGAAGACGGCCATCATCCTCGCCTGGTTCGCCGCGTCCTACGTCCTGCTGATGTTCGTCGCCGCCACCTGGTGGCAGGCGACGCTGCTCTCGCTGTCGCTGGCGTTCGCCGCCACCGCCGTCGGGTTCAGCATCCAGCACGACGCGAATCACGGCGCCTACTCGCGGAGCCCCACAGTCAATCGCCTGCTGGGCAACACGCTCGATCTGCTGGGTGCCAGCTCGTATGTGTGGCACTGGAAGCACAACATCTTCCACCATACCTACACGAACCTGAACGGGGCCGACGAGGACATCGACCTCGGGATCTTCGGGCGGCTGTCACCCTCGCAGCCCCGGCGCCGGATTCATCGGCTCCAGCAGTTCTACCTGTGGCTCCTCTACGGTTTCCTGCTGCTCAAGTGGCAGTTTGTCGACGACTTCAAGAATATCGGCCAGGGCCGCATCGCCCGGAATCGCTTTCCGAGGCCCCGCCGCTGGGGTCTGTTCGAGCTCATCGGCGGCAAGGTGATCTTCGCCTGCTGGGCCGTCGTCCTGCCGATGGTGTTTCATCCTTGGTGGGCCGCGCTGCTCTTGTTCGCCGGTACCGCCTTCGTAGTGGCCGTCATGACCAGCATCGTGTTCCAGCTCGCCCATTGCGTGGAGAGCTCGGCGTTTCCGTCCGTCCCGTCGACCGGGAAGCTGCCGAATACCTGGGCGATTCATCAGGTGGAGACGACGGCGAATTTCTCCCAGCACAATCGCCTTCTGACCTGGTACCTGGGGGGGCTGAACTTCCAGATCGAGCATCACCTGTTTCCGAAGATTTGCCACGTCCACTATCCGAAGCTGTCCGGGATCGTGGCGGCCGTCTGCGCCGAGTACGGGGTTCGCTACAACGCGCACAACAGCCTGTTTCCGGCGATGTGGTCGCACTGGCGCTGGCTGCGCGAGATGGGGCGGCCAGTGGCGCGCGCGTCCGAAGCGGCCCTTGGACAAAGTCTCCCGCCGCCCAGGACGGATGGGCCGGGGCCGTCTCCTGCGACGCCGCTCGCTTGAATCGCGCGCGCCCCGCGCTTCACCGCTGCGAGTCTCCGTCTGAATTTCGCGGCGGCGATCGGACGGGCCGCCGATTTCTTCGTCGCGGGCCCCAGGAAACAGCATTCGGTGGTTGCAATTGCGGATCGCGCGGCGGACACTCTGTCGCATGGGGGATACGTTCGACGAGGCAGGCGGCGCTAGATTCTTCGACGCGAAAAAGCGTGACGTGGGGTGGGCAGGGAAAGTGACGCGCCGGACGCCGACGCTCGGGGGGCTGACCGTCCTGGACGTCACCACCAGCGAGCCGTCGCTCGCGAGCTTCCTGAGGACGCTCGACAAGGGCCGGCTCCTCGTGCGCCGCACGGACGCATCGGGAGAATCGTTCACGTTCCTCTGGGCATCAGGCTACGAGAACGGTCCCGAGATTCGCGTCCGCGGCGTGCTGGAGTAGCAGGGGCGCCCGAAGGGCGCTGGTCCGCACAGCCATGTTGCCCAAAAGATGAGCGGGCGGCAATGTGGTCGTCTATATTACCTTTGCGATGGCTGGTCCCAAAGAGCCCGGAAAACCGGGCGAGAATACGTCCGCGCCGCTTGACGGGCAGGAGCGAGTGGGTGTTCAAGACAAGTCGTCGCAACGAGGCTCGTTCGGCCGGATACCAAGCCTGACGCCGCTGACGCCGGTGCGGGCGCTCGGCGAGGTGGCCTCCGGCAAGCGCGACCCGGCACCGACGCCAGAGGCGCCGAAGGCCCCTCCCACGGTGTTCAGGCCGAACGTCACCGCCTTTTGGACGCCGTCGTCGCCGACCAAGGGGGCGGGGGGCAGCAGCTCCGGCTTCATTCGAATCGCGACGCCGGTGACGACTCGCCCGGACGGCGTGGTGTCAATCCTTCCCAGCTCCTCCCGTACGGCGAACGTTGGGTCGAGGGAGGTGGTGCAGCAGCCCGAGACGCCGCCGTTCGGAATCTCCGCGCGGCCCCCGGGTCAAGGCGGCATTCCTGGGTCGTCGTCCGCGGTTCCGTCGCGCGTCGCCGAGGGCCGCAGCGCCCGGATTCCGTTCCGCGTCGGCCCGTACGAGGTCGCCACGCGCATCGCGCAGGGGGGCACGGGCTCAATCTACGTTTGTCGCAACGCGAACGGTCCTCAACCCCAGTCGCTGCTCACGCTGAAGGTGATCCGCCAGCACGCGCTTCAGAAGGACGCTGCCGTGTTCTCGTTCAGGCGCGAAGCGCGCGTAGGCGCCCTGTTCCGCCACCCGAACGCGCAAACGGTGATCGACGTCGGTGAGTACGAAGACCAGCCGTTCCTGATCCTCCCTTACATTGAAGGCGGCAACCTGTCGGAATTGCTGGGTGGTGAAGCCCGACCGCATCCGGCGAACATCGTCACTGTCATCCTCGACGTTTTGCGCGCGCTCCAGCATGCGCACCAGGTCGTCGACGAGAAGAGCACGGCGCTGGGTTTGGTTCACGCGGACGTGTCCCCCGACAACGTCCTCGTGGGCATCGACGGGGTGGCGCGGCTCACCGATTTCGGCAGCGCGCGCTTCACGACCGAGGACAGCGCAGGTCAGGCCGACGGGTTCGGGTTGGGCAAACCTTCGTACATGTCCCCCGAGCAGCTCCGCGGCGAGCCCCTCGATGCCAGGTCTGACATCTTCGCGGTCGGCGTGGTGATGTGGAGCGCGCTGACGGGGCAGAAGCTATTTGCGGCCGACACGTATGACCAGACGGTGATGCGTGTGATGCGAAAGAAGATTCCGCCGCCGAGCTCGCTGGGCGCGCCGGCCTGCCTCGACGAAGTGTGTCTACAGGCGCTGAGCCGGTCACCCGAAGGGCGCTACTCCAGCGCGAACCAGATGGCCGACGCGCTGATGACGGCCGCGGTGAAGGCGGATCTGGTCGCCACGCGCGAGCGCGTCGCGCAGTGGGTCCGGCGCGACATCGGCGAGACGCTCGCGGAGCGCCGGCGACGCGTCGAGCAGATGTTCGGCGATAGAACAAAGGCGCCTTCGCTCACACCGCAGGGCAATTCGACGAAGTCACGTTCTCCGGATGGGGCTGGTCAACCCGCGACCACGATTCAGATGAACGCCGTCGCGCCCGGCAACGGCGAGCTCGGCGCCGTGAAGACCCTGCCGAATCGGACCCTGATCATCAGCCCCGGTCGTCCGGCGGTGAAGCTGTCTCGCCGGCAGTGGTACGTGGTCGTATCGATCTCGCTCGCGACGTTCTTCGTCACGCTGGCGTTCGGCACCTGGCTGTCGCGCTGGACGTCTCCACGACGCTCCACGACGCCTCGCCCGGTGGCCGCCGCCACCGCGAACGCGGAGCCCCGGGCCGAAGCTCGTCCCTTCGCCGGTCTGCCGCCTTCCAAGGTCGACCCCTGAAGAGCGCCGCACCCTTGAACGAGACCGCAACCGCCTCGGGCGACGTTCAGCACCCGCCGCTCCTGGTCGCTCTGGTGAAGGGCCTGCGCCCGAAACAGTGGATCAAGAACCTCCTGGTATTCGCGGGACTGGTGTTCACGCTCAACGAGCGGTGGCGCTTCTTCTCGCCGGAGATGTGGCGGTACCTGGCGCGTTCCACGGCGGCCTTCGTCGTCTTCTCGCTCGTGTCCAGCACCGTCTACTTGCTGAATGACGTGCGGGACGTCGACAAGGATCGGCGCCACCCGACGAAGCGAAATCGGCCCGTGGCGTCGGGTGCCCTGCCGGCGAAGGTGGCCGTCGGGACGGCGTTGCTGCTCATGCCGATCCTCCTCGTCGCCGCCTACCTCCTTGGTCGGTCGTTCTTCGCCGTCGTCGCCGCCTATCTCCTCATGCAGTTCGGGTACGTCTTCCTGCTGAAGGAGATCGTGCTCGTCGACGTGTTCATCCTCGCGATCGGCTTCGTCATGCGGGCGATCTCGGGCACGGTGGTCCTGGGGGCGCAGATCTCTCCGTGGCTCTACACGGTGACTTTGCTCGGCGCGCTCTTCCTCGGCCTGTGCAAGCGCCGGAACGAGCTCGTGCTGCTCGGGGACCGCGCCGGCGACCACCGCAAGATCCTCGAGGGCTACACGGCGCCGTTGCTGGATAGCCTCACCAGCATCGTGGCCTCGTCCACAATCATGGCGTACTCGCTCTACACGTTCACGTCGCCCACGTTGCCCCCCAACAACCTGATGATGCTCACGGTGCCGTTCGTCATCTTCGGGATGTTTCGGTACCTGTACCTCACCCACGCGCGCAACGCCGGCGGAAGCCCGGAGGATGTGTTCCTGCGCGACAAGCCCCTGATCATAACCATCGGTTTGTGGATCCTGACGACCGGGTTGATCCTCGGGCTCAGGTAGTGGACCGCGAAGCGCAAGAGTAACTTGTCACTTGCGTCGACGGGTTCTCGAGGCCAAAATTGTGGGCTTAACACCCACGTTACGTCCTATGCTTATGGTCGGTTCTTGGCTCGAACGCTTGTTCAAACGCCACCCGCTGGTGGTCGGGGAGGAGGCATGGATGGGGTTGGAGGCTCCGGCGGTGCCCGCAGAGGAGGCTGAGCAGGTGGAGGGCGCGGTGCTCGGTCGACGGGTCGCGTTCGCGACGGGCCGTTGGTGCGCGCGGCGTGCACTGGCCCGCCTCGAGATTCCCTCGTTCATCCTCCGCAACGGCGCCGATCGCGCCCCACGGTGGCCTCCCGGCGTGGTCGGTTCGATCACGCATGCCGGCTCGGTCCCGGGCGGCTTCTGCGGCGTGGTCGTGGGGAGGTCCTCTCACTGGATGACACTCGGCCTCGACGCCGAACGGGGCGACGCACTGGATCCCGAGCTTTGGCCCCTTGTGTTGACGCCCAACGAGAGCGCCTGGCTCGGGAGTCAGGCGCTCTCGGCGCGCCGGATCCTGGCCAGCCTCGTCTTTTCCGCAAAGGAATCCTTCTATAAAGCCCAGTTCCCCCTGACCGGCAGGTTCCTGGACTTCACGGACGTCGAGGTCACCGTCGATCTCCAGCAGTTAGCCTTCGAGGCGCGCCTTTCCGGGAAGGTTTCGGAGGGCGATGCGTTCCTGCGTGTATGCAAGGGCCACTTCCTCACTTCCGAGAGGTTCGTCTTAACTGGGATCGCAGTTCCGGCGAGATCCCTTTCCGTGGCAAGCGCATGAACCTAGAACGTTCTTTTGACCGCGAGAAATAGCATGGTACCTTATACCGGGTCCAAAATGGCTAGCCAACCGTCGGATCGTGAGGACGGGGAAGACGACGAAAAGGCGCGGCCAGAGGCCGACAGCGGTCTCGACGCGGAGCTCGATCGGGCGGTGCCGGTCTCGGACGCGGAGGCCTTCCTGATCGGTGTCGGCGGCAAGCAGTCGGGCCGGGTCTTCGCGCTCTCGTACAACACGGTGTTCTTGGGCCGCGCGCCCGAAGCCGACGTGTTCATCGCCGACCCGTCCGTGTCGGCGCGACACGCACGAATCATCAATGGCAGCCAGGGCTTCGAGATCGAGGACCTGGATTCGACCAACGGCACCTTCGTCGGCGGGCAGCGGATTCGTCGCGCCCGCCTTCAAGGTGGCGATCGCGTGATGCTGGGACAGGTCGAGTTCAACTTTCTCCTCGATCGCCCCGTCGAAGCCACGATCGCCGTGTTCTCTCCGCGCGGGCTGTCTGGCGCCTCCGAGAACAACGCGCTCGTTCGGATTCCGGCGCCTTATCTGCCCCCGCCGCGGTATCCGGCCGCGCCGCGCCTGACTGGCCACGGCCAGGACGATGAGGAAGGGCCGTCGCTGCTGGAGATGATCGGGAAGGCCATCCGGGCCTACCGATTCGTGCAGCGCAACGGCCTGCTCTTCGGGATACTCACGGTGCTCGGCGTGGGGATCGGGATCGCGTCCCTGGCGATCTTGCCTGCCTCCAAGGAGGCCCACTGCGAGGTGAAGCTGCTGCCGCAGGTGAAGTCGAATCCGATGGACGCGCAGCAGGGTCGGCCCTACGACGAGGATGCCCTTCAGTTCTTTTCGGGAGCGGAGCGGGCGTTTACGGATCCGGAGCTGGTCGCCGGAACGTTGAAGAAACTTCGGGGCTGGGCCCCCGACGATTCCTACGTCACTGCGGTGGTGGGGCGACTCAAGTTCGAGCCTCTCCCCGACCATATTTACCGGGCCACCTACCGAGACCGGTTGCTCGGCGGGGGCAAGCCAGCGCCGGCGGAGTTTCTCACCGCCCACCTGGAAAATTACGTTCAGACCGAGATCAACAAGGCGTTGAGGGTGTTCACGGCGCAGGCGGATTTCCTCCGGGATCAGATGAAATCGGTCGAGACGGACATGAGCCGCATCAGCGCCGAAAAGGTGAAGTTTCGCGAGAAGAACTCCGACCGTCTGCCGGAGGAGGCGGCGTTGACCCACAACACCCGCTTCACCCTCGAGACCCGCAAGGCGGACCTGACCGCCCAGATCCGCCAGCTGCAAGGCGAGCTCGAGGCCCAGCGCCGGGCGCTCAGGGCCGAGGGCCCTCTGGCGCAAACCAAGTTCACCGGCTCGCAGGCCTACCGGGAGTCGCTGGCCAGGATCAACGGAAAGCTGAGCGAAGCCTACGCCCGGGGCCTGGCGGATGGACATCCGGAGGTGAAGCAACTCAAGGACGAGAAGCAGCGCATCGAGGAGCTGATCCAGAAGGAGATGGGGTCGGATACGAACGATCTGGACCGCCGATCGAACGCGGGCTTTCAGGCTCTGCAGGCGCGCGTGGATCTCCTGCAAGCGCAGCTCAGCGCAGCGCGGGGCGACCTTGCCGACACGGAGAAGAGCCTCGGACAGATCCGGCACGTCGTGGGTGACCTCCCCCGGGTCGAGGCGCGTGTCCAGCAGCTCAACGACACCCAGGATGCCACCACCCACCTTCACGCGCAGCTCTTCGAGCAACTGAAGAAGGCCGATCTGCAGCTGAGCCTCGAGCGGGTGTCCGCGGAGTCCCGCTACGAGATCATCGTTCCGCCCCAGCTCGTCAAACAAAGGATGGCCGCTACCGTGGCGATTCGAGCCGTCATCGGCCTGTTTTTGGGGCTGCTCCTGGCGGCGATCGTGATAGGCGTGCGCGAGGTGCGGCGGTTGGTGTCGAAGGCGATCATCAACATGGACGGCGGCTACAGCTCGAACCGTTGATGCACACCCGGACCAAGTCGCCTGTCGGTCGCTTCGAAGATGAGTCAGCATCGCGTGTATTCCTTCGCGACTAGCCGTTCGTGGAGGCCCTTCGCCGTCGTCGTGCTGACGTCCGCGATGTTTGCCTGTGCGACGGAGAGGCCGTTCGTCTGGGTGCAAGATCTTCCTCCGGCGCGCGTGGAGCCGGACGACGCCGTCAACCCGCGTGACACCATCGCCGTGGTGATTCTCGATCAGCCGACCATGTCGGGCGAGTTCGTGGTTCATGACGACGGCGCGTACCTCCAGCCCACGCTGGGAAACGTGCCGGTTCAGGGACGCTCGCCGGCGGAGATCGCCACCGATCTCCAGCGGCGGCTGAATGGCATGATCGTCAACCCCCGGGCGACTGTCTCGATCGTTCACATCGCACCGATACGGGTGAGCGTGGTGGGCGAGGTCAGGACGCCCGGACCGTACGAGCTCAATCGCGACCGGACGCTGGCCGGCGCGTTGGCGGCCGCGGGGTGGCTGACGGACTTCGCGGGGAAAGATCGTGTGTTCGTCGTCCGTCACGGCGGCGGCGAGACCCGCGTGCGCTTCCCGGTTCGAGATGTGACGGCGCCGGATTCGCGCAGCGCCAGGTTTCGCCTGCGCGACGGGGACGTCGTCGTCGTGGAATAGGCCGGCGTGTTGAGCCTCCCGCCAGCCTTGTTGCTGCTCTGCATCGGGGGCCAGTTCGACGCCAACGGACTCGTCACGCTCGAGGCTCGGGCCGGCGAAGCGCCGCTCAACGCGGACGGGGTGGTCCGCGCGGGCGTGGTTGCCGTCCTCACGCCCGACCTGCAGCTGTCGTATCTGTCACGCACGACGGACCTCCGGCTCGACTACAGTCCTCGGATCTTCTGGCGGGAACCGAACGATCTGAACACGCATCGCCCGCTGATCCTCCACGTGGCGAACTTCGTCGCCGTGTCGCAAGCTTCGCGAACGCTTCGGCTCACGGGCAGCGCCAACGCCTCGATCGGCGAGTCGGACTACACGGCGCTCGCCCAGCTGCTGGGCCCCACGCAGGCGGCGATCCCTTCCGTGGTCGACTTCCTCTCGGTGACTTCGAGCGCCGGCGCGGTGGCGAACCTCAGCCGCAGGGCGACGTTCGGCGCTGCCTTGACGTTCACTCACCGCAGGCCGCTCGGCGCCGCGGCGACGGTTGTCCTCCCCGACCCCTCCATGACTCCCTTTCCCCGCCAGACGTCGTTCACCGCCAGCCCGTCGCTGCGAGTCAACCTGTCCCGCGCAGACGATCTGATCCTCACGAGCCCCGTGTCCTATGGGACCTACTCCACCGGCGTTGACATCCTGACCGTCAGTCCCCAGGTGGGTTGGCTCACCCACCTGTCGCCGCTTTATGATCTCAGAGCCGCCCTGGGGATCGCGTACGCACGCGTGGTGCCCGCCCTGACGACGTCGTCTCCCGTCGCGCCGGTGGGGGAGCTCGGCCTCGACATGCGGCTCTCCAACCAGGGAGGCGTCGCGACACGGGCCTCGACTGGGGTGCGTGTCGACTACTTCGTCGATCCAGTGCTGGGAACGGCAGGGCCGCGGGCGCTCGTGCTCCTGGGCCTGTCGTCGACGTTGAACCCCGACTGGCTGGTGGGAATCGACGCGAGCTATTCCACCGTGTTCGTGGGAACGAGCCCGGGGCCGATGGGTTATCAACCGGACGAGACCGCCGTGTCGGTTTCGATCCCCGTTCGCTTCCGCGCTTCGGACAACCTGCTCACGGAGTTCGGATTTCGCTATTCCGACCGCGCGCCCAGCGTCCAGGTGTCGGCCTTCGGGTTTCACCAGAGGCAGCTTTGGCTCTACGGTTTGTTCACGGCCACGACGCGCCGGCCGACGTCCCGGAGAGTTCAGTGACCATCTCGTCTATCATCTCTCTGATCGAATGCCTTCCGTGAAGAGTCGAAGCGGCGCCGTCGTCATCGGACGCAATGAAGGTGAGCGGCTGCGGAGTTGCCTGACTTCGCTCGTGGGGCGGGTCGAACCTCTGGTCTACGTGGACTCGGGGTCGACGGACGGCAGCGTGGCGCTGGCGAAGGGGCTCGGCGCCTTGGTCGTCGACCTGGATACGACGGTGCCGTTCACGGCGGCGCGGGCCCGCAACGCGGGGTTCGCGAGGCTGCGCGAGGCGGCGGAGGAGGTCGAGTTCGTACAGTTCGTCGACGGCGATTGTGAGGTGGTCGGCGGCTGGTTGGACCGGGCCGAACGGGAGCTCATCGCCGATCCCGAGCTCGCCGTCGTCTGCGGTCGCCGCCGCGAGCGGCACCCCGACGCCTCCGTCTACAACAGGCTCTGCGATCTCGAGTGGGACACCCCGATCGGATACGCGAGAGCCTGTGGCGGCGACGCGCTCATGAGGGTCGCCGCTGTCTCGAAGGTCGGGGGATACAATCCTGACCTCATCGCAGGCGAGGAACCCGAGCTGTGCCTGCGCCTGCGCCAGGCCGGCTGGAAGGTTCTGCGCGTGGATGCGGAGATGACGCTGCATGATGCGGCCATCACCCACTTCAGACAGTGGTGGCGGCGTACGCTGCGCTCGGGACACGCCTACGCGGAAGGTGCCGCCCGTCACGGACACGAACCCGAGCGGCATTCCGTTCGCAACGTCCGGAGCATCTGGTTCTGGGGTCTGGGGCTTCCGATCACGGCGCTCGGGTTGGCGCCCATCACGGCGGGCGCCAGCCTGCTGGCCCTCGGCGGCTACCCGGTCCTCGGAGGGCGAATCTTCCTCAACAACCTGCGCAAGGGCCGGTCCGCCGGTGACTCGACGCTTCACGCGGCCGCGTGCGTGGTGGGCAAGGTGCCCCAGGCATTTGGGCAGCTTCTGTATTGGAGAAAGCGACTGACAGGGGTGCGCGGTGGAATCATCGAATACAAGGGCCCGCAAGGGGGTTAATATCCTGGCGGCAGCACCCTGCCTCCATCATGACGACACTCGCGGAGAAGAGCGCGCACGCAGAGGCGTTGAATCGCTGCAGGCAGTTCGTCGACGGCGCCTCGGTGCTGGTCGTGATCGTCAGCTACCGAACCGCGGGACTCGTCGTCAACGGCCTCGCGGCCTTGCGGGGGGAAGCGTCCGCTGATTCCCGCCTCCGCGTGGTCGTCGTCGACAACACCTGCGGCGAGGACGCGGCCGAAATTCAGGCGGCCATCGACGCGCGCGGGTTTGGGTCGTGGGCGATGTTGCTGATCTCGGATCGAAACGGCGGTTACGGCTACGGCAACAATCTGGCGGTTCGAGAGGGTCTGCGGGCGCCGCGGCCGCCGGAGCTGTTCTGGATGCTCAACCCCGACGCCGAGGCGCGGCCGGGCTCCGTGAAGGCCCTGCGCGATTTCATGGCCACCGACGAAAGAATCGGCATCGCGGGCAGCGCCCTGTTGAACGACGACGAATCGGTCTGGGGATATGCGTTCCGCTTCCCATCGGTCTGGAGCGAGCTGGAGAGCGGCGCGCGGCTCGGGCTCTTGACCCGGCTGCTCGACCACCATGTCGTTCCCATGAAGATGGGAGACCAACCGCAGGAGGTGGACTGGCTTCCAGGCGCGAGCATGATGGTACGCCGCGAGGTCTTCGCGTCCATCGGCCTGTTCGACGAAGGCTATTTCTTGTACCACGAGGAGACCGATCTCTGCTTGCAGGCGCAGAAGGCCGGCTTCACCTGCTGGTACGTGCCGGCGAGCCGGGTGATGCACATCGCGGGCGTCAGCACGGGTGTGACAGCACGCGGGGTGGCACCCAAGCGACGGCCGACGTACGTGTTCGACTCGCGCTCTCGTTACTTCGTCAAGAACCATGGGTGGGTCTATGCGGTCCTGGCCGACCTCGCCTGGTCCGCAGGATTCGTTTCCTGGCGGGTCCGTCGGCGAATCCAGCGCCGGCCCGATCGCGATCCGCCCCATTTGCTGTGGGATTCCCTGCGCAACAGCACCCTGTTGAAGGTTCGTCCCTGGCGTCGGGACTACACGAAGCCGGCCGCCACCGATTGAGGTCGCGCGAAGGGCGCGTCGCGGCGCGGGCTGGCAGGTCGATAGCGTCCGCGTGCGTCGGGCTTGGTGGGACGCGGTGCGCGGCGCTATATTGCAACCTCGAAATGAAACCCAATGGTCAGCTGTGGCGGGCAGGCGCGAAGGGGGCGGTTTGGACGGCAGAGATCTGAAAGAGCTCGGGCAACGGGTCTTCGGGACCGACGTGATTCGGTCGGCGCGCGCGATCCGGCAACGGGTCGACTGATGTGCGGGATCGCGGGCATCTTGCGCGTCGGGGACGCCGCCGCGCCGCCGACCCGGGAGGAACTGGGCCAGATGGCGGCCGCCCTTCGGCACCGGGGCCCCGACGAGTTCGGGATGTACCGGGACGCGCAGGCGGGGCTGGCGCACGCGCGCCTGTCGATCATCGACCTGTCGACGGGCCAGCAGCCCCTCGCCAACGAGACCGACGATCTCTGGATTGTCTTCAACGGCGAGATCTTCAACTACCTCGAGCTCCGCGCGGAGCTAGAGGCGGCCGGCCATCGTTTCCGCACCCGCAGCGACACGGAGGTCATCGTCCACGCGTTCGAGGCCTGGGGCGATGAGGCGTTCGAGCGCTTCAACGGGCAATGGGCGGTGGCGCTCTGGGACAGCCGCAGGGCCACCCTGACCCTGTCGCGCGACAGGCTCGGCGTGCGCCCGCTGTACCTCGCGGAGCATGCCGGCCGCCTCTACTTCGCCAGCGAGGTGAAGGCGATCTTCGCCGCGGACGCCAGCATCCCTCGGCGACTCGAGCCCGCCGGCCTCGACGAGACCTTCACGTTCTGGAGCGTGGTTCCTCCGCAGGCGGTCTTCGCCGGGATCAGCGAGCTGCGGCCTGGGTTCGTGCGCCACTACACCCGCGCGGGCATGACCGAGCGCCCCTACTGGACACCTCGCTACCCGCCCGAGGAGGCTAACGCCGTCTCGCCCGCTCATATGTTCCCAGGCTCGCTCGACGACGCGGTGGTGGCGGTGCGCGAGGCGTTGAACAAGGCGACGGAGCTGCGGATGCTTCGCGCCGATGTCCCCGTGGGAAGTTACCTGTCGGGGGGCCTCGACAGCTCGCTGGTCGCGGCGCTGGCGCTGCGCGCGAAGGGCCAGCGCTTCCAGACGTTTTCGCTTCGCTTCGACGACGCGGAGTACGACGAGACGCCGTTCCAGCGCATGATGGTGAGCCACCTCGGCAGCGCGCACCAGGACGTCGTCGTCTCCCGGTCCGACATCGCCGCGGCGTTCCCCGCGGTCATCACGCACACGGAGCGCCCGATCCTGCGCACGGCGCCGGCCCCCCTGTTCTTGCTGTCGCGGTTGGTGCAGCAGGCGGGCATCAAGGTCGTCCTCACGGGCGAAGGGGCCGACGAGATGTTCGCCGGCTACGACATCTTTCGCGAGGCGAAGGTGCGCCGCTTCTGGGCCCGACAGCCCGGCTCGCGCATGCGCCCGCGGCTCCTCGAGCGCCTCTATCCCTATCTGGCCCGCTCTCCCGTGAGCCAGCAGGGAATGGCGCGGCAGTTCTTCGGTCGCAACCTCGGCCAGTGGCAGGAGCCGAGCTTCGCGCACGATCCGCGGTGGCAGACGACCGCCGCGCTGAAGCGGCTGTTCTCGCCCGACCTTCGCGCCGCGCTGGTGGGCCGCGACGCGGTCGCGACGTTTCTCCAAACGTTGCCGGCGGACTTCGGGCACTGGTCGTACCTGGCGCGGGATCAGTACATCGAGGTGAGGACCCTGCTGTCCGGATACCTGCTGTCGTCGCAGGGTGATCGCATGCTGATGGCCCACTCGGTGGAGGGCCGCTTTCCGTTCCTGGATCGGGAGGTCGTGGCCCTTGCCAACAGCTTGCCCGCGTCTTACAAATTGCGCGTGCTCGACGAGAAGCACGTGATCAAACGGGCGTGTGGGGGGCTGGTGCCGGAGGCGATCATCGGGCGGAAGAAGCAACCGTATCGGGCGCCGGACGCGCTGTCCTTCGTCGGCCCCGAGGCGCCCGCCTGGGTCGGCGAGATGCTGAGCCCAGAGGCCGTCGGCGCGAGCGGCGTGTTCGATCCCGGCGCGGTGGGCGCGCTGTGGGCGAAGTGCCGCGCCCGCGCCGCGGACGGGCAGTTCTCGAACACGGACAACATGGCGGTGGTGGGGGTCCTGTCGACGCAGCTGCTGCACGAGCAATTCGTGCGGCGGCCTCCCGAACGACGTCCCGGCATCGCGTTTGGCACCATGGTGGAAAAATGACCAACGCTCTCGACGCCGCTGTTCCCCTGCTCCACGACTTCCTGCTCCGGAGCGCCGCGCGCCTGCCCGACAAGGTGGCGCTGGTGTGCAAGCAGGAACGCCCGACCTACGCGGACGTGGATGCCCGCTCCAATGCCCTCGCCCACGCGCTGGTGCGTCGCGGGGTCGAGCGGAACGATCGGGTGATCGTGTTCGGGGACAACACAATCGAGACGGCCATATCGTTCTGGGCGGTGCTGAAGGCCAACGCGGTGGTCGTCATCGTCAATCCGCTGACGAAGGCCGACAAGCTGGCTTACCTGTTGAACGACAGTCGCGCCACCGCGCTGATCAGCGACGCCCACCTCGCCGGCGTGTTTGTCCCCGCCGTGGCCGCCAGCCCGCACCTGCGTCTCGCGATCGTCTCGGGGACGATCCCGCCCGAGACGCTCCGCGCGCTGCCCGCGGGCGTGACGTGGGACGCGGCGCTGGCAGGGGAGGACGCCAAGACCCCACCGCCTCGCGCCTGCATCGACATCGATCTGGCGGCGATCATCTATACGTCGGGCTCGACGGGAGATCCGAAGGGCGTGATGCTGACCCATCGCAACATGCTGACCGCCTCCACGTCGGTCTCGACCTACCTCGGGATGCGCGAGGACGACGTCGTGCTGATGGTGCTTCCCATGGCGTTCGACTACGGCCTGTACCAGATGATCATGTCGTTCCAGGTCGGCGCGCGGGTGGTGGTGGAGCGGTCCTTCGCGTTCCCGGCGGCGGTGCTGAAGACGATGGCGACGGAAGGTGTCACGGGTTTTCCAGGCGTACCCACCATCTATGCCATCTTGAACGAAATGGAGTCGCTCGCCTCGTACGACCTCACGCGGATTCGCTATGTGACCAACACGGCGGCGAACCTGCCGGTGAAGCACATTCTCCGCTTGCAGGAGCTGTTCCCGCAGGCGGCGATCTTCTCGATGTATGGGCTCACCGAGTGCCAGCGGTGCACGTACCTGCCCCCGCGCGATCTGGCGAGAAAACCCACCAGCGTTGGGATCGCCATTCCCAACACCGAGCTGTGGATTGTCGATGAAGCAGGAGCTCGCGTTCCGGCTGGCCAGGTCGGTCAACTCGTCATCAGGGGAGCCACCGTGATGCGCGGGTACTGGGAAAAGCCGGAGGCGTCCGCCGAGAAGCTGCGACCGGGGCCGCTGCCGGGCGAGCTGGTGCTCTATACGGGCGACTTTTGTCGCCTCGACGAGGAAGGCTACCTGTATTTCGTGGGCCGAATGGACGACATCATCAAGTCGCGCGGGGAGAAGGTGGCGCCGAAGGAGGTCGAGAACACCTTGATGAACATCAAGGGGGTGAAGGAGGCGGCGGTCATCGGTGTTCCCGACGAGGTGCTGGGCCAGGCGGTGAAGGCCTTCGTTGTGTTGGAACAGGGGGTGACGCTCACGGAGAAGGAGCTCCAGCGGGAGTGCCAGCGGCGCCAGGAGAACTTCATGGTGCCGAAATACGTGACATTCGTCACGGAGCTCCCCAAGACCACCACAGGTAAGATCAAGAAAACGGACCTGTCGTGAGCGGCGCGGACGAGGCGGGCGTGGTGGCCGACGATGCCGGAGAGCACGTGGCGCGGGCGTATCAGGCGGGCAGGCGAACGTTCATGGGCGTCGACTTGCTCGTGGCGCCCGGCGCACTGGTTCCGCGGGCAGAGACCGAGCTCCTGGGCCGCACCGCCGAGCGCCTGCTCGGGGGCCTCCCCTCGGGCGCGGACGGCACATTACGGGTCATCGACATGTGTTGCGGCTCAGGGAATCTCGCCTGCGCGCTGGCGGCGGGCAACCCGCACCTGCGCGTGTACGCCGCTGATCTCACCGACGGCTGTGTCGACCTGGCCCGGCGAAACGTCGACCACCTGGGCCTCGGGGGGCGTGTCTCCGTGCACCAGGGCGACCTGTTCGAAGCGCTCGCGGCCGTCGCGCTGGCGGGGACCGTCGATATGATCGTCTGCAATCCCCCCTACATCTCCACGGCGCGCCTGGCGAAAGACCGGGCCACGCTGCTCGAGCGTGAGCCGCTCGAGGCGTTCGACGGCGGTCCCTACGGCCTCAGCATTCATCAACGCGTGATCAAGGACGCGCCCCGCTACCTCAAGTCCGCGGGCATACTCCTGTTCGAGATGGGCCTCGGTCAGGAGCGGCAGCTCAAGCTGTTGTTCGATCGGGCGCGGACCTACCGCGACGTGCACTTCGTCGAGGACACGCACGGCTCGCCTCGGGTCGCGGTCGCTTTCATCGCCTGACGACGCCTTTGGGTGGTCCAAATCGCCCGGCGCCGCCCGCGTCGCGACGGAATCGTCCAATTCCTGGAAGATTTACAACCGCGGACGTTTCGTGGAAGATGAATACAGCACGTGCGTCGGCGAAAGTCGAACCCTGTCGCGAGCTGCCCGGGGGGGCGCCGCAGGATGACGGAATGCTCTCAAAGGGCCTAGCGGAAGGATCGACATATTCAATGCAGATCAGCGCCACAATCCGCGAGTTCATAGCCAAGAATTTTTACGTCCCCGACCCTGCGAGCCTCACGGACGAGGCCTCCCTCCTCGATCGTGGGGTCATAGATTCGACCGGCGTGCTCGAGCTGATCGGATTCCTCGAGGACACCTTCGCGATCAAGGTGGAGGACACCGAGATGATCCCCGAGAACCTTGATACGATCGGACGCATGACCGCCTTCGTGAACAGGAAGAAGGGCTAACTCATGGAGGCGCCCGTGCTGAGCCCGTCGGTCCTGGATCTGGACTCGGCCGCGGAGGTCGACTTCATCGGCGCGCGGATGCGGGAGATCGTCGGCCGCGACCTGAAGCGCCGTGGGGTGGTGGTGGCGCTGTCCGGAGGCGTCGACAGCTCCGTGTGCGTTGGCCTCGCTGTGCGGGCTTTTGGCCCAGAGAAGGTCTTCGTGGTGCTGCTGCCCGAGCGGGAATCGTCCTCCGCGAGCGTCACGCTCGGTCGGCGGGTCGCGGCACAATTCGGGGTCGTCCCCGTGTTGCAGGAGATCTCGCCCGCGTTGGAGGGCCTCGATTGCTACCGCCAGCGCGACGAGGCGATCCGGGAGGTGTTCCCGGCCTATGGCGCCGACTGGAAGTCCAAGCTGGTGATCGCGGGCGGGGTGCAGGGGGGCCTGAACTTCTTCAAGCTCGTCGTGCAGGCGCCCGACGGCACCACCCAGGAAGCCCGCCTGCCGCCGAAGCCCTACCTGCAGATCGTGGCGGCGCAGAACTACAAGCAACGCATCCGCAAGACCATCGAGTATTACCACGCGGACCGCTTGAACTTCGCTGTGGTCGGCACCCCCAATCGTCTCGAGTACGACCAGGGCTTCTTCGTCAAGAACGGCGACGGGTCGGCGGACATCAAGCCGATCGCGCATCTCTACAAGACACAGGTCTACGCGCTTGCCAGGTTCTTCGATCTCCCGCAAGAGATCTGCGAGGGCCGCCCCACCACCGACACTTACAGCCTGGCGCAGAGCCAGGACGAGTTCTACTTCGCGCTGCCCTACGAGAAGATGGACCTCGCGCTGTGGGCCGTCAATCACGACCTGCCCGCGGAGGCCCTGGCCGCTGCCATCGGTGTCCCCGTCGAGCAGGCCAAGCTGGTCTTCCACGACATCCAGTCCAAGCGCGCCACCACGCGCGCGTTGCACTCTCGCCCGCTGCTGGTCCGGCCCGTGTCCGAGATCAAGCCCTTGTAAGGCCGCGTCAGGTCGTGGAGCGAACCATCGCGGGCTGCGCGGGCTGAGCGGCGGCGCGGGCGGGAACGCCTTCCAACCGTGAATGGGGCGGGCACCCCGCCAACACCACCGCGTTCGGGCCGATCACCGTGTCGTGGCCGACCGTGACGGCCCCCAGGATCGAAACCCCGACGCCGATGTCGACCCGATCCTCGATGATGGGCTTCTTACCGGTGGGGACCCGGCCAGGGTCGCCGAAGGTGGTGTTTTGCCGGATTTGCACGTCGTCCCCGATCGCGCGTGCGTCGAGGTCCATCGAGCCGTGTCGCCAGATCCGGACGCGTCGGCCGACCTTCACGTCCACGCCGAGGCGGATGTCCCAGAGCCAATCCACAGACGTGGAGAGGCCCCGGTAGAGCATGGCAAGCGGGGGGCGGGTGACCGGCGACTCGACGGCGAGGCGCCAGTTGCCGAAACGGTGCACGGCGATCGCCCAGAAGCCGGGCGACAGCAGATCGCGCTCGTGGGTGTCGAAGTCTTCCCGCAAGAGATCCAAGAAGGCAGCCGAGGCCGCACCGCGCCGGCCGGCGCACCCTTCGGAGCCTTGTTCCTGCGCGGGCGGGGATGTCGTGTGGCCGGTGGTCTCTGGCGTGCCCTCGGCCGGGGCCGCCCTGCTGCGCCGGAACGGGTGAAGGACGTTGGTCCAGATGTCTGACCCTTCGCCGTCTCGCACCTTCCGTCGCTTGCCCTCGACGACCTCGCGCGAGTAGGAGACCGCCCGCCCCGCCACCCAGAACACGTTCGCTGCGAGCAGACCGGAGATACCAAAATGCTTGGCCAGGTAGCGCGCGCGCGACTCGTAGAAGTAACGCGCGGGGCGCCGCCGGGACGTGTCCTCAGACGAGATGTTCGAGCTCCCCCCCATGAAATGGACGATCCTCGGCTTCGGCCAGTACAGGATGCTCCAGCCGGCTGCGCGGACCCGCCGGCAATAGTCGATGTCCTCGAAGTACATGAAGTAACCGTCATCCAACAGGCCCACCTGGTCGAGGACTGCGCGTCGGATGACCACGCAGGCAAAGCCGATCCAGTCCGGCTCCATCGGCGTCTCGCTGAACGGCATCGGGACCTCGTAACGTCGCAGCAGCTTCGTGATCGGGCGGGAGTTGGCCACTCGAACGAACTCACCGAGCGGGCGAGGGAAGCGGAAGCAGCTCTGCTCGGGCGCCCCGGCGGTGCCCTCGAAGCTGGGCCCGATCATGCCCGCTTCGGGATGCTCCGCCAGCGCCTGTCGCAGGCCGGCGATCGCTCCTGGGCGAACGAGCGTGTCGCTGTTCAACAGGACGTAGGCGTCCGCCGTGACCGCTCGAATACCCAGGTTGTTTCCCGCCGCGAACCCGCCGTTGACCGGCGACCGAAGCACCCTGGCCCAATCACCCCAACCCAGGCGGGCGATGTGGCCCTCGATGCGATCAGCCGAGCCGTCCGGCGAGGCATTGTCGACCACCACGACCTCGACTCCCGGGCGCATCTCGTCGCGCAGCGATTCCAGGCACCCGATGGTGAGCTCCGGCGTTCGGTAGTTCAGGATGATGACGGCGAGCTCGGCTTCCTTGCGCGTCCTCTCGCTGGGAGGGGTCAGGACACAACCTCCCGGGCTGAGCGTACCGGCTGGTTCGAGGCGAGGTACTCCGACGGGTTCACGCGCCTGCCGGGGATTCCGACCACCGTCGAGCCGGCCGCGACGTCCCTGGCCAGCACCGTGTTGGGCCCGATGACGCTGTCATCCCCGACGCGGAGATTTCCCACGATGCACGCGTTGGCTCCGATCTGCACGCGGCTGCCGATGGTCGGCGTGGAGGGATCGTTTCGTCGCCGCAGGCCCATGGTCACGGGGCCCTGGATCTGCACATCGTCCCCGACCTCGCGGGCGCCCATGAACAGGGCGCCGTGATGATGAAGGTGAAGGCGTCGCCCGATCTTCGCGTTGTAGGGAATGTCGATCCCCCACAGGGCGATGACCGCCTGGTAGGCGAGCTGATATGCGCCGCTGAACGGTGCCCGAACGACCTTGGTCCGGATTCCCATCCTCCAGTTCCCGATGCGGTGCACAGCCAGGGCCCAGAACCCCGCGGAAAGGAGGTCGCTGCCATGCGTCCTGAGATCCTCTTTCAGCAACTCGACCAAGGTCACGCCGGCGGGGTTCTCGTTGCAGTTGCCTGGTGGCAGCCGTTGCCCCGACTTCGCTGGCGCTCCGTCCACTCCCACCGCTCGGGGCGACAACGACCAGGCGGGGACGGTCCGAGCGGGAACTCCGAGCACGTTGGCGCCCGGGGGAACGTCCTCCAGGACCACCGAGTTGGCGCCGACGACGGCCTGCCGGCCGATTCTGACCGCTCCCATGACACAAGTTCCGGAACCGATGTCGACCCCGTCTTCGATCACAGGCAGCGCGTCGCGGGATGACGTTCCCTCGCGCGACGGGCCGAGGCTCGTGGACTGGCGGATGTGTACGTCGTTTCCGATGGATCGAGCCTCGAGGAACATACAGCCCTGGTGCCAGATCCTCACCCGCCGCCCGAGGTCGACCGTCGCGGGGAGGTTGATGCCCCAGTTCCAGTCCATGAGCTTGAACATGACCTGGTAGGCGCCCTTGCACAGCGAGCGTGCCAGTGGCGAGTCGATGGCGGCCGTTCCCCGACCAAACCTGTGCAACCGGACCGCCCAGAATCCTGGCTCGAACAGATCGCCGTCGTAGGTGGCAAAGTCTTCGACGAGAAGCTCCCACCGCCCGAGCTCGCCTGGTGGTCTTATGTCCGGCTGCACATCGGGGGCACGGGCCGCGCTCGGCACGATGCCCATCCGCCCCGCCCGATTCGGGTCACGGACCTTATGAAGGCCGGTGCGGATGAGCTTCCGAAGCATGGCACTGACGACTGTACCCTAACCGAACCATGCCCGGCCAACGTTGAACGCCGCAAACCGCCCAGCGGGGAACCTCGTTGTCATGAGGCGGAGGCCGGCTCGGCCTGAGTCATCTGGGTTTGGGAGGGCTCCGTGCGTACGCAGATGACCCGGGCAGGAACGCCAACGGCGACCGCACCCGCGGGAACGTCCGTGAACACGACGGCGTTTGCGCCTATCTGGGCGCCATCGCCAATCGAGACCGCGCCCAAGATCTTCGCCCCAGCTCCTACGCTCACGCCCGTCCCCAGACAGGGCGCATCGAGCGGCCGCTCCAGGTTGCGATTTCCCAGGGTCACACCGTGACGCAAGATGCAGTCGTCGCCGATCACGGCGCTGCCGTGGATGACGATGCAACCTTGGTGCTCGATAACGACGCGGCGGCCGATCCGGCTCGAATAGGGCAACTCGATCCCATAGATGTTCCGGACGCCGCGGTAGAGCGTGCGGTAGAACACACTGAAGGGCGCCCGAACGACCTTCGAGGTCAGCCCCATGCGCCAGTTTCCAAAGCGATGAACGGCGACCGCCTGGAACCCCGGCTTGGTCCAATCGCGACCGTGCGCCTTCCAGTCCTCGAGCACCTGAGCGACCAAGCCAAGACGATCATTCTGTTTTTCGAAGGTCATGCGGAGAATTCCTTAAGTGAGGACTCTGGTTCTCGACGGATCGATAGGCAAGGGGGCGCGGTGGGGCATCGGCATATTTGCTGGTGTTTCCGGATTCGAGGAATCTACCCGATTCTCCGCGTTATTTTCGGTCACGGATCCACCAATTCAGCTCCCGGCTCGACCCTCCTGTCCAAGGGAGCAGACACGGCCCCGCCAGTAGCGTACTCCAGCCGTCGCGGCCATGGAAGGAAATGAGGCGATCACGGAGGCGCCGGCGGCTGTATTCGTGGCCTCCAGCCCATGCCAGCCTACCGGTCCTATGTTGATATGAAATAAATTGGTAACCGCTATTACTATATCATATGCCTTCCGTCTCCTGCTCAAGGACCCCTGGGGGTAGGTTCCGTAACCAGGCGAACTTTCAAAACCAGTCAAACGTGAAGGTGGCGTATCATCGGACTGATGGAAAGCCTTGAAAAGTGGGCTGCGCGGCCGGGGATTCTGCCTCTGGCGATGGCTGTACTGATCTTCTCCAGTTGTGGAGCGAGCTCTTCCACGAGGGCCCTCGGAGGCTCTGGGACCGGCGGGACGATGGCGGCCGATCCGCCAGCGGGGTGCCCCGGCCCGCCCGCAGCGGGTGTCGCCGTGTTCTATGTCTGCGACTGCGGTTCGAACGCGGACAAAGATTGCAGAGCAGGGAACGACAACAACGCCGGAACCTCGCCAGATTCGCCCTGGCAGACATTCAGTAAGGCGCAATCCCAATTCGCGGCGCTAAATGCCGGCGACCGGATCGAGTTTTGCCAGGGCGGAAGCTTCACCATCACGGGGTCGAATAAGTGGGTCAACGGAAACTGTCGCGCCGACAACCGATGCGTGGTCGCCAGCTATGCGGCGCCCTGGGCCAGCGGTGACGAGGGGCGCCCGGTGATCCACTCGCCCGGCGGTCAGCACGGCGTCGCCTTCGACGACCCTTCGAACGCCGATCACGAGGAGGGCTATGTGTTTGCCGGACTGGAGTTGGTGGGTTCGGGGACTGATTCTGGATTCTTCGTTTACAACGACATAGACGACGTCTTGATTTGTGACACGTTCATTCACAACTTCTCCATCGGTGTTCAGCTCGACGGAAGCAACCCACCAAACCCCGGCGCTGACACGCACAACGAGCGGATCGTCCTGAGGGACTCCATCGTCAAGGACAACGGGGGCCAAGGTTGGCTGGGGGGCGACAACGGCAGCTCGATCTTGACGTCGCGGTTCGAGAACAATGGCTTCGACCGTGCGGTGTTCAATCACAACATCTACCTCTCGATGGACGGCGCGAGCGGAATTCAAGTGATTGGCAACGACCTCTATCGTTCTGCCGTGATCGGGGGAAAGTGCATGTCAGTGTCGCTCGTTGGGCACGGCGTGGCGGACGGCTTGCTGATCGCGGGCAACACGGTTCACGAAGACATTGGCACCGTTGACCAGGGATGCTGGGGCATCGCCATCGATCCCGGCTACGCGAGCGCCGAGTCGTTCAACAACGTGATCATCCGCGGCAACACCGTGACCAATGTCGGAAACCAGAGCATCGGCGTTTCATCCTGTCACGACTGCACGATCGAAGACAACGTCGTAATCAACCAGCAGCAAATCAACACACAGGCCATCCTGGCACCGAGCCTGTCTGGGAATGACAATGACGCGACGAACAATCACATCACGATCAGGAACAACTCGATCGACATCGACGTGGGCCAAGGCATCGGGCTGGTGCAGGAAGGCACCGGACACATCGTCGTCAGCAATGCGATCTACAGCGCGGGAGGCGGGAACGGGGGCGTCGGATGCTTCCGCCTGGATCTGCAGGCCAGCGCCTACGCGGACGTGGACGCCAACGTTTGCTTCATGAACGGCCACGGCGAGTGGGTGGTAGGGCAAGGCACCCTCGCAGCCTGGACGGCCAAGGTGGGATTCGACGCGCATTCGATGATGGTCGACCCCGAATTCAAGTCGGTGGGGGTTCCTTACGATTTAACGCCGGTCAGCACTTCACCGCTCATCAACAGCGGGGACCCCAAGAATAGCGCCCCGAACGATATCACCGGCAAGAGACGAGACGACCAGCCAGACATTGGTGCCTACGAACAATAGGATTCGCTCCGCTTTCCCCGAAACTTCCGGAAATCAGCGGCCGTCCAGATGGCGCCATCAATCGACGGCGCACCAGCCTGAACAGGAGTTTACGAGATGCGCCACCTGCCCCTATCTCCGCGAATCATTCCGCTCTTGACGGCGGCGGTGGCCGCGGCCGTCTCGGCCTGCACCAGCTCTGCCGGTTACCTCCCTGCCTCGGTCATGACCGGCAACAACGCGAGTGGTTCCGGCGCCGCCGTCGCGACCGCCGGCGGCGATGGGGCGTCGGGCGGGTCGACCCCGGCGCCGGGCGGCGGCTCTGTCGGTTCCGGCAGCGCAGGCGTGGGTGGCAATGCCACCGGCGCCCGCAGCGGGACCGGAGGGGCGGCCTCGACGGGCGGGATCGCGCCAGCCACCGGGGGCGCCGTCGGGCGCGGGGGAATAGCCGGCACGGGCGGCGCCGGCACAGGCGGGGTCGGCACGGGCTCAGGCGGCACTGGCGGCGCTGGCACGGGTCAGAGCCCTGGGACGGGAGGCGTGGTCGCCACGGCAACCGGCGGTCGCCCAGGGACCGGCGGCGGGACGTCGGGCTCGGGCGGGATGGCGGCAGCCCCGCCCGTAGGCTGCCCCGACGCGCCAGCCCCGGGCATCGCGACCTACTACGTGTGCGACTGCGGGGCGAACGCGGACAGCAACTGCGTCGCCGGGAAGGACACCAACGCGGGGACCTCGCCCGCGGCGGCCTGGCAGACCTTCGGGAAGGCGGAGGCGCAATTCGCGTCGCTGCGCGCCGGAGACCGCATCGAGTTTTGCCGGGGCGGAAGTTTCTCGATCACAGGCTCGAACAAGTGGGTCAACGGAAACTGTCGCGCCGACAACCGGTGTGTGGTGGCAAGTTACGCGGCGCCTTGGGCGAGCGGCGACGAGGGCCGACCGGTGATCCAGTCGCCGAGCGGCCAGCACGGCATTGCCTTCGACGATACCGCCAACGCCGACCACGAGGAAGGGTACGTCTTCGCCGGCCTGGAGCTCGTGGGGTCGGGGACAGACTCCGGGTTCTTCGTTTACAACGACATCGACGATGTCCTCATCTGCGACATGTACATCCACAACTTCTCGATCGGGATCCAGCTGGACGGGGGAAACACACCGAATCCCGGGGCGGACATGCACAACGATAGGATCGTGCTGCGCAGCTCGATCGTCAAAGACAACGGCGGGCAGGGCTGGCTGGGCGCCGACAACGGGACCTCGATCGAGACTTCTCACTTCGAGAACAATGGATTCGACCTGGCGGTCTTCGATCACAATATCTACCTGTCGATGGACGGGGCAAGCAACGTTCAGGTCATCGGCAACGACCTCTACCGCTCTTCCGTCATCGGAGGGAAGTGCATGTCGGTTTCCTTGGTGGGACATGGCGTCGCTGATGGCCTCCTCATCCAGGGCAACACCGTGCACGAGGACATCGGAGCGGTGGACCAGGGATGTTGGGGGATAGCGATCGATCCCGGATATGCCTCCGCGGAATCATTCAACAACGTCATCATCCGGGGCAATACGGTGACGAACGTCGGAAATCAAAGCATCGGCGTCTCGGCTTGCCACGGTTGCGTCATCGAGAACAATGTGGTCATCAGTCGGCAGAGCATCAATGGCCAGGCAATCTTGGCGCCAAATCTGTCGGGAAACTCCAATGATGCGACGAACGACCACATTACAATTCGAAACAATTCGATTGATATCGACGTGGGACAGGGAATCGGCCTCGTCCAGGAAGGGGGCGGACACATCGTCGTCAACAACGCCATCTACAGCAAGGGAGGGGGGAATGGCGGGGTCGCCTGCTTCAGCCTCGATCTCCCAGCATCCTCCTACGCCAGCGTGGACAATAACGTCTGCTTCATGAACGGGCGTGGAGAGTGGGTGGTCGGCCAGGGAACCCTCGCCGCCTGGACGTCGAAGTTGGGATTTGACGGCCATTCGATGCTCGTAGATCCGGGATTCAAGGCCGTCGAGGCGCCCTACGACTTGAGCGCCGCTGGCGCGACCTCGTCCGTCGTCAATCACGGACAGGTCCAGAATGCCTCCGCCACCGACATCACCGGGAAGGCTCGCGACGCCCAGCCGGACGTCGGCGCCTACGAACTATAGCGACAGGGTGGGACGGCTGCCCAGTCTGCTGGTGCCTGAGACCTATCCAGCCTCGCTTGTCCTCGACGCCAATGACTTCGTTACCGCTCGATCGCGCCGATGTCGGGGGCTCCGTCATTGCGGGGCTTGCCAGCTCGGTCCACGGCCGCGCTCCTCGCCGGATCGCCGCGATTGATGAGGGGTGAGCCGGATCTCGGCGAAAGGTCATAACCGGGGGCGCTCGTCGACAGGAAGCCCGGATCGCCGCGCATCGAGTGCTTGTCGAACCCGGTCTCGGACGTCCAGTCCGCGAGGGAGGAGTGACCCTCCGCCCAGACGCCGTTCTCGCCGGGGTCGCAGATGTTGTAGTCCACGGCGACGTACGACGTCGCCGGCAAGCCGAGGCTGAAACATGTCGTTCGCCTCTTCCCGCGGGAATAGATGGCGTTGTCGATGATGGCGTGTCCGCCGCCTTCCTTTTCCAGCGATATTGCAGTTCCACCATCGATGTAGATCGAGTTGTTGCGGACGACGATCTTGCTGTCCTGGGCGTCACCGGACTCACGGTCGATGCCAGGAATGGAGATGGCGGAGGCGGTGAGGTTCTGCTCGTTCACGATCACATTGTTCTCCACCAAGCAACCCTGGCAGGCGTTCAGGGCGATGCTGACGTTTCCAACGTTGATGATTGTGTTGCCGCGAATGATGGCGTTCGTGAATAGCTCGGGGTCCTTGTAGCCAGTCACGACGCCGATCCCCCAGCAACCTTCACCCACCGCGCCCAGGTTCTCTCTTATCAAGTTGTCCTCGATTCGCAGACCCGCGAGGCGGCCGTGGACGACCAAGGAGGTCGCCTGACACTTCCCATCGACGATGGTCGAGCGAACGAGCTCGTTTCCCACGACCCGCATGTCGTGGTCGTCGTCATGCCCGGACAGATAGATGTTGTGGTTGAACACCGCCTTCGCGAAGCCGTTGTTCTCGAAGTAGGTATGTTCAATGGAGCTGTCAGAGCTGGCTCCGAGCCAGCCATCGCCCCCGTTGTTCGTGATGCGGGACGAGCGCAGTGCGATGCGATCATTCTTCCCGTCGCTGCCCGGGCCAATCGCGTTTGAACCACCCAGGTGCACGGCGATCTCGAAGTTGTTGATGACGAGATCGCACATCGTGACGTCATCGATGTCATTGTAGAGAAACACGGCCCACCCCGAGCCGCTTCCCTCCAGGTCGAGGCTGGAGAACAGGTAGCCCTCCTCGTGGAGCGCATCACCCCCATTGTCCAGGGAAAAGACCCTGGCCTCGCCGGGCGCCCGAATGATGGGCAGCTTTTCCGTGAGACCCGCCCACGCGGGACGGTAGTCGCGAACGACACACGGACTGTCGGCGCGGCAGGCGCCGTTGACCCATCGTTGCGAGCTTCCGATGTCAACGGAGAACGAGCCGCCACGGCAGAAGGCGATGGTCTCTCCGGCCGACAGGTCGGCGAATTGACGCCTGGCCCGCTCGTACGTTCGGAACGCGCTCTCTTTGCGGCGTCCGCTGTTGCCGTCATCTCCGGGCTTGCACGAGGCCGCCGAGCCTGGACCGCAGTCGCACACGTAGTATACGCGCCCGGTTGGTTCCGCCGGTCCCGGGCAGGCCGGCGTCTTGCGCGTCGTTGACGCGCCTCTCGGAACCATCAGGGGGGCCGGCGGTGTTGAATCTTCCTGGCCGGCGGTCAAGACGGCCTCGGCGGGCACCTTGGACCGGTTACAATCTGCGCAGAATGAGAGGGAAAGCAGCAGGCCTGCAAATACGGCCAGGCGCGCGATTTCCGGTGGAACCATCGGCAGTGCATAGCCCCGGAACCCTCGGGGATCAAGCGTGACGATGCCCCGACCGGGGCCGCGAGGGCGCCGCCAGAGGCTCGCCGCTCTGATGGCGCTGGCGTTTGGCGCCGCCCCCACCATCTCCGCTTGCGCTCGAAGATCGAGCCCGCGCGCGGCGACCTCGGGACCTGCCGTGGGGGACGTCGTCGCGAGGCCGTTGATGGTCCCCAAGCCTCATCCATCGTTGTCCCAACGATATGGCGTGGAGGTCGCGTCCGACTGGATGCCATCGACGCTGGTGTGGGACAAATGGCCGCTCGATGTCAGCTGGCTCAACGACGGCGACCGGCCCGCCGGGCGGCACGGCAAGGTCAGGGCGCGCGGCGAACAGCTCGTGTTCGAGGACGGGACCGTGGCGCGGTTCTGGGGGACGACCGTCGCCGCACGGGCGCTGTTTCAAGGCACCCGCGAGGCCATCGCCAATCAGGCCAAACGAATCGCCGCCTTGGGGTTCAATCTGGTTCGCATTCACCACCACGACTCGGACTGGGTCGAACCGAACGTGTTCGAGAAGGGACCCACGACCGGGCGGCTGGATCAGGCGGCGCTGGAGACGCTCGATTGGTGGGTCAAGTGCCTGAGGGACGAGGGTGTGTATCTGTGGATCGACGTGAACGTGGGTCGCCGTTTCAAGCCCGGCGATGACATCGCCGGATTCGATGAGCTCGGTCGACTTGGTGGCGACGGACGCGGCTTCAACTACGTGAACCCGCGCATCGAGGGCTTGATGCAGCAGTTCTCGGATCGGTATCTGGGCCGGCTCAACGGGTTCACCGGCCTGGCGCTGAAGGACGATCCCGCGGTCGCCGCGGTTCTCGTGACGAACGAGAACGATCTGACCACCCACTTCGGCAGCCGGCTGTTGCCAAACGCCCACAATCCCGTCCACCAGGGGCTGTTCGAGGAGAGAGCGCGGCGGTTCGCCCAGAGCGTAGGGCTGCCGTGGCCGCGCTCGCTCAGACTGTGGGAGCCGGGTCCAGGAAAGCTTGTTTCCAACGAGCTGGAGGCCGAGTTCTTTCGCCGCACGATCGACCACCTACGAAGCCTCGGCGTGACCGTGCCCATCGCGACCACCAGCTACTGGGGCGACGAAGATCTGGTCGCGCTGCCGTCGTTGACGCTCGGTGACCTCATGGACGTCCACTCCTACGGTGAGGCCGAGTCGTTGAGCGTGAATCCGCGCGTCGAGGCCAACTTCATCTCCTGGATCGGGGCGGCGCAGGTCGCGGGCAAGCCCCTGTCGATATCGGAGTGGAATGTCGAATATCCAAAGCGGGATCGGTTCACCGCTCCGCTGTACGTCGCGTCGATCGCCGATCTGCAGGGCTGGGACGCCCCCATGATCTTCGACTACATGGAGAAGGCGATCGCCACTCCGAAGCAGGTGGATACGTGGTCCACGGGCATCGACCCGGCGATCACCGCGCTGATGCCCGCCGCCGCCGTCATGTTTCGTCAGCGGCACGTGCGACAGGCGACGACGAGCTATCGCTTCGAGCCGACGCGCGAGGCCCTCTACGACCGCCCCCTCAGTCCCCGGACCAGCGCCACCTTGCGGACGCTCGTCGAGCAGAGCCGTCTGGTGGTGAAGCTGCCCGACGTCCCCGAGCTGACCTGGGACGGCGCCAGCGCAACGGGGCCCGACCGGGACCTCGTGGTCACGGCGATCGATCGGGACTTCATCCCGGCCGGTGAAGACAGGGTTCGCTCCGACACGGGGGAGCTCGAACGCGACTGGGTCGCCGGCGTGCAGACCATCGATACACCGATGTCGCAAGCCGCGGCCGGCTGGATTGGAGCCAGGCGGATCTCTCTGCGAGACGTCGAGATCAGGGTCGAGACGCCCAAGGCCGCGGTGGCGTTCACCAGCCTGGACGGCCGTCCCATCGCCTCCTCGCGGAGCATCCTGCTCACCGTCGTCGGACAGGTCGCGGCCAGCTCCGGCGGCAGCCTTCCCCTGCTTGCGGAGCCGATCAAGGGACTGCTCTCGCTGCGGTCGGCGCGGCCGGCGCTGTCGATGACACCCTTGTCGCCCACCGCGAACCCCGCGCCCGCAGCCGATCGCCTGTCCGAACGGCGCCGCAGCCTGGGGCCGATAGCCGGCGAGCTTTCGCCAACCCTTCCGCTTCGGCACGAGGGTGACCGTTACGTGTTCCAGCTGCCGCAAGGAATCGCCACGCACTGGTTTCTCATCCAGCCGACGGAGGCCGCGTCGGGCCGACGGAACCGCGTGCCCCGTCGTCCCTGATCGCCACCTCGCGGTCTCCGTGGCCCGATGGCTTCAGCGCGGGCGCGTTTACGTCTTCGATCTTCCGGGGTACCATTCGCGCTCATGCACGGTTCCGAGATCGCCCGTGGGGCCGACGCTGTTCGCGCTCCCCGGTGGGAGGACCGCCGCGGCGTTTCCGCGGCGTGCGAGGGGAGGCGATGAACAGGGACTACGTCATCGTCAGCCCTGTTCGCGACGAGGCGGAGTTCGCGCGTCGGACCCTCGAGAGCGTGACTCGCCAGACGTTGCCTCCGGCGCTTTGGGTGGTGGTCGATGACGGGTCGACCGACGGTACGTCGGAGATCCTCGCCGATTATGCCGCCCGTTTCCCCTACATCCGGATTCATCGGCGCGCGAATCGGGGGAAACGAAGCGTCGGCCCGGGCGTCATCGACGCCTTCTACGACGGTCTGAACACGGTTGAGAACCTCAATCGATTCGGTTACTTGTGCAAGCTCGATCTGGATCTCGATTTGCCGTTGCGCTACTTCGAGCTGCTCGTCGAGCGAATGGAGGCAGATCCACGGCTCGGCACTTGCTCGGGCAAGGCGTATTTTCCGGGGCCCAAGAACACGGACAAGGACTGGAGCGGCGAGCTCGTCCCTGAATATTGCGGTGACGAGATGTCCGTCGGGATGACGAAGTTCTATCGGGTGGACTGCTTTCAGGAGATCGGTGGCTTCGTCCACCAGGTGATGTGGGACGGCATCGATTGCCACCGCTGTCGCATGTTGGGATGGCTCGCCTGCAGCTGGGATGAGCCGGCGCTCAGGTTCATCCATCTTCGACCAATGGGGTCGAGTCATCAGGGCATCGTGACGGGGCGGCGCCGACACGGTTTCGGGCAGTACTTCATGGGAACGTCGCTGCCCTACATGACGGCGAGTGCCCTGTTTCGGGCGACGACGGCGCCGTACGTGGTGGGCGGAGCGGCGATGTGGTGGGGCTTCGTGGAGAGCATGCTGAAGCGCGAAAAACGCTTCGACGACGCTGAATTCCGCAAGTTCCTACGACGGTATCAATGGGACTGCCTGCTTTGGGGCAAGGCGCGGGCGACCCAGAGGCTGAATGATCGGCAGCGGAGCCGGTGGACGGAGGCCCACGTCCAGCCGACGGCCGGGAGCTCGACCCGCGCAGCGCCGGATGCGCCTCGGTGACGACAGTCGAGGCCACGTCGAACGCAATCGACGGCCAGCCGGCCGTCGCCGGCTCCCGGGCGGGCGGCGGTGACAATCGCCTGTTCGTCCTCGACGGCTGGCGGGCCATCAGCATCTTGTTGGTCCTCGCCACCCATCTGCTTCCTCTCGGGCCGAAGCGGCTGCAGCTGAACGTGACGAGTGGCACGATGGGAATGAGTCTGTTCTTCACGCTGTCTGGCTTCCTCATCACGCAGCAACTCCACGCTCGCCGCAACGTCCCTGCGTTCTTCGTGCGTCGACTCTTCCGCATCGTCCCCTTGGCGTGGGCGTACACGGTGGTCGTCATGCTGCTGCTTCGGACCGGGCCCCGCGCCTGGATCGCGCACCTGCTCTTCGTCATAAACTATGACCAGCACGCGATCACCGAGGTCACGAGCCATTTTTGGAGCCTATGCGTGGAGGTTCACTTCTATTGTTTCATCGGACTGCTGATGGCGGTGACGCGATTTCGCGGATTTCGGGTGCTGCCCCTGGCGTGGCTCATCATGTTCGTCGTGCGGATCGTGTGGGCGCCCCTCGGGACGATTGAGACCCACTATCGAGTCGACGAAATTCTATCGGGGGCGTGCCTGGCGTTGGTCTACCTGGGCTACTTCGGTGCGAGGCCGCAGGCCTTCATTCTGCGGCTCCCGTTTCCGGCGCTGCTGCTCATCCTCGTCGCGACCTGCCATCCCGCGACGGGAGCGGTGAACGGTTTTCGGGGCCTGATCGCGTCCCTGCTGGTCGGGCACACCCTCTTCACGCGGGACGCGGCACGCTTCCAATGGCTCGGCCATCGCGTCTTGCGCTATGTGGCCGAGATTAGCTATGCGCTCTACGTCATTCACCCGCTGACGCGCTACGGGTGGCTCGGCAGCGGCCCGGCCCTGGTGAAGTATTCCAAGCGCGTCTTGACGTTTTTTCTCACCTTTGGTTTGGCCCATCTATCGACCTTCCGGTTCGAGAGACCGTGCACCGCCTTCGGGAAGCGGCTGGCGTCGCGGATCGAGGGCCGAGCCCTTGCCAGGATCGCGACCGCGGATGTCATCCGTGCTTGAGCCTGCCACCCAACCGGCGGAGCCGAGCCAACAGCCCCCCTTGAAGAAGTTGCTGACCCGCGGCTCGGTGTGGGTCACGCTCGGCTACGGCGGCAGCCAGCTGATTCGGCTGGGCGGCAATTTGATCCTCTGGCGGCTGTTGTACCCGAAGGCGTTCGGCGTGATGGCGATCGTCAACGTCTTCATGCAGGGGCTGCAGATGTTCTCGGACGTGGGCATCGGTCCCAGCATCATTCAAAACAAACGCGGCGACGATCCGGTTTACCTGAACACGGCCTGGACGATTCAAGCCATTCGCGGCGTTCTGCTCTTCGTCGTCTCCATCGCCGCCGCCGGGCCCGTCGCGAGGTTCTACGGCGAGCCCCTGCTCGCCTCGATGATACCCGTTGTGGGGCTCGGGGCGGCTATCTCGGGCTTCAATTCGACGGGGCTGTTCACGACCGTGCGACAGGTCGCCCTCGGGCGACTGACGTTGATCGATCTCACCGCTCAAGCGGGGGGCTTGGTCGTCATGGTGTTGGTGGCGTTCGTCTATCGAAGCATCTGGGGCATCGTGTTCGGGGGCTTGGCGTCCAACATGCTGCGCCTGGCGCTCGGGCACCTCGTGTTGCCGGGAATCCGGAACCGGCTGCTCTGGGATGCCCCCAGCGCGAAGACGCTGTTGAGCTTCGGGAGATGGATCTTTCTCAGCACGTTGCTCACCTTCGCCGTCGGCCAGTCCGATCGCCTGATCTTCGGAAAGATAATCCCCATCGAGATGCTGGGTGTGTACAGCATCGCCACCGTGTGGTCGAGCTTGCCGATCGCCATCCTCGACCGCGTGTTCAGCTCGGTCTTGTTTCCAATTCTCAGTCGCTTCGACCACCTCGGCGCTGACTTCGAGAAGGAATTTCGCCAGGCACGGACGCCCGCCCTCATCGTCGCGGGGTGGATGTCGGCGAGCCTGATCAGCGGCGGTCCGGTGCTGATTCGATTCCTCTACGATCAGCGGGCGGTCGACGCGGGCTGGATCGTGCAGATGCTGTCGATCGGCACCTGGCTCCTCGCCATCGAGACGACGAACAGCACCGCCCTCCTGGCGAGAGGGAAGGCCAAGTGGATGGCGATCGGCAGCGGCGCCAAGCTGCTCGGCATGTTCGTCGCCATTCCGTTGGGCTTCATGACCGCCGGGTTTCGGGGAGCGGTGCTGGGATTCGCCGCCTCGGAGCTCCTGCGGTATCTCACCTCAGTGGCGGGTGGGATCACCATCAAACTGCGGAGCTACCGGCAGGATCTCAAGCTGTCGGCCGCCCTGGCAGGGACAGTGGCCGTCGGGGTCCTGGTCGGAAGGGAGGCGAGGCAGCTGCTGGCGCCGCTCGCGCTCAGGCATGGCCGGATCGAATCCTTGTTGGAGGGGCTGGCGATCCTGCTCGTCGTGGGCGCCAGCTGGCTGGGCGTCTTCAGGATTCAAAAGGCTGCGTCGCGGGCGGCAGGGGATCGATGACGCCGACAACCGCCTGAAAATCGGGGGTGCCGATGGCACCCCGGCTCCCATCATGGCTATGATGGCGGAGAGTCGTGGACAAGACGAGCCTGTTTTCACAGATTGCCCTGGCCCTGTCGGTGCCGGTGAACATCGCGCTGTGCTTCGTCGTCCGCCCGGCGCAGGCGGCCGTCTTCGCCGTGCTTGCCTCCGAGCTCTTCCTGCCCGAGTTGACGACGTTCAAGTTTCCGTTCATGCCGCCCCTGGATAAGCACAATATCCCCTACGTCTGCGTCATGATCGGCTGCCTCATTCGCAGCCCGGGCCGTGTCACCAAGATACCCAAGGAACGCTGGTTTCTGGTCCTGACGTCGTTCCTGGTGGCGGGCGGCGTCCTCACAGCGTTGACAAATCGAGACATGGTTCGTCGCGAATTCCTGACGCCGTTGCCGGGCTTGAGCTGGAACGACGGATTCTATCTGGCGGCTTCCAGCCTGCTGACGGCGGGGTTGCCATTCTTCATAGGCTATTCGCTCTTCAAGAAAGGGGCAGACCTGAGGACCTTCTTGATCGGGTTCTCGATGGGCGCCTTCGTCTACATCCCGCTGGAATTGTGGGAGATGCGAATGAGCCCCAACCTTCATCATTTCATCTACGGTTTTTTCCAGGACGACTTCGGAGACACCAGGCGATGGGGCGGATACCGGCCAATGGTGTTCATGCGCCATGGCCTCGCGCTGGCGCGCTTTCTGGTTTCGGCGACTCTGGCGCCGTTCGTGTTTGGCGTCAGATCGCGATCGTTCCTGGGCGTTCCCTGGAAAGTTGGCAGGTGGATCCTGGTGGTGGTACTCGTTCTCTGTAAGAGCACCGGCGCACTGATCTACACGGCCCTGTCGCTTCCCTTGCTCATCTGGAGCAAGCCGAAGCGTGAGACCAGAATCGCATTCGTGATGGCCGTGATCGTCTTCAGCTACCCGGCCCTGCGTCTCTCGGGCTGGTTTCCGACGCAGGAGGTCCTGCAGATCTCGAACGCGGCCGTCGGGCCCGTTCGGACCCAGTCGGTCGAGTTTCGATTCCAGAACGAAGACAAGCTGGCGGCGCATGCGCGCGAGCGCGCTTTGTTTGGCTGGGGTCAATACGGTCGGAACTTTACTTATGATCGCTACGGCCACTCTTCAATCACGGATGGCTACTGGATCATCGAATTCGGCGTATTGGGCGTGATCGGCTTCGTTGCCGCCTTTGGCATCCTCCTCGTTCCTATCTATCTGTGTCACCGACGCATAGATCTCATACCCGACCCCGAGGACCGCAAGCTCGTGGCTGGCGCCACGTTGATCCTGGCGATCATCGCGGCTGATCTGCTGCCGAACGGTCTCTGGGGCCTGTATCCGTACATGCTGGCCGGCGCGCTGACGGGCGTGACCCGTGAGCTCGCGCTGACGCCTGCGCCCGAGATAGCCTGGGAACGAGTCTGATGAATCCCGGGTTGGCGGCCGCGCTGCTTCCGCCGCTCGCGTTGCTGGCCATCGTCGTGGCGGCGGTGTTGCGCCGCCCTCGTGTCCTGTCAGGGGAGGCAAAGCCCGCCCTGATCCTGGCGGCCCACCCGGACGACTGTGTGATCCTCGCGGGAGCGTATGCGATCTTCGCCCGGGCCGCGGGTGAGCGCGTACAGATCGCCTATCTCACGTGTGGTGCCGCGTCCGCCACGGTTCCGCGCGCCGTGATCCGCCGACGAGAGGCGTTGGCGGTTTGGCAGGGGCTGGGGATGTCGCCGGAGGACGTCTCGTTCTTCGACTTGCCCGAGCATGCAGTCTCCGCCGCGTCGTCCTGGACGGATGCCGACCGCGATCGGGCGCGAGCCTGGATCGGCGAGCTGCTGCGCCAGTTGCCCGATGGGGCCGTTGTGTTCTTGCCTGCCGCGGGCGAAGCCCACGTCGATCATCGAGGGCTACGAAGGATTGCGCTCGAGGCGTGGGGGCTGTCAGCCCGCGGGCAGCTCTCGTTCCTCGAAGGGCCGGAGTACAACGACTACCTCTCTGTTCTGCAGTCACCCAGCAAGGCGCTGGCCTTCTCGCTCATGGGAATTCCCGGGCTGTCACGCCTGGTACGCGGGCGGCGGCCGTCCTGGACGGGATTCGCGGAGGGTGGCTCCTACTGGACGCTCCCTGCGAGCGAAGCAAGACTCGCGCAACGACGGGACCTGTTGAGGGGGTTTGCCTCCGAAGACGGGGGCCTGCTGGTGCGCCTGTTCGGGGACTTCGAGCGGTACCGTCCCGTGCCGAGCCCCGCAGCCGGCCTGTCGGCGGAGCCGCCGCGAGGCTACGTGTCTCTGGGGGGCCGGCGGCGCGGTGTATCCGCCGTCCTGTGCTTGATCGTCATGGCCGAGCTGGCGAGCCTGCTCGCCGCGCTGGCCGCTCGGGCCGTGACCGTCGCGCTCGGGAGCGGAGTGCTCGGGAGAGGCGTGATAGCAGGGGCGGCCGCGTGCGCGGTCGTTCTCGGGCTCCGGAGGCGGGTCATGCTGGACTCCCGGGTGCTGTATTGGGCGCTGGCCGTCGGGGCGGTGCTACCTCTCCTGTCCCGGGCCTGATGGGCGCGGGTTGGGCTCCCGATACCGTCGCACCCTGAAATGCCGACGACAGCGACGGTCTACGGTAGAATATTTCGCCCATGAAGATTACTTTCCTTGTTCCCGAGAGGCACTTCTCGGGGGGCGTGAAGGTGGTGGCGATCTATGCCGAGCGTCTCCAGAAACGCGGCCACGAGGTCGTCGTGGTGTCACCGGCCCGGCGCGTTCCGACGCTGCGCGAGCGAGTTCGCTCGGTCCGCCGGGGGGGGCCGTGGTCTCGCCCCGGGGAGCCATCGCACTTCGACGGACGCGCCATCGACCTGCGCATCTACAAGCCTCACCGACCCGTGGAGGACCGGGACGTCCCTGATGCCGACGTGATCATTTCGACCTGGTTCGAGACGGCGTTCTGGATCGCTCGACTCAAGCCCGAGAAAGGGGCGAAGGTCGCGTTCATTCAGGGTTACGAGACCCTCCCGGAGGAGCCCCGACCGGAGATCGATGATGCCTGGAGGTTGCCCTTTCAGAAGATCGTCATCTCACGCTGGCTGAAGAAGCTGGCGCTGGACAAGTTCGGTGACGACAGCGCCGCGCATGTCCCCAACAGCGTCGACACGCAGCAGTTCTTCGCGCCTCCGCGGAAAATGCGCGCAGCGCCGACGGTGGGCTTTCTTGCGACGCACTCGCCGTTCAAGGGGATGAAGACGGTGCTCGCCGCCGTCGAGCGCATGCGCCAGACCATCCTCCCGGAGCTGCGCATGATCGCCTTCGGGCAAGATGATCTCCGCGGTGAGTTTGCCGGGATTCCGAACTGCGAGTTTCACTTTCTGCCGCCCCAGGACCGGATCCGCGAGATCTACGCGAAGTGCGATCTGTGGATGTGCGGCAGCCAACGGGAGGGATTTCACTTGCCTCCCCTCGAGGCGATGGCGTGCCGCTGCCCCGTTGTTTCGACCCGAGTGGGCGGCCCGGAGGACATCATCGTCCCGGGGAAGAATGGCTATCTGGTGGAAATCGGCGACTCGGCTGGATTGGCCGAGGCCGCCTGCAAGGTCTTGATGGGCGGTGAGGAAACCTGGAAGCAACTCTCCGATGCCGCGCTGGCCACGGCGACGAACTACTCGTGGGACGATGCAGCCGCGTTGTTCGAAGCCGCCGCCGAGAAGGCCATCGCCCGCGCCGCCCGGGGCGAAATTGCCGGCGGGAGGCCTTCGGCCGCGGGGGTCGGAGCGGCCCAGCTGGCCTGAAATGTCCGGCCTCATCAGCAGGATTTCAGGGGAGTTCTTGGCGACATTCAACTAATGTGAGGCCCATGTCCACCTATCTAGTGACAGGAGGAGCTGGGTTCATCGGCTCGGCCATCGCCAGGGCGCTGGTCGCCCGTGGCGAGAAGGTGCGGATCTTCGATGACTTCTCGTCGGGAAAGCGTCAGAACCTCGCCGACATTGCCGGGGAAGTTGAGGTCATCGAGGGCAGCATTCTCGACGATCGCGCCCTCGGCCGTGCGATCGAACAGGTGAGCGTCGTGTTCCACGAGGCGGCGATCCCATCGGTGCCAAAGTCGATGGCCGAGCCGGTCGAGAACCACGAGGCGAACGCGACCGGGACCCTTAAGGTCCTGCAAGCCGCGAAGCGAGCCGGCGTCCAGCGCCTCGTCTATGCCGCCTCGTCGGCGGCCTACGGCAGCGATCCCACGCTGCCCAAGGTCGAGACCATGTTGACGGCGCCGATCTCCCCCTACGGCGGCTCGAAGCTGGCCGGCGAAATCTATTGCCAGGTGTACGCGGCGGCCTACGGTCTTCCGACGGTGTGTCTCAGGTACTTCAATGTGTTCGGGCCGCGCCAGGATCCGCAGTCTGAGTACGCGGCCGTGATTCCAAAGTTCATCACGCGCGCCCTCTCCGGGGGAACGCCGGTGATCTTCGGCGATGGCACGCAATCCCGAGACTTCTGTTACATCGACAACGTGGTCGAGGCCAACCTCAAGGCCGCGTCGGCCCCCGGCGCCGCCGGACGCGTCTACAACATCGCGTGCGGCGTGGCGACGACGCTCGACGAGGTCGTGAAGGTCATCGGCGACATTCTGGGCCGCCGGATCGAGGCGAAGCACGACCCGGAGCGACCGGGCGACATCAAACATTCGGTCGCCGATATCTCCGCGGCTCGCGCCGAGCTGGGCTACACGGCCGCCGTGTCCTTCGCGGAAGGAATGCGGCGAACCGTGGACTGGTATCGCAAGTAGGGCGCTACGGGGTCATCGTCCCGAACGAGAGCGCCGTTCCGCTCCACGAGATGGTCTGCTGCCCGACTTTGATGGAGCTGCCCGCGACCGTCACCGCCGGGGCGGCTCCGCTCTGCAGCGTCATCACGTAGACGGGGGTTGCCCCCAACATGACCGTGGTGGTCGCCGCGCGGGCGCCGAAGTTGTCGTGCCGCATCTGATCGGTCTTCAAGTCGTCGCGGGCGCCCACGAACGCCAGCAGCGCGTCCGCCCCGGATGTCCCGCTGAAATCGACCGCCAGTGACGACCCGGTGACGGACAAGACGCCGGAGCCGTCCGTGCCGCCGACGAAGGTCTCGCTCTTCACCCGCGGCCGGTCGCCGTTCACGGGCAGGCTTCCGAAGGTGGTACGGAAGCCGAAGCCCCAGACCGTGACCGACGTCGTGGGCGACTCGTCGGGAGCACCGCCCACCAGCGCCGTGATCAGGATGTCGTCCTTGTCCTGCCAGCGGTTGCGGAATTCGTAGAGGCCTATCCCGTGATCCTGCATGATGTGCGGCATCACCTCGGCCGGATTCCGTGCCGGCACGCCGACCGGGGTGTTCAAGAACGCGAAGGCGAGGTGCTGTGGATAAACGCCGTCCTGTTGCGACGCCAACTTCAGGGTTTGATTCGTCCACAGGATCGCCGCCTTCATCGGCTCACTCACGAGCCCGAAGCCTTGTTCGAAGGTGCCGCCGTAGCGGATTCCCGATTGATTGAAGGTGTTCACCAGGGCGGTGGCATCGTGACGATCGGGGAACCGAGGAACGACGCTGCTCGGATCGGGCACGAGGTCGAACACCCAGTGCATCGTCATCCACTCGGTCCCCGGCCGATCAGCGACGTAGTCCTTGTTGAGCGCGACGCGCATCGCCTGCAGCAAGGGTACGAAGCCCGTATCAGACACGATCGCACCTTGCTTGGCCATCCGCCAGAACCCGCCCATGTCGCCCCAGCCCTCCGTGAAGACGCGATCGATGTTCGTCTCCACGCCAGCCAGCAACTTCGCCGACTGCGTTGCGTCCACGCCGGGGTCACCCATCGTCGCGAGCGTGATCAAGCCGGCGCCCGCCACGACCGGGCCGAAGGTCCACGTTCCGGGATCCCCCGGCGGGGTCACCGCCATCTGTTCCAGGGTCACGGTGTCCCCGGCGGTCGGCCAGCCTTCGATCTTCAGATTGGGGCACTGGTAGGCCAGCATCTTCTGGGCGACCATCATTCGAAAGGCATCGGTCCAGCCGCCGTAGCAGACGTCGTAGGCCATCGCGACGGAGGTCATCGTGCCGCCCGTGGTGTCCATGTACCCGCTGGGGGCAGGCCAGTTGTATTGAGGGTTCACATCCGCCGTGCCGCTGAGCACGAGCTGGGTGGCCTGCTGGCAGGCGTCCGCGTACTTTTGCTCGCCGGTCAGCTGGTAGAGGACGCCGAAGCCAAAGCCGTCCCACAGCGTGAACGCCGTGAGGTCCTTGCGCAGCGCCTCCCCGCCGCCGAGGGCCGCCTTGAGCTGCGCGAGCATGGCCGCGCCGTCCGCCGTCGCCGCCTTGGCCTTGAGGGCGGGCAGGTCGTACGATCGGAAGAAGAGACGGGGGTGCTCGCCGGCCGCGAGGGGCTGAAACGGCGGGGGGGGACCGAGGTCGGGCGGCGGTCCGAGATCGGGCGCGGGACCTAGATCGGCGCCCGCGTCCGGCGCCCCCGTCATCGACATACCAGCGACACCGTCGGGCGTGCCGCCGGTCCCCGAGCCGGGGGCCGCGCCGCCACCGCCGAGCACACCGCCGGAGCCGACCTTGCCTCCCGAACCGCTCGCGCCCGCTCCGCCCGGCGCGGCCCCGCTGCCGGCGCCCGCCGATCCGTTGGCGCCTCCCATCCCGGTCGCGGGCTTCGTCCGGCCGGGGCTGCAAGCACCCACGGCAACCGCGACCAGGGCAACCCACGACGCGCTCATTGTCTTTTTCATGTTTGACCTTCGCGATGCGAGCGGTGCGGCTCCGCCTCGGCCAATGCTGGACTAGGCGCCGAGCGCGGACATGTCACTCAACCAGCAATCAAGAATCTTCAGTTCTTCATCCTTGACGATGTTGCTCGCCCGAAGGGCGGCGTACGCGAGCCGCAGGTTCGCGGCCACGCTGGCCCCCGGAGAGAGTGCCTCCTCGACGAGCGTCACCACCTTCTCGCAGTGCTCGTACATCGGGATCTCGGACACGAAATCCTTGAAGTAGTCGTGCGGATTTCGCTTTTGAACGACGCTCGCGTTGGTGAACCCCAGGCGGTAGCCATGCAGCCACATGATCGGCTGACTGACCAGGCTCCTCAAGATGTCGGTGAATCGAAAGGTGACGGTCGCGGGCAGGTACAGCAGGGGGAACAGCTCGCTCCTGAACATGGTGTTCTGCGAATTGAACGGCGTGACGACGTTCTTGTCGAGCACCAGGGGCTCGCGGTCGTCGAAATAGCAGGGGACATCCGAGGTCAGCCGGTAGATCGCGTCGACGTCGGGATCCTCATCGGCGAGACCCTGCCAGACGCCGATGCGCAGGTCCTTCGCGAGCGCGGGCGCCTGAGGAGGGTGCTTGTCGTTGATCAGGCGAAGCGGCAAGCCTCGCGGCCAGATGTGCTTGTCGCTGTAGTAGCGGTAGATGTTGACGAACCCCGTGACGCCCGAAATCTGGTCGAAGTTTCCGTCGAAGGCGGGAAACGTCCAGCTGCCCTTCGGGATGTTGTCGTCGTCGGTGTCGACGATCGTCTCGGCCTTCAGCCTCATCGCGTGCAGGTAGCCGAGCATCTTTCTGCAATAGTGATTGAACGGCAGCGCGTGGCTCAGCGAGAGCGCGGCGGCCCCGGCATCGTCGACGCCCAGGAACGTCACGTTTTCAAAGCTCCAGCCGCGTGGGGTCTTCTTGTCGCCGACCACCACCAGATGAAAATTCGGCAATCTCGAAAAGGCCCTGACGGCCTCGGTCGGCTCGTTGATGGTGGTTATGACGATGATGTTTTTCACGGCGTCTCAGTTCTGGTTGCGCATGATCTGATTCAGGAGCTGCACTCTGTTCGAGGTGTAGTGTTTCTGCAAATATTCCCGATGCCGCTCCAGCGGCGGTCGGCTGTCGAGGGCAGCCCCCAGCGCCGCCGTGAACGCCTCGTAGGAGTCGACGCTCGGACAGAGCTCCTGCAGCTCGAAGAACCGGGTGTCGTCGTTGTCGGGATAGCGCGCGATCACGTGGCACTCTGCCGCGAGCAGCTCGAACAGGCGGGGCGTCACCGGGTTGAACCCGCCCGTGCGCTTCTCACCGCCGTCGATGCCCGGCGTCGAGTAGAACCCCACTCGCGAGGCCTTCAAAAGATCCATGTAGGACGCCCGATCATTGAAGGCGCCGAGCACTCCAGTCTTGTTGGAAACGTAGCAATGAACGCCGTCCCGCACGGATTGATACACGTACTCGACGTGTGGATGCTCTCGCTCGTAACGTTGCAAAAAATCCAGCAGCACGGGGTTCGACCGTCCCGCCAGCAGGATGTCGTACTTCTTCACCAGCTTGGCGTCCGCGGAGGCGCGGTACTTGTCCGGGAGGCTCAGCGGAAAATGCCGCAGATTCAGCGGGCAGGCGCTGTTCTTCAAGTAGTTGAAAGCTTCCAGGCTGGTGATCAGAACCAGGGGACAATTGCCGTACGTTCGATAGAAGGCGCCTAGATCGACGGTCTTCCAGAAGTCGACGATGATGGGAATGATGTTGGCCCGCGCGGAGAACGAGCTCTTCCGGCGCGGGGACATCGCGAAGTACAGCGACTTCGAGGGTCGCGCCATCATCGCATCGAAGAGCTTCACGACTGGAAAGGCACCCGGGATCCTCACGAGGTTTCGAGCCAGGACGTTTTCGTGCAGCCTTCGCGGCGCCCGCGAATCACGAATGGGAAGCTGGCCGAGCGCGGCGAGCTCATCTTCCCATTCGTGGATCAGCTGCCAGCTCGGCTCGTCGTTCCCGGGCATGTACCGGTCGGTGTAGATGTTACCGACGGTGAATTTCGTGGGTCTTTTCAAGACAGAGGCTCCTCATCCCCGTGGCCGCCTCGAGAACCCTGATGGGCCCCGCCTCCGTGGCGTCGGCCTTCTCAGGATGCGGCGACGAGTTGGGCTTCCGCCCCTTCCTTCAGTCGCTTGGCCTCGGCCTCGGCTTCGTCCTTCTTCTTGTTGTATTCCTGAAAGGACTGCCAACCCGTCGGCGTCATGAAGCCCCACTCCCGCTTGACCTTTCCACCAATCAGGATGGTCCACGCGGGCTTCTTCAGCTCCAGGCGGTGAAGCCACGGAATAGGGTGATAGATGGCGCGGCCGGGACGGCGTTTGAATGTTCCCTTCGGCGTGTGCTCTGTATAGCCGCCGCGCAGGATGATGGAGACGAATCTCCACGGATGGTCGTGCATGCACGGATCGGCATCGCTGAGGCTGATCTTGTGGAGGTAGATCCGAAACCACAGCGCCTCGAAAATGAAATACCGGCGGAGGTACTCCCTCCCATCCGGCGTCGTCGAGATCATGGGATTCTTGAAATCGAGGAACTTGATCATGGTGCTTCCTAAGGGTTTAGGACCACAAGTGTAGGAGTCCGGACGCGGCCATGTCAACTGGACGCCCGCGGCCACGGATGACTTGTCCGGTCGCAGCGATTCCAGGCGAGGTAATGTTCGGTAGCAGCGCAGATTTTGCGCCTGACCGGCGCCGATTTTCGGAATCAGGACGCGGGGGCGCGCCCAGCCAGGGACTGCCTGACGTCTTCTTCGTCCGCCCGGACCATCATCTCGACCAGTTGCTTGAACTGAACCTTGGGCTTCCAGCCCAGGACGCGCTGGGCCTTGGCGGCATTTCCGTGCAGGTGATCGACCTCGGTCGGCCGGAAATAACGGGGATCGATCTCGACGTATTTGTGCCAGTCGAGATCCATGGTCCCGAACGCCACATCCAGGAGATCTCGGATGCTGTGGCTCTCGCCCGTGGCGATGACGAAGTCGTCCGGCTTCTCCTGTTGCAACATCAACCACATGGCCTCGACATAGTCCCCCGCGAAGCCCCAGTCGCGGCGGGCGTCGAGATTTCCCAGGTACAGCTTGTGGTCGAGCCCATGCTTGATGCGAGCCACCGCGCGCGTCACCTTGCGCGTGACGAAAGGAATGCCCCGCCGCGGCGATTCGTGATTGAACAGAATCCCGCAGGAGATGAACATCCCGTAGGCCGCCCGGTAGTTGTGACAGAGGTTGTGGGCGAACACCTTCGCGCAGGCGTAAGGGCTCTGCGGAAGGAACGGGGTGCCTTCGTCCTGGGGAGGGCGCGCCGCCCCGAACATCTCGCTCGAGGACGCCTGGTAAAAGCGGGTCTTCATGCCGGTCTCGCGGATGGCCTCGAGGAGGCGGAGAGTCCCCATGGCCACCGTTGAGGCGGTGTACTCGGGCACATCGAAGCTCACCCGGACATGGCTCTGTGCCCCTAGGTTGTAGACCTCGTCGGGCTCGACCTGACTCAGGGTTCGCGCCAGCGCGCTGCCGTCGTCGAGATCCCCGTAAACGAGGCGCACCTTGTAGCTGGCCGCGTGCGGATCCTGATAGATCCCCTCCAGGCGCTCCGTGTTGAAAGAGCTGGACCGACGAATGATCCCCGTGACTTCGTAGCCCTTGGCCAAAAGGAGCTCCGCCAAGTAGGAGCCGTCCTGGCCCGTGATTCCCGTGATCAGTGCTTTTTTCATTGTTGTTGGAGGTTCATTTATCGGGCGTCAATGGTCGTGCGATTTTCTTCATAATAGGCAACCGTTCGAGCAATTCCCTCCGCGAAGGGCACCCGCGCCACGAAGCCAAAGCGTTCCCGCGCCCTCGTGACGTCGAGACGCCGAAACGGCTGCCCGTTAGGCTTGCTCGTATTCCACACGAAGCGGCCATGGAAACCAGCGGCCTTCGCGATCAAGGTCGCCAGGTCGCGAATCGATATGTCGATCCCCGAGCCCAGGTTCACCGGATCGCTGGAGTCGTAACGCTCGGCGGCCAACAATATTCCCTCGGCTGCGTCCTCGACGTAGAGGAACTCACGGGTCGGCGTGCCGTCCCCCCACAGCTCCACCTCGTCGCGCCCGTCCAGTCGCGCCGCCACGAATTTACGGATCATGGCGGGGATCACGTGGGAGGTGTGGAGGTCGAAGTTGTCCCTCGGCCCATACAGGTTGACCGGATAGACGACCGCGCTGTTCATGCCGTATTGCGCCCGGTAGGACTCCGACATGACGGTCAGGACGCGCTTGGCGATGCCGTAGGGCGCGTTCGTCTCCTCCGGGTAGCCGTTCCAGAGGTCGGTCTCCCGAAACGGGATCGGCGCGAACTTGGGATAGGCGCAGATGGTTCCCGTCGCGATCAGCTTCGCGGTGCCGGCCAGACGGCACTCCTCGAACAAGTGCGTGCCCATCATGAGGTTCGAGAACAGGAAGCGGCCCGGGTTGTCCCGGTTGGCGCCGATGCCGCCGACCTCGGCGGCCAGGTGGATGACCATGTCGGGCTTGGTGGCGGCGAGCATGCGCGCCACCGCACCCCGGTCGACGAGATCGGTGTCTCGGCGGCGCGGCACGATGATCGTCGCACCCAGGGGCCGCAGTCGCTCCACGACGAAAGATCCCAGAAATCCGGCGCCGCCCGTGATCACGACGCGGCGGTCTTTCCAAAAGCTCTCCGAAAGCATGCGAATGCGGCGCACTCTACCCGCGAAGCCCACGGAGCGCCAGATGCCGGCAGCGGCGCTCGTCCAGCGGGGCGGAGACTTCCTAACCGTCCGAAGATTGTCTATGAGTGTTGTTCGTGACCTCTCCGTTCGCGACGTTCGACCTGCTCGGCATGCCGCTCGCGCGCGCCGATTCCCGCGCCGTCCTCGACCACATGTTCGCCAGCCTCGCGGAAGGGCGCGGCGGATGGATCATAACCGCGAACCTCGATTTTCTGCGCAGGCACGTCCACGATCGCGAGGCCAGGGCGCTGTACTCGGGCGCTGACCTGTGCGTGGCCGACGGGATGCCGCTGGTCTGGGCGGCGCGGCTGCAGGGGGTTCGCCTGCCCGAGCGCATCGCCGGATCGTCCCTGATGCTGCCGATCGCCGAGCGAGCGGCCCGGGATGGCCGGTCGATCTACCTGCTCGGCGGCGAGCCCTCCGCGAACGCCAAGGCCGCGGCGATCCTGCGCGAGCGCTGGCCCGCGCTGTCCTTATGCGGGGCTTCGAGCCCGATGGTCGGCAACCCGCCCTCCGCGGCGGAGGCCGCGGCGCTGCGCGCGGAGGTGGGGGGAGCGCGTCCCGACATCGTCCTCGTGGGAATGGGCTCTCCAAAACAGGAGCACATCATCCGCGCGCTTCGCGAAGATCTGCCGAATGCCTGGATGATCGGCGTCGGCATGACGTTCAGCTTCGTCGCCGGCACCCTCAGCCGGGCTCCGGCGTGGATGCAGCGCGCGGGCCTCGAGTGGTGCTGGCGGCTCGGGCAGGAACCGCGGCGGCTGGCGCGGCGGTATCTCCTCGAGGACATTCCGTTTTCGTTCGAGCTGTTCACGCGGGCCGCCTGGAATCGCCTGCGCCCCTCCGCGACCCCCAACACCGACTGACCGTCGCCGTCACGACTGCGCTGCCAGGAACATCTTCACCAGGCGCGTCGCTTCGCGGTTGACGTCGTGGCGCTCGGCCACGGCCGCGGCGCCGGCGCGGCCCATCTCGGTGAGGGTGGCGGCCGGCGTGGCCAGCGCTTCCTTGATCGCCGCGACGAGGGGTTCGAGGGCGCCCGCCGGGATCAGCCACCCGTTCACGCGGTCCTTCACCAGCTCGGGAATGCCTGCGACGTAGGTTGTGATCGCGGGGCGTCCCAGCGCCAGCGCCTCCATGAGAGCGACGGGCAGCCCCTCCGCGAAGCTGGGCATCAAGATCGCGCGTGCGCCCAGCAGCTCGCTTCGAACGACGTCGTTGCTGACCCAGCCCGTGATGCGGACGCTGGCCCCGAGCCCGAGCTCGCGAATCCGCCGCTCGACGACGGCGCGCATGGGGCCGTCCCCCGCCAACACCATCTCGAAGGGAACGCCCTCCGCCGCAAGCGCGGCCAGGGCCTCGAGGATCAGGAGTTGCCCCTTTTGCGGGGCCAGTCGCCCCACGCAAACGAGCCGGCGGTTGTCGGCGATCGGCTGCGGCCCCGCCGCGAGAAACGCGGCGTCGACCCCACAATGGACGACGTTCACCTTCGGCCACTGCTCGTAGGGAATCCAGCGATAGATCTGGCTGCGTCCGAAGTCGCTGACGCCGACCACGGCGGCGGCGTGATCGATCTTCTCGCGCAGCGACAGCTCACCGGGGTGGTCGTACTCCTCGGGGCCGTGGATCGTGAAGCTGTAGCGCGGTCCACCGAGCAGGCGGACCAACATCGCCACCGCGGCGGAGTTCGTGCCGAAGTGCGCATGCAGGTGCCGGATGTCGGGCGCCCGCCTCAGCCAATCCCGCAGCACGCAGGCCTCGGCGAGGTACACGAGGTGGCGAAGAACACCACGCTCGGAGCGGCGCCCGAGACGGATGGCCCCCCGCAGGGCCGCCCAGAAGGCGGCAGGCGCCGCGCACGCGGCCGCGATCACGGCGAACGCCAACCGCGCGGGGGCGCCCGGCCCCAGCACGACGCGCGTCCTCGACAGCTCGGCCAGATCCGCCGCGTCGACGAGATTGACTGGGGGGCGCCTTATCGTGAACCGTTCAACCGCGATGCCCGCGGACTCGAGGGCGACGATCTCTCGCCGGATGAAGCTGTGGGTCACGTGGGGATACTGGTTCACCAGATACGCGACCTTGAAGCCGGGCACCTTCGGCGATTCTGTGCCCGTGGGAGCAAGCGGGCCCGTCAAGGACGACACGATTTCATGGCTGAGTGGGTTCGTGAAACAGGAAATCGGCGCGCGGGCCGCATCAGGTCCAATATTGATCGCGCAATAGTAGTGCGGCTCCGACAATCGCGGGAAGTTTTTTCGTTTTGGCCGTCGTTCGTATGTGGAATTTGGGGCTGCTCCATGTCACTACGTGGTTAAAGCCATCGACATGCTCAGTCGCGTGCACGTTCGCTCGATGCGGCTGCTGGATTTCGATCTCCGGGTGGTGGAGCCGACCGCCCCGGGCGGCGTCCCCGGCGCTCCCGTGGTCGTCCTCCTGCATGGTTTCTCCATGCGGGCCGATGATCTCGCGCCGTTCGGCGCCTCGATGGGCCTGCCGGCAGTGTTCGTGTTTCCCGAAGGCCCGATCGATCTGGCGCTCGTACCGAGGCATCCCGCATCGGCCCGGCTCGCTGGCCGGGCCTGGTGGATGATCGATGTCGCGGCCCGCGACCTGGCGATCGCCCGCGGCGACGATCGCGATCTGGCGGCACAACGTCCGGCCGGCCTGGGGCCCGCCCGCGAGGGGTTGAGCCGCCTGGTTGGTGAGGTGACGCGAACCTGGCCGGGGCGGCCCGTCTTCCTCGGCGGATTCTCCCAGGGCGCGATCTTGTCGCTCGACCTGGTCCTTCGCGGTCTGTTTCGGCCGGCGGGGCTGGTCCTGCTGTCTGGTGGGCGGGTCGAAGCGGGGGCGACGCCGGATCTCGGGCATGCGCGGGGCATCCCGGTTTTCCAGAGCCACGGGACGAAGGATCGCGAGCTGTCGTTCGCGGCGGCGTCCACGTTGAGTAACGATCTGGTGACGGCGGGCGCGGACGCGAGCTGGTGGCCGTTCGAGGGTGGGCACGAGATTCCCTTGCCGATCCTTCGCGAGCTCAAGAAATTCATTCGCAAGCACGCCGAGACACCGAAAACCAGCCTCGAGAAATGATATCTTCTTCAATCGTGGCCTTGAAGGACCTTGCGAAGACCAGCATCGCCGCCGCCGGGCGCGTCGGATCCGAGGTCGCCGCGCGGCATGCCGATGACGTCGACCGAAATGCCCGATTTCCGAAGGAGGCGCTGGACGCGCTCCGGAGCGAGAAGCTGCTGGGCGCCTTCGTGCCCACCGAGCTCGGTGGCCTCGGTTGTGGGATCGGCGAGCTCGCAAAGATGTGCACGGCGCTCGCCCAACACTGCGCGGCGACCGGAATGGTGGTGGCCATGCATCACATTCAGGTCGCCTGCTTGGTCCGGCACGGCCTCACGGTGCAGTATTTTCGCGACTACCTCGCCGAGCTCTGCGCGCGGCAGCTGCTGATCGCCTCGATCACGTCGGAGGTCGGCGTGGGCGGCGATACGCGCACCAGCATCTGCGCCGTCGAGCGCGACGAGGGCGCAGGGCGGTTTCGTCTGAATAAGGACGCCACCACCATCTCGTACGGCGAGCAGGCGGACGACTTGCTCGCGACCTGTCGCCGGAATGCCGACGCGGCGGGCAGCGATCAGGTCCTGGTGCTGCTGCGCAAGGCCGACACCACCCTCGACCGCACGACGAACTGGGACACCCTGGGGATGCGCGGCACATGCAGCCCGGGCTTCAAGGTCGCCGCCTCCGGGGCCGTCGAGCAGATCGTGCCGGGCTCCTTCGCCGACTCCTCGGCCGAGACGATGGTGCCGTTCTCGCACATCCTGTGGTCGGCCGTGTGGTTGGGGATCGCGACGGATGCGATGGCGCGGGCCAGCGCCTTCGTGCGCGCGGAGGCGCGGAAGAAGCCAGGGACGATTCCGCCGACCGCCACGCGTCTCGCGGAGCTGTCGACGCGCCTGCAGGTCATGCGCACGAACGTTCACGCTGTCGCGGCCGACTGCGACGAGCTGCTGCGCTCGGCCGCCGGCACGCAGGCATTGCTGAGCATCGGCTTCGCCCTGAGGATGAACAACCTCAAGATTTCGTCGTCCGAGCTGGTGGCGGAGATCGTGCACAAGGCGCTCGGCATCTGCGGGATCATGGCCTACAAGAACGACACTCCGTTCAGCATGGGCCGGCACCTTCGCGACTCGCTCTCGGCGGCCCTCATGATCGGAAACGATCGCATCCTCGCCAAGAGCGCGTCCATGCTTCTCGTCTACAAGGACGAGTGACTCAGATCGTAACTAACTTGGAGGAGGAAAACGCGTGGCGGTAAAAGAGTACGATGCGGCCAGGTTCTACGAGGAGCTGGTCAAGAACCGGCTGATCATCCCCGTGGGCGTTCCAGGCGCGTTCGGTCGCGGTCCGGTGTTCGAGGAGGTCTTGGCGGGGTTCAACGCGCTCATCAGTCGGCTGGCGCATAGCGATGGCGCCGAGGTGATGTTGTTCCCGCCCATCATCGATCGGCGGGTCCTGGAGCGCAGCGACTTCCTCGATTCGTTTCCGCAGCTGGCCGGCACCGTCTTCAGCTTCTTCGGGAACGACAAGCAGCACAAGGAGCTGAGCGAGAAGGTCCACGCGGGCCAGCCGTGGGCGGAGCTGCAAGGGATGACGTCCGTGGTGTTGAACCCAGCCGCTTGCTACCCCGTCTATCCCAGCTTCCAGGGGACCGTCCCCGAGAACGGCAGGCTGGTCGACATGCAGAACTGGGTCTACCGACACGAGCCGTCGCCCGAGCCGACGCGGATGCAGGCCTTCCGTGTCCGAGAGTTCGTGCGGGCGGGAACGCCGGAGATGGTCGTCGCCTGGCGCGACACCTGGGTGAAGCGCGGCGTGGAGATCCTGACGTCGCTCGGATTGCCGGCCCGGCCCGACGTCGCCTCCGATCCGTTCTTCGGGCGCGGCGGCCGCATGTTGGCGGTCAGCCAGAAGGACCAGAAGCTGAAGTTCGAGGTGTTGGTTCCGGTGATCTCCGAGGAACACCCGACCGCCGTATGTTCGTTCAACTATCACCAGGACCACTTCGGCCACACGTTCGACATCAAGACCGAAGGGGGCAACACGGCGCACACGGCGTGTCTCGGCTTCGGCCTCGAGCGCTGCGTGATGGCGTTGTTTCGCCACCACGGCTGCGATGTCGGCGCCTGGCCGAAAGAGGTCCGCGACCGCCTGTGGCCGTGACGAGGCGGTCCGCCGTGATCTCGCCCGACCCCGCGAACTACCTCCGGCACGAGCTTCATGCCGAGGGCCGGGACTGGGTCGAGAAGAACTGTTATATCGACATCTGGATCGAAGTCCTGCATGCCCACGGGCTCGATCCGATGGCGATGCTCCCGTTCACGGTCGCCGTCGATTTCGAGGGCGATCAGTGGACGTTCTTCAAACCGCCCCACGTCGACCTGTGGAATCTCTATGGCATCGACGTGCAGGAGATGACGGTGTGGCGGTCGCTGCTGGAGCACGCCGTGCTTCACACGGCAGCCGGGCGACTGGTCAGCACGGAGGCGGACGCTTTCTTCCTGCCGGACACCCAGGGCACCGACTACCGGACGCAGCACACGAAGACGACGATCGTCATCGTCGACGTCGACGTCGAACGGCGCCGCCTGGGCTACTTTCACAACGCCGGCTACTTCGAGCTAGGAGGCGACGATTTCGCCGCGCTGTTTCGTCTGGGCGTGCCTCCTGATCCGACGTACATGCCCTTCTTCGCGGAGCTGATTCGCACCGATCGCATGGAGCGAACGCCGGCGGGCGAGCTCCGCCGGCGGTCGGCGGCGATGTTGGCGCATCACGTGCGGCGCATGCCGGCGGAGAACCCGGTGGCCACCTTCGCGGCCCGCTTCGCGGCCGACCTTCCCCACCTGCAGGAGGAAGGCCTCGCCCGCTACCACGCCTATGCGTTCGCGACGGTGCGACAGGTGGGAGCCGCGTGCGAGCTGGCGTCCTTGTACCTTCGCTGGCTGGCGCCGTCCGGGCGAAAGGAGCTCCTCGATGCCGCCCTTGCCTACGAGCGCGTGTCGTCAGCGATGAAGGCCCTCATCTTGAAGGGCGCCCGGGCGGTGAACTCGAAGCGCCCCGGCGACTTCACGCCCCTGTTCGAGCCGGCGAGCGCGGACTGGGCGCGCGCGGCCGAGCTCTTGCGGGCGGGCGTCGGGCAGGCCGCGCGGGACGGGGCGTCGTCGCCTTGACAAGCCCGGAGATAAGCGTGAATGCTGTGACGATTTGCACATGAGCGGGGCAGATATTCACGTCATCGTCGGCATCGACCTGGTGCAAATCAGCCAGGTGGCGTCGTCGTTGCACAAGCTGGGTGACGCCTACGTCACGCGAATCTTCACGCCCGCCGAGATCGCCTACTGCTCGTCGAATCCCATCGTCGCGCCCTCGCGCTTCGCGGCGCGGTTCGCCGCGAAGGAGGCGACGCTCAAGGCGCTGCGGCTGAACGATCAGGGCCTGGATCTACGCGCCATCGAGGTCAAGCAGATGCCTGGCGGGTGGAGCGAGATCGAGCTTCATGGCGCCGCCCGCGACCTGGCGGAGGCGGCGGGCTGGCTGTCCTGTTCGGTCAGCATCAGCCACGAGGGCGACTACGCGACGGCCGTGGTGGCCGCCACCGCGCGGAAGCCACTCGGTTCTCAACCAAAACCCACCCCAGCGCAATGAACAAACATGTCTGACGAAATCGGAACGAAGATCAGGGACATTCTGGCCGAGCACGGCCGGTTGGCGAAGGACATCTCCACGCTGAGCGACGACGCCGATCTCTACCAGGCGGGCATGACCTCCCATGCCAGCGTCAATTTGATGCTCGCGCTCGAAGGTGCCTTCGACATCGAATTCCCCGACTCCATGCTCAGGCGGAGCGTGTTCGAGAGCATCTCCGCCATTCGAACGGCCGTCACCGGTCTGACCGCCCCTCGCTGAAGGTCCCGGGCCACTCGCTCACGGGCGCCCTATCATGTGGCAGGTCGATACCCACGAAGAGGTGGCGCTCGGAGACTGGTCCTGTTGCGCGGCGCCTCCGGGCGGGGCCGCCGCCCTCGCGGGGCTCCCGACCGCCGCATGGTTCCCAGCGCCGGTCCCCGGAACCGCGGCGAGCGCGTTGCGCGCTGCCGGGGCGGCGGCCGGCCCGACGCCGTCCCGTCTGGATGGCGTCGACTGGTGGTACCGCTGCCGATTCCAGGCCATCCCGCCCGCGGCCGGGCGGCGGCTCATGCTCTGCTTCGACGGGCTGGCGACCGTGACCGACGTCTGGTTGAACGGGGAAGCGATCTTGCACGCGGAGAGCATGTTCGTGGGGCACGGCGTGGACGTGACGGCGCGGCTGCGTGCCGACAACGAGCTGGTCTTGCGCTTCGCTGCCCTCGACTCGCTGCTCGCGGCGCGGCGGCCGCGACCGCGCTGGCGGGCGCCCATGATCGAGCACCAGCAGCTCCGGTGGTTCCGTACGACCCTGCTCGGTCGCACGCCGGGATGGTCGCCGGCGCTGGCGCCGGTCGGTCCCTGGCGCCCGGTCCGGTTGCAAACACGCTCCCGCCTCGACGTCCTCGACGTCGATCTGCGGGCCACCCTGCGGGAGCGGGACGGTCTGATCACCGTCGCGGCGACGCTGCAGGCCCTCGACGGGCGTGCCATCACCGCCGCGCGACTCGTGGTCACGGGTCCCACGGGGCAGACCACCGAGTCTCCCCTGTCGTGCCAGCCCGATTCGCAGGCGGCGGCCCAGTGGCTCGTCCGCGTGAGCGGCGCGGTCACGGTGGGCGACGCCGCGCGCTGGTGGCCGCACACCCACGGCGCCCAGCCTCGCTACGGCGTCCGCCTCGTGGTCGCGGGGGAGGGCGGCGACGTCACCGACGTCACCGACGTCACCGTGGATCTGGGGCGGGTGGGATTCCGGACCGTCGCGCTCGAGACGAAGGGCGGCGACTTCGCCCTCTCGGTGAACGGCGTTCCGGTGTTCTGTCGGGGCGCCTGCTGGACGCCGCTCGACGCCGCCACCCTGACCGGCCCGCCCGATGAATATCGGCGCACGCTGCGGGCTGCACGGGACGCGGGGATGAACATGCTGCGGGTCGCGGGACCCATGGTGTACGAGAACGACGTCTTCCATGAGCTCTGCGACGAGCTTGGGATCCTGATCTGGCAGGATTTCATGTTCGCGAACATGGACTATCCGGAGGACCCGCGGTTCGTCGCCGCGGTCGAAGCGGAGGTGGGTCAGGCGCTCGCGCGCTGGCAGGGCCGCCCCTCCATCGCGGTGCTTTGCGGCGACAGTGAGGGCGAGCAGCAAGCCGCCATGTGGGGCGCGCCTTCCGCCGCCTGGCATCGGCCGCTGTTCCGCGAGACGCTGGCCAGGCTGTGCCTGCGCCTTAGGCCCGACGTTCCTTACTGGCCCTCGAGCGCCAGCGGCGGCGACTTTCCGCATCAGCCACGGGTGGGGTCGACCTCTTACTACGGAGTCGGCGCCTACCTGCGGCCGCTCGAGGACGCGCGGCGTTCAGAGGTGCGCTTCGCCTCCGAGTGCCTGGGCTTCGCCAACGTGCCTGGCGACGCGATCCTGGCGCAGCTCGCCCCCGGTGGTTCGCCGCGCGTGCATTCCCCCGCCTGGAAGGCGGGGGTCCCGCGGGATCTCGGCGCGGGCTGGGACTTCGACGACGTCCGGGACTTCTACCTGAAGCTGCTGTTCGGGGTCGATCCCACCGCGCTGCGCTCCTCCGATCCCGAGCGCTACCTGGCGCTCAGCCGGATCACGACGGGCGAGGTGATGGAGGCCGCGTTCGCCGAGTGGCGCCGCGCGCAGTCCTCGTGCCGGGGCGCGCTCATCTGGTTCCTGCGAGATCTGGTCGCCGGCGCGGGGTGGGGCGTCCTGGACGCGAGCGGTGACGCGAAGGCCGTCTACCACTACGTTCGCCGGATCCTGCGGCCGGTCGCCGTCTTCTTCTCGGACGAAGGATTGAATGGCGCGTTCGTTCACGCCGTCAACGAGCGAGAGACGCCCTGGGAGGGCGCGCTGCGCCTGAAGTTGTTCCGGGACGGCGAGACCCAGGTCGCCGCCGTCGAGAGGGCGTTCACGATTCCGGCGCGAGGCGGGGAGGAGCTGGCGGCGTGCGCGCTGCTGGGCGGATTCGCCGACACGACCTATGCGTATCGCTTCGGTCCCCCCGAGCACGACCTGGCGGTGGCCACCCTGGTCTCGCCGGATGGAGGCGTCGCCAGCGAAGCGTTCTTCTTCCCCACGGGGCGGCCAGCCAACCGGGAGGGCGATCTGGGAATGGAGGCGACCGTCGCGCCGCGCGGCGACGGCCGCTTCGTGTTGGCGGTTCGCAGCCGGCGCTTCGCGCAAGCGGTGGCCGTGCAGGTCGATGGCTTCACCTGCGACGACAATTTCTTTCACGTCCAGCCGGGAGGCTTGCGCGAGGTCATCCTCGTTCAGGCGAGCGACGCCGCTCGGCCGCGCGGGACCGTCCAGGCGACAAACGCGCGCGGGGCGACGCGCATCTCGATCGGCGGTTGATCGGGCAGGAACCCTGCGAGGAGGCGAGCATGGAAGAGGCGGGCACCACCGATGGGCCGTTCGTACTGGCGCTGTCCCGGCGCGAAGACGTCGAGAGGAGCTTCGCCGTCATGCAACAGCTGCGGCCGCAGCTCACGGCAGAGACCTACGTCGACACCATCGAGCGGCTGCGGGCGAGCGGGTTTCGTCTCGCGGCGGTGCGGGTGGGCGAGGAGCTCGTCGCGGTCGCCGGGTATCGCTTCGCGGAGAGCCTGGCGTGGGGCCGGCATTGCTACATCGACGATTTCGTGACGCTCGACCCGATCCGGTCGCGTGGACACGGGCAGCTCCTGCTCGACTGGCTGAAGGCAGAGGCTCGGGCGAACGGGTGTCAGTCGATTCAGCTCGACTCGGGCGTGCAGCGCCACGCCGCGCACCGCTTCTATTTTCGGGAGCGCATGAGCATCACCTGCCACCACTTCGCGATCTCGCTCGTGTGACCGCGGTCACTGGCCGAGCTCGGGCAGGCCTCATTTCGTGATTTCTCGTTAGGCGGCAGGCGGCGTCGTGGGCCAAAATCCCAAAACTGACGCGTAGATTTTGGCTACAGAAAACCACGCATGGTTCTCGACGTCTTGAGGAACGGAATACGCCGTCTTACGGATACCGCCGGGCACGGGGGCGAGGTCGCGTCCGCTGACACGAGGGACGGGACCGCCGGTGAGCCGGCGACGATCCCCGCGTCCGACACCAGGGCCGCGGATGACGTCGGCGCATTCGAGTTGCTCGCGGAGGATTTTGCCACGTACGATCACGGTCTGTTGGAGCCAGGGTTCTGGGCCGTCACCGCTCATCGTCTGGGCCGGCGCGCCGCGGAGGTCGAGGCCGCCCCGACGCGCGCGCTGCTCGAAGCGGCCTACAAGCTCATGTTCACGGGGATCGACTGGGTGTGGGGGATCCATCTGCCTCGGACCGTCGACCTCGGACGTCGGGTCCGGTTGTGGCACAACGGCTGTATGTTGCTGACCGCGCGCGCGATCGGAAACGACGTTCACATCCGGCACGACACCACGTTCGGCCCCTTGCGCGGCACCGCCGGCACGCCGCAGACGTTGCCCGTCATCGAGGATCGCGCCGACCTCGGCTCAGGCGTCTGCGTGCTGGGTGGCGTTCGCGTCGGGCACGACGCTGTGGTCGGCGCCAACTCCGTGGTGCTCAAGAACGTGCCTCCGCACGCGACCGTCTTGGGCGTTCCCGCCCGGATCGTCCCCACGTGAGCGTGCCGCCGCGGTCAGCGGGGCGAGAGGGCCTGGACGGCCAGAAGCAGGCCTCGGAGAAGCCGCTGCCCGCCGGAGACGTCAACGCGAACCCCGCCGGACTCGGTTTGCCGGAATTGCTGGCGGAGGACTTTCGCACGCACGGAAGTGACGTGTTGTCGCCCGGCTTCTGGGCGCTCGCCGTGCATCGTTTTGGCAACTGGCGCATGGACCTCGAGGTGAAGGTCTTGCGCGCGCCGCTCTCGCTCCTGTACCGGACCGCGCACCTGGGCGTGATCGCGCTGTGGGGGATCGACCTGCCATACAACTCGAAGATCGGCCGGCGGTTCCGGATCGTTCATCATGGGGCGGTCTTCGTCGGCTCGAAGGAGATTGGCGACGACGTGACGATTCGCCACTCCGTCACCATCGGCCTCAAGCGCAAGACCGAGCGGCAGGCGCCCTCGATCGGCAGCAGGGTCGAGATCGGGCCGGGCGCCTGCATCGTGGGGGACGTTCAAGTTGGCTCGGATAGCTTCATCGGCGCAAACACCGTGCTCGCGGACAGCGTGCCGCCGGGCTCGTCGGTCCTGGGCGTTCCGGGCCACTTCGTCGACCTCGCGAAGCAGGTGGACGCGGCGACCCCTCGCGTGGTCCCCTCCGGGACGGGGTGAGCGCTGCGCGAATTGGGCTGATCGGAAACACGATCGTCAGCGCACGCAACGCACGTAGGCCGTAAGCGACATGTTCCGGGGGCCCGTGGCGGCGTGGTAGAACATGCCGGCCCAAACGTCGGTTTTGTTGGGGACAATGGGCGTCGAGGACCAGAATGCATCCCCCGGTGTCGACGGAAATGCTGTCGCGTCGATTGTCGGGCCGGGCAACGCCACCGAATCGTCGATCAACGTCTGCAACTCCTTGATCGCGGGCAGCCGCCAGCCACTGCCAGCCAGCCCCGCCGCGTTGCCCGAGCAATAAGTCACGGCGTCCGCGTAGGTGTACGTGGTCGTCGACACGGCCTGCTGCCAATTCAAACCTGTCTTGTCGTCATGGACGACCCGCGTGGCGGCGACGCCGGCCGAGACCGTGAAACGGCCCGCGGGCGCGCTGGCCCGCGCGGGCACGGCGCCCAGCAGCGCGACCAAGGCGGCGGAGGCTAGGAAACGTTTGGCGGGCACGCTCATGGGGTCTCCTTGGGCTTCGGATCATCGGGCAAAGGCCGTTCGAAAACACACGCGAGCCGGCGCGGTTCCGCGTTGCCGCGGGCGTCTGAGCCTCAGCGCACGCATCGAACAGGGTACTCATTCGTCATGGCGATATAGCTCGCATCGCCGGAGCTGAAGCCGATGATCCAGATGGAGTTCGGGTTGCCGGCAACGGACGTCGAGGACCAGTAGTAGCCTGAAAGCGTGCCTACGAACACCGGGTTTATGCTCGGGTTCGACCGCCCGTAGTCGACGATCGAAAGCAGCTCGATCTTCGCGGGCAGGCGCCAGTCGTGGTGTCCCCCCGCCGCCAGCGTTGTGGAGCAGTACGTGACAGCGTCAGGCTGGAGCATGGTCGTGGCCGCGGGGGGGGACTGCCACATGAGGCCCGTGACGTTGTCTGTGACCGTGCCGTCGCCGTTGTCGGTGTAGGCGCTCGGAGACACGGACGGCGGGACGGGCCACTCGACCCAGTTGGGGTCGGCGCAGCTCGCAGGCGCGAGGCGCTCGCAGACGTTGCCGGCTCCGCAGGCCGCAGGTGAGCCGGCCACCTGGTAGAAGCAGCTTCCGTCCGCGGCGCACGTCGCCAGCGAGGTGGAGGTCGCGCAGGTGGGGCCAGCGGACTTGCACGCGGGATCCGCGACACACGCGCAGGCGGAGCCGGAGCAAGCCTGGTGCCCGCCGCACATCGCCGACGACGCCTCGTAAAAGCACCCGTTCGCGTCCTGCATGCAGGTGGCCAGCGTCGATGGGGTCGCGCACATGTTCCCGACCGCGTTCGAGGTGCAGACCGGGTCGGCGACGCAGGTGCACTTCGCGGTTCCAGCGGGTCCGGTGCAGGACTGACGGGTCGGGCAGGCCGTCGCGGCCCCCCACTGACCGCTGGCGCAGGTTTGCAGCTTCGCGCCCATGCACTGCGTGGCGTTCGCCAGGCACGCGCCGGTCATACCACCCGAGCCCGCAGCCGCGCCACCCGTGGCGATCGCGCCGCCGGTGGCGATCACGCCACCCGTGGCGATCACGCCGCCGCCCGTGCCGATCGAACCCGCGGTGCCGGCGCCCACTTTGCCGCCGCCTCCACCGGTGCCGGTGACCGCCGCTCCGTTGCCGCCGCTCGCGACCGCAAGGCCTCCCTGTCCGCCCCCCACCGCGCCTGCCGCGCCGCCGCCACCCGCGCCGGCGACGCGGCCGCCGGTGCCGGTGGCGGTGCCGCTGTGAATGCCGACGATCTCGCCGCAGGCGCCAGCGAAGGCGATTGCGCACGCGACCACACTCAGGGTCGCCCCCAGGAGACTGACTCGCTTCACCACCGACCGCCCAGGAGCAGCCCACCGCCTTCGAAGCCCACCGATGGCGCCAGTGACACCGACGAGAACCCCGCGGCGGCCGACGCCGCGCCGTCGGGCTCGGGCGAACGGGAGCGCAGCCACAAGAACGCGCCGGTGGCCACGGCCGCGATGCCCACGCCGAACGCCACATTTGCGACGAGGGACGCGGTTCGCGCGGCCTCGTAGTCGTTGTTACCGTCCGGGCTACAGTGTTCGTTGGGACAGTTCTTGTTGCGATCGCTCCACTTCGAGAACGCGCGCAGGCCGAAGTAAGTGCCCACGCCCAGGGCGGCGACGCCGGCGCCGCCCACGGCGTAGGCGGCCGTTCGGACGCCGCTGCCGGAGGCAGGCGAGGCGGGTGCGGGCGACGGGGCGGTTTCGTTCGCGGGGGCGCTCACGAGCGGAGGGGGCCCGGGCGCTGGTGCCGTGACGACCGCGGGCGGCGCCGCCCGGGCCGGCGACTCGGCGACGAGCACGGGGATCTGAACCGTCTGCCGGCTGGCGCCGACGGGAACCTCGAAGCGGCTCGACCACGCGCGCCGGCCGGGCGCCGTGGCGGTCAGCGCGTGAGTGCCGGGATCCATCGGCGTCGATATTCCCCACGCGGCCGCGCCCACGGTCGTGCCGTCGAGATTCACCTCCAGCCCTGGAACCCGCGCGGCGTCCGGAACGCCCAGCGTCACGTGGGCGACGCGCGGCTCGATCGCCGCGATGTGATCGCGGGCGAGCTGCTCCCGGTCGGGCCGGTGGTCGAGCCGGGCGCTCGACAGCGCGGCGCTGAATTCGACCCAGGCGCTCGCCAGCTTGCCCTGGTCCTGGTGGCACACAGCGAGGTTCAGGAGCGTGCCGGTCGCCGGATCTAGACGCTGGCTCTCGGCCAGCTTGGGACAGGCCTCGGCGTAGTTCTTCTCGTTCATCAGGCGCCGGCCCTCTTGAAATAGCGTTTCGGCCAGCGTCGCGCTCGTGGACTGCGCCCACGCGCGCGGGCATGGGGCAAGCGCCATCGCCATCGCCATCGCAACCATGGGCCCCGGCGCCCTCCTGTGGGTGGGGGACTCTCTATCCATCCGGCCCGCTGGCTGGTCCTCCGCGGCCACATCCTTCGCCACGGCTCAATTTATCGCCGAGCGGGGTGGGGCGGTCAACACGGACGGGGTCCGTTTGCATCCGTTGTCGGGCGATGGCTCGATATCGCCGATCAGCGGCGACCATCCAGAACGTCGGTCTCCTTTTCGGCCCCGCGCGCCGGCGGAGGTCGGCTTGTCAGGGCCGCGGGTGACGCCGGGGCGGCGGGGGGCATGATGACCGCGCGCGGTGCGCGTGAGCGCGTCTTGACCGCCTTGTGTCCCCCGGCCCGCTTGGACATGGGCGAGGTTCCCGAGGCCGGCTCCCGCGGCCGCGCCCCCTCGCCCTGTCCCTGATTGGCTTGCTTCTCGGCGGGCCGCTGCGCCTCGATCGGGGGCGCGCTTGTGGGTGGCAACGCGACCGGTTGGGGAGCCTTGGATTCCGCGGGCGTCTCCGGCTTCGCAATCGGCGAGACCGGCGGTGGGCCGGCGGCAAGGTCTTGCGGCGACGGGGAGACTTGGGGCTCGCGCGCCCGGTTGTGAACGACGAAGGCTCCGAGCCCGATCACCGCCGCCGCGGCGACCAGGGTGCCCGCCACCTTCGCGCCGCGCCGCCGCGTTCGTGGCGCCCCTCGCGCCGCGCTCACGCGCTCCGCCGCCGCCGCGGCGACCAGCTCGCCGGACAGGTGCGCCGACGTCGTGCTCGTCCCGGGCAAGCGCTGCGTGTGGCCGGGGCGCGCGAAGATGTCGGTGTCCGCCAGCTCGCGCGGTGGCCGTGGCGCGCCGCTGGCATCGCTCCGCGACGATGACCCGAGAACCCGCGCGACCGACGAAGCCGCCCAGACCGGCGCGAACGGCGCCAGGCGCCGCACCAGCTCGCTCACGCTTTGCAGCCGTTGCGCCGGAAGCTTCTCCAGGCAATCGAGCACCAGCTTCTCCAGCGCGCCCGGAAGGTCGGGCCGGACCTGTCGAAGCGGCGTCGGCGGATCGGCGACGATCGTCGCCAGCACTTGCATCGTCGTCTCCCCGTTGAATGCCGGCTGACCGGTCAGAAGCTCGTGCAGGATCACGCCCAGCGACCATACGTCCGTGCGCGCGTCGACGTTCTTGGCGCTGCGGAGCTGCTCGGGCGACATGTACATCGGCGAGCCCAACACCATCGACGTCGACGTGAGCTCCGGGGCGCGCCCGCCGCGCGCGCCCGCGCCAGCCCCCACGCCGGGGTGCTCCGCGATGGCGGCCTTCGAGATCCCAAAGTCGAGGACCTTGATGAGCGGCGAGCCATCCGGGCGATGGGTCAAGAACAAATTGCCCGGCTTGAGATCGCGGTGGACGATCCCCAGCCCGTGCGCCTCCCCGATCGCCTCACACGCCTGCAGCAGATAGCCAACGGCCTCGGGGACGGGCAGGTGACCGCGGGCCTGGAGGAGCTGCGAGAGATCCTTTCCGTCGAGGTACTCCATCACCATGTAGCAGAGGTCACCCTGCGTGCTGCTGACATCGACCACCCGTACGACGTGCTCGCTGCGGAGGCTGGCGGCCGCGCGCGCCTCGCGCAAGAACCTCCCGACAGCATCGCGGTTGTCGCGCAGCTCCGCCGAGAGGAACTTCACCGCGACCTTCTGGCCGAGTTGCACGTGCTCGGCCACCACCACGACTCCCATCCCGCCCGCACCCAGCGTCTCCCCGATCAGGTACTTGCCAAGCAGGAGCTCCCCCTGCCGCACCGGCAGGCCCTGCGACGCCAGATCGTGGACCACGAGCCAGGTTATATCCGAACCGCGTCGAGATGGATCGGGGCCGCCGCCCCGGCGCCTACTCGACCGTGACGCTCTTGGCGAGGTTCCGGGGCTGGTCGACGTCGTTCCCCCGCGCGACCGAGATCGCGTACGCGAGCAACTGCAGCGGCAGGACGGTCACGAAGGGCTGAAGGCGAGGATCGGTCTCGGGGACGTAGAGGACGTCCTTCGCTTGCCGCGCGATGGCGTCGTCGCCTTCGGTCGCGATCGCCAGGACGGTGCCCTTGCGGGCCTGGACCTCGGCCAGGTTCGACAGCACCTTCTCGTAGCCGGGCCCGCGTGGGGCGATGACGACCACGGGAACGCCGTCGTCGATGAGGGCGATGGGGCCGTGCTTCATCTCCCCCGCCGCGTACCCCTCCGCGTGAATGTACGAGATCTCCTTCAGCTTCAGGGCGCCCTCGAGGGCAATGGGATAGTTGGCGCCACGTCCGAGGAACAGGAAATCGCGCGCCGTCTTGAAGCGCGCGGCCAGCGCCGGAAACGGCGTGTCGACCTTCGGAGACGGCGCCAGCGCTTGCAGGCAGCGGGTCATCTTCTCGGGGATCGCCGCCATGGCGGCGGCGATGGCGCGACCGTCGGCCTCGGACAGGGTTCCGCGCCGCCGTCCGAGGTGCAGCGCGAACAGGGCCAGGGCCGTCAACTGCGCGGTGAAGCACTTCGTCGACGCGACGCCGATCTCGGGACCGGCGTGGGTGTAGAACGTCGCGTGCGAGGCCCGGGGGATGGCGGACCCCACGACGTTCGCGATGGCGAGCACCCACGCCCCGCGCGCGCGCGCCTCGCGCACGGCGCCGAGGGTGTCCGCGGTCTCGCCGCTCTGGGAGATGGCCACGACCACGTCGCCCGGGCCGATGACCGGATCGCGATAGCGAAACTCGCTGGCCAGGTCCACCTCGCACGGCACCCGCGACAGCCCTTCGATCAAGAACTTGCCGACGAGCCCCGCGTAGTACGAGGTGCCACACGCCAGCAGCACCACGCGCCCCAGCCGGGCCAGCGGCAACTCGACCGCGTCGAGCACGGCGTCGCCGTGCTCCGGCCGTAGCCGTCCCCGCATCGTGTCCGCGACGGCGCGCGGCTGCTCGAAGATCTCCTTCAGCATGAAGTGCGGGTAACCGTCCTTTTCGGCCTGCGCGGCGCTCCAGGTGATGGACTCGATGGGCCGCGTGACCACGGCGCCGTTGCGATCGGTGATCGAGAAGCCGGGCGCCCGGACCTCGGCGACGTCTCCCTCGTCGAGGAAGACGATCTTGCGGGTGTGCTCGAGGATCGCCGGCACGTCCGAGGCCACGAAGGATTCACCGTCGCCCATGCCGAGCACCAGCGGCGAGGCGTTTCGGGTCGCCACGATGGTGTCGGGGAACTTATCCGACAGCACGACGATGGCGTAGGTCCCCTCGACCTGGCGGATGGCGGCGCGAACCGCCGCGCCCAGCGAGGTCGCGCCCGTGACGATCGCCTGATCGATGAGGTGCGCGAACACCTCCGTGTCGGTTTCGGACGAGAACTGCCGCCCGAGGGCCTCCATCTGCGCCCGCAGCGCCACGTGGTTCTCGATGATCCCGTTGTGGACCACGGTCACGGCGCCGGCGGTGTGCGGGTGCGCGTTCTCCTCGGACGGCCGGCCGTGGGTCGCCCAGCGCGTGTGGCCGATCCCGATGTGGCCCTCGACGGGATGGCTCGCCAGGGCGGCCGCGAGGACCGATAGCTTCCCCGGCCGGCGAACGACGTTCAGCCCGCGCGGGCCGATGACGGCGACCCCGGCGCTGTCATAGCCGCGATACTCGAGGCGTGACAGGCCTTCGACGAGAACCGGCACGGCGCTCTTCGGACCTACGTAACCAACGATTCCGCACATCGAGGGGAGCGTTTATATCACGCGATGACCGCTTTACCCCGCCGCCGTTCGGTCGGATGGCCGCGGGCCGCGACCTCGGGCCGCTCCTCAGCCGACCTGGCGCTCGGTGAGAGTCACCACGGCCTCGGCCTTCCCGGCGCGCGCCAGCGGCAGCTCCAGGGCGTCGGCCAGCGCCGTCGCGCTCGCCTCGATGATGTTCTGGGACACGCCGATGGTGCTCCAGCGCTCCTCGCCACGCGCGGCCTCGATGAGCACGCGGGTCTTGGCGCCCGTCGCCGCGTCGGGATCGAGGATGCGGACCTTGTAGTCGGCGAGGTGAACGTCGCGCACGAGGGGGAAATACGGGTTCAGGGCCTTGTGAAACGCGCCGTCGAGCGCGTGCACCGGCCCCGTCCCCTCCGCCACCTCGTGGACGATCTCGTCGCCGACCTTCAGCTTCACGGTCGCCTCGGCGAACATCGAATTGCCCCGGCGGCGCTCCGAGATCACGACCACGTCGAGGACCTCGAAGGGCGGCACGTACCCCGGATGGCTGCGCCGGCTCAAGAGCTCGAACGAGCCCTCGGCGGCCTCGAACTGATACCCCTGGCTCTCCAGCTCCTTCACGTGTTCGAGGACGCGCCGCTCGTTCCCCTGCATGTCGATGCCGAGCTCGCTCGCGCGCATGCGGACGTTGCCCCGGCCGGACAGCTCGGAGACGACGATGTGGCGGCGGTTGCCGACGCGCTCGGGGACGATGTGCTCGTAGCTGGCCGGCTCCTTCTCCACCGCGGCCACGTGCATGCCGCCCTTGTGGGCGAACGCGGAGTGGCCGACGTACGGCGCGTGCGTCCGCGGTCGAACGTTGGCGATCTCGCTCACCGAGCGCGACAGCTCCGTCAGGCGGGCGAGGTTCTCCTCGGAGACGCAGCGGCGCCCCATCTTCAGCTGCAGCCCCGCGATGACCGAGATCAGGTTCGCGTTTCCGCAGCGCTCGCCCCAGCCGTTGATGGTCCCCTGCACCTGCAGGCAGCCCGCCTCGACCGCGGCGAACGCGTTCGCGACCGCGACGTCGGCGTCGTTGTGGGTGTGGATCCCGAGGCGCGTGGGGACGGTGGCCCGCACCACGCCGACGACCTCGGTGACATAGCTGGGCATGCTGCCCCCGTTGGTGTCGCACATCGCGATCCAGTCCGCGCCGGCCGCGGCGGCGGCCCTGACCGTCGCGAGCGCGTAGTCGCGATCGGCCCTGAACCCGTCGAAGAAGTGCTCGCAGTCGTAGACGACCTCGCGCCCCTGCTGCTTCAGAAAAGCGACGCTGTCCGAGATCATCGCCAGGTTCTCCTCCAGCGTGGTGCCGACGATCTTCGTCACGTGCAGGGTCCATGTCTTGCCGACGACGGTCACGGCCGGGGTCTCGGCGGCCACCATCGCGCGCAAGATCGGATCGGTGTCGGCGCGACCGCCGGCCCGACGGGTCATGCCGAAGGCGGTCAACTTCGCATGGCGGAACGTCACCCCCTTGGCGCGCTGGAAGAACTCGACGTCCTTCGGGTTCGAGCCCGGGTACCCGCCCTCGATGTAGTGAACCCCGAAGCCGTCCAGGAGGCGCGCGATCTTGAGCTTGTCCTCCACCGACAGCGAGAGCCCCTCGCTCTGCGTGCCGTCTCTCAGGGTGCTGTCGAAAAGCTGGATGTCCATGGGGAAGCTCCGCGGGAGTTTTATCACACGTTTCGCCGGGGACGCTCGGTGGGGGCTGCTATGGTTCCCGTCCGATGAGCGGTTCGTCCGTCACGGATTCGATCGATCCATGCTTGATGGGAGGAGGGGAGGCGGGCGCGCTCTTGCGCTCGATCGACTGGTCGAAGAATCCGCTCGGACCCCCGGGCGGGTGGCCCACCACGCTGCGGACCACGGTGGGCATCATGCTGGCGTCCCGCTTCGCGATGCGGATCTTGTGGGGACCGGAGCTCATCTTTCTACACAACGACGCCTATCGCCCGGTGCTCGGCGCGAGCAAGTACCCCGGCGCGATGGGCAAGCGCACGGAGGACAGCTTCCCCGAGCTCTGGCCGGTGGTTGGGCCGATGTTTCGCCGGGTGATGGCCGGCGAGGCTGTCTCGCTCGTCGATGGGATTCTTCCGCTCGACCGCTACGGCTACCTGGAGGAGTGCTTCTTCACCCTCTCTTACAGCCCCCTCAGCGACGACCACGGCGGCATTGGCGGCGTGCTTGGCATCGTTTACGAGACGACGGAACGGGTCATCGCCGAGCGCCGGCTGCGTGCCCTGCGCCAGCTCGCGGCCGGCCTGGCGGCCGTCAAGACGCCGGAGCGCGTCTGTCAGGCCACGCGGGACGTGTTCGCGAAGGCCACCGAGGACGTGCCCTTCGCGTTGCTGTACTTGCGCGACGGTGACCCACCGGCCGCCAGGCTCGTCGCCTGGACCGGTCTCGACGATTGCCCCGCCGCGCGCGCCGAGAGGGTGCCCCTCGCGAGCTCCGCCCCAGGCGATGAGGGCGGGTGGCCCTTCGTGGCGCGGGCTTCGGGAGCGCGCTTTCGGCTCGTCGAGGACGTGAGCGCGCGCTTCGGCGCGCTGCACGCGGGGCCGTATCCCGAACCCATCACGGGCGCGATCGTGCTGTCGCTGGAGCGGCCGGGAACGGATTCGCCGTATGGGTACCTCGTTGCCGGCCTCAATCCGCGGCGCGTGTTCGACGCCGACTACCAGGCCTTCTACGAGCTCGCGGGCGAGCACATCGCCTCCGCGATCGCCAACGCGCTGGCAAGGGCCCACGCCGAGAGCGAGCGCCAGTTCCTCGAGGGCGTGATCAACCAGATGCCCGCCGGCATCATCATCGCGGAGGCCCCCTCGGGGAAGTCGGTGCTTTCGAACGCGCTCGCCGACAGCATCCTCGGGCGCCCCACGCTGTCGGCAGGGTCCATGCAGCAGTTCGCCGCCTATCCGGCGTTTCATCCCGACGGCCGTCCCTACACGACCGCGGAGCTCCCGCTCATGCGGGCCCTGCACGGGGACCGCGTCCTCGACGAGGAGGTCGAGTTCGTTCGGGGCGCGGGTGATCGTCGCGTGCTGAGCGTCAACTCCGCGCCCATCTACGACGTGGACGGACGCCTCGTGGCGGGGGTGTCCTCGTTCGCCGACGTCACCGATCGCAAGCGCACGGAGCGCGCGCTGCGGGACAGCGAGGAGCGCGGCCGCGCGATCGTCGCCGCGCTCGAGGAGGGCATCGTCCTGCGCGGGGTCGACGGCACGATTCAATTCGCCAACGCCAGCGCGGAGCGCCTGCTCGGCCTCACCAGGGACCAGCTGGCCTCCCGCGTGCTGGCGGATCCCCGCTGGCGCGCCGTGCGCGACGATGGCTCCGCCTACCCCGCCGACGAGCACGTTCCGATGCGCGCGCTGCGTGAGGGCAGACCGCTGTTGAACGAGATCATGGGGGTCCATGCTCCCGACGGCCGGCTGATCTGGCTGTCCATCAACGCCCAGCCCTTGTTCGGCCCCGACGGCAAGGTCGCGGGCGTGGTGTCGTCGTTCTTCGACATCACCGAGCGAAAGACGGCCGAGGAGGAGCGGCAGGTCTTGCTCGCGCGCGCCGAGCGCGCCCGCCAGGCGGCCGAGCTCGCCAGCCGCGCCAAGGACGAATTCCTCGCGATCGTGAGCCACGAGCTCCGCAACCCGCTGAACGCCATCCTGGGATGGACGCGGCTCCTGCGCACGGGGACGTTCTCGGCGGAGCGCGCGGCCCGCGCGCTCGAGACCATCGAACGGAACGCCGTGAGTCAGGCGCAGCTCGTGGAGGATCTCCTCGACGTCTCGCGGGTCATCTCGGGCAAGCTCCCGCTCGACGTCAAGACGGTCTCCCTGGCGAGGGTCGTCGAAGCCGCCGTCGACTCGGCGCGCCCCGCGATCGACGCCAAGGGGCTGCGCCTAAGCCTCGTGCTCGACACGGACAGCATGCTCTCCGGGGATCCGGGGCGGCTTCAGCAGATCGTCTGGAATCTGCTGACCAACGCCACGAAGTTCACCCCGCGGGGAGGCGCGATCCACGTCGTGCTCCGCCGCGACGACTCGCACCTCGAGCTCGCCGTCAGCGACTCGGGGCAGGGGATCGCGCCCGACTTCCTGGGTCAGATCTTCGACCGCTTCAAGCAGGCCGACTCGTCCACGACGCGACAGCACGGAGGCCTGGGGCTGGGACTCGCCATCGCCAGGAACCTCGTCGAGATGCACGGGGGAACGATCGAGGCGCGCAGCGGCGGCATCGGCCAGGGCGCGACGTTCATCGTCCGCGTCCCCGTGGCCGCCGTGCGCCGCGCCTCCGTTCCCCAGGTCGCGAACCGGGCGACCGAATCGCGGGTGACGTTCCAGCGTCCGCCCGAGCTCGACGGTCTGCGTATCCTGGTGGTCGATGACGAGCCAGACGCGCGCGACGTCGTGGCGGCGGTCCTGGAGGAGTGCGGGGCCGTGGTCAGGACGGCGCCCTCCGCCGCGCTGGCCCTGTCGGCGGTCGAGGCGGAGGCGCCGGATGTCCTGCTTTGCGACATCGGGATGCCGCTCGAGGACGGCTACAGCCTGATCGCGCGGGTGCGCGCGCTGCCAGCGGCCCAGGGCGGGCAGACACCCGCCGCCTGCTTGACCGGATACAGCACCGCCGACGACCGTCGGCGCGCGCTGCAGGCCGGCTTCAACATGCACCTCGCGAAACCCATCGAGCCGACCGAGCTCATCGCGGTGGTGGCGAACCTCAGCCGCCTCGCCAAGGCCCTGCAGGGCTGCCTGCCCTGAGGGGTGAGCACCCCCGTCGATCTTGGTCCGATGACTCACGGCGACCGGCGTGGGGCGCCAGTGGCAGCCTTCGAAGGACCTTGCCGGGCCGGTGGTAGTCGCCGGCCGGCGATCGGGCGCGAGGTGAAATGCGGAGGCGCGCTTGGGTGGCTACGCCCTCCGAACATGGCCCTCGCCCGCTTGATGGTCCATACCAGCGGCCGCATCCAAACACTTGGCGTACCGCAGCTCGCACAGCCGAGAAGGGGACGGATACTCGCCAGGATCGCATAGGCCATGTTGAGCATCAGCTGGAACGGCCGGAATCCGAACAGGCTGACGGCGAAGATCCCGGCGAACCATCTGGTGTTCTCCAAACTGCGCAGCACCTCAGCGACGGCCTCCCCACCCAGCTTCATCGAGCCATCGGGCATGACCAGGTGGATCGTCGCATAAGCATCCCAGATATCGAGGTCGGGGCTGATCAGCCGAAGCGCCTCCGGATCGTCGCCGATCGGTTGCTCGACGATGCTCGCTTCGCCCGATTCACTCCGTGCAGACCTTCCTACCCAACGCGCAATCCGGCGACAGACGCCGCATTCGTCGTTGTACAACAGGATCGGCCTCGTCATGATTCGAAGGCCTGCGTCATCACGGCCAGGACGCTCGACACCGTCGGGTCCGGTCCCTCGACGCGTCCCACTTCCCTTCCGTTCAGAAACATGACCAAGGTTGGGGTGGTCTTTACCTGATAGCTCTGCGCGAGCTCGCGCTCGACCGCCACATTGACCCTGAAGATCTGGTCTTCGGATTTCACCGTCTGCGCCACCTGCTGTAGGACCGGCTCGATCACTCGGCAGTACGCGCAGCCGTAGGACATGAACTCGACGACGATGGGCCCGTCGCCCTGCAAAACAAGATGACGGAACGTGCTGTTGGTCACCGTCCGTATCCTGTCCCCTTGCCGGCGTCCGCTGGTTGCGGCAGCGGGTTCCTCGCGCGCTCGGGTCATAAGTACCTTTCCTTTTTTTCTCTTCGGAAGCGGCTGTCGTCGGGGCCAACCTGCACGAGCCGTTCCGACCCGCAGAAGAGCAGAGGTTGGGGCCCCGAAGAAACTGGTTGTTGCGCAGTCCGCCCATCACGTTTGGAATGTCACCAGGACGAACCCACCGCCGACCAGCCGTCGCGTTCTCACAGGAGAGGTTGCTCGGGTCAAGAAAGCCGGACAGGAACGCAGGTGGACAATGTGGTGGCGCAATCGGCGTCACGTCGTATCGTCCCGGTGCATGCAACGTGCCGCTGCGCCGCCCATTGAACGTGGCAACCACTCACATTCAAGGGGGCCGTCATGAGCCAGCTTGAATCTATCGCGCATCGACTGATGGTCGAACGGGGCCTCTTGCCAGACTTCTCAGCCGCGGTCCTGGCAGAGACTGCCGGGATCCGGGGAGCCCCGGCGGCGTCGGGACCCTACGTCAACGACTTGCGCGGCGTGCGCGACCTGCGCGAGCTGCTCTGGGCGTCGATCGACAACGACACCTCTCGCGATCTGGACCAGCTGTCGGTCGCCGAAGCGATGAGCGGCCGAGCGGTGAAGGTCTTCGTCGCCATCGCCGACGTCGATGCCGTCGTCAAGCGACGTTCCGCGATCGACGAGCATGCGCGAACCAACACGACCTCCGTGTACACGGCCGCCGGGATCTTCCCGATGTTGCCGGAGCGACTGTCCACGGACCTCACCTCGCTCGGGGAAGCCCAGGAGCGGCTGGCCATCGTGATCGAGATGGTGGTCGACGCTGACGGCACGATGAAGGGCTCGGACGTCTACCGCGCGGCCGTCCGCAATCACGCGAAGCTCGCCTACGACTCCGTCGCCGCCTGGCTGGATGGGGCGGCGCCGGCGCCGGCCCGCGTCGCGGCGGTGCCGGGACTCGAAGCTCAACTTCGAATGCAGGATCGCGTCGCGCAGGCCATGCGGGGACTCCGCTTGCAGCATGGCGCCCTCAGCCTGAGTACGCCCGAGGCCGAAGCTACATTCGACGGCGGCCGGCTCTCCGACCTGCGCCCCAATCAGCCGAACCGCGCGAAGGAGTTGATCGAGGACCTCATGGTCGCGGCGAACGGCGCGACGGCAAGGTTCCTCGCGCAACACGGCTTCTCTGCGCTGCGGAGGGTCCTGCGCTCTCCTGAGCGATGGGACCGGATCGTCGCGCTCGCCGGGACCCTCGGTGAACGGTTGCCGCAGGAACCGAGCGGCGAGGCGCTGGCGCGCTTCCTCACCAAGCGTCGACGCGAAGATCCCGCACGATTCCCCGACCTGTCGCTGGCGGTGGTCAAGCTGCTGGGTCGCGGGGAGTACGTCCTCGAGTCTCCGGGCCAGACGCCGGAGGGGCACTTCGGGCTTGCCGTGACGGACTACACGCACTCCACGGCGCCGAATCGCCGCTATCCGGACCTGCTCACGCAGCGCCTGTTGAAGGCGGCCCTCTCCGCGGAGCCGTCCCCCTACGGAAACGACGAGCTCGCTGCCCTGGCGCTGCACTGTACCGCCCAGGAGGTGAACGCCGCGAAGGTCGAGCGCCAGGTGAGCAAGTCGGCGGCGGCCTCGCTGCTCGGCTCACGGATCGGCGAGGTGTTCAATGCGCTGGTCACGGGCGCCTCGGCCAAGGGAACCTGGGTCCGAATTCTGCACCCCGCGACCGAGGGAAAGCTGGTGCGTGGCTTCCAGGGCCTCGACGTCGGCGATCGGGCGCGCGTCCAGTTGGTCCGCACCGACGTCGAGCGCGGCTTCATCGACTTTGCGCGGTCGGGGGCGTCATGAGCCGACCGGGCACGACGCCGCATCATTCGCTCGCGTACGAGGACCAGAGGTTCCTCGACAGCGACGACGCGCGTCCGCTGCGCATCATCGCGGAATATCTGCAGCCGTTGGCCACCTTTCACCATGAGGGGATACGGGCGACGATCGTGTTCTTCGGCTCCGCGAGGCTCACGCCCGACGGACCGCTTGGCCGCTACTACGAGGACGCACGCGAGCTCGCTCGGTTGGTCACCACCTGGTCAAAGGGCCTATCGCCAGACGCCCAGCGATACGTCGTGTGTTCGGGCGGCGGTGGCGGGATCATGGAGGCCGCCAACCGTGGGGCCTCCGAAGCCGGCGGGAGGACGATCGGCCTCAACATCGGGCTGCCGCACGAGCAACGCCCCAATCCGTACGTGACGCCGGAGTTGTCTTTCGAGTTCCGTTACTTCTTCATGCGCAAGCTGTGGTTCGCACATCTGGCGCGCGCCGTGGTCGTCTTTCCGGGGGGATTTGGCACCCTGGACGAGCTGACCGAGTTCTTGACGCTTCAGCAGACCCGTAAGCTCGATCGGCGGATACGCATCCTCCTCTACGGGTCTAGCTACTGGAAGGAGATCATCAACTTCGACGCGCTCGCGCGCCACGGAATGATCAGCCGCGAGGACGTCGACTTGTTCCAATATGTCGACGAACCGACGACGGCGTTCCACGTTCTACAGGCGGGCCTGGACATGGAGTCAAACGCGACGGGCCCCGACTTCGCCAGCTCTCGTTGCGGGGGCGGCTGAAACGAGGAGAGCAGGTCCCGACGCCTGGTCGGGTCGTTCCTGCTCAGCCTCCCCCGGCGGACCGAGCCTCCATCGTTGCGCTGTATTCACCCCGCCGCGCCGAGCGGTTGCACCGCGCTCGGTGCAGGAGAGCCTGCTGGGCCGCCTGCACCCGGGACTCGTCGCCTCGCCAGATCTCCAGGGCGGGCTGCTGGATGGCCCGCGCGAACGAAAACGAAAGCGCCCAGGGCAGGCGCGCCTTGAATCGAACGTTCATGGCGTTCAACCGTGCCGAAGCGAGCTCGGACGCCTGTCCCCCCGAGAGGAACGCCACGCCCGGCACGGCGGCCGGAACGGCGCGCAGGAGACAACTCACCGTGGCGTCAGCCACTTCGTCGACCGAATCCTGCCTGGGGCAAGCCCCTCCCGGCAGGACCATGTTGGGCTTGAGGATCATCTCCTCGAGCACGACGCGCTGATCGTGAAGGCGGTCAAAGACGACCCGCAAGACCTCCTCGGTGACCTCGCGGCAACGTTCCAGAGAGTGGTCGCCCTCCATGAGCACCTCTGGCTCGATGATCGGGACCAGCCCGGCCTCCTGGCACGACCTGGCATAGCGGGCCAACCCATGCGCGTTCGCCTCGACGCAGCCGCTGCTGGGAAGCACGGCGCTCACGGCAAGCACCGCCCGCCACTTGGCGAAGCGGGCTCCCATGCGCACGTACTCTGACAGCCGGGCGCGCAATCCATCCAGACCCTCCGTCGCTTGCTCTCCGCGGAAGCCCGCCAACGCCGTTTCACCCAGGTCGACCTTGATGCCCGGGATGATTCCCGCATCGCTGACGGCCTTCGCGAAGGGCGTGCCGTCCTGCTTTTGTTGGCGGATGGTCTCGTCGCAGAGGATCGCGCCGCTTATGGCCTCGTCGAGCCGAGGGGTGGTCACGAGCAGCTCGCGATAGGCCCGCCTGGCCGCCTCCGTCTGCGGAATTCCCAGCGCGGCAAATCGCCTGTTGCAGGTGGGTACGCTCTCGTCCATCGCGAGCAGGCCCCTGTCGTCGGCCATCAACGCCACCGCCGTCTCTGACAGGTTCATTCTTCTGGCCCTCTTTCGTGCCCGTCGCCGTCGGCGGGGGCGCCTGCGGGCAGACTCTCGGGAATGTCGAGCCGGGCGACGCCGATTCGCCGATCCGCCATTCCGTAATAGACGTCGCACCGATTCGGCTCACCGAGATCGTCGCGCCGATCGATGCCCGTCGGAAATACGACGTTGGCGACCGTGCCCTGGCGTTCGTGGGGCGATTGCGGCGTCAATACGGGCTCCGCGGATCTATAGAGGACTCGCCTGGGATGCTCCCTGGCCAGCACCATCACGCCGGCCGAGTAGCACAGGTGAGCGTCGCCGCCCCTCGGCCCCGAGACCTCGCTCACGCCATGGTAGACGACGAGCCAGCCGTGGCGGGTGAGGAGGGGTGGCGTACCTCCGCCGATCTTCAACCGCTCCCACGCCGACGCGGGCTCGGCCAGGCGACGGTGGGAGTTGAACAGTCCCAGGTGCGTTGGCTCGCGCGGACCGGAGGGCATTGGACAGTAGGACATCCAGATGCTCTCGCGGTCGGGATCGACGACCCGGGATGGTGCCCGCCGAGCGGTCTCCTCGGGGCGAGTGCCCGGAAAGAGGGGACGGTGGAGCAAGGTCAGCTGCATCTTGCCGGCGTGGTTTGGCAGGGCGACGGGAAACAGGCTGGCGTCCTTGTTGTCAACGTGCGCGAAGTCCACGCCTCGAAACGACGAGAACGCCGCCAGCCCAAGACGCTTCCAATGAAAGAGATCCCGCGATTCGGCGAACGCGATTCGGGGCCCCAGGCTGGAAAATGCGGTGTAGGCCATCAGGTAACGCTGAAGCTCCTCGACGAAGGTGACGCGCGGATCTTCGCAGCCTCCTCCCCCGTCCGGCCGTTGCTCGTAGTCGACCTCTGGCTCCAGCGCGACGCCGAGCCGCTCGACCGACGTCGGTTCGCCGCCGGCGTCGAACCGCACCCGCGCGATGCCGATGCGCGAGTAGTTGCCCCGTGCGACCAGGCGCGGAAACAAGAACAGCTGCCCATCGGGGCCCCGAACGGCGGCCGGATTCAGAACCCCCTCCAACTCGTGTGGATTGCTGGGGTCGGGCTCCATGATCTGTCCCAGCCGGTGCAGTTGAAAGCTTCCCATTCGGCCTACGGGGCGGGCGCTTCATCAGGGTGACGGACATCCGCACAGGCGGTGATCGCTTCGACGACGCGCTTCGTCTCGTTCGGGTCTCGGACCTGAATCGACGCGATGCCGGTTCCCTTGACGGGATGGTCGTTGCCCTCGGGGTACAGGGCGTCGCCGACGAAAAGCATCCTGCCTATGCCAATGCCGAGGATGTCCCGGAGCTTTCGGATCCCGTAGGCCTTGTCGATCCCCGGCCTGGTGACGTCAATCGACGTCGTCCCGCCCAGATTCACGTCGAACTCCGGGATCCGAGCGTCCAGGAACGCCTTCAGCGCCCTGCGCCGCTTGTGGTCGGGATCCCACCGCTGCTTCTCCTCCAGAGGAGCCGCCTGACCCAGGGCGGAGAACGTGACCTGGCTCCCCCGGTCGTCGATTCGATCTCCCCACGTCCTGGTGGCGTCAAGATCGGACATGCCAATCATGTCGGTCAATGCGCGCATGATCGTGTCCTTCTCTCCGGCTGATAGATCTTGCGAGTAGACCTGTAGCCAGGCCGCCTCATATCGGTAGAACTTCGTTCCACAGGTCGGAAGCAGGGAGAGCTCGCTGAAACGCGCGGGAGCCGCCTGCGCGGCAAGCGAGGCGATCACTTGGCGCTCGAACTGCGACCAGGTGCCGCCCGAGATGACCGCCACCTTGACCACCTCCAGTAGCCCGACGAGCAGAGCGGCCATCTCGGCATCGACAGCCGCCTTGCTCTCAGCGAGCGTGCCATCCAGGTCGAATACGATGAGACGCTTCATGGTGGGTGGTTCCACTTCCAGTCGCGGATCTCGGGCATGTCCTGGCCGTGGGTGTCGATGTACTGCCTGTGCTCGACCAGCTTGTCGCGGAGCTGCTGCTTCAGGTAGATGCCCTTTTCGCCCACCTGCGGCACGCGATCGATCGTGTCCATCACCAGATGAAAGCGATCCATGTCGTTCATGACGGTCATGTCGAAGGGGGTGGTGATCGTGCCCTCCTCCTTGTAGCCGCGCACGTGAATGTTCTGGTGATTGGCGCGGCGGTAGGTCAAGCGGTGGATCAGCGACGGGTAGGCATGAAAGGCGAAGATGACGGGGCGGTCGCGGGTGAACAGCTGGTCGAAGTCCGTGTCGCTCAACCCGTGCGGGTGCTCGCTCTGTGGCTGGAGCTTCATCAGGTCCACCACGTTGACGACGCGGATCTTCAGCTCGGGCAGGTGCCTTCGCATGATGGACACCGCCGCGAGGGTCTCCAGCGTCGGCACGTCGCCAGCGCAGGCCATCACGACGTCCGGCGCGACGCCCTGGTCGTTGCTGGCCCACTGCCAGATCCCGACTCCTTCGGTGCAATGGGCACAGGCGGCTTCGATGCTCAACCACTGGGGCGCCGGATGTTTCCCGGCCACGACGACGTTGACGTAGTGGCGGCTGCGGAGGCAATGGTCCATGACGGACAGCAGACAGTTTGCGTCCGGCGGGAGGTACACGCGCACGATCTCGGCCTTCTTGTTCATCACGTGATCGATGAACCCGGGATCCTGATGGGTGAATCCGTTGTGGTCCTGCCGCCAGACGTGCGAAGCCAGCAGATAGTTCAAGGACGCGATCTTGCGCCGCCACGGCAGGTGAGCCGTGACCTTCAACCATTTGGCGTGCTGGTTGAACATCGAATCGACGATGTGGATGAAGGCCTCGTAGCAGTTGAAGATCCCGTGCCGTCCCGTGAGCAGGTAGCCCTCGAGCCAACCCTCGCACTGGTGCTCGCTCAGCATCTCCATCACGCGCCCCGTGGGTGTGAGAAACTCGTCGTTGGGGACAGTGGCGGCATCCCATTGCCGCTTCGTGACTTGGAAGAGCGCCTCGAGACCGTTGGAGAGCGTCTCGTCGGGCCCAAAGACGCGGAAGTTGCGCCCGGCCTCGTTCAGCTTCGTCACGTCACGCAGGAAGCGCCCGAGGACATGCGTGTCGCCGATGCCTGGCGCCCCGGGCGCGGGGACATCCGCCGCGTAGTCGCGAAAATCCGGCATGCGCAGGTCCTGCAGCAGGATGCCGCCATTGGCGTGCGGGTTCGCCCCCATCCGTCGCTCGCCCGCGGGCGCGAGGTCGGCGAGCTCCGCCTTCAGGCGCCCCTGGTCATCGAACAGCTCCTCGGGCCGGTAGCTCTTCAGCCAGGCCTCGAGCTGCGCGAGGTGTTCCGGAGGCGCGCTCGCCGACACGGCCAGGGGCACCTGATGAGCGCGGAACGTCCCCTCGATCTGCTGGCCGTCCACCATCTTCGGGCCGGTCCAGCCCTTCGGGGAGCGAAGCACGATCATCGGCCAGCGCGGACGCACGAAGGTGCCGCTGGCGCGGGCGTCCCACTGGAGCTTCCTGATCTGCTCCACCGCCGCGTCGAGCGCCGCGGCCATGGCCTGGTGCATCGGCCCGGGCTCGTCGCCCTCGACGAAGAGTGGGCTCCACCCGTAGCCGCGAAGCAACTGGTCCAGCTCCTCGTGGGTGATGCGGGCGAGCAGCGTCGGGTTCGAGATCTTGTACCCGTTGAGGTGCAGGATCGGCAGCACGGCGCCGTCGGTGATCGGATCGAGGAATTTGTTGGAGTGCCAGGCGGTCGCCAGGGGACCGGTCTCGGCCTCGCCGTCGCCCACGACGCACGCCACCACCAGCTTCGGATTATCGAAGACTGCGCCGAACGAGTGGCTGAGCGAATATCCCAGCTCGCCCCCTTCGTGAATCGAGCCGGGACACTCCGGGGAGGCGTGGCTCGGTATCCCCCCAGGGAACGAAAACTGGAGGAACAGCTTCCGGAGCCCCGCTTCGTCCCGGCTGATGTTGGGATAGATCTCGCTGTATGTGCCCTCGAGGTAGGTGTTGCCGACCACAGCCGGCCCGCCGTGCCCCGGACCCGAGACATAGATCATGTCGAGGTCGTACTTCTTGATGACGCGGTTCAGGTGGACATAGATGAAGTTCTGCCCCGGGGTGGTGCCCCAGTGTCCGAGCAGCATGTGCTTCACGTCCGTGAGCGCCAGGGGCCGCCGGAGCAAGGGATTGTCGGCGAGATAGATCTGGCCGACCGAGAGGTAATTCGCGGCCCTCCAGTACGCGTCCATCCTGCGCAGCAAGTCCGGCGTCAGTGTCTCCGAGCGAAGGTCCATTGTCTGCTCCATTGACTCAAGCACCGTTGTTCGTCGTCGGGCCCGCGCAAGTTCGCCATACCGAGCGCGCGAGCATGCGCTCCTCGTCCGTGCGAATCACCCGAACGCGCACGTGGCTTGGACCGCTGGAGATCACGCCTCTGTTGTCCGCGTTGGCGGTCTCACTCAGCGCGATGCCGAGAAACCCGAGGCCTTCGCAGATGCGCGCGCGGAGGACGGGACTGTTCTCGCCGATGCCTCCGGAGAAGACGAGGGTGTCGAGGCCCCCCAGGGCGGCCGCGAAGGCGCCCACCCACTTCTTTGCCTGGTAGCAAAACAGCGCGAGCGCCTCGGCCGCACGCACGTCGCCGGCTTCCCGCGCCAGGAGCGCACGCACGTCGGCGCTGAGCTCGGACACCCCGAGCAGCCCGGACTCGTGGCTCACCATGTGCTCGAACTGCTTCGCGGTGGTGCCGTCCGTGCGGGCCAGGTAGTAGCCGAGGCCGGGATCGAGATCTCCGGCGCGGGACCCCATCACCAGGCCCGACGTCGGCGTGAACCCCATGCTCGTGTCGATGCTCTTGCCGTTGCGAACGGCCGCCATGCTGGCCCCGCTTCCCAGGTGGGCGAGGATGGCGCGGCCGGAGGTCGCCGCCGGGTCGCCGAGGCGCACGAGCTCCTCGACCAGGTAGGCGTAGGACAGGCCGTGGAACCCGTAACGCCGGACCCCCTTGGCCTCATAGCGGCGGGGAATCGCGAGCAGCCGGGCGACTCGCGGCAGGTCGTGGTGAAAGGCGGTGTCGAAGCACGCCACCTGCGGCACGTCGGGATAGCGGCGTCGAAACGCCTCGACGAGCAGCAGCTCCGCGGGCAGGTGCTCGGGATCGAGGGGGATGAGCTGATGCAGCTCCTCCAGGAGTTGGTTGTCGATCAGCGCGGGCGCGCTGTGGCGTGGGCCACCGTGCACGATGCGATGTCCGATCCCCGCCGGGGTCTGCGACCCGAGGCGCGTCTCGATCCAACCGAGAACGGCGTCGACCGCCGCGCGCTGGTCGGGCGCCGCCTGCGGCCGGGAGACCGCGTCAGCCTCACTCTCCCCCTTGATCTCGAGGGTGGCCTCGGGCGAGCCGATTCGTTCGATCGCACCGCCCACGACCCGGCGAAGCGATGGCGCGGCCTCGAACAGCGCGAACTTGATGCTCGACGAACCTGCGTTGAGGGTGACGATGGGGTGATGGGCGATCGTCATGGAGGATCACCGTCGAGACCGAATGACTCCAGCGTCGCCTTCGTCGTGCTGTAGCTCGTGTGAAGGACGCTCCGGATGCCCAGCCGTTCCGCGACGCTGACGAACATCGGCGTGTTGTCGACATAGAGGACCTGCCGCGGGGGCGTCTGGGCGACGTCCAGTGCAATTCGAAAGATCTCCGCGTCGGGCTTGCGAATGTGCACAAAACACGAGGACACGAAGGTGTCCACGATCCCGCCCAGCCGGAAGGCGCGGATCCGGTGTTGATTCAGCTCCCGCGCCTCGTTGCTCACGACGACGACCTTCAGCCTGTGCCGTGCCCGCAGCGCGCCGACCAGGTCGAGCATGTCCTTGTGGGGGTGGGACTGGGCGAACATGAACTGCCGAAACTGAGCCCGGGTGAACGGACGCGCCTCCCAAAACACCACCAGGCGAAGATAGTCGTCGAGCGTCACGCTACCCGCCTCGAATGTCTCGAAGATCAGGTGATGGCGCTCCTCCATCGGGGCCAGCTCCAGCTCGAAAGCGGCGGCGGCTCGCCTGCGCGCGCGACGATCCCAGCCATCGGTGAGGAGCACGCCCCCGACGTCCAGAAACAGGGTCTTGATCGGGAGGCGGCGCCCCATCACTGTCGTTTCGGGAGAACGGGGCGTGTCGACGGTGTCATGGCCGTCACAGTCCGGCGCTATTCAACTCGTCCACATCAGCGGTGCGTGCAATCGCCACGCCGACCAGTGGACCTTGTTCCCGGCGCACAGGGCGGGAGCTCAACCCAACCGGACGTTGCGATCGCTACCCAGGAAAATGGGTCCGTAACCACCCGGCTACAGGCAACACGCGATCCGGGCGGCGTACCGCCTCATGTTCGCGGTGTCATGGCGGCCCATGAAGTGCAGGACCCGCCCGCGAAGGAACTCGCGGCCCCACGAGTGAGCGTATCTGCGCCCAGCCGTGACCTGCGACCCTTCGAGAATCAGGAGCGTGCCCCGTGAACAAGTCAGACAAGCAACTGCAGCAGGACGTGGAAGAAGAGCTTCGGTGGGATCCCAAGGTCAACGCGGCTCAGATCGGGGTCACCGTGGACGGTGGCGCGGTGTCGCTGACCGGCACCGTCGACACCTACGCCCAGAAGTGGGCCGCCGAGGACGCCACGAAGCGCGTCAGCGGGGTTCGTACGATGGCGCAGGATCTGTCGGTCAAGCTGCTCTCTGACCACAAGCACACCGATTCGGAGATCGCCACGGCGATCCAGAGCGCCCTCAAGTGGGACGTGATGGTTCCGAAGACCGTCACCGCCAAGGTGACCTCTGGCTCGGTCACCCTCGAAGGGCAGGCCACCTGGAACTTCGAGCGCGAGGCCGCCGAGCGGGCGGTTCGCTACCTCACGGGCGTCGTCTCGGTGATCAATGCCGTCGCGCTCAAGTCGCAGGTGTCCCCGACTGACGTCAAGGAGCAGATCCAGACAGCGCTCAATCGGCAGGCCAAGGCCGATGCCAAGGGGATCAAGATCGACACGTCGGGAGGGAAGGTCACGCTGACGGGTCACGCATCGTCATGGCAAACCACCGAGGACGCCGCGGACGCCGCCTGGGCGACTCCGGGGGTGACCGAGGTCATCGACAGGATGACGGTTTCGTACCAGTAGAACCTCCGGCGATGTCGGTCTTCGGGCCGGCATCGCGCACCTTCACGGCACGAGAACGGCGGCGCCTTCGAACCGGCCAGCACGGAGATCGGCGAGGGCTCGATTGGCCTCGGCGAGCGGATACCTCGTCGTCGCGGTGACGACGCCGAGTCGCGGCGCTTCCCGCAGGAAATCGATGCCGTCCTGCCGCGTGAGATTGGCCACCGACACGAGCTTTCGCTCGCCCCACAACAGGCTGTACGGGAAGCTCGGGATGTCGCTCATGTGGATGCCCGCGCAGACGACGCGACCGCCCTTGTGGACAGCCTGGAGAGCCAGGGGCACGAGATCTCCGACGGTCGCGAAGATGATCGCGGCATCGAGCGGCTCGGGCGGCGGTTCATCGGAGCCACCCGCCCACGTCGCGCCGAGTCGCCGGGCGAAGGCCTGCGTGGCGGTGTCTCCGGGGCGCGTGAAGGCAAACACCGATCGACCCTGCCCCTTCGCGACCTGGGCCACGATGTGCGCGGCGGCGCCAAAGCCGTAGAGCCCCAGCCGCTTTCCGTCGCCGGCGATCACCAGCGAACGCCAGCCGATCAGGCCCGCACACAGCAAGGGCGCGAGCTCCACTTCCGTGCCGGACTCCCCGAGGGGGAACGCGTAGCGCGCATCGGCGATCGCCGCCGTCGCGAAGCCGCCGTCCCGCGTGTATCCGGTGAAGAGGGGGCGATCACACAGATTCTCTTGCTGCGCAAGGCAGTACGCGCACACGCCGCAGGTGTGGCCCAGCCACGGGATGCCAACCCGCTCACCGATGCGAAGCCCCTCGACGCCCGACCCGAGCGCATCGATGCGACCGACGATCTCGTGGCCGGGCGTGATCGGCACCTTGGGGTCGGGCAGCTCACCATCGACGACGTGCAGATCCGTGCGACAGACGCCGCAGGCGCCGACCTTCACGCGAATCTGACCTGGCCCCGGTTGTCGATCCGGGAGCTCCGTCCATTCCAGAGGCGCTCCGATTCGCTTCAGCACCATCGCTTGCATGCGTCTCATCTTGCATGATTGGAGCCGCTCCCGCTCTTCACCTCGCCGGCCGGCCCGAGTCTTTCGTCAAGCGGCCGTCGACCATCTCGATCACGCGGTCGCACGCGGCGGCGATCCTCTCGTCGTGGGTCACGACCAGGAAGGTGGTGCCGCGATCGCGGTTGAACTGGCGCAGCAACGCGAACACGGCGTTCGATGACTCGGTGTCGAGGTTCCCGGTCGGCTCGTCGGCCAGCACCAGGGGAGGGCGGTTCACCAGCGCGCGCGCGATGGCGACGCGCTGCTGCTCGCCCCCCGAGAGCTTGTTGGTGCGGCGATCCAGCCGGTGCCCGAGTCCGACCTGACGCAACAGCTCCTCGGCGCGGACGCGCACATCCGCCGATGGACGCCCGGTGTGCCCCCAGTCCGGCAGCATCACGTTCTCCACGGCGTTGAACGCGGGCAGCAGGTGGTGGAACTGAAACACGAACCCCAGCAGCTTCGCGCGCAGATCGGTCAGCGCGCCGTCGCTCATCCCGGTGGTGTCGATGCCGTTCAGGAGAATGCGCCCCGAGGTCGGCCGATCGAGCAGGCCGAGCAGGTTCAAGAGCGTGCTCTTGCCGGAGCCCGACGGGCCCGTCAGCGCCACCAGCTCGCCTTGCCCGATGGTGAGGTCGACGTCCGACAGCGCGCGGGTCGTCGCCTCGTCCTGGCCGTAGATCTTGCCCACGGCTTCGACTGAAACCAGCGCCGGCTCAGACATGGCGAATGGCGACCGCGGGATCGAGGCGCGCCGCGCGAATCGCCGGGATGACGGCCGCCAGCACGCCGACCACCACGGCAATCGTCGTCGCGCCCGCGAACAACGGCAAACCGAGCCGGATCGGAAACCGCGGCGCGCCGTCCGCGTCGATGGCCAGCCCCTCGAACAGCCGAGAGAAGACCGCCCCGAGGCCCGAGCCAAAGATGGCGCCGGCGAGCCCGAGCAGTCCCCCCTGGATCAGGAACACCTGCAGGACGCGCCGCGCGGGCGTCCCGACGGCGCGCAGGATGCCAATCTCCCGCGATTTCTGCACGACGGACACGATGAGGACGCTGGCGATGCCCAGCGCCACCGCGACCGTGACGAAGAATTCGATCAGGGACTTCGAGCTGCTCTGCGCCGACAGGCCGCTCAGCAGCTCCGCGTTCAGCTTCATCCAGCTCGCGGCGTCGAGACCCGTCCGGTCGTGGAGGTCGCGCGCGATCTCCTCGGCGGCGAAGATGTCCGCCACCTTCAGCTCGATCGCGTTCGCGCCGCCAGGCAAGGCGTACAAGGCCTGGGCGTGCCGCAGGGACGTCAGCACCCACGTTCGATCCACGCCCTCGTTTCCCACCCGGAACAGGCCGTTGATGGTCACGGTGTCGTCGATCCCCTCGCTGGTCGTCACGCGCAGCCGGTCACCGACGCCAACACCCAGGTTGTCGGCCAGGGTGACGCCGATGACCACGTCACCCGTCGCGATGTCGAAGCGCCCCGCGACCAGCTTGCGGCGGACGTCGAGGATGGCCAGGAAGCGGTCCGGGTCGACCCCGCGAACGAGAATCGGCTCGCGCGCGTCGCCCCGCACGGCGAAGCCCGCCCCGATCACCATCGGCGACACGGCCGTCACACCCGCCACGCGCTCCGCGCTCGCCATCATCGCCGGCCACTGGTCGATCGAGCGCATGCGCTGTGACGTCGATTGAACCTTGCGGGAGATGGCCGTCGTGGGCGTGGGCATCACCAGCGGGCGCGGGGCCTCGCGCGGCAAGCGCAGCGTGATGTGGGGCTGCGACCCCAGCGTCTTGTCGATCAACGATGTCTGCAAGCCGCCGATCAGCGCCGACAGGAACACGATGACCGAGACGCCGACGGCGACCGCCGCCAGCGCCAGGCCGGTCTGGGCCTTGTCGGTCAGCAGGTAGCGGAGCGCGACGAACCACGCGAAAGGCATCAGCGCTCGTCCCCGGGCTCGACCAGCGTCGCGCGCACCCGTCGGCCCTCCTTCAAGGCGCGGCCGTCGGGGAGCACGACCTCGGCACCCTCGTCGATTCCCGACGCGAGCTCGACGGCGCCCTCGCCGGTGATCCCCAGCGTCACGGCGCGACGCCGCAGGCGCCCCGCCTCCACCGCCATCACCGAGGGCGAGCGCGTCGCCGCGCCGCGCACCGCGCTCGACGCCACGAGCAGCGCGCCGTGTTTGGCGGCGACCGTCAGATCGACCGAGACCGTCATGTCCGGCTTGAGAAAAGGCGGCGGCGGCTTGGTCACGACCAGGCGCACCTCGATGCTGCCGCGCTGGGGATCGATGGACGGCGCGATGAAGCTGACCGTCGCGCCGAACGGCTGCTGGGGATAGGCGTCCGCCGCGGCGCTCGCGACCTGCCCGAGCTTGATGAACGGAATGTTGCGCTCGTCGGCGTCGAACACCAGCTCGGCGTCTCCGTCGATCGCCAGCACCAGCAACGTCTGCCCCGGCTGAACCACGTCGCCCGCTTCCACGGCGCGCGACAGCACCACGCCGGCGCCGGGAGCCACGATGCGCGCCTGGGCCAGCCGAGCCTCCGCTCCCGCCAGCCGCGCCTGCGCTTCGAGCAGCGCGGTGAGCGCGATCCGCGAGTCCGCCCCCATGGGAGTGGACGCGATCTGCTGCGCCACCGCGGCCGCGCGCTGCGCGCGCGCTCGCTCCAGGTTGCGGCGCACCTCGTCCAGCTCGACCACCGTCGAGGCGCCCTTGGTGACGAAGCGGGCGGTCCGCTCGTAGGTGGCCTGCGCCTGATCCAGGTTGGTCTCCGCCTGCTTCAGGCTGGCGGTCGCCACAACAGACCCCACGCGCTTCAGCTGATCCACGCGGGCCCGGGCCTGGTTTGCCGACGCCCGAGCCTGCCCGACGGCGGCCTGAGCCTCGGCGTCGTCGAGCTGGATGAGCAGCTCACCCGCCGCGACTCGCCGCCCCTCGCCGGCAAACACCGCGACGGTCAAGGCCGACACGCGCGACGAGACCTGAACGCGGTTCGGCACCCGCACCCGGCCGCTGACCACGATGTGCTGTTCCAGATCGCCACGGCGGACCGCCGCGACACGGACCCCCGGAGCGCGAAGGCCCCAGAGGGCGCCCCCCAACACCGCGACGGCCAGGACGGCGCCAAAGATCCAGCGGCCAGTGTGCGCCTTGTGCGCCTGGCTCAATTGGCCAGCGCGCGCAAGAGTCTCCGGCCGCGGTCTGCCGTCTCCAGGATGTCCGATCGGCCTGCCCAGCTCGTCCACGTGAGGATCAGGACCCATTCTGGACCCCGAGCCAGCGGGGCGTCGGAGAAAATGACATAGAAGACCGTTCCGATTCCGGGCAGGTCGAGGGTGCCGTACGTGACAAAGACGGCGCCGCCCGTCGATCGGACGAGGGCCTCGTGCCCGCTGACCAGGGCCTCGTGCAGGACATCACCCAGCGTCTGCCCCTGCCGGTCCCGGCGAGCAAGCGCCGCCGATGCCTGGCACGATGGCGCCCTCATGCCGGTGTGATGGTGGCCGGGGAGCGCGAGCTCCCGAGTCCCAGGGTTGCGAGCTTTATGATTCCCGGAAATGGCAGGTTGAGCTGCTTCCATGAATGCCTCCTTGCCGACCGTTTGCTGCGCTCAGCCAGGCGGCGCCACCGCGACCGGCATAGACGACAAGTGCGTCAGGATTTTGGACCAGGTATCTTCCTGCACGGCGCTCCTCGGCAGCAGGCGGCCGAGCGGTGCCATTGTTCCCGTGGCCCGGTGGACGCCCTTTTCGAGTTGCTCCAGGTCCACGTACTCGTCGCCCGGAACGAGATGCTCCGCCGCTTCCGCGGTGCTCACGCGGGCGATCTCCTCGTCGGAGAGCAGGTTCAAGATGCCTTCACGTTCGAGAGAATGGGTCACCACCTCCGAGGCGCCGGTCGTCCTCAGAACGCCCCGCGCATGTTCGATCATCGCCGGCGTCCCCTGTGCGAGGACCAGATATTTCCCGGTCTTCACCTCGAGCTCGTACTTCACCACGCTGTCTTTGGGAATTCCAAGGTTGGTGAAGGCGGCGGCGAGCACGCCCGCCACACCGCCCAGCGTCGCGCCCTCGAGCGCCCCGACAATCCAACCGACGAGCGGCCCCATGACGACGAGCGGTCCCATGGCGGGAATGAAGAACACCGCGCCACCGAACAGCAACCCCCACAGGCTTCCCCAGAACGCCCCCCGCCCTCCCCAGATCTTGATCCGGTCCCCGGATGTATAGAAGCCGAGCGCGTGCTCCTCGGTGTGGACGTCCTTTCCGATGATCGACAGGCGCTTCATGTCGAATCCCGACTGCTGGAGGGATTTGATCGCGCCCTCGGCCTGGGCGTGTGAATCGTAGGTGGCGACGACGGCTTGATGTTGAGTGCTGGGAGTCATGGGCTGTGCGGTGCTTTCTTCGCCGGCGCGATGTTCGGGGTCGCCCTGGCAGGTCTGCACGGCCCGTGCCGTGTCGTGGTCGCATTGGTCCCGGGCAAACAGGCCAGAAAAGCATCTCCCTCCAGGCGCCGACCGGTTCCGGACCGCTCCCATCGTCGTCCGTGAACGGGCGGGGAGTTACTGACGCGAAACGAAAAGAGGCAAGCCGCCGAGAGGAAGCGGGCATCGTCGGGGATCTCCGCCGAATCACGGACAGATGACGATCTTGCCCGTCATGCCTCCGGCCTCGATCCGACGGTGGGCGTCGGCCACGCCGTCGAGGCCGATCCGTTCCGCGATGCTCGGGTGAATGGCCTTCGCGGCCAGCAGCTCGAAGAGCTTCTCCAGATCGGCGCGGTACCAGTCTGGATGTCGCTTCCGGAGAGATGTGATCGAGTAGAACCGCGCGCGCTTGCCGTTCGGTAGCCAATTCCAGAGGTGAAGCCGCAGAAGCCACCACCCCAGCGTCCACAGCCGCGTCCGCCCGTTCACCGCCGATGTGAACCCGTAGGCGCAAAGTTTGCCGCCTTTTCTCACGGAGCTCCACGAGCTCGCGAAGCCGCCCTCGCCGATCCCGTCGAAGACCACGTCGAACCCATCGGGAGCGAGGGAGCGGATATCCTGGGTCTCGAAGTCGACGGGAGTCGCCCCCAGGGAACGAACGAGCTCGGCATGCTGTGCGCGAGCGGTGCCCCACATCTGCAGCCCCGCAAGCTTACCCAGAGCGACGAGCGCCTGACCTACGGCGCCGGCGGCCCCGTGAATGAGGACGCGCTCTGTCCCGACGACGCGCGCTTCGCGGTGGAGGAGCTGGTACGCGGTGGCCCAGCTGAGCACCAGGGCGTCGGCCTCTGCCGGATCGACGCCCGCCGGCACGCGAACGACCCGGTCCGCGCGCAGCGTCCGGTAGCGCGCGTAAGAGCCGGTCATCGTGAGATCGGCGACGCGATCGCCGATAGCAAGCGAAGACACGCCCGGCCCCACCTCGTCGACGTCGCCCACGACATCGTACCCGAGCACGAGAGGTGGCCTCTGTTTGAGATCGGGGTACTTCCCCTTGCGCAGTATCACGTCCGTGAATTGGACGCTCGCCGCGAGCTCGCGTACCCGCACCTCGCCGTGACCCGCGAGCGGCATCGGCGGCTCCGTCATCTCGAAGCCCTCCGGACCTCCGAAGCGCATCAATTCGACCCACCGCTGGCGTTGGTCCGGAAGCGGGCCTGGCCGCGGTTGCTTGGGCACTTGAACAGGGCGCTCGATGGGACTTGGAGAGGTGGTCATGCGCTCACTGCACGCAATCCGCGTACCGAAGACGCCACGGGCTGCTAGCCTGCAGGGCATGGTGCCGACCAGCCGTTCCGTCGCGCTCGTTCCTCCGCTGCAAAGTTGGATATTGTTGCTTGGGCTTGCAGCTGGAATCGCGGGGTGCGGCTCCAGCGGCCAGCATTTTGGAGGTGGCGCTGGCGCCAGCGGGACCGGCGGGAAGGTAGACGGCGGTCCCGGGATGGACGGCCCCGGTTCCGGGGGAGTGGGGGGCCGTCAGGGCGGCGCTGGCGGCGAGCCGGGATCGGGCGGGGCGACGGGTAGCGGCGGGGCTGGCGAAGGAGGCCACGCCGGAATCGGAGGCAAGGCCGGCGGCGGGGGCAAGGGCGGGGGTGGAAGCGCGGGGCACGCCGCCGGGGGAGCGGGTCTGACGGGAACGGGCGGTGGCTCAGCGGGGGGCAGCAACGGCGGCGGCGGCGGCCAGGCCGGTCGCGGGCTCGGCGGCCAAGCGGGCAAGGGGTTCGGGGGCGGGGTCGGGGGCGGCGGGGTCGGGGGCGGCGCGGGCGGTCGCGGAGTTGGAGGCGCAGGCGGCGGCACCGGCGTTTGCGCGCTGGCCTGCACGATCGGGCGCACCTGCTGCGGAGCGGGCTGTGTGAACCCCAACAACGATCCGTTCAACTGCGGCGGCTGCGGAAAGAAGTGTGACGCGAGCCAGGCCTGCCTTGGCGGAATGTGCCAACCGGCGCCTTGCTCGTGCGCACCCGGCGACCTCTGCTGCGAGATGGACGGTCCGGTGAGTGGAGGCGCGAGCTGCTTTCACCCCACGGCGCAACAAACGACGTGTCCGCAGGGATGCGCTCCGCTTTGCGTGAGCGACCGCAACCTGAAGAAGAACATCACGCCAGTCGACGCGAACGAGATCCTCGCGCGCGTCAGTCGCCTGCCCATCTCGAACTGGACTTACCTCTCCGAACCCGAGGGGATTCGCCACCTGGGGCCCATGGCGCAGGACTTCTACGCGAGCTTCGGGCTGGGCAACAGCGATCGCTCGTACTATTCCGTCGACGGTCACGGCGTCGCGCTGGCGGCCATCCAGGCGCTCGACCACCTGGTGGAGGCGCAGAGCGCGCAGCTCCGGACGCTCGAGGCCGAGAACCGCGCGCTCGTCAAGCGTCTGGAAGCCATCGAGGGGCGCTACGCCGTCAACCGTATTGAACCGCCGACACGCGCGCGTTCATCAGGTCCTCGTTGAACGTGATGACGCCAACGTCATCGCGCGCCGCGCCCGCGACGACCATCAGCGGGATGAGGTGCTCTTCGCGCGGGTGCGCGTGCCGCGCGCCCGGGGCGGAGGCCCAGTCGCCAAGACGCTGCGCGCGAGTCACGGGCTCCGCCGTGGCGGCATCCTTCAGCCAGGCGTCGAAGACCAGCGACGCGCGATGGGCCGTCGTCGTCCCGAAGTCCCGCATGTTGTGGTAGCTCATCCCGCTGCCGAGGATGAGCACCCCCTCGTCGCGCAGCGGCGCCAGCGCGCGCCCGATCGCCAGATGCTCGCGCGGATCGAGCCCCGCCTTCAGCGAGAGCTGAATCGTCGGGATGTCGGCGTCGGGCCAAGACAGCTTGAACGGGATGAACGTGCCGTGGTCGAACCCGCGGCGCGCGTCGGTCTTTGCGGCGATGCCCGCCTCACCAAGCAGATGCACGACGCGCTCGGCGAGGGCAGGGTTCCCGGGCGCGGGCCAGGTGATCGCGTAGGCCTCGGGTGGAAAGCCGCCGTAGTCGTACAGGATCGGCGGCTGCGGCGATGTCATGACCGTCGGCACGGCCGCTTCCCAGTGCGCCGAGGCGACGAGCAAGGCCTTCGGGCGCGCCGGGAGCTTCTGCGGCAACGTCACGAAGTAAGCGCGCAGGGCCTGGATATCCCGCTCGGGCATGAAGCCGCCCATGTCGACAAACGGCCACGGGCCGCCACCGTGCGGGACGTACATGACCGGCTGGCGCGTGGGCGTTGATTCGATTCGTTCGCTCATCTCTGCTCCTCGTCCCGGCAAGTGCAACAGCCTGAGGCCCGACCGCGGGCCCGTGCCGGGCACATGACCGAGCCAGGATACTGAGATACCGGAGCCCCACGAAAGGTCACGGACTTTCGCGGTCCGGCGGTCTCATGTGAGCATGACCGGTCGCAAAGGCCCGGACGACGCCTCACCCCTGGACGTGCTCATCGACGGCTTCGAAAAGAACGAGGCGCTGGAAGGCTTCGACTAGCGCGCCGGCGACGTGCGCAACAGGGCGCGGACACCGACGCTGTCCGGTTCGTTCAGATAGCATTTCGCGTTGCAGGCGCCTGTCGAAGCACGCGCTCACCGCCGATCTCCTTCTAGGATCCTTCCGCTGTCCGTCTTGACCCGCGGGAACCTCGCGTAGCGTCGGTTGAAGTTTGGAATTCGGATGACCTTCACCTTGCGGGCCCCGAGCGCACGCAGCTCAGCGACTGGAACACCTCGACGACTCACGACGATCACCTCGCCAGCCTGGGCGGCGTCGACGATGCGCCCGGTCTCCTCGTGAAGCTTGCGGATGGTCACGCTCCCCATGTGTCCAATGTGACAAATCGGGCAGCGGGATCAACTTGCGACTCCCAGGTCGATCTTACCGACGAGGGCGGTTGTCGCCGTGCGCGACGAAAGACGGCGGTCTCGTGGCGCCGTCCGAGGGCCCGGGCGTGTTATGCTTGGCCGGATGACGTTGACGCTAAAGGCCCGGGTCGTGGGCGGACGCGTGGTCGTGGAAGACGCGGTCGACCTCCCGGACGAGACGGAGCTCCGGCTCCTCGTCGTTGACGGGGGAGATGATCTCGACGACGAGGATCGGGCGCGCCTGCATGCGGCGCTCGAAGAGTCTCAGCGCCAGGTCGATCGGGGCGAGGTGGTGTCGGCGGACGAGGTCTTCGCCGATGTTCGCGCCGGCCGCCTGATCTGATGGCGGGCGGCTACTTCGTCGCCCTGACGTCGCAGGCGCGCGCGCATTTTGCCACCATCCAGCGTTGGTGGGGCGCGAACCGGCCGGCGGCGTCCGAGCTGTTTGCTGGGGAGCTTCGTGCGGCGGTGAGTCGAGTCGCGTTCGCTCCCAACAGCGTAGCGGTCTATCGGAGCATGAACGGTCGAGAGATCCGGCGGCTGCTGCTGCCGCGAAGTCGGTATCACGTCTACTTCGAAGTGAACGAGGGAGCACGCCAGGTGTTCATCCTCGCAATTTGGCACGTCTCGCGCGGCGGTAAGCCGGCCCTTTGAACCTCAACCGCGGCAGCGTAACGGGCACCCGCGACCGACCGCCGGTGAGGCACCCGCGCGGGCCAAGGCACCTCGGTCGAGACCGCGGCTACTCGATGTCCACACCTGCCGGGAAACCCCACGATGCATCAAGGTCTCCCGGGCCCGTGTTCCATGGCCATCCCAAGCCACCACCGGGTGAGGTAAATCCAGCAGTGACAGGGACTTGGGTGTGCGAGGACGGGGACTTGAACCGGTCGGGGGCTAAATCTCTCCCTCAGGGAATGCCGTCCGCACCTCGGCATGACGGCCGATAAAGTCCTGGGTGAACAAGGGGTGGGCGACGATGTTGAGGACCTCACCGCCGGTGGTGTTGAGGTTAAGGGGGTCGCTGGAGACGATGATCTTGCGGCCGTTCGCCGAAGACTTCACCAGGGACACGACCCTTTGCACTGCCGGCGCGTTGACGTCGCTTCCCATAACGATGTGGACCTGATGTTTGACGGGGTTCTCACTCGCGAACGCATCCAGTAGCCGCTGGGCGTTCGAATCCGTGTCCGGGAAGCTGTAGCCGACGATCATCAGATAGGTGGCTTCCGTCAACGCAGCTTCCGCTTTCTTCCAGAGCGGTTCGAAGTACGACTCGACCTGTCGGGCTTTTGACCCACCGGGGGCCGGATGACCGGCGGCAGGGCCTCCCGGATCTTTTCGCGCTGGATGTCGTTCATGGAGCGCGATTCTAACAGCAGACCGGGACTCGAAGTCCGTTGCGTGTAGCGGCCGATGGTCGCGCCCAAGGCCGCGTAGCGATAAGAACCTGGGCGATCCGATAGACTGCGGTCGTGAAAGTGGACGCACGCGTCTGGAAGAAATGGCAGGACTGGGCCGAGCGCATCCGAGAAGACTTCGGCCAGGTAGTCGAGGACCGCGATGTCCATGAGGGGTTCAGGGACGTGGTCCAGGCGAACGGGACTTGGATTGACGAGAACCAAGGGGGGCTGTTCGTCGACTTCATCAAAAGGAGCTACGTGGGCAACGCCTTCATGGGTGTTCGTAGACAGCTCAAGGTGGACGACGACTCCATCTCTCTGATGCGATTGCTAGAGCAAATGGCCGCCCAGGCCCATCAGATCACCTTTGAGTTCTACTTGACGATCTTTCCGCTCACGCCGGACCGAGACCCGGACCGTTTCGTCTGGCAGGAGGAGACATTCCGTGGCTTCACGGACGACCGCGTGACCCTCTCTACCCGGATCGTCAACGAGGACATGAGACGGGCCCGAGAGTTGGCCGCGGAAATCGAGAAGGCCGCTGATCGGACCGTGGCGCACCTCCAAAAGGGAGAGCACAAGTCGAATGTGACCTTCGACGATCTCCGTTCCTCGATCGATCACTTTGACAAACTCGCGTGCCGCTACCTCGCCTTGATCACGGGAAAGGGGTGGTCGTCGTGCGGGGCCAAGGCCGTCTTTCCCTGGGGCCAGATTTTTCGGCACCGTTCGTCAAACCCACCCCCGTCTGACGATGCCTGCCGCATCGAGGCCATCGGGTGGCGGCTTCAGGGAGAGGGGTTACGGCTTTTCGCTGCCGTACTTTTCAAGCGCCGCTTTACGTGCCTCCTCCCATCCAGAACGCCCACCACCAACGACGAGGTGACCAAGGCGCTGGGGTGGACATCGATCAAAGTGGGCAAGCGCCACTACCTGGCCCACGGCACCATCGATCGCGTGGAAGGCCGGCGCGCCCATGGCCGCCTGCTACCAGCCAAAGCCGCCTGATCGGCAACTGTCCGGGAAACTTACAACTACCGAAAGTTTCCCGGGGTCCGGAAGCGCTTGGCCCCTGATCCCGCCTGAGGTAACAACGTGACGGAATCAGGGGCTTTTCAGGGTGCGAGGACGGGGACTTGAACCCCGATGGCTGTTAACCGCTAGCACCTCAAGCTAGTGCGTCTACCAGTTCCGCCATCCTCGCGAAGTGCCGGCAGCTTATAGTCGGCCGGATCGCGGGTGTCAACGCGGCCGCGGGCGGGTGTTTCGAGGGCACTCGTCCCAGCGCGGGGGACCCTTCGGTGCGGCGTTCGTGTCCCGACGGTGACATTCGTGTCCGCCAGGGGGCGGGGCCGTATGTGACGGCTGTCTCTCAAGAATCCGGAGTTCCGGGCCGATAACCCTTGCGTCCAACGGTTTTGCTCCCGGTTCTGAATCACGGAACGGCCTTTGCTTCGAACCCTTGCTTGAACTGACCTAGGGGACAAGATGACACACCCGACGAACTTCGTGGCGGCAACGGGCGTACGGCAGGCTCTGGTGGCGCCGGGTGACATCCGGGGCGACATCGAGTTCCAGAACGACATCAACTGCATGCTGGCGCGCCTCGACGAGGGTACCCCCGCCATGGAGGCGCTCACGCTGGAGGCCTCTCCGCTGCGGCCGCCCGAACGCTCGTTTCGCGTCATCCGGGGTGGGGTGGGCGGCGGCCGCCAGGTCGCGGAGCCACCTCGATTCAAGCCGGCGCCGCCGGCGTTTTCGGCGGCGCGCACCGCCTGAGCGCCGTCAGTTCGCGCCCGGCCGCACGGGGCCGGCGATGGCGATGCCCAGCTTCTCGCGTAGCCTGAAATAGTCGTCCGACACCGCGAAGCGAATGAGCGCCCGGATCGCCTCGTTGTCGATCGCCAGTCGGCCGGTGTTCGCGACCCCGTCCTCGGCCTCCCGCCTCTCCGCGCGAAGGATCGCCCCGACCGCGGCACGAAGATCGGCGCACATCAGCAGGCCGGCCCGGTTTCCGGTGTCGGCCACGACCTTGCGCCAGCGCACCGAGCTCCAGGTCGTCGAGCCCATCTCTTGAAACAGCTCGACCATCCCCTTCGAGACCTTGTAGGGGACGTTCTTGCGGAACGCCGCCGCCGCCTCGGCGGCCGCGTCGTCGCCGGCGCGGCGCTTGACGTGCCGGGGGTGAAAGGCGCGCAGCACGCTGCCGAACAGCTCGGTGAATTGCTTGGGGCGGACGCCCGCCGTCAGCGTGTATTCGGGGCGCGTGAGCTCGAGGGCCCGCGCAATCTCGAAGCGGGCCTCGGCGAGCGGCGCCGCGATCAGCTCGGCGCCGAAGACCAGCGCGGGCGGCGCCTGGACGACGATCTCCATTCGTTCGACGTGAGCGTTCTTGCGCAGGTAGAGCGTCGTCTTCTGGTTCCCGAGCGCCTTGCCGATCTGCACGTACAGCTTCGCGATGTCGAGGTCTGACATCGGCGAGAGCTTGTCGTCCGCCGTCACACCGAAGTCCTCGAGCCGCCCGTTGAGGAGGTGCGGCGCGCCCTCCCACAGCAACGAGAACACGTCTGTCATCACGCGGGCCTCCGGGCTGGCCAGGACCTTGCGATCGTCGTCGTCAAGCGCGCCGGGATAGTGATCGTCGGGCTTGAGCTCGGCGAGCGGGTGCCCCTCGAGGAACGCCGCCACGGTCTCGTCAGGAGGACCGACGAGCGCGCATAGCTCGTAGAGGCACCGCGCGCGATCGAAGAGGCCGCGCTCCGCGAACGCCTCCGCGAGGGTCTTCGCGCTCTCGGCGTTGGTCGGATCCGCCTCGACGAGCTGGCGCAGGTTGGCGAGCGCCGCGTCCGCGAACTCCGCCTCGTTCGCGTAGAGATCGACGAGGGCGGTCCGCGCGCTCATGCGCTGGGGCTCGAGCTGCAACGCGGACTCAAAGGATGCGATCGCGCCTGGCTTGTCCTTCTTGCGGCGGAGCTCGCCGAGGCGCTCCCAGAGGCCCGCGCGCGCCTGGCGCGCCGCCGCGGTCTCGCCCGGGGGTGGGAGCAAGGGGAGGGTGTCCGCGAGGCGCTTGGCAGCCAGCTTGCGCTTGCCCTGGCTGATCAGGATGTCGCACAGGCTCGCCAGGATGCCGTCGTCCTCGGGGTTGTCGGCGGCGGCGGCCTCCAGCAGCTCGAGCGCCTCGTCCCCCCCACCGCGCGCCACGATCAGGGTGGCGGCCTCGCGGCGACGCCGGGCGCGCTCCTTCGGATCCTGCACCAGCTCGATGAGGCTGTTCGCGGTGCGGGCCGCCGCCTCCACGTCGCCCGACTCCCGCTGCAGCACGAGCGCCTTCTCGAGGACGCCCACCAGCACCGCGGTCGGGCGCTCGAACAGGTGGATGGCCGACTCGTAGGCCTCGCGGGCGCGCGGCACCTCGCCGGCGTCCCGGTACAGATCGCCCAGGCTCTCGAACACGGCGACGCGTGACTCGCGGTCCGCGGTTCCTTCCACCAGCCGCTCGAAGTAAGCGCGCGCGGTGGCCTTGTCGCCGCGTTCGAGCGCGAGGTCGGCGAGCGCCCGGATCGACGGCGCGTGGTTCGCGCGCAGCGCCAGCGCCGCCTCGTAGAAGCCGAGCGCCCGCTCGGGCCGGCGCAGCTTGATCTCGGCCTGCGCGGCGTGGGCCAGGCCGTCGGCCACCTCGTCGGCCTGCAACGCCGCGTCCGGGTGATCGCCGAGCGGGGCGAGGTAAACGACCGCCTCGCGCCACTTTCCGGCGCGGAAGCGGTTCTCACCCATCGCCAGCTTTATCGAGAGCTGGCCGGGCGCCAGGCGATCCGCCTCGACCAGCTGGCGGAAGGCCTCGTCGGTGCGACCCAGGCGATCGCTGACCTCGGCGAGCCGCGCGTGCAGCCGGGCCGACTGCTCCGGGTTGTGGCGCAGGCGGCGCAACGCCTCGGTCAGGCGCTTCTCGGCCGCCGCCCACTGCCCATCCTTGTAGTAAATGTCGGCGGCGGCGAGCACCGCGGGCAGGTGGTCGGGCGCCAGCTCCAGCGCCTGATCGACATAGGTCTGCGCTTCGGCGAAGTCGCCGCCCGACTCGCGGATCGAGCGCGCGAGCTCGATGAGGATACCCGCGCGCGTCTCCGGGCTCTCCGCGAGATCGAGCTGGCGCCGCAGCTGCTCGCGCGCCTCCGCCCAGGAGCCCGCCGCCGCGTGCAGCGCGCCGAGCGCCTGCAGCGCCTCGATGCTGCGCGCGTCCCGCGCCAGCGCCTCCTCGAAGCAGGCGCGGGCCTCGTCGGGAGCGCCCGCCTGGTCACGGTAGACGCGTCCAGCGTCGAGGAACGCCGCCACCGCCTGCGCTTGATCCGGGAGGACCCGCGCCTCGCGACGGCGTGCGCTGGCGTAGGCCGCGAAGTGGTTCTCCTTCAGCTCGAGGCGCGCCAGCGCGGCGAGGGCGCCGCTGTTCTGGGGCTCGAGGGCCAGGGCGTCGTCGATCGCCTGGCGGGCGCCCGCGGGATCGGCGAGGTCGTCACCGCGCACCACGCTCAGCTCGAGCAGCGACGGAACGATCTCGCGCGCCGGCGCCGCGCGCCCGCGCGCCGCCTCGATCTGCTGTCCGAGCGTGCGGGCCGCCTCGTGGGCCAGGCCGGCTTGCCGCAAGTTGCGCACCAGCATGCTGGCCAGCCCCAGGTCGGCGAGGCCCGGATTCCCGAGCTCGCGCAGCGCCGTCGCCGCCGCGTCTGGATTGCCGAGGCGCTCTTCGAGCACACGCGCGCGGCGGCGCACGATCTCGACGCGCTCCGGGCCACCGCTCAGCTCGGCCCGACGGGCCAGGGTCGTCTGCAGCTCGTCCCAGCGGCCAAGCGCTTCGTAGAGGCGCTCGAGCGCCGCCAGGGCCTCCGTGTTGCTCGGATCGGCGTCGCGAACGGCCTCGAAGGCCTCCACGGCCCGGTCGCTCTGGCCGAGCTCGCGCTCGAACACCTCCGCGATGCGCAGCCGAATGGCGCGCACCACCGCGGGCTCGACCACCAGCTCAGCCTGCCGCTGCAGGGACTCGATGACCTTGTTCCACATGCCCACGCGCCCGTAGAGGCGGGCGAGCGACTCGCAGGCGTAGATCGTTTCGTTGCGGGCCAGCTCGTCCGAGGCCGCGGCCTCTTCGAGGGACTCCGACACCAGCAGCTCCAGGGTGTCGATCGCCTCGTAGGGCTTTTCGAGCTGCTTTTCGTAGAGGTCGGCCAGCTCCCGCAGCTTCGCGCGCCGCCCCGACCAGGACAGCGGGCCCGCCGTTCCGGATGTGCGGCGCTCCAGGATCTCGGCCAGGTCCGCCGAGCGACCATCGGCGCGGACGATCTCTTCCAGCCGATCCAGGGCGGGGGCCTCGTCGGGCTTCAGCTCGACGATGTCGCGGTAGCGCTCCTCGGCCTTCGGGACCTGTCCCAGCGACTCGCGCAGCCGCGCCACCTCGTAGTGAATCGAGACGGACTGGTCGGCCGGCGCGAACTCGTCGATGGCCCCCAGATAGATGTCGCAGACCTGGTCCCAGCGGTCGTGCTCCCGGCCGACACGCTCCAGCTCGGCGCGCACCGCCTTGTCGTCGGGATCGAGTCGGAAGGCGCGCTCCAGCACGGCGAGGGCCTTCCCCACGTCCTTCTGGCCGCGCTCCCAGACCTCGGTCTGCTTCAGCAGATACCGCCGCCGGGCTTCCGTGTCCGTGGCCGGCAGGTTCTCGTACGCCTGCGCCAGCTCCTCCCACGGCGTCTCGAAGGATGCCCCGAACGGCAAGCGCCGCGCGGGCGTCGGCGGCGGCAGCCGGGGCGCGCCGCCGCGCCCCATGGGGGGAGGAGGGGGCGTCACCTCGTCGACGTCGATGTCGCCGACCTCCAGCTCCATCAGCACGCCCGAGGACTCCGTGTCCACCGCTATGGCGATGACCGCGGCGTCGTCGACGTCCACCGTCTCGTCATCGTCTTCGCCTTCGCCTTCGCCTGCGCCGGCGACGCCGTCGACCTCGAACCGGTCCTCGCCGACTGGTGCGCCGATCTCTACCTCGCCATCGAACGGCGAGGCGCCCGCGGCGTCGGTCGCCTCGATCGACTCCGGTTGGCCGAGGACGGGGGGAAGCTCGTCTGCACCGGCGTCGCCTGCGTCCGGGATTTCTCCCTCGGCGCGCGCCGCCTCCGTCTCGGCGGGGGGCGCGGCCTCCGCTGGCTCGTCCTCTGTCGCGCTCGGGGAGGCTCCGGCCGGCGACGCCCCAGCGCCAGCGTCGACGACAGCGTCGACGCCAGCGCCGCTGTCGTCGACGGCGTCGAGGGCTTCCTTGGCGCGCGGGGTGATGGCGGGCGCCCCTTCGTACCGTCCGATGCGACCCGCCAGGCGCCACAGGTGCGCGACGACCTCCGGATCCTCGGGCGCGAGGCGGAAGGCGTTCAGGTAGGCGCGAAACGCCCGCACCAGATCCTTCACCTCGTTCTCGACCAGGGCGGCCGCGTGGCGCGCCACGCCCAGCTTGCGCGGGAGGTCCTCGGCCAGGGCGAAGAGCTGCGCCTCGACCTTGAGGGCGTCCTCCCAGCGTCCCGTGAGCCCCGCGAGGCGCAAGATCTCCTCGTGCGTCTCGACGTTGTCAGGATCGAGCGCGAAGCTCCGCACCAGCTCGTCGAGGGCGCCCGAGGGATCGCTCATCCGTCGCTCGCGGACCTCGGCGCGCTGCTTCAGCAACCGCACCCGCTCGCCGACGTCGGGGCGCCCGCGCGCCACGCGCGCGTAGACGTCGAGCAACCCGGTCCAGTCTCGGGTTCGTTCAGCGAGGCGCTCGAGCAGCGGCAGCAGCTGCCGGCCCGCGGGATCGGCGGGGAGCGCGTCCCGCAGCACGGCGAACGCGCGCGGAGCGTCGGCGAGCTTGTCCTCGCAGATGGACGCTATCTTCAGGGACGCGGCGATCTGCTCGATATCCTCGGCAGCGCGGGCACGGGCCGCCTCGTAGACGGCGATCAGCTCATCGAACAGGCCGTGGCGCTCCGCGGCCGCGTCGACCCGCTCGAGGGATTCGGCGGTGGGGTGCTCGACGTAGGCGCGGCGATACCACTCGAACGCGGCCTTTGGATCCTGCTGGTGCTGCTCCGCGACGTCGGCGATGTCCAGCATGAGGGCGAAGCGTTCGTCGACGTCCTCCGTGAGGTCGAGGGTGCGCTCGGACAGCGCGATCACCCGCCCCCAGTCGCGCGTCGACTCGTAAAGCGGCGCCAGCGCGCGCATCGCCTCGAGGCTTCGCGGGTTGATCTCCAGCGCGCGCTCGAAGGCCGCGATGGCCTTGTGCTCGTCGCGCAGGCGATCGCGAATCAGCGCGCCCAGCTCGAGCGCCCGCCGCAGCCGCTCCTCGGACACCTCGACCAGGAACAGCTGCCGCTCGGCGATCTTCACGACGCGCGTCCAGTTTCCGTCGCGCTCGTAAAGCTCGCGCAGGCGCTCGTGGGCCTCCCAGCTCCGCGGATCCAGCTCCGCGATCACGTGCTCGAGCGCCTCCGACGCCTGCTTGCTCTGATCGAGGCTCGTGTCGAGGATGTCGGCGCGGCGCAGCGCGATCTCGACGGCGCGCTCCGCGTCCACGAGCGGGATCTGTCGCTCGAGGATACGCACCAGGCGCCCCCAGTCCTCGTTCTCGGCGTAGATGCGGCCGAGCGCCTCCAGCGCCTGGATGTCGGCGGGGAGGATCTCGAGCAAGGCTTCCCACGCCCGCTGGCCCCGGCGCTGGTCACCGAGCTGCGCCTCGCTGAGCTCGGCGAGCCGGCGCAGGTATTCGGCCTGCTGCTGGGGATCGGCCACGAGACGCTCGATCTGGGCGTCGAGGATCCGCGCCAGATCGGCGTGGCGCTCCAGGCGGCCGTAGATGCCGCCGAGCGAGCTCAGCGCGCGCGCGTCGTCCGGGTCGAGGCGCGCGACCTCCTCCCAGTGCTCGGCGGCGCGGGCGGCGTCGTTCAGCGTCGCGTCCAGGATCTCGGCGGCGCGGGCCAGCACCTGGATTCGTTCGTCGGGGGAGCCGGCGTGCTCGGCGTGGTAGTCGAGCGTCTGCACCAGGCCGGCCTGGTCGCCCGCGCGCGCCAGCAGGTCCTCGAGGCGCGCCAGCGTGTCGCGGTCACCGGGGACCAGCTTCAACACCTCGCTGGCCGCCCACGCGCCGTCGTCCACGTCGTCGAGCCGCTCGTCGTAGATGACGAGCAGCCGGCGCAGCAGGCTGACCCGCTCTTGCTTGGTGCCGGCGACGTCGACCTGATCGCGTAGCGTCGCGGCCAGCCCCACGAAGTCACCCTCGTGCTCGTAGATCTCCACCATCGCCCGCAGCGCCACCGCGTCGCGCGGCGACATGTCGAGGATCTGCTTGTAGATCTCCAGGGCGCGCGCGGGCGCCGCCAGCTTCTCGCGCTGGATCTGGGCGATGCGGCGGAGCACGTCGATCCGCTGCGGCGTGTCCGTGGCCGCGCCGGCCTCGCGTTCGAGGATGGGGACGATCTGATCGAAGCGCTTGGTCTTCAGCAGAATTCGCTTCTGCATCTCGCGGGCACGGGCGTGGGCGGGGTCCAGCTCCTCGACCTGGCGCCAGGCGGCGACGGCGCGCTCGGGGTCGTTGAGGTTCTTCTCCGCGACGACGGCGATCTCCTCGAGTCGCGTCACCAGCTCCTCGGTGGGCGCGCCGGTGTGGCGCGCCTGCTCGAGCGCGAACTCGAGCAGATCGACGAGGGCGGGCCAGTCGCCCTTGTCGCGAAAGTGGTCCGCGTAGGCGCTGAGCGCCGTCAGGTTGGCCGGGTCGATCTGCAGGATGGCGTGCAGGTAGACCGCCGCCTGATCCCGGTCTCCGAGGCGCTCCCCGTAGAGCTGCGCCAGCTCATTCATCAGGCGGACGCGGTGGATCGGCTCCTCCACCACGCCGAGCTGCTTCTCGCGCAGCTCGGCCAGCTTGCCGTACTCGCGCCCGGCGGCATAAAGCTCGGCGAGGCGCTCGCCCGCCGGTCCCCCCGCCTCCTCGTGCGACGCGATCTCGCTGTAGATGCGCTGGGCCTCGGCGGTGTCGCCCAGATCGCCCTCGGCGAGCTGCGCGCGCTTGTAGAGGAAGTTGATGCGATCGTCCTGCGTCGTGGCCGCGGTCACGCGCTCGCGGTAATAGCGATCGAGATCCTGCAGGCGGCGCGCGTCGTAGTACGTGCGTTCGATCAGGTCCGAGGCCTCCGGGTGACCGGGGACCGCAACGAGGGCGCGCCGGAGCGCCGCGATGGAGCCCTCGGTGTCGCCCGCCTCCTGGCGTCGCCGGGCGATCTGGTAGTAGATGCCGGCCGACTTGTCGGCGCCGTCCTCGGCCAACCAGCTCGGGTGGGCGTACACCCCCGCCAGCAGCTCCAGCGCCTTCTCGTCGCGGGGACGCAGGCGGATCACCTCCGCCAGCCGTTGCGCTGCGGCGTCCAGGTCCTCCAGCTTCTCGGCGAGCACCCGACCCAAACCGAGCAACAGGTCCGCCCGGCGCTTGGGATCGGTCGTGCCCTCGAGCTCAAGCTCGTACAGCCGGGACACGCTCCGGAAGTCCCCGAGCGCCCGATAGATCTTGCGCGCCGACTCGATCGTCTTGACGTCCCCCGCGGCCAGCTTTCCCGGGCGCTGGGCGCTGCGGACGGTGCGCTCCAGGCGGCCGAAGTGGTTGACGAACAGCTGGCCCATCTCGCTGGCGAGCTCTTCCAGGTGGGCGGGATCACGGGACCTGGCCACCGCGACCGCCTCCATCTCGAGCATCTCCATGTACTCGGGGATACGGCCCTGCTCGCGGTAGAGGTCCTTCAGGCGGGCGGCCGCGCGAATGTGACTCGGGTCGCGGTGGACCGCGTTCGCCAGATCTGCCTCCGCGCCCGCCGTGTCGCTCAGCTGATCGAAGCGCAGCTCGGCCGCCAGGTAGAACAGCTCAGCTGCCTTGGCGCCGTCGTCGATGGCCTGGGCCCGGGTCTCATAGAGGGTGATGAGCCGGTCGAACTCCTTCGATTGCCGGAACGCCTTCCGCAGCCCGACGAAGGCCTCGGTGTCGGCGGGATTCTGCCCCAGGGCGGCTTCGTATTCACGGACGGTTGGCATCTGCTACGTCACCCTCAGGGGTGATGGTCGATGAAGCTTTGCGACCACGAGCGGGGGAAGTTAGCACTCGGATCGCGGGAGAGAAAGCCCCCTGGCCAGCGAATAATTCCGTGTGGAATCTAGCTGTTAGGACAGCGCGGCGGCCGGGGCGGCTCGGCTAGGAGCAGGAACCGTCGGGATTGCAGGTCGTGAACATGGCCGCGCACTGGAGCGGGTCCCCCATGCAGTCCGCCACGCAGCTGGTGCCGTCCGCGCACTTCAGATTGTTGGGGCAAGCGCCGGGTGTCTGGATGCAGGAACCCGCGCCGTTGCAGTTGCCCACGGGAGTCAACGTTGAATCCCCCGTGCACGTTTGCGTGCCGCAGGTCGTAGTGGGGGGAGCCTGCCCGCAGACCCCGCCAGGCGCGCACTGGCCCGTGTTGCCGCAGACATTTCCGGGGGCGCCCATGGGGCAGCCCACGTCGGCTCCCGAGTTGACGGGCGAGCACATTCCCACCGTGCCCGGGAGGTTGCAGGCGCGGCAGGTGCCATTGCAAGCGGCGTTGCAGCAGACGCCGTCGACACAGAAGCCGCTCCCGCATGAGGCTGCGGCAGAGCAGAGATGTCCGTTCGCCCACCCCGTGCACTGGTGGGTCCCGGTGTCGCAGCCCTTGCCGTTCGCGCAGTCGGCGTCGGTCGTGCACATTGCCAAGCACGCCGTGTTGGTCGCGTTGCAGGTGAACGTGCCACAAGGGGACGTCACGCCCCCTGTGCACGAGCCTCCGCCGCACATGGCGGCCGTCGTCTGGGAGTAGCTCGTCGAGGTGAGCATCGTGCACGTGGGGGCGCCGCACAGCATGGGCGCCGGCGCCGCAGGGCAGGTGTCCGTCCCGTTGCACTTGGTCGCGGCGATCGAAGAGAGCAGGTCCATGGAGCAGGAGGCGATCCGGCAGGTCGTCTCCGCGCCGTGCTTCGCGCACGCCCCCCCGGCCGCGCAGTTACCCGTGTTGCCGCAGGTGTTCGGGCCGGCGGCAGGGCACATCGCGTCCGGGGTGCCGACAGGGACGGGCCCGCAGATCCCCGTCCCGGCGGCGCATACCTGACACGCGCCGGTGCAGGCCGTCTGGCAGCAGACGCCGTCGACACAGTTGGGCGCGGTGGCGCCGCAATCGGAAGCCATGAGGCAAGCCGCGCCCGGCGCCTGCTTGTTCCCGCACATATGCGTGAACGTGTTGCAGGGGACGCCCACGCAATCGGTGTCGGCGGTGCAGCTCGTCCGGCACTGGGTGGCGTTCAGACACTTGAAGGCGCCGCAATCGGTCATGTTGGGCGTGCATGTTCCCGTTCCGCTGCACGTCGACGGAGACTTCAGGATGCTCGGCGCACCGGTCACGTCCGTGCACGATTGCAGGCCGCAGGTCGTCGCGGCGTCGTAGTCCTGGCAGCGGGCCGTGCCGGTCGGGGTGTTGTTGCCGGTGCATTTGCCATTCGTGCCGCAGGTCGTGGACGCGGTCACGGCGCACATCATCGACGGATCGAGCAGGCCCTGGGGAACGGCCGTGCAAGTACCCGCCGGAAGCGGGCTCGTCGGCGGCTTGCAGGTCTCGCACACGCCGTCGCAGGCCTTGTCACAGCAGACCTTGTCGTGGTTGCAGGTCAAGCCTGCGACGCACTGGCTGGTGGTCGCGCACGTGCCGCCCTTCGCGATGAGCCCGCACGAGTTGTTCACGCACGTGTTCGGGGCGGTGCAGTCGGCGTTCGTCGTGCACGAGTTGATGCACATGAGGGCGGTGGCGTCGCACCGGCCCGGGGCGCAGTTCACGTTCGCCGGCGTGACGCAGGTCCCGTTGCCGTCGCACTTCGACTGCGGCTTCAGCGCGGGCAGGGGCGGCCCACCGGCCACGCAGCTCGCGGCCGCGCACACCGTGCTCGCCGAGAATTTGGCGCACTGGCCGGCCGCGCACATGCCGGTGTTTCCGCAGGTGTTCTGGGCCGCGGGGATGCACTTGTTCTGGGGGTCGGCGCCGCTCTGCACGTTGGTGCAGGTCCCGGCCGTCCCTGACAGGTTGCAGGCCGAGCACGCGTTCGTGCAGGCGTTGTCGCAGCACTTGCCCTGCGCGCAGTGCCCCGAGCCGCATTCATTGTCGCCCGAGCAGTCGGCGCCGCGCGGCTTCGGGCCGCACTGGCTGATGCTGCCGTTCTGGCCACAGATGTTCGGGGCGACACACTGAAGGTCGGTGCTGCACGCGTTGTAACAGGTGCTGGCGTTGCAGTGGTAGGGAGTGCAGGCCCGCGCTGACGGCTTGATGCACTGGCCGGAAGCGTTGCAGGTCGACTGGCCCGTGTACACGTCGTCGGCGCAGGTCTCTGTCGCGCAGACGGTGCCCGTGGCGTACTTGCGGCAGCCCCCGGTCGAGTCGCACTTGCCGTCGGTGCCACACGAGGCGGCGCTCATGTCGACGCAGATGGCGCGGGGATCGGCGGCGCCGAAGGCGACCAGGGCGCACTTGCCCGCGAGGTTGGGCAGCGCGCAGCTCCGGCACGAGCCCTGGCACGCATTCTCGCAGCAGACGCCGTCGACACAGTGCTGATTCAGGCACTCCCCGTCGGCGGCGCACTTCTGGCCGTCCTGCTTCGGCCCGCAGCTCCCGTTCACGCACGCGATGCCGTCCGCGCAGTCCGCGCTCGTCTTGCAGCTCGAGGTGCAGGCGTCGACCGTGCAGCGGTACGGGGCGCAGTCGTGGACCTCGCGCTGTCCGCAACTTCCCAGCCCGTCGCAGGCCTGGGCGCTCAGCAGTGCGTTGCCCGAGCAGGTCGGGGGCCCGCACACGGTGTTGGCCGGGTACTTCGAGCAGCTCCCGAGCCCGTCGCAGACGCCCGCCGATCCGCAGGTCGAGGAAGCTTCGGTCGGGCACATCGGGTGTGCCTGTCCCTCGGGCGTGGGCGAGCACGTGCCGACCTTCCCGACCAGGTTGCAGGTGCGACAGACGCGGGCGCAATCGACGTTACAGCAGACACCGTCGTTGCAATGCTGGGAGGTGCACTCGGCGTCGGCGGCGCAGTTGGCCCCGTTCATCTTCTGGCCGCAGCTGCCGTTCTTGCAGGTTCGCCCGCTGACGCAGTCGGTGTCGACCGAGCATTGGTTGAAGCAGGCGCCTGTGGATGGGTCGCACGAGAACGGAGCGCACACCGTCGAGGCGCCGAGCTTGCAGCTCCCCTGGCCGTCGCACTGGTATCTCCCCACGACGCCGTCGTGGTCGCATGTGCCGGCCTGACAGATGGTGCCGGCCGGGTAGCGCTCGCAATTGCCGGAGCCGTCGCACAGGCCGTCCAGATCGCAGGTGGACGGGTCGTCAGTGGCACAGTCCGTGGGCACGCGGGGGGGAGCGTGAACGATGTTGGCGCACGTGCCGAGGGAGGTGGACAGCGCGCACGACACGCACTTGCCATCGCACGGCTTGTCGCAGCAGACGCCGTCGACACAGAAGTTGCTCTTGCAGTCATCCGCGCACGCGCACGCGAGGCCGTTGTCCTTGCCGTGCGTCCCGCTCCCGGTACAGGCGTTCGGCGTGTCGGTGGCTCCGCCGTCGGTGGGTTGATGGTCGACGCCGCTGTCTGTCTTGGGCTTGGAAACGGAATGGGTGCAGTCGAGCGTCGACACGCTCGCCAGGATCAGCAGCCCCGCGAGGCGCGCCAATCCCTTCAGTCCAGACCTCTGTGCCCCCAATAGTTCCAAGTTAATCCGCACAGCTTAAGCCGACTCGGCCGCTTTGCAATGCAGGGCCGCGTCAGAGGTTCCCCCCGCCAGGGTCCCCTCTCCCTGACCCTCTCCCCGCTCCCGCGGGGAGAGGGAACAGGAAGGTTGGGTCGAACCGTCGACACCGCTCCCGTTCCTGTGCCTCGCCCCGCTCCCGGGAGGAACAGGAAGGTTGGGTCGAACCGTCGACACCGCTCCCGTTCCTGTGCCTCGCCCCGCTCACGGGAGGAACAGGAAGGTTGGGTCGAACCGTCGACACCGCTCCCGTTCCTGTGCCTCGCCCCGCTCACGGGAGGAACAGGAAGGTTGGGTCGAACCGTCGACACCGCTCCCGTCCCGGTCCCCCCTCGGTCCCGCGAGCCCGCGGGGAACAGGAAAGGTGGCTCGAACCGCGACACCGCGCCCGTTTCGGTCCCCTCGCCCCGCGAGAGCGGGGAGAGGGTAAGGGAGAGGGGACGGCGAAGCCCCTAGTGGTAGAGGAAGATGATCTCGACGCGGCTGTTCTTGGCTCGGCCGGGGCCGCTCTTGTTGTCAGCGATGGGCTCGTTGGGGCCCTGGCCGCTGACCATCAGCCGGCGCGCCTCGACGCCCTTCGACACCAGCGACGAGAACACCGACTGCGCGCGGGCCTGCGACAAGGCGATCAGCTCTCCGGGCTTGCCCCGGTTGTCGGTGTGGCCCACCACCTGGACGGGGTAGCTCGGATACTTGCTGATCAGCCGGGCGACCGGCTCGAGTGCGTCGTCGCGCCCCGGCTGCAGCGTGGTCTGACTGCGCCCGAACAGGTCCTGGATGGCGATGACCAGGCGCTGCAGCTCGCCGCGTCGCTCGATCCGCACGGCGACCCCGGGCAGCGCCGCGGCGTCCCTGGCCAGCGCCTCGTCGCGCGCCTTGTTCTGGGTGGCCTGGGCGGCCTGCTCGTAGCTCGGCTTCGAGAGCTCCGCGGCGCGGTCCGCGCGTCCCTTTGCGACGTCGAGGCTGGCCTGCGCCGCCTGCCAGTTGCCCTGCTTGATCTCGGCGTCGGCCTTCGCCAGCATGCTCGACGCCGCGCCGTACTCGGCGGCGGCGTACTTCCCCGCCTCCACGGTGTCAGCCGTCCTCAAGGCGAGCTGCGCGGCCGCTCGCTTCTCCTCGGTCGCCAGCTGCTGAGACAGCTTGTCGCGCTCGTCGTTCGCGCGCTTCTGGTCGTTCGCCAGCTGCTCCGTCAGCCGCTTCTTGTCGGCCTCGGCCTGAACGTTCTTCTCCATCAGCTTGATCTGCTCGGTCACCGACGCGAGGTCCTTGTCGACGCTGGCCAGCGTCTCGTCCGCCTTGGTTTGATCGGCCGTCACGGACTGCAGCCGCGCCTTGGACTGCTCCTGGGAGTTGCGGGCCAGGGCGGTCTTCAGCTTGATCTCGGCCAGCAGGGCGGCCCGGGTGGAATCCTCCAGGTTGTTCGACTCCCATTCCTTCGTCGCGCGGTCGCCGTACTGATCAGAGCTCCCGACGAGATCGGGAAAGCGACGGCGCGCATCTTCCATGCCCGGATCGCGCTTCAGGTCCTCGTAGGAGACGAGGGCGGTGGGCTTGGGCGGCGTCGCGCAGGCGCCAAGCCAGAGCGCCAAAGCCGGGGGGGCGGCCAGCCAGCGAATGAACCGGGAGGAGACCGACCTCATTTGGACACCGCCGCGTCGAGGGTTTGCTTCTTGATCTGGGCGTCCTGCAGGGCTTTCTTCTTCTTGTCGGTTTCGGCCTTGGTGCTCGCGAGCTTCGCCTCGCGCTCCGCGACCTGGGTCTTCAGCTGCGCCGCCGCGATCACCTGGCGAACGAGCTCGGCCTGGGCCATGCACCGCTCCAGCACCTCGCGGGCCTCGTCGGATGCGTGCTTGTTGCGGAGATCCCACGCGGCACCCAACCAGTCGCGCAGCCGCTGCAGATCGGGCGCGGCGGCGTGCGATCGGTCGAGGTGCTCGAGGTCGGAGGCGCCCGCCTTCTGGATATCAATCTGCCTCTGGATGTCGTCTTCCTCGTCGGCGTGGGCCGTCAACGGCGCCGACGCGGTGAAGAGCAGCGCCACCAGGGCCCCACCGATGCGCAACGACGTTCCAGTTTTTCGGTAAGTCAGGATCATCAAGAGAAGGCCTCCCCCGGTTCGACGACGGATGTGGGTCGGGTGTACGAGGAACACGTATAAGATCGTCACCGGGCAAGTTCAAGACCCGCCGCGGCCGCACATCCCGCTGCGAGGACCCGGGAGGTGCCCGGGCGCCGTGGTCCGCGCGCGTCCCGTCGATTGCGCGTCGGGCCGCGCGCGATCTGCGATAAACTTGCAGGCGTGGACAAGATGATCGAGGTTCGATACGCGGGCGCGGTCATCGGGCGCTCCGCCATTGTTCGCGAGCTGGACACCCGAGGGCTGTTCCTGGGCATCACCGAGCCCATGCCCGTGGGGACGCCGGTCGCCCTCAAGATCGGCGAGCGCACGGTCCTCGGGAAGGTGGCGGCCGTCTCCGAGGCGCAGGAGCTGGCCCGCGCCGGGATGCGTGTCACCTTCTCGGATCCTGCCGAGGCGGCGGTGTTTGGAACGCCGGTCGAGGCCGCCTACGAGCCGGAGCCGGTGCCGGTGCCAGCGCCCGAGCCCGCACACCCGCCCGCGGTCGCTTCCGCCGACGCCCAGGCGGCGCGAACGGCCGCACCGGCCCCCCTGGCCGATGAGCCCGGGCGCAATGTCACCGGGCCACGCCGGATAGTCGTCGATGCGTCGTCGGAGAATCTGGCCGGAGACGCGGCGCACGCCCACGAGGGCGGCCCCGACGAGGTCGATAGCTCCGGTCCGGGGACGACGGCCGACGGCGGCAAGAAGAGTCGCCGGAACAAGCGCCGGTGATCGTCCCCCCCCGACTGCGTCCGGGCGACGTCGTGCGCATCGTCGCCCCCTCGGGCCCCGTGCCGCGCCCCGGGTTCATGGCTGGCGCGGAGCGGTTGGCCGCGCGTTATCAGCTTCGCTACGATGAGGCGCTGTTCTCGCGCGAGGGCTACCTGGCCGGTTCCGACGAGCGGCGCCTCGATGAGCTGCGAGCGGCGTTGACGGACCCGGAGGCGCGGGCCGTGATCATGGCGCGCGGGGGATATGGCCTGGCGCGAATTCTGCCGTTTCTCGATCCCGCGTGGCTGCGCGCGCGGCCCATCCCGATCGTGGGCTTCTCCGACGGCACCACGCTGCTGGCCTACGCCGCGCGCGCCGGGGTGGTCAGCGTGCACGGCCCCGTGGTGACCCAGCTCGGGAGCCTGCCTCCGGAGGATCACGCCGGGCTCATCCGGCTCCTCGAGGAACCGAACCCCGGGCTCCTGCTGTCGGACCTGGAGGCGGTCGTCCCCGGGCGGGTGCGCGGCCGGCTCATGGGCGGCAATCTGGAGGTGCTGTCGCGGCTCGTCGGGACGCCCTTCCTTCCCGATCTCGGCGGCGCTGTTCTCTTCATCGAGGATCTGGGCGAGCGTCCCTACCGGGTCGATCGCCTGCTGACGCACCTCGATCTCGCTGGGCTGTTCTCGGCGGTCGAAGGCGTGGTGGTCGGCGACTTTTCAGGCTGCGTGGAGCCCGAGGCGACGCGCGCGCAGTCACCGGCGGCGTCCGAGGTCATCGAGGATCGCCTCGGGCGCCTGGCGATCCCGGTGGTCACGGGCGCGCGGGTCGGCCATGGCAGCCGCAACGTCGCCCTGCCGTATGGCGCGATGGTCGAGCTCGACGCGCGCTTCGGCACGCTGACGGCGCTCGAGGGAGCCGTGAGCTGAGGGTCGGCGCCCGCCGCTCAGTTTCCGGCGAAGGGTGACTCGGGTTCCTGGATCTTGCCGAAGCGCTCTTCGTAGCGGCGGATGTTGCCCTCGAGGGCGTGCAGCAGGCGTTTCGCGTGGCGCGGCGACACGATGATGCGGGAGCGCACGCGGGCGCGCGGCGCCCCGGGCTGGACGTATGCGAAGTCCAGGACGAACTCGTTGTCGTTGTGATTCAGCAGGACGAGGTTGATGTACGCGCCCTGCGCGGTGGCCTCGTCGATGTCGATATGAATCTGCGGGATGCCATCGGGGCTCGCAGGTTTACTGGGTTCGGACATGCCTCAGTCTTACACGACGAGCGGGCCTTCGCCCGGGGGCCGGTTTTGGACGCCCGCGGGGTTATGGATATAACCCTCGGACGATGCCGAGCCGCGTGGTCGCCGTCGATCTGGGGACACGCCGCATTGGCGTGGCGGTCACCGATGGCCTGGGATTGACGGCGCAGCCGCACGCGACGATCGCTCGCCACGGTGGACAGCGAGATCTCGACGCCATCGCGGCGGTCGTCAGGCAGTTCGACGCCGAGCGCCTGGTGGTGGGACTGCCGCTTGGTCCCGAGGGCGAAGTGGGTCGCGCGGCCCGCAGCGTGCAGACGTTCGTGGAACGGCTCCGCGCGGTGGTGTCGGTTCCGATCGAGCTCGTGGACGAGAGCTTCACCACCGTCGAGGCCGAGGAGGTGCTGCTGCGCGCTGATCTGTCGCGCGCGCGGCGGAAGCAGGTCGTGGATCGCGTCGCGGCGGCCGTGATCTTGCGGCGCTGGCTGGACGCGAAGGCAGGCTCGGCGAGGTCGTGAAGCGGGACATGAAAAGGGCACTCTTCGTCTTCATGGGCTCGACGGTCGTGGGCATCCTGGTCGTGGCCTGGCTGGCCTTCGCGGCCTGGCGCTACGGCGACAAGCCGTCGGGCTCGGCGCGCGGGCGGGTCGAGGTGGAGATCCCCAAGGGGGCGACGGCGGGGCAGGTGGCGGCGATCCTGAACAAGGCGGGGCTGATCGATCGGCCCACGGTGTTTCGCCTCTATGCCGGTCAGCGCGGCGTCGCGGGGCGCTTCAAGGCGGGCCGCTACATCATCTTCGCGCCCGCGACGCCGAAGCAGATGCTGGAGGTGCTGGTGAAGGGCGCCGCGGACGAGCTGGTGGCGGTGACGATTCCGCCCGGGAAGAACATCGTCGAGGTCGCCGAGATCTTCGACGCCTCGGGGATCACCACGAAGAACGAGTTCCTGGTGCAGGCGACCGATCCGGCGTTCGTGACCCAGCTGGGACTGCCGGGCTCCACCCTGGAGGGCTACCTCTATCCCGACACGTACAAGATGCGGCCGCGGACGCCGGCGGCGCGGGTGATCGCGCCGATGGTCCGGCGGCACCGGCAGGTCTTCGAGGAGCTACGAACCCTGCACGCGAAGGGCCTGGCCGAGCTGCATCGCACCCTCGGCTGGGACGACGCGCAGGTGGTGACCTTGGCGTCGATCGTCGAGAAGGAGACCGGGCAGGCGCAGGAGCGCCCCCGCATCGCGCAGGTGTTCTTGAACCGGCTGCGCTTCCCGACCTTCAAGCCGAAGCTGCTGCAGACCGATCCGACGATCATCTACGGGTGCACGGTCGCGGTGCCGCGGTCGGCGGCGTGCGCCCGCTGGGACGGGCGCATCCACCGCATTCAGCTCGACGACAAGGACAACCTGTACAGCACCTACGCGCACGAAGGACTGCCGCCCGGACCGATCTCGAGCCCGGGGCGCGCCGCGCTGGAGGCGGTCATGGCGCCCGACAAGACGCCGTTCCTGTATTTCGTGTCGAGGAACGACGGCACCCACGTGTTCTCGCGCACCATCGCCGAGCACGAGGCGAATGTCGTGAAGTACCAGCGCGGCGGCAAGGCGCTGGGCGAACCGTGACCGACGCGATCGATGCCGTCGGCATCGGCAAGGTCTTCTATCCTCGCGCGGGCGTGAGCGAGCTGCTCCGGGGGAGATTGCGACGCCCGCCGGTACAGGCGCTGGAGGACGTGTCGTTCCGGGTGGCGGCTGGTGAGGTGCTGTGCCTGATGGGCCCGAATGGCGCCGGCAAGTCGACGTTGTTGCGCATCCTTGCTGGGCTGCTGGCCCCCAGCGCCGGCCGCGCGCGCGTGCTCGACGCGGATCTCGCGGCGCCGGGGCAGGACTTCCGGCGGCGCGTGGCGTTCGTGGTGGGGGAGGAGCGCAGCTTCCACTGGCCGCTGACCGGGCACCAGAATCTGGCCTTCTTCGGCGCGCTGCACGGGCACGCCGCCGGACCCGCGCGGACGCAGGCGTCGGCGCTGCTCGACCGGGTGGGCCTGGCGGCGGCGGCCGACCGGCTGTTCAGCACTTACTCGCGCGGGATGCGCCAGCGCCTGGCCCTGGCCCGGGGCCTGCTGGGCGCGCCCGAGGTGATCCTGCTCGACGAGCCCACGCTCGGCCTCGATCCGCAGGGCGCGCGGGATCTGCGGCGCTTCCTGCGGGACGAGGTGATTCACGGGGCGGGCCGGACGGCGGTCATCGGGACGAACGATCCCGCCGAGGCGCGCGCGCTCGGCGACCGCGTCCTCTTCCTCGACCAAGGCCAGACGCGCGGCGAGGTCCCGCCGGACCGGATCGAGGCGGAGCTGGGCCTGTGAGCGCTGGCGCGGGCGCCGGGGCGCGCGGCGAGCGGACCGTCATGGAGCTGGCGGCCGCGTTCGTGACCCCGTCGCGCGCGCGGTGGTTCTGGCGCGTCCTGGTGGCGTACGCGCGGCGCGAGATCGCGACGGTGGCCGGGTATCGGATCGCGTTCCTCGTCCGGACGTTCTCGTTCGCGGTCTCCGTGCTGGCGCTGGCGTTCTTCTCGCGGATGGTGGGGGCGTCCGCGAACCCGCACCTGGCCGAATATGGCGGCGACTACCTGGCGTTCGTGGTGGTGGGGCTGGTCGTCATGGACTTCCAGCAGATCGGCGTGTCCAGCCTGTCGGCGCGGGTACGCAACGCGCAGATGCTGGGGTTGTTCGAGGCCGAGCTGGCGACGCCCGTGCCGGCGTGGATCGTCCTCGGGGTGGGCCCTGTCTATGAGTTTGCGCTCGCCATCGCGCGCGCCGCGCTGTATTTCCTGCTGGCGGTGATGGTGTTCGGAGTTCGGTACCCGCATGCGTCGTTCTCGTCGCTGGCGGTGGCTGTTCCGCTGGTCCTGGCCGCGTTCGTGGGCATCGGCCTCGTGTCGGCGGCGACCCAGATGCTGGTGCGGCGGAACAACCCCGTGTCGGTGTTTCTCGCAAGCACCTCGTTCCTGTTGTCCGGCGTCGCGTACCCGGTCTCCGTGCTTCCTCCGGCGCTGCGGGCTCTGGGGCGAGTGCTTCCCATGACGTATGCGCTCGACCTGGCGCGTGGGGCCCTGCTCCGCGGGGCGTCGCTGTCCGAGCTGGCCGGGGCGCTCTTCGCGATGGCGGTGTTCGGCGGCGTGCTGATCCCGCTCGGCGCCGGGCTGTTCGTCGTCGCCCTGCGACGCGCGCGCGTCGACGGCTCGCTGACGCACTACTAGGGCGCGCGGCAGAGGGTGAGCCAGCGCTCGACGGCTTGGCTGCGGAACTTCTGTCGGTGCTGCAGGAAGAAGAATTGCCGGCGGAAGTCGCGGTGGGGGACGCGGCACGGGTGCAGGGTGCCGCGCTTGAACGACTCCTCGAGGGCGAGGCGCGACACGCAGCTGATGCCCAGGCCCGCCTCGACCGCTCCCTTGATGGCCTCGGTCTGCTGCAAGGTGAGCGTGATGTGAAGCTGGGACCGCAGCCCCTGCATGGCCCGGTCGAAGGCCTGCCGGGTGCCCGAGCCTTGCTCGCGTACGATCCAGGACGCGCGGCGGAGGTCGTCGTCGGTCAGGGCGCGCTTGCGCGCGAGCCGATCGCCGGGGGCGCAGAACACCACCAGCTGGTCGTCTCGCCACGCTGTCAGCTCCAGGTCTGGGTGCTCGACTTCGCCCTCGATGAGCCCGATGTCGAGCTCGAAGTTCGCGACCAGGCGCGCGATCTCCTCGGTGTTGGCGATGACCAACGCGGGATTCGCCCCCGGGTTCTCGCGAATGAATCGCGCCAGCAGCGGCACCGCCAGGTAGTTCCCGATGGTCAGGGTCGCCCCCACGCGAAGCCGACCCACGTCATCTTGGCGCTGGAGCGCGCTGTCCAGGTCGCGGGCGTGCTCGAGGGCAGCCTCGGCGCGGGGCCGGATGGAGCGGCCGAGCGCGCTCAGTTGCAGGCGATTGCCGATGCGATCGAAGAGGCGGACGTCGAACTGCCGCTCCAGCTCCAGGAGGGCGCTGCTGGCCGCTGACTGGGACATCGCCAGGGTGTGGGCGGCCCGGCTGACGCTCGCCTCCCGGGCGACCTCCACGAAGACCTCCAGCTGGCGCAGCGTGTGTCTCATATCAATGGAATCGCTAAGCCGAATGAAAGTAAACCCATTTTGCGGATGTGGCAACCTGGTGATTGCCCAGCATGACACCGCAAAAATGTCGTGCATATTTACAATGGCATGAGAGCAATGCTTTGCGGCAACGTCGTGGTCTCGATGGTCGTGGTGTTGCTCGCGGTGACAGGTTTCGGGTGCGACTGGTTGGACGATCAGGGATTGCCGCCCTGGCCCAAGTCGTCGCCGAAAGCGGCGCCCGATGCCGCGGCTCCCGTAGCGGCGACGGACGGGGGGTCGGCGCCCGCCTCGGATGGACACAGCGGCAGCTACGATGCGATGTGCCTGCATTACTGCCAGGCCCTCGAGGAGACGGACGTGCTCGTCTGCGCCTCGTCAGGACGCGACGCGAATACTTGTGCCGCTGCGACTGCGTCGACCACCTCCGATTGCGTCGCCCTGCGGTGTCAGCCCCAGCTGGTCGATCTGGCGCTCTGTCTGACCCAGTGCGATTCGCTGGCGAGAGCGTACGCCGCCCGGTGCCCCGCGGCCGCCGCTCCGTCCGACGCTCTCTGCCCCTCCTCGCAAGCGGATCACGACGCCGCCTGCCGCGCCGGCTGCGTGTTGTAGGCAACCACCTCCAGCGCCTGTCGATAGACCAGGCGGTTGGCCACTGCTACATTCCTGCCGCGCGACAAGTGGCGAGATCTAGATTTTCCAGTTTCTTCTGGGCTCGTGCCGCGACCGTCGGGGATAGAGGCTGGGATGAGACGGAGACAAGAGGCATGAACGAGACAATCCGAAGCCACGGTCCGCGCGCGTATTGGTTGCTCGTGTCGATTTGCATTCTCGGCGTTAGTTTGGAGGCGTGTTCGACACCTCGGCAGTATCAACCGCCAGGGGATGCGGCGACAGGCGACCAGGGAGGTGTGAATAGTAGCAAGTTCGACGGGGGTGCCGGCCGCGTCGGTTTTGGGGGGGGCTCAGTCGACGCCGGGGCTGACAGTCCTGCGGACGCCGCCGCGAATGGAGGGGCAACCGCCGGCGGGTCGATCGGCGACCCGGGTGGCCGAGGCGGAAGTCCGGTCGGCGCTGGCGGGGGCGCCGGCCAGGTTGGCGGGGGATCAGCGTCGGGAGGGAACAGCAACATGGGAGGAGGACCTGGCAATGGGGGCCGTGGCGCGACCGGAGCTGGTGGCACCGGAGGGACCGACGCGGGCGGGGACATCGGCACAGCTGGGAGCAGGGCCGGCGGTGGTGGCTCAGGTGGTATGGCCGCGCATGGAGGCGCCGGGGGAACCGTCGGTAGTCCCGCCTGCTCCCAAGCTTGCGCCGTCAGCGCCTATTGCGACAGCGGCGTCTGCAAGAGCCGGATTGCCGAGTTCACCGTGCAGGACGAAGGAGCCAAACCGAGGTACATCGTAGCTGGCGCCGACGGAAATCTCTGGTTCACCGATGCCGCTTACGACAGGATCCGCCGCATCAGCCCGAGCGGCACGATCACCGACTTCATCGTTCCGACTGCGGGCAGCGGCCTCGGCACCCTTACGCTTGGCGCAGATGGCAATGTTTGGTTCGTCGAGGAAAACGGTGCGAAAATCGGCTCCATCACGCCGAGCGGAACGATCACTGAGTACCCGCTCACCTCTGGGTTGGCTATTCCGATGGGCATCACGGCAGGATCGGACGGTAAGATCTGGTTCACCGATTGGAGCGCGAACCAGATCGGAACCTTCACGCTGGCCGGCGTGATGTCAGGAAAATCCGTGCCGACCGCGGACGGGCGTCCCGCGGCGATCACGACGGGCCCCGATGGGAACTGCTGGTTCCTGGAAGTAATGGGCAACAAGGTCGGACGTATCACGCCGGCCGGGGTCATCGTCGAATTCGACATCCCGACCGCCGACGCCTATCCCGCCAGCATCGCCGCGGGAGCCGACGGAAACCTCTGGTTTGCAGAGGCGCACGCCAACAAGATTGGTCGAATAACTACCGCCGGAACAGTGACCGAATTTGCGCTTCCGACAACTACCGTGAGTCCCGGGCCCCTGGCGCTGGGGCCGGACTCCGCCATCTGGTTCACCGAGGGCCGCGCGGCTATCGGCCGCATCGACAACTCGGGCGCGGTCGCCGAATTCCCGGTCCCAGCCGATCCTTATGCAATCACGCGCGGACCAGATGGACAGCTCTGGTTCACCGAACAGCAGGCCGGCAAGATAGGACGCTTTCTCGTTCCTTAGCGCCCGATATGACGCTCCGCCCGCGGACCGCCACCATTCTAGTAGTCGTGGGCTCGCTCGCAGCGGGCGCCATCGCAAACCGCGCCGCTCTGCGCGCCCCTCTCGAGATGGACGACGTCGCGCAACGGGCCATGATCGAGGGGAAGCTGACGCCGACACGGGGCCCCTTCAACCTTTACGATTTCGTCGCGGACGACAATCGAGCGGAGCTCCTGGACCGCGGAATCATTCCGTGGTGGTCGGACCCGAACCTTATCACCCGGTTCCTGCGCCCGCTGCCGAGCGTGCTTGTTTGGCTGGATCACCGGTTCTTCGGTTACGGCGCGTTCGGACCCCACGCCGTGTCCTTGCTTTGGTGGGCGGCCGCGGTGATGGCGGCCTACGTGCTGTACCGAACGGCGCTCGGGACGGGCACCGCGCTGGTCGCCACGGCAGTCTTCGCGCTCTCGCCGGCCCTGGCCATCCCGCTCGTATGGGCGGCCAATCGTAACGTCATCGTGACCCTGACGTTCGGGGCGCTTGGGCTGGCGCTCTACGCCCACTGGCGGGCCGACAGACGACCGGTCCAGGGAGTGGCGACGGCTGCAGCCATTGTCGCGACCACTCTCACGGGCGAATATGCCCTCTGCTTCATCGGCTATCTGATCGCCTTCGAGCTGTGTCGCCGCGCCGAGTCCCCTCTTCGTCGCCTGATCGGCGCGCTGCCCGCTGTCGTTCCGCTCGCTGGTTATGTGGTCGTGCGCGCGGCCCTTGGGTACGGCGCCAGGGCGTCCGGTTTCTATCGAGATCCAGTCACAGCCGGCGGTGCATTCGTGGAAGCGTTGCCCCGGGTGCTTTCCGTCCTGATCGCTGCGTCGTGGCTTGGCGTCGATGTGATTTCGCCATGGCTCGCGTTTCGGGCGTTTCGCGCCACCTTGGTTCTCGGGGCGGGAGTCCTGGCGGTCTGCTCCGTGGGGACAGCTCAGCGCCGCCGATCCGTGGTTGATCCCGGAGGCGGTGCGTGGCTCGCGTGTGGCTCCGTGCTCGCACTGCTGCCGCTGGCGGCGACCGAGCCGTCGCAGCGCCTTCTTGGAGTGTCGGCGATAGGCGTGAGCGCCGTGGTGTCCGTGCTGCTCGCCAACGGAATCCGCCGTATCGGCTCCCCTCTCCGGCAAGCCGCCTTGATAGGGGTTGCAGCGGCGGCGGCATTCATCCACCTCGCGGCCGCTCCTTTCCAGACGCGCCGACTCTCGCTCGAGACAGTCGAGGACATGATCGAGAACCTCGCTCGCTTCGACACGGTACCGCGCGACGCTCGCTCGATCGACACGACCCTCGTCCTTCGCGCGAGCGGTGGCCTCCCAGTTCTCTCGGCGCCCTACCTGCTGCGAGAGGAGTCGCCCAGGCATTGGCGGGTCCTGAGTCATACCTTCGAGCAGACGACGGCGGTCCGGATCTCCGCCCGGTCGATCGAGGTCACGAACGATTCGGTCCCTCTGTTCCCGATTGGTCGCAATGGCATCGTCCGAGCCACCCCTTTCTCTGTCGGGAACGTCACGCAGATTGCCGGCATGCGCGCCACCGTGCTGCGCGTCGACGAGATGGGATCGCCGCTGGCCGTGCGCTACGAATTCGATCGGGATCTTGATAGCTCCGAGCTGGCTTGGATCTCGGAAGGCCGCGCGGGTTTCGTCGACGTCGTTCCACCTCCGGTCGGATTCGGCGTCCGCTTGGCCCCCTGAACATCACCCATCTATGAAATCGCTAAGATATATACGAATAACCCGTTTTACCGATGTGGCAAACTTGGCTAGATAGAGCGGCAGAGACACAACATGAGCCAGCTCAGCCAAGAACGGGTCCTCAGCGTCCACCACTGGAACGATTCGCTGTTCAGCTTCCGCACCACCCGCGATCCGGGCCTTCGGTTCCGGAACGGGCACTTCGTCATGGTCGGGCTAGAGGTCGAGGGGCGGCCGCTGCTGCGGGCCTACAGCGTCGTCAGCCCCAACTACGAGGAGGAGCTCGAGTTCTACAGCATCAAGGTCCCCGACGGCCCGCTGACGTCGCGCCTGCAACACGTCAAGGTGGGGGACCCGGTGTTCGTGAGCCGCAAGCCGACCGGGACGCTGCTGTGGGACCACCTGCTGCCCGGCAAGCGCCTGTTCCTGCTGGCCAGCGGCACGGGACTGGCGCCCTTCATGAGCATCATCCGCGATCCCGCCGTCTACGACCGCTTCGAGAACGTCGCCATCGCCCACGGCGTCCGCCGCATCAGCGATCTCGGCTACCGGGACATCATCGAGAACGAGCTGCCTCGTCACGAGCTCGTGGGCGAGCAGGCGCAAAAGCAGCTGCTGTACTACCCCACCGTGACCCGCGAGCCGTTCCGGAACCAGGGCCGGCTGACCACGCTCATCGAAAACGGAAAGCTCTTCGCCGACCTTGGGTTGCCGCCGCTCGACCCCGCGCACGATCGCGTGATGATCTGCGGAAGCCCGTCCATGCTGAATGATCTCGTGACCTTGCTCGAGGACCGGGGCTTCACGGAGGGCAGCAGCGATGGGCAGGGCGAGTACGTGATCGAGCGGGCCTTCGTAGAGAAGTAGCGCAGAAATAGGGCCTCCTCGGCCCCTCGTTTCCAGTGGAAGAGGATCGATACATGGCCGCGCGGCGATCGACGCCGCGTGCTAAAATGGAACCTCGCGACCGGCTTTGGACCGGCGCGATCCGCCCGTATCGACCCGCACGCACCTGCCTCCCCGTGGAAGGAGATCGCCGATGGCTCTGTCCGATACCGTCGCTGGCAAGGCCGCCGATGTTCCGCCGTTGATCGGCAAGATCGCCGGCCTTCAGAATTTGAAGGAGTACGCCGAGCTTCACTGGTCCGGCAACTTCGAGGACTACCTGGCGCTGATCAAGCGGAACCCGTCGGTGACCCGGACGGCGTTCCAGCGCGTGTACGACATGATCCTGTCGTACGGCCAGGAAGAGTACATCGACAACAAGAAGCGGCTCATCCGCTACAACTTCTTCAAGGACGACCACCACGGCGGCCGCGACGCCATCTACGGGCTCGACATCCCGCTCATGCGCCTCGTCAGCGTGCTGCAGAGCGCGGCGCAGCGCTACGGGACCGAGCGCAGGGTGATCCTGCTGCACGGCCCGGTGGGCAGCTCGAAGTCGACCATCGCGCGCCTCATCAAGCGCGGCATCGAGGAGTATTCGCGCACGCCCGAAGGGGCCATGTACACGTACGACTGGATCCTCCCGGAGTCGCTGGCGGAGATCGCCGGCGGGTCGCGCGAGTTCAAGTGCCCGATGCACGAGGAGCCCCTGCGGCTGATCCCGCCCGAGTGGCGCGAGAAGGCGCTGGTGGAGCTGGGGGTCAACGCTCCGGGCCGGCCCAACGTCCACATCGAGGGGGATCTGGATCCCGCCTGCCGCCTGGTCTTCCGCGAGCTGATGGCGCACCACAAGGGAAACTGGAGCGAGGTCGTGAAGCACGTTCGCGTGCGCCGCCTGATCCTGTCGGAGCAGGATCGCATCGGCATCGGCACGTTCCAGCCCAAGGACGAGAAGAACCAGGACTCGACCGAGCTGACCGGCGACATCAACTACCGCAAGATCGCCGAGTTCGGGTCGGACAGCGACCCGCGCGCGTTCAACTTCGACGGCGAGTTCAACATCGCCAACCGCGGCATCATCGAGTTCATCGAGGTCTTGAAGCTGGACGTCGCGTTCCTCTACGACCTGCTGGGCGCGTCCCAGGAGCACAAGATCAAGCCGAAGAAGTTCGCGCAGACGGACATCGACGAGGTCATCCTCGGCCACACGAACGAGGCCGAGTACAAGAAGCTGCTGTCGAACGAGTTCATGGAGGCGCTGCGGGATCGAACCGTCAAGATCGACATCCCGTACATCACCCGCATCTCGGAGGAGCGGCGGATCTACGAGAAGGACTACAACGCCGCCAAGATTCGCGGCAAGCACATCGCGCCCCACACGCTGGAGACGGCGGCGATGTGGGCGGTGCTGACGCGCCTCGAGGACCCGAAGAAGAATCAGCTGACGCTCGTCCAGAAGATGAAGCTCTACGACGGCAAGACGCTGCCGGGGTTCACCCAGGACAACATCAAGGAGCTGCGCAAGGAGGCGGTTCGCGAGGGCATGGACGGGATCTCGCCCCGCTACATCCAGGACAAGATCTCGAACGCGCTGGTCAGCGATCGCGGCGAGGGCTGCGTCAACCCGTTCATGGTCATGAACGAGCTGGAGTCGGGCCTGCGCCACCACTCGCTGATCACGAACGACGACCAGCGGCGCAACTACGCCATGCTGCTCGGCATGGTGAAGCAGGAGTACGAGGACATCGTGAAGAACGAGGTCCAGCGGGCCATCAGCGCCGACGAGGAGGCCATCGCGAAGCTGTGCGCGAACTACATCGACAACATCAAGGCGTACACGCAGAAGGAACGGGTCAAGAACAAGTACACCGGCCAGGACGAGGAGCCCGACGAGCGCCTGATGCGGTCGATCGAGGAGAAGATCGACATCCCGGAGTCGCGCAAGGACGACTTCCGGCGCGAGATCATGAACTACATCGGCGCGCTAGCGGTCGAGGGGCGGCAGTTCGACTTCCGCACCAACGAGCGGCTGCAGAAGGCGCTGGAGCTGAAGCTGTTCGAGGATCAGAAGGATTCGATCAAGCTGACCAGCCTGGTGTCGGCGGTGGTCGACCGGGACACCCAGGAGAAGATCGACGTGGTGAAGAATCGCATGATTCGCAACTACGGGTACTGCGAGATCTGCTCGACGGACGTGCTGAACTTCGTCGCCAGCATCTTCGCCCGGGGAGACGTGAAGGACTGAAGGTCGGGGCGTCGCCGCCAGCCAACGGAACCACGAGGGAAAACGAAACGATGGACCCCAGAGTTGCCCCGGTCACGGTCGAGATGAACGGCACCGCTGCCGAGCTGCTGGTGCGGCTGATGGCGGAGCTGGGGGCCGCTGATCCGATGGCGGTGCTGACGCGGGCGCTGGGGATGCTGGACCAAGGGTTGGCCGCGCGGCGACAGGGCCGGCGGCTGGGCGTGTACGATCCCGAGTCACAGCGCTTCATGGACCTCGTGATCTGATGGCGTTGAGAATCGACCCCGACCACCGCCGGTTTCGCGACATCGTGCGCGGCAAGATCAAGCAGGACCTGCGCAAGTACATCTCGCAGGGCGAGCTGATCGGTCGAAAAGGGAAGGATCTGGTGTCGATCCCGCTGCCGCAGATCAACCCGCCTCGGTTCCACTTCGGCAGCAAGAGCGCGGGGGGCGTGGGGCAGGGCGAGGGAGATGTGGGCGACAGCATCGGAAAGGGAGACCCGAACGGCGATGGCAAGGGCAAGGCGGGGGACAAGCCCGGCGACCACGCCATCGAGGTCGAGCTGTCGCTGGAGGAGCTGGCCCAGATCATGGGCGAGGAGCTGCACCTGCCGCGTATCCAGCCGAAGGGCAAGGAGAGGCTGATCAGCCAGAAGGACCGCTACGTCGGCATCCGGCGGACGGGCCCGGAGTCGCTCCGTCACTTCAAGCGGACGTTTCGCCAGGCGCTGCGCCGGCAGATGATGGCCGGCAGCTACAGCCCCGAGCGCCCCATGATCGTGCCCGTTCGCGAGGATCGGCGGTACCGATCGTGGCGGACCACGCCGCTGCCGCAGTCGAGCGCGGTGATGATCTTCATCATGGACGTCTCCGGCTCGATGGGGGACGAGCAGAAGGAGATCGTGCGCATCGAGTCGTTCTGGATCGACACGTGGCTCCGCTCGCAGTACAAGGGCCTCGAGTCGCGCTTCATCATCCACGACGCCACGGCCAAGGAGGTCGACCGCGACACGTTCTTCCGCACCCGCGAGTCAGGCGGGACCATGATCTCGAGCGCGTACAAGCTGTGCGCGAAGATGATCGAGGACGAGTTCCCGCCATCGGAGTGGAACATCTACCCCTTCCATTTCTCGGACGGCGACAACTGGTCGGTGGACGACACCGTTCAGTGCGTCGAGATCCTCCGCACCCAGGTGCTGCCGCACGTCAACATGTTCTGCTACGGCCAGGTGGAGAGCCCCTACGGCTCCGGGCAATTCATCAAGGACCTGAACGAGCACTTCGACGTGGAGGATCACGTCTACGTCTCCGAGATCAAGGGCAAGGACGCGATCATGGACTCGATCCGGGACTTTCTGGGGAGGGGCAAATAGCCGTGGCCTCCCTCCCCACCTACCTGCACGACATCCAGCGGGAGATCGAGGGGCACGGGCGCGCCTATGGCCTCGACTTCTGGGATATCGAGTTCGAGATCCTCGACTACAAGCGCATGCAGGAGGTGGCCGCGTTCGGGGGCTTTCCTGTGCGCTACCCGCACTGGCGGTTCGGGATGGAGTTCGAGCATCTGACGAAGAGCCACGTCTACGGCCTGTCGCAGATCTACGAGATGGTCATCAACAACAACCCCGCCTACGCGTACCTGCTCGAGGGCAACTCGCTCGTCGATCAGAAGATGGTAATCGCGCACGTGCTCGGCCACGTGGACTTCTTCAAGAACAACTACTTCTTCTCGAAGACGAACCGCCGCATGATCGACGGCATGGCGAACCACGCCACGCGCATCCGGCGGCACATGGAGCGGCTGGGCGTGGAGAAGGTGGAGAGCTTCGTCGACGCCTGCCTGAGCCTCGAGAACCTGATCGACCCCATGTCACCGTTCATCGTGCGCAAGGCGCCCGAACGGGCGGAGACCACGGAGAAGGAGACGCCGGAGATTCCGCGTCTGCGCGCCAAGGGGTACATGGACAAGTTCATCAACCCGCCCGAGTACCTGGAGACGCAGCGAAAGAAGCTGGAGCGAGAGCGGGACAAGCCCCGGCGCAATCCCCCGGAGCCCGAGCGGGACGTGCTGGCGTTCCTGCTGCAGAACGCGCCGCTCGAATCCTGGGAGCGAGACGTGCTGGAGATCATCCGCGACGAGGCCTACTACTTCGCGCCCCAGCGCCAGACCAAGATAATGAACGAGGGCTGGGCCTCCTACTGGCACAGCCGCATCATGACCGAGCGCGCCCTCAAGGCGTCCGAGATCATCGACTACGCCGACCACAACGCCGGCGTCATGGCCACGGCGCCTGGGCAATGGAACCCGTACAAGGTGGGCGTCGAGCTGTTTCGCCACATCGAGGAGCGCTGGGACAAGGGACGTTTCGGCCGCGAGTGGGACGAGTGCCGGAACCTCGACGAGCGACGCGCCTGGGACCGGCGGCTCGGGCTCGGCCGGAAGAAGATCTTCGAGGTGCGGAAGTACTACAGCGACGTCACCTTCATCGACGAGTTCTTCACCGAGGAGTTCTGCCAGGAGAAGAAGTTCTTCTCGTTCGCGCTGAACGAGCGGTCAGGCAACTACGAGATCGACTCGCGCGAGTTTCAGCAGGTCAAGCACAAGATTCTTTACCAGCTGACGAACTTCGGCGAGCCGTTCATCTTCGTGGAGGACTCGAACCACGAGAATCGCGGCGAGCTGTTGCTGCATCACAGGCACGAGGGCATGGATCTCGACGGCGAGCACGCGCGCGCCACGCTGACCTCCCTGCACCGCATCTGGCGCCGCCCCGTCACGTTGCTGACCGCCTTCGAGGGCAAGCGCAAGGCGCTCCGGTTCGACGGAAAGGACCACGCGGAGAAGGCCGCCTGAGGGTTGACCGTTCGGGCAATCTTGCCCGGGTGCTCAGTCGTTGGCCACGTGCACGCAAACGCACGTGATGTTGTCGTCGCCGCCGCGCTCGTTGGCCAGGGCGATGAGGTCCCGGGGCGCGTCGCGGTAGAAGGAGGTCGTCAGGATCTGTCCGATCTCGTCGGCGCTGATGTCGTTCGATAGACCGTCCGAGCAAAGCAAGAAGCAGTCTCCCGCCTGCGGGCGCAGCTCCTGCAAGTCGGGGTTCACGGTGGGCTCGAAGCCGACCGAACGCGTGATGATGTTGCGGTAGCGCGACTCCTTCGCCTCGGTCGACGACAGCAGCCCGGCGCGCACTTGGTCCTGAATCCAGGAATGGTCGTCGGTCAGCTGCCGTGTCCGTCCGTCACGATGCAGGTACGCGCGTGAATCTCCGACGTGCCCCAGATAGGCGCGCCCACCGCAGAAGAACAGGGCGGTCAGCGTGGTGCCCATCCCGGCGACGTCGGGCTCGGCTGCCGCGGTCTCGTAGATGCGGCGGTCGGCTTCCACGATGGCCAGCCGCAAGGCGTCCGCGCCAGCCAGCGGTGACCCGTCCGAGGTTCCGGTGGCGATGGCCAGGGCGGAGGTCAGGTTCGCCTCGACGATCTCGGTGGCCATCCGGCTCGCCCGCTCCCCTCCAAGGTGACCGCCCATCCCGTCGGCCACCGCGTAGAGGCCGCAGCCGTCGTTGCAGAGAAAACAGTCCTCGTTGTGATCGCGCCGCCGGCCCACGTCAGTCGCTGCCCACCCGCGGACTCGCATGCTTCTAACCCTGCCGGGAGATGCGCGCGGAGGAAGGTCGGCGGCGGGTCATGGAATGGCGGGAGCGGCCTTGGGCGGGGGCGCGCTCGGGGTGAGGGGCTTCGCGGCCGCCTTCTCCACGATGACGAAGCTGACGTGCGTCCCGGAGCCGCCCTCGGCCTTGCCGGTCGGGCGCAACCGCTTGCTCTCGACCCCGACCGCCACCAATGCGTCCCGAATCAGCTCGGCGCGGTGCTTGGCCTCGTCCGCGGACAGCTTCTCGGACGACACATCGATGCGCAGCTTGGTGATCTCCGGATGTCCCTTCATCACCAGGGCCACGTCCTTCAGGGACGGGAGCGCGCTGTCCTTCAGGTCGCTTTGCCCATGTCGCGTGCTGAACGAGATCTTCTCCAGCACCTCGATGCGATCGTCCTGCAGCCGCACGATCTCGTCTCCGGCGTCGGGACAACCGTCGTCGTCCTTGATGCCGTTCAAGGTCTCGGGCTGATTGGGGCACTTGTCCGCGGTGTCCGGGATGCCGTCCTTGTCGTTGTCGGGGTCGGGGCAGCCATCCTCGTCCTGGAAGCCGTCCGCGTCCTCCGGCTCATTCGGGCAGTTGTCGAAGCCGTCGGGGATGCCGTCGTTGTCATTGTCGGGGTCGGGGCAGCCGTCCTCGTCCTGGAAGCCGTCCTTGTCCTCCGGCTCGTCGGGGCACTTGTCCACCGCGTCGGGGATGCCGTCGCCGTCCTGGTCCTCCGAGGTCGAGGGGCAGCCGTCCTTCGGACGCTTCCCTCGGCCATCCTCGGCGGCGTTCGGGCAGGCGTCATTCAGGTCGGGGATGCCGTCCTTGTCGTTGTCCGGATCGGGGCAGCCATCCTCGTCCTCGAACTGGTCGAAGTCCTCTGGATCATTCGGGCACTTGTCCGTGGCGTCGGGGATGCCGTCGCCGTCGTTGTCGAGGTCGGGGCAGCCGTCGTCGTCCTTGTACCCGTCGCGATCCTCGGCCTGATCGGGGCAACGGTCCTCGGAGTCGTAGACGCCGTCGTGGTCCGAGTCGCGGAAGTCCGGCGTGAACTCGGCGCCCAGGAACAGGCGCACCTGGGGCGCGCCGATCCCCTTCCCCAGCCCCACGCCCAGGCCTCCGGTGATGGCGACCATCCCCCGGGGCGACGCCCGCGCGGCGATGTCGGCCTCCAGCGGGTTCTCGTCCCAGTAGCGCTTGGTGAAGTCCGCGAACCCGCTGCGCCCGGCCACCTCGCCGATGACCTCGAAGCCGCGCAGCAGGCCCAGGGACGCGCCGCCGGCGTAGAGCACTTGATTCCCGACCGAGGCGTCCAGGGTGACCGTCTTCTCGCGCAGCAGGACCCCCGCCTCGGCCCCGAGGCGCAGGCGCCCGAGCGCCAGGGTGGCGAGCACCTTCCCGCGCCCGGTCACCGACCGTTCCCCGATGTACGAATCCTTCTTGCCTGTCGGGGCGGTCCCGCCGACGAGTCCACCGAGCACGAACTGATCGTCGTCGCCCGCCGAGAGCAGCTGAGCCTTCACCTCGACCCTCACGTCGCCGAGGCCGGCGGCCGAGAGATCGTTCCCCGTCGTGAGGCCGGTGTCACCGCTGATGCCATCGCCGCGAATCGCCAGCACGAAGGGCACGGCGACGCCGAGCTGAACCCGGTCGAACAGGCCCAGCGCCAGATGCAGCTCGCTCTTGAGCTCGGTGCTGAGGGGATATTGCGTCTCCGCCTTCGCCCCGGGCCGCCCCGTCGAGATCTTGTAGGGGAACCGTTGCAGATCGAAGACCAGCCCGAAGGAGAGCTGCTCGTGGCCTGGAACGTCAGCGGCATCGAGGGTGAGGAAGTTGCGCGGTCCGATCGCCGGTTGGAACAGATCGCCGTCGAACGAGCGCGCCGGCGGCGACACCGCCTGTGCCCGTGCGGGTCGCGCGCCCAGGCTCATGGCTGCGGCGAGCACGGCCGCCATCAGCGACGCCTGCACGCTTGCGGTGGGTCGCCCGGCGACGCGGTCGGGGCGGCGCAGCTGGCGGTGGGAGGGGCGAGGTGGCAGGAGGTAAGACAGGCGAAGCAAGGTTCTCATCCGTTTGGTGTCCGTTTTCAGTGTCCGCGGGCACCGCAGGATAGCGCTCGACGTGCAGTCAAGTCCATTCCAGCGCGCAAACAGATCGTCAATCGACAATCGAGAACCGATACTCGAACGTGAGCCGGAACGGAACGGCGCGGCCGTCGTTGGTCAGCGCGGGCGAGAAGCGGAACTTGCGCAGCGCCTGGGTGGCCGCCTCGTCGAATCCGTGGCCCGCCCGCTCGAGGATTCGAACGCCCACGACCTGTCCCTTCTCGTTCAAGGTCAGGCTGGCCTTCACCTTGCCCTCGATGCCCAGGGCCTTCGCGTCCGCGGGATAATTGTCGGCGCTGTTCACCTCGTAGACCACGCGGGGCAGGGTCGCGACGTTGACCTCGGACACCGGCGCGCCGGTCTGCGCTCCGGTTCCGGCGTAGGGCTGGGGCGCCTCACCAGGCTTCCGGGCAGGGGCCGGCTTCATCAGCAAGGTATTGCCGACCGGCACCGCCACGGCGGAGTCTCCGGCGACCACGGAGCTCATCGTCACGCCGAAGACCGGCGGCGCGCTGGGAGGCGTCTCTGGCGGCGGGGCCTGGTTCGGAGGCGGCGGGGCGGTGGGGGGCTGGGGCGCCAGGCGGCGAACGACCAGCCTGGGCCTGGGCGGGTCGGGCGGCGCGACCGGGAGCTCTGGCGGGCGCACCACTTCGGGCGGCGGCGGGGCCGGCTCGCGCAGCTCGAACTCGACGGGCTCGGGCCGCCCGTCACCCCAGGGCTTCCGCACGGTGGACAGCGCGCCGATGACGACGCCGTGCGCCGCCAGGGCGACGGCCAGCGCGAGCGCCGAGATCCGCGCGTCGGCGGCCCGGGTAGCCAAGCGCGCCTCACCTCCCGGCCGTCGCCGCGGCCGGATCGACGTTGATGGCGAACCGGCGCACCCCCGCCCGTTTCACCAGATCGATGAGGTGCACGACGTCGCCGTGGGCGACGACGCGATCCGCGGCGATGATCGCCTGCAGGTCGGGCGCGCCCGGGAGGGTCTCGCCGATGTACTTGACGATCGCCGGGTCGCTGGTCCTCTCGCCGTTCAGGTACAGCGCGCCGTCCTTCGTCAGGGATAGCGCCAGGGTGCTCTTGGTCTGCTCGGTGCCCGAGGCGGCCTTGGGGAGGTCGATCTTGATGGCGCCGTTGGCGATGAAGGTCGCGGTGACCATGAAGATGATCAACAGCACCAGCGTGATGTCGACGAGCGGTGTCACGTTGATGCCCGAGATCATCTGCGGCCCGTCGTCGTCGCCGTCGAAGTTGTTGGCGCCCGTCGCCATGTCAGGCCTTGCGATTCTCCGCGGCGACCGAGCCAGCCGCGGTCGCCACCGGGCCGACCGGCAGGGAAACCAGGACCATCTGGGCCGCGATGTCCACGCGCCCGAGGATTCGCCTGATCTTGCCCTGGAAGTAGTTGAAGGCGACGACCGCGGGGATGGCCACCAGCAGGCCGAGCGCGGTCGCCACCAGGGCCTCCGCGATGCCTCCGATGACGATGCCCATCCCGCCGCCCTGGTTATGCGACAGATCGGCGAACGACCGGATGATCCCCAGCACCGTCCCGAACAGCCCGATGAACGGCGCGTTGTTGCCGAGCGTTCCCAGCACGCCGAGGTTGCGCTCGAGATCGATCCGCAGCTTCGACTTCGCGCCCGCCATCGCCGCCGAGACGGCGGCGGCCCCTCGCTCGAACTGATCGATCCCCGAAGAGACGACGTCCGCCTCGGGCGTCCGCTTCGCGGCGACGAGCTTGCGCGCGCCAATGATGTCGCCGCGCGACAGTCGCTCGAGTAGCTCCTTCCCGAAGGATTCGAGGTCGACCGGGCGACCGCCGAGCCGGATCGCGCGCTCCACCATGACGGCCACGGACAGCACCGACAACCCGATCAACAACCAAAACACCCAGTTCGCCCCGACGAGAGTCAGGCCGAGGAGACGCTCCGCCAAACGCATGGGTCACCTTGTTAGCATAGATTCCCGGACCGGGGCGTCGGGTTGCCCGACGACGACGCCGAGGGCCTCCACCAGCACCGTGGCGTACGTTCCGGCCGGCAGGGCGAAGGCGATCCGCAGCGCGGTGACATCGTCGGCAGGCCCCGGCTCCTCGGGGGCGTGCGCCTTGACCTCGATGACGAGCGGCCGGCGCGCGCCGGGCAGGTCGCGGCCGGCCGCGAGGAAGTCCTCGCGGGTGGTGCCGACGGCCGCGATGGCGTCGTCCTCGATGGCACGGGCCTCGCTGCCGGGGGGCGGCTCGCGCGCCCAGCCGCCGGGCATCGGGCCGGTGATCGCGAGCTCGCCCGCGTCGACGCGATCCTGATCGATCCGAGGCTCCTCGGTGACGAAGACGCCGCCGCTCGCGGTCTTCTGGAGCACGTCTCCGGTCAGCACGCGACGAAGCGAAGCTGTCACCTGCCGCGCCCGGAGCACCTCGTTGAAGACGGCCGATTGCACCGCCGACAGCATCAGCCGGCGGCGGCGTGCGTCGCGCTCGCGCCGCTGTCCGCGCAGCAACTCGACGCCGCGGGCGACGTTGTCGCCATCTCGCCCGAAGCGTTGGTCGCCGTAGCGGTTGGGGAGCCCCTCGCGCACCAGGGCCGCGAGCCTGTCGAGCAGGGTCGCCCCTTCGCCGGGTTCGAGCCCCGTCACCACGACCTCGAAGCGATTGCCGCGCAGGTGCCCGGTGCGCAGCTTGTTGCCGTGCGGGAGCGCCTGGAGCACGCGCAGGCGGTCGTCGCCCGCGGCGAGCGCCACCGCGGGTGCCACGCGGGGCACGCTCAGCCACTGGCGCGCGGTCGCGTGCTTGTCCTTCAGGCCGGCGCTGCCCACCTCGCGCTCCTCGACGCCCAACCGGCGCGCCAGCGTGGCGATCGCGTCCCAGGTGGTGATCGAGCGCTTCTCGATCCACAGGTACGTGTGCTCGCCGACGCCGGACGGCAGGTACGCTGGCACCTCCTCCACGACGAACGTTTCGGGCGACGGCTCGAAGCGGGGCACTCGGGATCCTCAGCGCGACGAGGGGATGTCGGGAATGGGCGGGGCCACGCCGCTCACCATCGCGATGTACATCGCGGCCGACTTGTTCAAGGGCTCCATGGCCAGGATCTCCTGCCACTCGGCGAGGGCCTCGGGGCGGCGGCCGAGGCCGTAGTAGACGAGGCCGAGGTGCAGGCGCGCGGGGACGTAGCCCGGCTTTTCCTCGCGAACGCGCTCGAATTCACGAGCCGCCGCCCCCAGGTTGCCGACCTCTCGTAACGTCGAACCCAGCCGGGTGCGAAGATCGTGAAACGTCGGGCACAGCGCCAGCGCCGTCTCGTACTCGCGGACGGCGTCCGCGAGCTGGCCGAGGTCGCGATAGGCGGCGCCGAGATCGGCGTGCATGTTCGCGAGCTTGCCCCGGGCATAGGGATCGAGCTGCCGGGGCGCGTTCTTGGAGGCGTCGATGAGCCGGGCGTAGATCGCGTTCGCTTCCTTGTACTTGCCGAGATCGTTGTAGGTGACGGCCAGGTTCAGGGCGGCGTCCGTGTAGTTGGCGTTGATGCGAAGGGCGCGCTCGAACATCCGCTCGGCGTCGGTCACCCGTCCTTGCTGGTGATAGATCACGCCCAGCATGTCGAAGACGTCGGCGAACTCGCCGTCACGATCGGCGATCTCGGTCAGATAAGCCTCGGCGAGATCGTATTCCCCCGCCTGATAGTGGTCGCGGCCGCGGTTCAACCGCTCGCGCGTGTCGTCATCCATGACCGGCCCCGGACGCCTCCGGGAGCCGATCTCCGAAGCGTTGCTTGATGAAGTCCAGGTACAGCTCGGACTGGCGGGCCTGCTGGGCGCCCTGGTACTCGCGCACGACCCGCTCGAACGTGTCGCGCGCCCGCGCCGGATCGCCCATGTGCAGGTAGGTCTGCCCCAGCGTCACCAGCAGCTCCGGCTCGCGCCCGGAGCCTGGATAGCGGCGAATGGCGCCCTCGATGCGCATGGCCGCCGCCTTGGGATGGTCGCGGTCGAGGTAGAACCGCGCCACGTAGACTTCGTGATCCACCAGGCGCTTCAGGGCCTCCCGGCGGAAAGGCTGCGCCTCCTTCACGTAGGGCGAATCGGGGTACTTCTTCGCGAAGTCGTCCATCTCGCGGAGCGCGTCCGAGACGGCGGCTTGATCCTTCTCGTAAGAGGGCGGCAGCAGCCAGACGTCATCCGGCATGTCCTTGAAGTAGCACTCGCCGATCTTGAAGGCCGCGTAGCCGTCGGTCGTCTTCTCGTGCGTGGGGTGGAGGCGGATGAACTGCTTGTAGGCGTCGATGGCCTCGGTGTAGTTACCCCGCTCGAAGCTGGTGTCGGCGATGGCCAGCTCGGCCAGCGCGGCGTACTTCGAAAATGGGAACTTCGAGCGCACGAACTGGAAATATTTCTGGGCCTCGGGATAGTTCTCGTCTTTCAGCTCCGCCAGCCCCTTTTCGTAGTTTTGCTTCGCGGTCAGCGAATAGGTGACGGCCTTCGTCGCCTCGTCGGAGGTCGCGCAACCGGTCAAGCCCGCGGCTGCCCAGAGAGCCGCGGCGGCGACCACCACCAACTGAAGGCGATAACGAGATGGGAACATGCGGAAAATATGGTACGTAAGCCACACTCTGACGTCCACCAGACCCTGCACGGCGGCATTTGGTTGCATGCGCTCGTCGCATGAGCGGCGGCGAGCGCTGGGCTGCCTGGGCCTGCTGGCCGTGCTGGCCGCGTGCGCGCCACCGAAGCCGGCGCCCATTGATCCCGGCCGGGTGGCGCTCGTTCCGGGGCCCGAACGCGCGGTGCCGACGGAGACCACGCTCCGTCTCGCGGGCTCGCGGTGTGTCGGCGGCGGGTGTCGCTGCCGGGATTCGGGCGCCAACGAGGAGGAGACGTCGCCCCCCGCGGACGGGACAAAGCGGCTCGAGATCCGCATGTCGGCCGCCGGCGGGGTGGCCTCGGCTGACTTCTCGGGCCTGGGGACGTTCTCGGTCTCCGGGGAGAAGGAGGCCTGCGCCTACATCGACGTTCCGGCGGGCAGCACGCACGACGTCGTTTACGTTGCCAAGGAAACGACGAAGGGCGGCGGGATCGCGCCCTGGATGCAGATCGTCGAGTACGGGCCGAAGGGCCCGTTCTGGTACGACCTGCTGGCGGTCTCTTGCGACGGACCGGGGGGGCGATGTGATCGCCGCGCCGCGGACGCCTGGGGAGCGTTCGTGAAGCAGCGCAAGCGCGGGCGGCTCGAGCCGTGCGGCTCGGGCGTGGTGACGAAGTTGGCGTGGGACACGGCGGGAGGCCAGGCGGAGCGCGACGGTGGACTGTTCCGCGACTTCACGGTCCGTTTCACCATGGAGCTGAAGAAGTTCGCGACCCAGTTCGCTCCCGGGTCGACGGAATGCGTGCCGAAATGAACGCGAGCGGGTGATGAGAATCCACCTCATCGGTATCTGCGGCACGGGGATGGGTTCGCTGGCCGGCCTCCTGAAGGCCGCCGGGCACGACGTGCGGGGGTCCGACGAGCACGTGTACCCGCCCATGTCCACCCAGCTCGCCGACCAGCAGATCCCCGTGTTCGACGGGTACGCGCCGGCGAACCTCGACTGGCAGCCCGAGCGGGTGGTGGTGGGGAACGTGTGCCGCAAGGACCACGTCGAGGTGGTCGCGGCGAGCGAGCGCCACCTCGCTCTGACGTCTTTCCCGGCGCTGCTGTCGGAGCTGTTCCTGAACGCCAACCGCTCCCTGGTCGTCGCCGGCACGCATGGCAAGACCACCACATCCTCGCTGATGGCCCAGGTCCTCACCGACGCCGGGCGCGATCCGTCGTTCCTGATCGGCGGCGTCCCGCTCAACTTTCGCCAGTCGTGGCGGCTCGGGAAGGGTGGCGACTTCGTCATCGAGGGCGACGAGTACGACACCGCCTTCTTCGACAAGGGCTCGAAGTTCCTGCACTACCGGCCACGGACCGTGATCCTGACGTCCGTCGAGTACGATCACGCGGACATCTTCCCCGACGAGGCGGCGGTGAAGGCGGCGTTCCGAAGGTTCCTCGCGCTCATCCCGCCCGACGGTCGCCTGCTGGTGTGCGGGGCGTCGCCGGGCGCGATGGACGTGGCCGACGCCGCGCGCTGCCCGGTCGAGACGTACGGCCGCCCGGGCTCGGGGGCGTCGTGGACGTTCGAGGTCGCGGCCCGCGCGAACGGTGGCCGCACCACCTTGGCCATCGCGCACGACGGCGCGCGCGTGGGCTTCATCGAGACCTACCTACCCGGGATCTACAACTTCGAGAACTTGATGGGGGTGATCGCAGCCGCGACGTCGCTGGGGTTGTCGCTCGAAGAGATTGCGCGGGCGGTGCCGCGTTTCCTGGGCATCCGCCGGCGGCAAGAGATCCGGGGCGTCGCCGCTGGCGTGACCGTCGTCGATGACTTCGCCCACCATCCGACGGCGATTCGCGAGACGCTGCTCGCCTTGAAGGGACGTTTCGGTCCCGGGAAGCTGATCGCGGCCTTCGAGCCGCGCTCGGCGACCAGCCGGCGCGCGGTGTTTCAGGCGGACTTCGCCGACGCGCTGTCGGTGGCCGACGAGGTGGTGCTGGCGCCGCTGTTCGCGCCCGAGAAGATCGCGCCCGCCGAGCGGCTGGACGTGGACCGCGTCGCCGCGGATCTTCGGCGGGAGGACGTCCCGGCTCGGGTGATCGGCAACGCCGACGACATGGCGGCCCACATGGCCGAGCGCGCCGCCCCGGGCGACACCATCGTCATCATGTCGTCGGGGGATTTCGGGGGCCTGCACGAACGGGTGCTGGACGCGCTCGGCGATCCGGTGGTGCCGGCGCGCGCCCACGACAAGGCCCGCATCGGGCAACTCCTCGATCGCATCGGCATCGCCCACCCGGTGCTTGATCAGTTCTGGACCAGCTACCTCGTCATCCCGGCGCCGGGGCCCGAGGCGCCGCTCGTGGGCTGTGTCGCGCTCGAGGTGATGGAGGACGTCGCGCTGCTGCGGATGCTGGCGGTGGCACCGGAGCGCCGCGGTGAGGGCCTCGGCTACCTGCTGGTGGAGACGGCGACCGAGCGGGCGCGCGCGCGCGGCGTGAAGCGCCTGTACCTGGTGACGGACGGGGCGCAGGGGTATTTCGGCGAGCGGCTGGGGTTCGCGGTCGTCGATCGCAAGGAGGTGGACCAGAAGATCGCCACCACCGCGGAATATTTGCTGGCGCGCTCGAAGGAAGCGACGTGGATGCGCAAGGAGCTGTGAGCGACGCTGCGCGCGGTTCGCGCGACGACCTCGCGCACGCCCGCCGCGTCGCCGAGGAGGTGGCCCGCGACGCGGGCGCGATCCTGATGCAAGGGTGGGGGACCCGCCCGGACATCGAGTTCAAGTCAGAGGACATCGATCTCGTCACCGAGTTCGACAAGCGCTCGGAGGCGCTGGTGGTGTCGCGTCTCGCCGCGGCGTTTCCGGCCGACACCATCGTGGGCGAGGAGGGCACCACCGTCGGGGGGGCGCGCGCGCAACGGACCGGCCGCGTCTGGTATGTCGATCCGCTGGACGGCACCACGAACTTCGCGCACGGCTTCCCGCTGTTCTCCGTGTCGATCGGCCTGACCATCGATCGGCGGCCGATGGTGGGGGTCGTCGAGGCGCCCGCGGTCGGGTGGTCGTTCTCGGGGGCACTCGGGGACGGGTCGCGCTTGAACGGCAAGCCGATCGCGCCGTCCCGCGTGGCCTCCCTGAAGCGCGCGCTGGTCGTGACGGGGTTTCCCTACTTGCGATCGCCCGCGCACACCAACCTGCCCGAGTGGAGCGCGCTCATCGCAGCGGCGCAGGGGACGCGCCGGCTGGGGTCGGCGGCCCTGGATCTTTGCTTCGTCGCTTGTGGCTGGCTGGACGTGTACTGGGAGCGCATGCTGCATCCCTGGGATCTCGTCGCGGGCGCGGCGATCGTCGAGGCGGCGGGAGGGCGCGCCACCGAGATGGACGGTACGCCGTTCGACGGGGAGACCGGCCGCGTGGTTGCCACGAACGGTCTGCTTCACGACGAGATGAAGGCGTTGCTGCATGGGGTCGCCGCGTCGTCCGGCGGCGCCTGGCCGTAACCGCCGGCCGCTCGTCCCGCCAGTCACCTTCAAAGAGCATGGCCCCCGACGGCAAACAGCTCGGCCCCGACCTTCGGGAGCGCACGAGGGCGTGGACCGGCAAGCTCCCGCGCGAGCATGCCGCGATGGCGGTGGGTGTCGCGGTGGGGCTCGCCCTGCTGGTGGGGGTGCCGTTCTTCGCGGCGACGACCTTCATCGGCGACGATCATCTCTTCCTGGCGTTCTCGCGCTACGCCCCGAACCCGTTGCTGGCGTTCGTGCACGATCAACACGGCGGCGAGTTCTATCGTCCCTTGCCCATGTTGTTGTGGTGGGGCCTCGGTCGCCTCGCGCCGGCAACGCCCGCGGCGTTCGGCGCGCTGGCCCTGCTGCTCCACCTCACCGTCGCCGCGCTGACGGGCCACCTGATCCTCATCGTCGAGGGCGACCGGCGCGTGGCGGCCGCGGCAGCCCTGTTGTTCTTCGTGGCGCCGTCGACGCGCGAGGCCGCGTACTGGTATTCGGCGTCGACCGATCTCCTGGCGACCGCGTTCGGCCTCGGGGCGATCGGGGCGTTGGCCCGCGGAAGGCGCGGCCTCGCGGTGGCGCTGTTCGCCGCGGCGTGCTGGTCGAAGGAGACGGCCGTCGTCCTGCCGATGGTGGCGGCGGTTGCGCTCGCGATGCGCGAGCCGGAGACGCGCTCGGCCGCCGTCGCCAAGCGCGTGGCCGTGTTCATTCCGGTGGTGGCGGCCTACGCGGTGGTACGGACGCTGGTGCTTCACGGTGTCGGTGGTTCGGGAGACGTCGCCGCGCCTTGGGGTGGGAAGGCGGTCCAGCTCGCGGCGGGGTTGCTTCACGCGGTCACGGGCACACAGATCTTGAGCGAGCCCATCGCGCTCACCGTCGGGATGACGGCGTGGGCCCTGTTGATCCTCGGCGTCGCGCGCGCGGCGCGGCGCCCCGGGCCGCGGTTGGGCGCGGCAGGGCCGGCGGTGATCCTCGTGCTGACGATCTTGCCGCTGCCGGCGGCGCCATGGATCGTCGGGGCCCGCTACTTCTATTTTCCGGCGGTCGCGATCGCGTGGCTCGCGGCCGCGCGCCTGCGCCGGGTGCCCGTGCCCGTCCTCGTGGGAGTGGTGTGTGCGCTGGCGGGACTCGGCCTCGGCCAGGATCTGGCGCGGCGGGGTGAGGTGACCGCCTACGAGGCGCGCCTGGCGGCGGCGCGCCGGGGCGTCGTTTCGGGTCTCGCGGCGGGGTTCACCACGTTCCACGTCGACGCCGGGATCAAGGATCTGGATCTCGCCGTCAAGGAAGACCCGCGCGTCCGCGGGCGCGAGGCGGCCTTGCTCGTCCTCGGCGACGTCCCGGCTTCCTTCGTCGCGCTGCCGGCCGAGGGCGGGCCCGACGTCGATTTCTTGCTGGCCCGGCCGCCGCTGCCGCCCGCGGGCGCGTACCGCTTCGGCGCGCATCGCGTGGTGGGCCTCGCGCGCGAGGGCGACGACCCCACGCTCGACGACGTCACCCGGCGATTTCCGCGCCTTCGCTTCCTTCGCCTGCGCCCCGGCCCCAACGGTCGCGTGATCGCCCGCGACGTGACGGAGACGCGCATGGAGACCGGCGAGGAATAGCGCGGCTCCTCCGCCGCGAGGGGTTTGCCGTCACTCGCCGACGATGAGCCGGCCCACGTGCTTCTTGCCGACCCGGAGCAGGGTCGAGCCGTCGCTCGCTTGCAAGGTCGCGTCCACCTCGCCGATCTCTCGCTCCCCGACCTTCACGCCGCGCTGCTCGACCAGACGTCGGGCCGCGCTCTTCGACGGCGCGAAGCCGAGCTCCACGATCAGATCGACGATCTTCGTGCCGGCTTCCAGTCGCTGTCGGTCGATCCGGAGCGACGGCAACCCCGACTGGTCGCCGCCCGCCCCGCCGAAGGCCGCCCGCGCCGCGGCCTCGGTGGTGGCCGCTGCCTCTGGGCCGTGGACGATGGCGGTCACCGCGCGGGCCAGCAAGCGCTTCGCGTCCCGGAGCTCGGCGCCCGCGACCGCCTCGAACCTGCGGATCTCGTCGAGTGGCTCGAAGGTCAAGAGCTTGAGGAAGCGCACCACGTCTCCGTCGTCGACGTTCACGAAGTACTGGTAGAGCTCGAACGGCGACGTCATCCCCGGGTCCAGCCACACGGCCCCCGCGGCCGTCTTTCCCATCTTCGCGCCGGAGGCGGTGGTGAGGAGGGGAAACGTCAGGCCAAACGCCTCCTTTTGGCGAAGCCGCCGGATGAGATCCGTCCCCGCCAGGATGTTCCCCCACTGATCGTCGCCGCCGATCTGCAGCGCGCAGTCGTGGCGATCACAAAGCGCGAGAAAGTCGTAGGCCTGCAGCAGCTGGTAGTTGAACTCGATGAACGACAGGCCCTTCTCCAGGCGCAGCTTGTACGCATCCGCGGTCAGCATCCGGTTCACGCTGAAGTGACGCCCGATGTCGCGCAGGAACGCGATGTAGTTGAGCGGCAGCAGCCACTCCGCGTTGTCGACGATCCGCGCCGCCGGGCCGATGATCCGCCGCACCTGCGGCTCGATGGCCGCCCGGTTGTTGGCGATGGCTTCCGCCGAGATGAGCTGGCGCATCTCGGTCTTGCCGCTGGGATCGCCGACCATGGCGGTCCCGCCCCCGAGCACCGCGATGGCCTGGTGGCCGGCCCGCGCCAGGTGCGCCATGGCCATGAGGGGGATGTAGTGTCCCACGTGCAGACTGGCGGCCGTGGGATCGAATCCGGCGTAGAAGGTCACGGGGCTGGCGGCGAGCCGCGCGGCGAGCGCCCCCTCGTCGGTGATCTGCTGGACGAAGCCGCGATCGCGCAGCACGGAGAGGGTGCCGGCGCCCTCCCTAGAGGAGGTGTGCCCCGTCGGATGCGAGGGCGTCGACGGCGGGACATTCGATGGCGGGGGCGTTGTCATGAAGAGGCGACAGTATATGCGCCGCCGCTCGAACTGGAATTTGGGGGCCGAACGAGGCAAGCTCGCACTGCTTTCGGAGGTTTCACGCGACTTGGATGATGGCCCCCGGTCTGGTTGTACCTGTCTGACACGGCCCACGTGGGCTCGGGTAGACGACGACGCCGTGATGCAGTGGCCGGTCCTGGAGCTGGCGGAGTGGGAGGAGCTTCGCCAGTGTCCCGCGTGCGGCTCGGTGTGGCTCGCCACGTGGCCGGAGGATGTAGAGGGTGGGATGGTGTTTTGCCGCCCGCTGCCGGCGACGGCGCGCCGCCTGCGCGACGTGGATCGTGCGGCAACCCTGCGCGGCTTTTGTCTCGCTCGCCTGGAGGATCACCTCGGCACCCTGGAGGAGCGGACGGCGCGCTGCCGGAAGGCCGGCTGCGGGCGCAAGCGGATTGGCGCCACCGGCTACTGCGTCGAGCATTTGATCGCGGACAGGTTCGGGCGCCACCTGGCGAAGCTCGATCCGCCGCGTCCCTGAGGAGCGCAGGCGGGCTATGACATCGCCGCCGGCGCCGGCGCGCCCATGACCACGCGCGTTCCGGCGATGTGATCGTGGATGCACCGATGATCGGTCCTGAAGATGAACAGGATGTCGGTCAGACCGTAAAGGCCCCCCACGACCGGGATCGCCGAGGGGAGCGCGTTGACGATCACCCGCAGCAACACCGCGTGGACGAAACCTGGGGCCGAGCCGTCGAGCTTCACGATGCGAATCTTCATGGCGCGCTTTCCGATGGTCTGCCCGCGGGTCGACAGGAAGACGATCTGCAGCACGACGAACACCAACACGTAGAGGCCCACCAGCGCGCCGATCACGGCGAAGGCGGCGCCGGGGGCCTGGGGTGGCTCGCCGGGGGTCGGTCGCAGGATGAACGCCAGAATTCCCCCGAGGATTCCAGCCGGCAAGAAGACGAGCCCATCGATGCACGCGGCGGCAAACCGCGAGCCGGCGGGGGCGGCTTGCAGGTCGCCGGGCTGGGCCGCCGCGCCTTCGAGGTTCGCCTTCGGGGGGGAGTACGGGCTCGTCGCTTCGTCAACCACCTGGGCCTCCATATCCTCAGTGACTCGCGCGGGGGGCGGCGCCTGCCGAGGTCGCGCCCGCTGAAAGTGCGAAAGACTTGCTTCGCCGCCTGGGAATGGCAACACGGCCCCCGCCGAACGTCAACCCACATTATCGGGATCGGGTTCCGCTTGACGCCGCGCACGACCGCGTGATGGGATCGGCGCGCATGGGGCCCGCCCACGACGATCCGTTGGACAATACCGCGGACGTCGAGACGCCGGAGCGGATTCGCTTCCGCTACCACGTGGCAGGGCCCGTGCGCCGCGCCCTGGCCTACCTCATCGACCTCGCCATCCGCTTGGTCGTCCTGCTGACGACGGCGGCCCTGACCACCGGGATCGGCGGCATGAAGGCGTCGCGGGGCCTGTGGTTGGTGCTGTTGTTCGTGCTCGACTGGGGCTACGGCGTCCTCTTCGAAAGCCTCTGGAACGGACAGACGCCTGGCAAGCGCGCGCTCGGGCTGCGCGTCGTGAAGGACGGCGGCTATCCAGTGGGGTTCATCGACGCCTTCTTGCGCAACCTCCTGCGCGCCGCGGATTTCTTGCCGGCGGGTTACGTGCTCGGCCTGCTCTCGATGGCGGGCGACCGTTCTTTCAGGCGAATCGGCGATCGGGTGGCAGGCACCATGGTCGTCATCGAGACCGGCAGCGCCATCGACGCGGCCATAACGCTCGTGCCGCCGGCGACCCCCGCCGAGCTCGCGGAGATTCCTCATCGTCCGCCCGTTCGCCCGGAGGAGATCGACGCCATCGAGCTGTTCCTGCGGCGCCCGCGGCTGTCCGCGCCGCGCGCGCGGGAGCTGGCGGAGATCATCGCTCCCGTCCTGGCGGCGCGCATGAACCTGCGCGCGGGCGATCCCGTGCGCTTCCTGGGGTTGCTCCACCAGCGCGCGCTCGGGCTGCGTGGTGCGGCCCCGCGAGGGTCGGCTCCTTGAGCGACCGCCAGGACACCTGGGTGAAGAACCGCTCCGGCGAATGGAATGAGCTCGCCGCCCTGCTCGGGCAGCACCGGGCCTGGCACCGCTTCCCGGCGCCCACCATCGCGCGCGCGGCCGGGCTCTACCGGTCGGTGTCGGCGGATCTGATGCACGCGCGCTCGTCCGGATACACGCCGGATTTGATCGCGTTCCTCGACGGGATCGCCGCCCGGGCGCACGCCGCCCTCTACAGCGCGCCGCCCTACCGCCTGGGCGCCGTCATCGACCTCCTGGCGCGCGATTTTCCCCGCACCGTGCGGCGTCATGGACGGTTCGTCGCGTTCGCGGCGTTGCTGTTCGTGGTGCCGGGGCTGGTGGGTTTCATCGGCTCGGTTCGCTCTCCCCGCTTCGCCACGCAGATCCTGCCCGAGGCGACCGCGGAGCAGATGCGCGAGAGCTATGCGCACGATCCTGGCGAGGGCCGCACCGGCGACGACAACGCGTTCATGGCGGGATTTTACGTGAACAACAACATCGGCATCGCGTTCCGTTGCTTCGCTACCGGGATTTTGTTCGGCCTCGGCAGCGTGTTCTTCCTCGTGTACAACGGCCTCACGATCGGGACGGTCGCCGGCTTCGTGCAATCGGCCGGCTACGGGCGCAACCTGCTGACGTTCATCGCCGGGCATGGAGCGTTCGAGCTGACGGCGATCGTGATCTCCGGTGCCGCGGGCCTGGTGATGGGGTACGCGCTCGTATCGACGGGCGGCCTCACGCGGTTCGGATCGTTGCGTGCCCGCGCGCGCGACGTAGCGCACCTGGTGCTCGGCGTGGTGATCATGCTGGCCATCGCCGCTTGCCTGGAAGGTTTTTGGTCGCCGTCCCACGCGCCCCGCCGGGTCAAGCTGGCCGTGGCGTCCCTGCTATGGCTGGGCGTGATCGCCTACCTCGGTTTCGCCGGCCGTTCCGGCCGCGCCGCGAACCCGGGCACGGGCGCGGGGTCGGGGGCTGCGCGCGTGCCCTTGCCGACCAGGCACGCGAAATGAACCTGGGGGCCGCCCGGGTTGTGCTGCGGGTGCGGACCGCGGCTGACCTGCTCGATCTCGCGGCGCCGTTCTGCTTGCGCAACCGGGCGGTCACCTTGCCGCTCGCCGCCACCTTGTTGCTGCCGGCCTTCGCCGGGTGCTTGCTGGCGCGCTACGTCCTCGCGTGGCGGTGGGCCTTCGTTTGGCTGCTGGCGATCGGCCTGGGTGCCCTGTGCGAAGCTGCCTTCACGGTGGCCTACAGCGAGCTGATGTTCCTCGCGCCGGCGGCCGTGCGCCGCGGGGCCATCCTGGGTCGCACGCTGCGCCGGCTGCCATCGTTCGTGGTGGCGCGCGTGGTGACCACCGTCATCCACGCGGTCGCGTTCTGCGTCTTCCTCCTGATTCTCTACACCGCCAGCATCTGCCTGGTCGTTCCCGAGGTGTCGCTGCTCGAGGGCGCCGGGCCCTTCGCCGCCATCGGTCGCAGCGCGCGCGCCGTGAAGGGCCGGGGCGCCGCGGCGTTCGGCGTGGCCCTGGCGATCGCCCTGTTGCCGGGCGCGGGCGTGCTCGCGGGCGAGCTGGTGGGGGGCACCCTCGTCTCGATGGTGCTCCAGCTCGGCGAGCCGTTCGGCAACCTGTTCCACGGCAGCGGGGGCACGCCGTACGCGCTCGCCGGCTTCTTCGTCACGGTGCCCCTGGTGGCGTCGGCGCGGTTCCTGACTTACATCGACCTGCGCACGCGCAAGGAGGGCTGGGACATCCAGCTTCGATTCATGGAGATGGCGCGCGGCGATGGTTACCCCGTGGAAGAGCGCGCGGTATGACGCGCCCGCTGCGGACGGCGGGGCTCGCCGTCGCCTTGACGCTGGCGGCAAGATGGGGAGCCGGCGGCGCCGCGGCCGCGCGTGATTCCGGGGCGCGGAGCGGAGCGGCCACCGTCGCTGACGCAACGGAGCCGGTGTTGCTGGAGACGATGCGTGCGCCGCGCTATCGGTTCTGTCACGAGACGAGCTACCCACTGACGGCGGAGGAGGTGCGCTGGTGCGGGCTCCTGCCCTCACCTCCCGACGCACGCGCCGCGCGCTGCCCGGCGTTCGCCAAGGCTTGCGCGCGGGGCGCGACCGCGAAGGTGGTGGAGCCGCCCAGGCCGCTCGAGGTCAAGCTGCCCGACTTCGGCGGGCTCGGGCGAGGGCTCTTCTTCGTCATGCTCGCGGGGGCGCTCGCGCTGCTGATCTATCTCGTGGGGCGAAGCCTGGTGGGGCGGCGTGGTCAGGCGGTCGCCGCCAGCGACGAAGCGCCAGCGTCACGCGCCGGGCTGGACGCGCCCGCGGCGACCGCCCTCGCTGTGGAGCGGGACGTCGCCCGCCTCCTGGCGCGGGCGCGCGCGGCCGCCGCGAGCGGCGACTACGCGGGGGCGATCGGCGACCTGCACGCGGCGCTGCTGCGGCGGCTGGAAGGCGACGGGCACATTCGCGTTCACCCCTCCGCCACGAACGGCGACTACGTGCGCGAGCTCCGCGGCCGCGCGCCGGACCTGGCGGCGCCCGTTGGCGACGTGGTCGCGGCGGTGGAGGGCGTTCAGTTCGGGACGACCACACCGGGCGACGACGTTTACCGCTCGGTCTCCGGTCGGGTGATGGCGCTCCTCGAGCGCGTCGCCGCCGTCGGCTTCGTGCTCGCGTTCGGTCTCGCGCTCGCGGGCAGCCTGTCCTGCAACTCCTCGCTGCGCTCCGACTGGGCGGACTCGCCCTCTGGCTCCGCGGCGGTCTCGGCGTTTCTCACGGCGTCCGGGATCGACGCGCGCGAGCGGCTCCGGCCGCTCGCCGCCCTCGAACGGGAGCTGAGCGAGCCGCCCGCCGACGGCGACGCGAAGGACCAGACGGCGAGGGTGCCACGCCAGATCGTGATCCTCCCGGACGCCGAGCTTGGCGACCGCGACTGGAATGGCCTGCAGGCCGCCGTTCAAAATGGCCGGATGACGGTCGTGGTCGCCGGGCCGCGCGCCCTTCCCGCCTGGATCGACGTCGAGCTGGTGTCGACGGGTGAGAGCCGCCCGATCCGCTCGACGCAGGAGCTTCGGGTCTGGGCCGTCACCGCCGGCAACCGCGACGAGGACGAGGGCGATTCCGCCGCCTCCGCCGCCAGCCACGCCCTGGCACGACGCACGCTGACGGGTCGCGTCCCGGAGGGCGGCTGGGTGAACGTCGGCACGCCGACGCCCCACCAGGTGTTGCTCCGTCGCGGGAACAAGCCGTACGCCGTCGTGCTCGAGGTGGGCGACGGGCACGTGATCGTGCTGGCGGACAGCGGCCTGTACACGAACGCGGCGCTGCCCGTGGCCGACAACGCGGCGTTGCTCCGCGAGCTGCTGGAGGTCGTGGGCGGTCCGATCGACGTGGTCACGCAGGAGACGGGGCTGATCGCGACCACGCCGCTCGAGTCGGTGTCGCGCGGTCGCCTGGCGCCGTTCATGGCGCAGCTGACCGCGTTCCTCATCCTGCTCTTCGTGTGGAAGGGCGCGGCGTTCGGCCGGCTGATGGAGCGCCAGTCGATACGGCGGCGGCGGTTTGGCGAGCATGTCGAGGCGTTGGGCCTGCAATATGCCCGTGCGCGGGCCGCGCGGCACGCCTCGGCCGCCTACGCCACCTGGACGATCGAACGGTTGCGTGAGCGAATCCACCTGGCCGGCGATCGCGGGCTGGGGGAGCTCGCCTCGGCCGTCGCGGCGCGCACCAGCCGCCCGCTCGGAGAGGTGGCGCGGGTGCTGTTCCAGGCGCACCGCGACCATGACGCGACGAACGGCGACGAGCCTCGCTCGCGCGCCGCCGCGCAAGAAGACCTCGCCACCATCGCGGCGCTCGGCAGGTTGCTCGCCGAAGCCCGGGGGGGGCGGACCACGATGGGTCACACACGCCAAGGGGAGACGAAGTCTTGAACATCAGCGAGTTTCGGGAGAGGTTCCAGGTCATTCATCAGGAGATCGCGCGCGTCCTCGTCGGACAGGACGCGCTGGTCTCGGAGACCCTGATCGCCGTGCTGGCGGGCGGGCACGTGCTCATCGAGGGGGCGCCCGGGCTGGGCAAGACCCTGCTGGTGCGGGCGCTCGGTCAGGTCCTGGGGTGCATGTTCAAGCGCATCCAGTTCACGCCGGATCTGATGCCGTCGGACGTCACGGGGGGGAACGTCTTCAACCAGAAGAGCGGCGTGTTCGACTTCGTGCCCGGCCCGGTGTTCACGCAGCTCCTGCTCGCGGACGAGATCAACCGCGCGCCCGCGAAGACGCAGTCCGCGCTGCTGGAGGCGATGCAGGAGCGCACCGTCTCCGTCGACGGCACGACGCGCGCTTTGCCGCACCCCTTCTTCGTCATCGCCACGCAGAACCCCATCGAGTCGCAGGGGACCTACCCGTTGCCCGAGGCGCAGCTCGATCGCTTCCTGTTCAAGCTGTTCGTCCGGCATCCCAGCGTCGAGGTCGAGGCGGCGATCCTGCGCAACTACCTGGCGGGCTTCGACGCCGTGGCGCTCGAGCGCTCGGCGCTCCGGCGGGTCGTCACCCCTGCGGACTTGATCGCCATGTCCGGGGCCGTCGCGGGCGTGCAGGTGGCGGAGCCGATCATCGACTACATCACCCAGATCGTCGCCCGGACGCGCGCCCACCGGTCGTTGACCTTCGGGGCGTCGCCGCGGGCCTCGATCGCGCTGCTTCAGGTCTCGCGTGTCCAGGCGGCCGTCGCCGGTCGTGACTTCGTCGCGCCCGACGACGTGAAGAGCCTGAGCGCCGCGGTGTTGCGCCATCGCGTGGGCCTCTCCCCCGACGCCGAGATCGAAGGCGTCACCACCGACGACTGCGTCGCCGACGTGCTGCGCGAGACCCCGGTGCCCAAGGGCCTGGCATGATCCCATCCCGGCGGCTGGTCGCGACGGCGGCCTTGCCCGTCGGGCTGGCGCTGGCGGCGCTGCTCGACGCGTCCTTGCTGTGGACGATGCTGGCGCTGGACGCGGGCATCGTGCTCGTCGCCGCCGTCGACTTGTGGCTCGGCAGGCGGCGCATGGTCTCCGCTCACCGGAACGTGTCGCGGGTCCTGTCGGTCGGCCGCGACAACCCCATCGCCGTCGAGCTCGAGTCTCGCTCGCGGCGCGCGCTGTCGGTGCGGTTGACGGACGATTTGCCGCTCGAGATCACGGCGACGGGCTTGCCCGCCGAGGTCACGGTGGCGCCGCGCGGCCGCGCCACCGTGACCTACCACGCGCGGCCCTCGCGCCGGGGCGCGTTTCGGCTCGGCGATCATCACCTGCGGTACCTCACGCCGCTCGGGCTGTGGTGGCGACAGGTGCGCGTGTCGGCCTCCGACGAGGTCCGCGTCTACCCCGACGTGCGCGCGGTGCGCACCTACGACCTCCTGGCGCGCCAGAACCGCGAGGCGCTGTCGGCGCGGGCCGCGCGCCTGCGGGGCGGCGAGACGGAGTTCGAGCGGTTGCGGGACCACCAGCGCGACGATCCGTTCCGCCACATCGACTGGAAGGCCACGGCGCGCCGCCAGAAGCTGATCGTTCGCGAGCACCAGAAGGAGCGCGACCAGACCGTGGTGTGCGTGCTCGATGGGGGCCGTCTCATGACGGCGGAGACGGGGGGGCTGACCCACTTCGACCACGCGCTGAACGCCACCCTGATGATGGGGCACGTGGCGGCCCGCTCGGGAGACCAGATCGGCCTCGTGGCCTTCGACGATCGGGTGCGCGCCTACCTGCCGCCGCTGGCGGGGCCGCGGGCCACCCAGCGCCTGATCGCGGCCGCCTACGACCTGCAGCCGGCGATGGTCGACAGCGATTTTTCCGTCGCGTTCGATCTGCTGTCACTTCGCCTGCGCAAGCGGGCGCTGGTGGTCCTGTTCACACAGGTGGTCGACGACGTGTCAGCGCAGCGGCTGCTGGCCTTCATGCGGGGCCTGCCCCGGCGCCACCTGGCGCTGGCGGTGTTGTTCCGGGACAGCGACATCGATGGCCTGGTCGAGCTCGGCCTGGCGCCGCACGAGCTCGACCTCTACGTCGCCGGCGCGGCAGCCGAAGCAGCCCTGTGGCGCGAGCGGCTGGTGCGCGACCTGAGAGCGACCGGAGCGCTGATCGTCCACGCGGCGCCCGAGCAGGTCACCCCCGCCCTGGTCAATGAATACCTGGAGATCAAGGCGAAGCAGCTGCTGTGATCTGACAATACGGCGGGCCGGCGACATTCCACCGCCGGGCGTGATACGTTGGCGGACGCGCCATGAGGCCAGCCGCCGTCATCAACCTCGGACCGGGCCGCGCGCGCCCGCCCGCGCTGCTGGCGCTGGCGGCGCTCACGTCCGCATCCTCCTGCCGCCGGGCGATGATGTCGCCCGCGCAGGGTGACGCGGGCCTCGAACCCGCGGGGGTGTGGGCGGGCCTGCGCGTGCGCACGGTGGGCGAGCGCCGGCATCCACGCCAGGTGGTGATCTTGCTGCATGGCTGGGGCGCGGCGGGCACCGATCTCGTTCCCCTCGGTGAGGCGCTGGCGGCCCCCGGGCGGCTGCTCGTGTTTCCCGAAGGGCCGCTCGTGAGCCAAGGCGGGGGCCGCGCGTGGTGGCCGCTCGACATCGGTCGCTTGATGGCGGCGCGCGAGCGGGGCGAAGAACGCGCCTTGCGGCAAGAGACGCCGGCCGGGCTCGCCGAGGCGCGCGCGCAGATGCAGGCGCTCGTCGCCGAGGTCACCCGGCGCGCGCGGGTCGCACCCGAGGCCGTGTGGGTCGGGGGGTTCTCCCAGGGCGCCATGCTCGCCACGGACGTGGCGCTGGCGTCGCCCGCCGCGGTCGGGGGCCTGGTGGTGCTATCCGGCTCGCTGCTGACCGAGCCGACGTGGGTCGCGCACCTGGCCGCCATGCCGCCGGGGTTCCCGATCTTCATGAGCCATGGCCGCCGCGATCCAGTGCTGTCGTTCGGGCTGGCCGAGGCGCTGCGCGACCACGCGCGCGCGGCGCGGCTCGATGTGACGTGGGTTCCCTTCGAAGGCGGACACGAGATCCCGCGGCTCGTCCTCGAAGGCCTCGAGGCGTTCCTCGGGACGCATGCGACCGCGGGTCCGGCGCGAAACTGACGGCGCGGCCGCTGCCCATCGAAGCTGTTACCATTCCCCGATGATTCGTTCCCTCGTTGCATTCGGGGTCATGTGCATCGCGGCCGCGTTCGAGGTGGCCGGAGATGTGCTCATTCGCAAGGGACTGCGCGGCGCCGGCCCCGCGCTCGTCGTCCTCGGCTTCCTCGTCATCGGGGGCTACGGGCTCATCGTCAACCTGCTCGACCTCGACTTTTCGAAGCTCCTCGGCGCATACATCGGGTTCTTCGCCGTCGCGAGTGTCTGCGCCGGAAGGTTCATCTTTCGCGACGCCGTCCCGGCCACGACGTGGGTCGGGCTGGCGGTGATCCTGGCGGGCAGCCTGATCATCCACCTCGGCTCCGTCATGCGGTAGCGCGCTACATCTGATCGGGCGCGATGATGCCGAGCAGCTCGAGGCCCAGCGCCAGCGTCCGCGCCGTCACCTCGCAGAACGCGAGGCGCGACCGCCGCGTCGGCCCCTCGGACTTGAGGACCGGGCAGCTCTCGTAAAATGCCGTATAGGCGCTGGCGACGTCGTAGAGGAAGGCGCAAATCCGGTGCGGCTGCAACGTCTCTGCGGTGCGTTCGAGGATGCTGCCGAGCTGGACGACCGCGAGCGCGAGCGCCCGTTCCTGGGGCGCCTCGACGATGAAGTCGTCCGACGTATCGAGCGCGCGTGCCTCGTCGAGCTCGCCCGCCTTGCGCAGGATCGAGCGGATGCGGGCGTGGGCGTACATGAGGTAGGGCGCGGTGTTGCCGTCGAACGACAGCATGCGGTTCCAGTCGAAGACGTAGTCCTTGATGCGATCGTTCGCCAGGTCCGCGTACTTGATGGCGCCGACGCCCACCGCGGTCGCGATGCGCGCCTGCGTGGCGGGGGGCAGGTCGGGCGTCTTCTCGGCGACCACCTTCAGCGCCCGCGCCTCGGCCTCCTCCACCAGGGACCCGAGGCTCACCGATTCGCCCGCGCGCGTCTTCAGCATCTTCTTGTCCGTACCCAGCACCGAGCCGTGGGCCACGTGCTCGAGGCGAACGCCTTCGCCCGCCCATCCCGCCATGCGCGCGACCGCGAAGACCATCGCCAGGTGCTGCTGCTGGGGCGAACCCACGACGTAGATCAGGCGGGTCGCCCGCAGGTCGCGCACGCGCTGCCGCAAGGCCGCAAGGTCGGTCGTCGCGTAGCCGTAGCCGCCCTCTTGCTTGCGCACGATGAGCGGCACCGGCTCCCCCTCGCGGCCCACGAATCCGGGCGGAAATACGCAGATCGCGCCCTCGCTCTCCCGCGCCAGCCCCTTCGCTTGCAACTCCGCGACCACGTCCGGCAACGCGTCGTTGTACCGGCTCTCGCCGACCACGTCGTCCGGGCGGAGCGTGACCCCGAGGGCGGCGTACAGCTTCGAGAAGTGGGCGACCGAGACCTCGATGAGGCGGCGCCAGAGTCCGAGCGTCTCGGTGTCGCCCGACTGTAGCAGCACGACCCGGTGGCGGGCGCGATCGGCGAAGGCGGGGTCGCCGTCGAACTTCGCGCGCGCCGCCCGGTAGAAGGCCCCCAGCTCACGGACGCCCGCCTCGGTGCCGGCGGCGCGCTCGTCGAGGAGGTGCTCGATGAGCATGCCGAACGGGGTGCCCCAGTCGCCGATGTGGTTGCGGCGGATCACGATGTGCCCCTGCCATTCCAGCAGGCGCGCGATCGCGTCGCCGATGATCGTGCTGCGCAGGTGGCCGACGTGCATCTCCTTGGCCACGTTCGGGGCCGAATAGTCGACCACGACGGTCTCGGCCTGGGCGACGGGTGGCACCCCGAGGCGGGCGCTCGCCCGCATGTGCCCGAGCAGGCCCGACAGGTATTCGCGCCGCAAGGTGATGTTGAGGAACCCCGGCCCCGACACCTCGACCGAGGCGATGACGTCATCCGGCGCCAGCTGGGCGACGATGGCGTTCGCGATGTCGCGCGGCTTCTGCTTCAGCTTGCCCGCCAGCCCCATGGCCAGGTCGGCCTGGTAGTCGGCGTGGGCCGACCGATGCACCGCTGGATCGGCGTCGGCGGCGTCGGCGCCCAGCGCGGCGCGCGTGGCGGCTTGCAGGCGGTCCCGGAGGGCGATGAGCGGATCGAGCATGAAGGGGGGAAGAGTAAGCCCTTCCGCGGTCCGTGGGAATCGCGGGCTGTCCGGGGAGGTAGACTAGGGCCATGACCAGCAAGGGATATCGCAGCCGGACATCCACCCAGGGCCGAAACATGGCCGGCGCGCGCTCGCTCTGGCGCGCGACCGGGATGACCGACGCGGACTTCGAGAAGCCCATCGTCGCCATCGCGAACAGCTTCACGCAGTTCGTCCCCGGGCACGTGCACCTTCACGACGTCGGGCAGAAGGTGAAGACCGTGATCGACGCGGCCGGGGGCTGGGGCGTCGAGTTCAACACCATCGCGATCGACGATGGCATCGCGATGGGTCACGGCGGGATGCTGTATTCGTTGCCAAGTCGCGACCTCATCGCCGACAGCGTCGAGTACATGGTCAACGGCCACTGCGCGGACGCGCTGGTCTGCATCTCCAACTGCGACAAGATCACGCCCGGCATGCTGATGGCGGCGATGCGCCTCAACATCCCCACCATCTTCGTGTCCGGGGGCCCGATGGAGGCCGGGAAGATGGTGGGTACCCATGGACGGGACGGCAAGCCGATCGTTCGCAAGCTGGACCTCATCGACTCGATGATCGCGGCCACCGACTCGAACGTGTCGGACGCGGAGCTGGGCGAGATGGAACGTTCGGCTTGCCCGACCTGCGGCTCCTGTTCGGGGATGTTCACGGCGAACAGCATGAACTGCCTCAACGAGGCGCTCGGGCTGGCGCTCCCCGGGAACGGTACGCTGCTCGCCACCCACGCGCGGCGCTGGGAGCTGTTCGAGGCGGCGGGGAAGCGGATCGTCGCGCTCGCCAACCAGCACTACATCGACGGCGACGCCTCGATCCTTCCCCGGGGCGTCGCCACGTTCGAGGCGTTCGAGAACGCCATGGCGCTGGACATCGCGATGGGGGGCTCGACGAACACGGTGCTGCACATCCTCGCCATCGCCCACGAGGCGGGGGTTCGCTTCACGATGGCGGACATCGATCGGCTGTCCCGCCGGGTGCCCAACATCTGCAAGGTCGCCCCTTCGTCCCACTATCACGTCGAGGACGTGCACCGCGCGGGAGGCGTCTTCGCGATCCTGGGCGAGCTCGATCGCGCCGGGCTCATCCACCGCGAGGCGAGGACAGTGCACGCGCCCACCGTCGGTGCCGCCCTCGACGCGAGCGACATCCGGCGCGCGACCGCGACCGCGGAGGCGCACCAGCGCGCGCTCGCCGCGCCGGGTGGCGTGGCGACGAAGGTCGCCTTCTCGCAAGACAAGTACTTCGCCGCTGCCGACACCGACGTCGAGAAGGGCTGCGTCCGCGACGTCGCGCACGCGTACAGCAAGGAGGGCGGGCTGGCCGTGCTCTACGGAAATCTCGCCGAGGACGGCTGCATCGTGAAGACCGCAGGGGTCGACGAGTCGTGCTGGAAGTTCGAGGGCCCGGCGCGGATCTTCCACTCGCAGGAGGCCGCGTGCGAGGCGATCACGGGCGATCAGATCCGGGCGGGCGACGTGGTGGTGATCGTCTACGAGGGGCCGAAGGGGGGGCCCGGCATGCAGGAGATGCTGTATCCGACGTCGTTCCTCAAGGGAAAGGGGTTGGGCAAGGCCTGTGCGCTCATCACCGACGGCCGCTTCTCGGGCGGGACCTCCGGGCTAAGCATCGGACACGTGTCGCCCGAGGCGGGCGAGGGGGGCGCGATCGGGCTGATCGAGGAGGCCGACCGCATCCGCATCGACATCCCGGCCCGCCGCATCGACGTGCTGGTCGACGCGGCCACCCTCGGAAGACGGCGGGCGGCGATGGAGGCGCGCGGCGCCGACGCCTGGCGTCCGAACCGCGACCGCGTGGTCTCGGAGGCGCTCCGCGGCTACGCCCTCATGACCACCAGCGCCGCCCGCGGCGCGGTCCGCGACCTGACGCAGTTCGAGGCCGCCACCCGGCGCCGGACCCCGTCGCGCTGAAGATCCTGATGAAGAGGCCGACGACGACGGCACGGGCGAAGCGGCCAGCGGCCAAACCGCGATCGCGGACGGGCCCGCGCGTGACCAAGCCCCAAGCGTCAGCGCCTGCCATAGATCCTCCTTTCCAGCCGGTGGCGGCCGCTTTCGCGAAGGATCCCCAGGTTGGGCTCGGGCGGATGTTCAGCTCCAATTCGGTGTTGAGCGTCAGCGGCAAGATCTTCGCGATGTTCGTGAAGGGCAAGTTCGTGGCGAAGCTGCCGAAGGAACGCGTCGCGGAGCTGGTGCGCACAGGCACCGGTACGTACTTCGACCCCGGCCACGGAAGGCTGATGAAGGAGTGGGTCGCGGTGGTGGACCAGGCGGCGCCATGGGTCGCGCTCGCACGAGAGGCCTATGCCTTCGTCAAGGCTGGGGGACCCTGAGTGGGCTCATTTCGGGGCCAGCTATTGTCTTGCTCGGCGGTCAGCGCGCCCAGGCGATGGCCGGACTGAGAGGCGATGACGACGCCGGCCCCGCCGGTGGCGATGAGCCACCTCACGCTGGGCATCGGGCCGGAACGCGCAGACGGAGGCGAGGGGCCGGACAAGGTGCGTGGGCCTCGACTGGGCTGTATCCTCCCGAACATGCTCCACGATTTCCTCATCGCGAATCGGGACGAGATTCTCGACCGGTCGCGCGCGAAGCTCGCTGGGCGGCACGTTCCCACGCCGACAGAGTCCGAGATCGCCGATGGATTGCCGCTGTTCCTGGATCAACTGGTCACAATTCTGCGCGCGGCGAAGGGAGACCGCGGCGCGGGGCGAAGAAGCGTCTCCGCGAGCGCCGCCCTACACGGTGGGAAGCTGCTTCAGAAGGGATTCTCCGTTGGCCAGGTGGTCCAGGACTACGGGAGCATCTGCCAGAGCGTCACCGAGCTCGCCGACGAACATCATTTCGCGATTTCCGCCGACGAGTTCCACACCTTCAACCGCTGTCTCGACGACGCGATCGCGCAGGCCGTCACTGAGTACGAGCATCAGCGCGACCGGACGGTGGGAGGGGCGGGCGCGGCGCACCTAGGTTATCTGGCGCATGAGATGCGAAACCTGCTCGGTACGTCGATGCTGACCTGGGGTGCCCTCGCGAGCGGAAGGGTGGGTGTTCAGGGAAGCACGGGTGGCGTGCATGGCCGAAGCCTTCGCCGGATGCGCGTCCTCATAGACCGCACGTTGACGGAAGTCCGCCTCGGGGCTGGCGGCGAGAACCCCGAGCGCGTGTCGATTGCGGAGTTGATCGAGGAGATCGAGATCGTCGCGACAATTGAAGCGAAAGACCACAAGGTCCAGCTATCGATCGATGCCGGTCCGCACGACGTGTCTGTCGTGGCCGACCATCAGATCCTCGCTTCGGTCATCGCGAACCTCGTCCAGAACGCCTTCAAGTTCACCCGCCCGAGCGGCCACATCACGATCCGCGCTCACACGGCGAGCGACAGGGTCTTGATCGACGTGCAGGACGAGTGCGGTGGACTCCCGCCCGGGAAGGCCGAGGATTTGTTCCGCCCGTTCGAGCAGCGGAGCGTCAACAAGACGGGCCTGGGCCTCGGGCTCTCGATCAGCCTCAAGGGTGTGGAAGCGAGTGGCGGCAAGATCCATGTTCGCGACCTGCCCGGCACCGGGTGCGTATTCACGGTTGATCTCCCCAGGGCGCCCTAGCCCTAAATGACCTCCTCGACCTGACGAGCACCCGGACGACGGAGGCTTTCAGCCCGACCGCACCGTGATCTGCCGCGGCCGCGCCTTCGCCACCTTCGGCAGCTCGAGCCTCAACACACCGTCGATCAGCTGCGCGTCGATCTTCGGCTGATCGATCGCTTCCGACAGCGTGAACTGCCGGAAGAACGTCCCCGGGCGGTATTCGCGAAGGACGTTCGATTCATTCGACGTCCCGGTCGGCGTGACCCGACCGGTCAGCGTGAGCAGGTTCTCGCGCAGATCGATCTCCAGATCCGACGGCCTGACACCGGGCATGTCCGCGAGCAGCGTGATCGAACCATCGTTCTCGAAGATGTCTACAGCGGGCGAATAGACCGGACCCGTGCGAGTTTGCTCGGGGACCGTCGCGACGTTCGACGTCTCCGCTTTCTGGATATCCGTGGCAGCTTCGGTGGCCATGGTGTTCTTCCTCCTGTGGTTTGTGTCGTCGTCGTTCAGGTTCGCACCGCGATCTGTCGCGGCTTGGCCTGCTCCGCCTTCGGCAGAGTCAGCGTGAGGATTCCGTCGGCGTAGCGCGCATCGACGCGCTCCGGATCGACCTCCACGGGCAGAGTGACCGCCCGATTGAAGGCTCCTTCGGGTCGCTCCTTGCGGTGGTAGCTCACGCGCTCGTGCTCGCGCGGGATCTCCCGCCTACCCGAGATCGAGACGCGGTTCCGCAGCGCGGAGATTGAAAGCTCCGCCGGCTTGATACCGGGAACCTCGGCGCGGAGATAGAAATTGTCGTCGTCCTGCGAGATGTTCAACGGCGGGAAAACGCCGGCTCCTGGCTCTGGCGTGCCGTCGCCGGTGGCGGTGTCGAGCAGGCGCAACATCTCGCGTCGTATCTGGTCGAAGTCGGAGAGGGAGCCTTCGAACGTCGGCCTCGACGGCCAAACTCGTCGTACGAGCATGATCGACCTCCTGGGGCTAAGTGTCGGGTTTATATGGAAATTGCGTCGTCGCGGCAGAGCTAGAAGCACCGCCGTTTGAGCGTCAAGAGCGAGGTTCGTCGATCCGGCTCAGCCGTCAGGTCGCCGCTCGACCGATCCTGACCCGCCCTGGCAGGCGCGGGAACCGCAGCCATCGGATCGACCATTCTTCCCAGGCGCCTCCCAGGCGACGATGGAGCGGGATGAAATTCGGGCGCCGCGTGGTTCCCGGTCTCGAACATGGAAGAGTTCGGTCTACGGCCGCTCCGGCGTCGGATCCGCCCTGATCGCCGGGGTGGCTAACTTCGATCTCAGATTCGGAGGCACTGCGATGAACGAGACGAACACATACATAGACAAGCAGAGCGAGGTGAGGCATCTGCTGCGCACCCTGAAGACGTCGCTCGAGCTGGCGATCGTCGCGCGCGCACCGGCCGATCTCCTGAACCGCCTCGGTCGAGTCTCGGGCCTGCTTGATGCCGTGAGCCAGTTGCCCATCGACGAGGGATCGGCGCAGGCGATGACCGCGGGCCTGATCGCCGACGGCATGGCGGCCGTCGACGCCTGGCAAAAATGGCAGCGCGGCCGGGCACCCACCGCTTGAACGCGACCTCGCACGTCGTCGCCGACGTGACGTCCTAGCTTGGTCACTTCGGGGCGAGCTCACCGAACCGGTACGAGGCGGTGACCCCGCCATCCATGAGGAAGTCGCTGCCGGTGATGAAGGCTCCGTCCGGGCCCATCAGGAGCGCTCCGACGTTTCCGACTTCATCCGGAGTGCCCGGCCGGCCGACCGGACAGAGCGAGATCATCCGGCGATACCCTTCGCCGCGTGGGCCGCTCAGCTCGTCGTTGGCGAGTGGCGTGATGATAATGCCAGGACTGATCGTGTTGACCCGACCACCGCGCTTGCCCCACCGCACCGCTTCGGCCATGACCCGCAACGAGTTGCCACGCTTCGCGAGCTGATATGCGTGGAGCGAGTCCTTCACCTTGTCCGGCTGGAGCATGGGCAGAGCGAGCAGTTCGTCAGCAGGCGTCGTCGCGAGGGCGTTGTCCTCCTCTGCAGTCAGCGCGCCTAGGCGATGGCCGGACTGGGAGGCGATGACGACACCGGCACCGCCGCGTGCGATCACCTTGCCGAGCTCTTCGAGCACGACTGCGGTGCCGAACAGATCGACCTTCAAGATAGTCGCGGGCGAGGCCTGCGAGGGGGAGACGCCCGCGGCGTGAATGACGCCTGTGACCTCGCCGACAGTCGTGGCCGCGCCGACGAGCTTCTGAATCGACTCGCGTGAGGAGACATCGACGGTCGTGGTGCTCACCTCGAATCCGGCGTTGCGGAGAACCTCGGCCGCGGCTGCGGCGTTCTCCTGACGGAGGTCCGCCAGCAGGACGTGCTTGCCGGCGCTGACCCGCCGGGCGATCGCCTGGCCGATCGATCCCGCCCCGATGACCACAACGACGCTCTTGCCTCGTGCCTTCGTCTCGCTCATGTCCGCAGCCTCCTCACGCATTGCCCTGGTACTGCTCGTCGGTGACCTTCTCGAGCCAGTCGACGGCCTTCCCGTCGAGCGACCCATGGATCGCGATGTGCGTCATCGCCGTCGTGGGCGAGGCGCCGTGCCAGTGCTTCTCGTTCGGCTCGACGCTGACGACATCACCGGGTCGAATCTCCTCGACCGGTCCGCCCCACCGCTGGTGAAGCCCACAGCCGAACGTGACGATCAGCGTCTGTCCGAGCGGGTGCGTGTGCCAGTCGCTGCGCGCGCAGGCCTCGAAGGTCACGTACGCGGCGCCGGCGCCCGGGGAGAACGCAGTGTCGAGCTCGCGAAGATCGGCTGGCGTTAGTCGAACATTGGCCGCGCCGGGGTTCTCGTTCAAGTTCGCGCTGATGCTCATGCATCCCGCCCCTATTACCGAGACCTCCAGGCTTCCAAGCCTCCGCGTCTTCATTCTGCCCAATCCGCTACCATGAAGGGCGACGGCTAGGGGCTAGAGAGGGAGCGTCGGCGGTTGCTCGGGTCTATCGCGTATACTAATATTATGGGCATGCTCACCAAGCGGCTGACCAAGATCGGAGATAGCACGGGGATAGTCATCGATCGCCCGCTGCTCGATCTCTTGGGCCTCGACAGAGGAGACGAGGTGCAGCTTCGCATCGAGAAGCACACCCTCATCATCGAGCGCGCCGAGGTCGGTGCCGCCGACAAACATCGGGCGAAGATCGACAAGGCGAAGGCGCGCATGCACGCGCACATCGGCACGGCCCTCCGGAAGCTCGCTAGGTGATCGAAGATCCGGAGTTCCTCACGGTCGACGACGTCCTTGAGCTTCACCGGGACCAGATTGAACGCTACGGCGGAGATCTCGGCATCCGCGATCGCGGTCTGATCGAGGCCGCTGTCGCGATGCCGCGGCAGTCATTCGGCGGGCAGTTCCTGCACTCTGAGCTCTTCGAGATGGCCGCTGCCTACGCCTTTCACCTCGCGGAGAGCCAGGCATTTGTGGACGGCAATAAGCGGACGGGCCTCGCCGTCGCATACGTGTTCCTCGCGCTGAACGGCTACAGCCTGTCGCGGGACGAGGACCGCCTCTACGACGCGATGATCGCCATCGGGACGCATCAGCTCGACAAGGCTGGTCTCGCGAACGTCCTTCGCGAATGCTCGGTACCCGAGGAGGAGATCTAGTCCGAAGCAGCCCGCCGCCACAGCCACCGTGCTGCGCTTGCGGCTCCGTTTGGTACCCATTTGGTACCGGCCCCCCCGATCGCCCGTGCACCCTCGACCCGGCGAGGAAGAATTGAAGTTGTCGGGGCGAGAGGATTTGAACCTCCGACCTTTCGGTCCCGAAACGGCAAAAGCACCATCGCAGATGGTCAGAACGATTCACAAACTGGCGCAACGATTACAGACAGGGGAGGGGAGGGAGTCCATCCGTCCCAGCCGTTAGCAGCGGAAACGAGAAATTTTACTACCCATTTACTACCCAACTCCGTGGCGACCGCGCGGGCGGGGAGCGTCGCGCCGCCGACGGCATCCGGGCTCGGCTCCGGGCCGGGAACTGCGCCACGCGTAGCGACGACGCCCACGGTGGCCGATCTGGCGGTGCTCTATGGCGGGCGCGAGCGCCTGCTCCGGGTGGCCGAGGTCGCCGAGCAGCTCGGCGTGTGCAACGCGACGGTCTACCGGCTCTGCGAGAGCGGCGAGCTACGCCACCTGCGGGTCGTCAACTCGATCCGGGTGCGCCCGAAGGACCTTGCGGAGTACGTGGCCGGCGGGCCCGGGTTTCAACCCTGAGCCGCGCCGCAGCGGTGACGTCAGACGCCATTCGCGGATGCGGACGTCGAATCGGTCTGCTCGTTCGGCTCGTCCGACCAGTCATCAGGCATGCGCGCCACCGAGCCGCCCCGGCCGCTGCCTTTGCGTATGCGCCCGGTCGTCAACAGCACGGCGCGGCAGCGCTTGTAGTCGTCCAGCGTGGCCTCGCGTCGGAAACGCGCGCTCGCCGCCTCGACGAAGCGCTCGCCGATCTTGCGGTTGCCGACGGCGGCCCCGTCCGCTGGTAGGAGAGTGAAGAGAAAATCGACGAGGGCTCGGTCGGGGGGCGCGCCGTCATAGGCATCGGCATTCTCTTCTTCCCGTTCGGCACCCGGCGGCTCGCCCTCACCCGCGCCAAGCGCGAGGGCAGGCACATCCTCGATCTGCCTTCCCGCGATACCACGAAGGTTTCCGTGCACCGCCGCAAGATTCTGCAGCGCGCGCGTGATCTGTCCTTCCCGCACCTTCCATAAACGGAAGATGGCGACCTTCTCCTTCTCCAAGTCGGTCCGCATCTCGACGAAGGCCTCGACGATTCCTTGAAAGCGGTTCTTGAAGTCCGGCCCCGTCAGGTAGGAATAGAGCTCAGCCATCTTCTCGCCTCGGCCGCGGGCGGCCTGGCGCGCCTCGGCCACCTCGATCATTCCGACGCGCAGCGCGGCTGCGACGGCTGTCGCGTGAGTCCACGAGGTGACCCAGACACCATCGAATAGGCCGAACCCGTGCTCGATCTCCTTCGGCAAAGCCTGTGAGACGAGCACCGCGCACGCTGCTCCCGTTGCTCGCTGATCATCACGCAGCTTCGAGATCCACCCGGGGGACCATCCCTTCGTCCGCTTGCTCTCCCAGATGATCGTGCCAGCATCGACGGCGTTCTTCCCGCCAATGGTCTGCAACAGATCGGCGCCGGCGGTGCCCTTCGGGACGTCGACGATGTCATCCTGCGGAAAGGCGGCGACGAGTCGTTCACGGAGCGCCAATTCCTGCGCCTCGCCCTGCAGCTGCATCGATCCCTGTGCCATGCGGCGCTGTAGCTCGACCAGCTTCTCCTGGAGCCCGGCGATCTGCTCCGTGTGTTCGCGCTCGCGTAGGGAGTGCTGCTCCTGCACGAGCCTCATCTCTTCCTGACTCCGGGCTGTCACCTCATCCTTGATGCGCCGGCCCTCTTCGAGAACGGTCTGTTTGAGCCGCAGCTCGAGCCGATCTTCGCGGTCCACCAACTCCGCCTCCTTCTGCAAGAGGGTGCTTTCACGCTCGCGCGAAGCTTGCAGGCGGAGCCGGACCTGCGTGAGTTCGTCGTCACGGTCGCGTACGGCGTCGCTCAGGCGAGCGTCATAGGTCGCCTGGACCTTCTGCTCGACCTCTTCCCGCATCTTGGCGCGACCCTCGGCGAGGGCACGTTCCTTTTCCAGCTCGAGATTGTCGCGGGACCTGGAGAGGTCTGCTTCTCTGCGCAGCAGGTCGGACTCCTTGGCCGAGCACTTCGCGACCTCGGCGCGCAGGATCTTCATGGACTCGTCCTTGACCCGAAGGTCTTCCTGCAGCCGCTGGGCGTATCGCTCCTCGGCAGCCTGTTCGACCTGAGCGCGCATCGTCCGGAGCCCCTCGTGCACGCGCGTATCGATATCGATGCTGACTTTCGCTTCCCGCTCGTCGAGCTCGCGCTCACGCCGGAGGTGCGCCGCGTGGTCAACCGCCAGCTTGTCCATGTCCTGGCGAAGACGAGTCAGCTCAGCGTCACGTTCCTCGACGAGTCGCTTCCCCTCGGCCTGGGCCGAGGCTGCTGCGGCGTCGACCTGTCGCTCCGTCTCGGACTTGAGATCGCGGCGAAGGTCCGCCTCGATCTGATCGCGCATCGCAGCGCCAAGCTGAAATCTGTGGCTGCACTGGGGGCATGCGAGCATATCGATCATGGACTTGCCTCCTCGATGACGGCGAGCTCAGGCTCCACGAGCTTGTAGATCCCGACGATGGTGGCCGCGCCCAGGAGCAATGGGAGCATGTAGCGCCAGAGTGACAGGTTGGCTGATGTGGTCAAGAGGTAAACTTTACGATTCTCTTTGACGCAGGTCGCCGATCCCGGTAAATGAAGGGGTGATGTCGACGGTGCACCTCGCCGCCAACCTTCGGCGCATCCGAAACACTCGCGATCTCACCCAAGGTCAGGTCGCGACTCGAGCTGGGCTCTCTCGGGCCGCCTACAACGCGATCGAGATGGGCACGTCAGCGGCGCGGGTCGACACCATCGGGAGGCTCGCCGACGCGCTCGAAGTCCCTGCGACCGCACTCTTGGAAGTGCCAGTCCTGCGTGACCACATTCGTTTTCGCGCAGAGAAGCGGCTTGTCAGCCGCGAGGACATCCTGGCGCGGGTGGCGAAATGGCTCGATGACTACACGGATCTTGAGCAGCTCGTTGACGCCGCTGTCGCCTTCCCCTTCGACGGCATCGCGCGGTCGCGGGCACGAGGAGAAACGCGGGCCCGACAGCTAGCCGCCGAAGCGCGCAGGGTCCTCGGGCTGAGCGAGTCGGAATCGATCGGCGATGTCGGAGGGTTGCTCGAGGAGCACGGTATCAAGATCGGCGGCCTGGATGTCTCGTCGGTCGGCTTCTTCGGGCTATCGGTCGGTAAGGGCAACGGCGGACCGGCGATTGTCGTGAACACGTGGAATCGGATTTCGGTTGAGCGCTGGATATTCACGGCCGTCCACGAGCTGGGCCATCTCCTCCTGCATCTCGGCGCCTACGACGTGAGCCAGGACGCAGAGGACGCGGACCAGGAGAAGGAGGCGAACCTCTTCGCGACGCACTTTCTGATGCCCGAAGAGGTGTTTCGAAAAGAATGGGACCAGGCGAACGGGCTGCCCCTCGTCGAGCGCGTTTTGAAGGTGAAGTCGATATTCCGCGTGAGCTGGAAGGCGGTGCTCTACCGCGCCCTCCCTGATGGGACGCACCATTGGGCGAGATTTCAGGCCGAATATCGAGCGATGAGCGGGCGAACGCTCTCGGCGACTGAGGAACCTCTCAGGTTGTCGCCATTCGAGTTCAAGGTGGATCGGCGCGATCGCCTCGTGCGAAAGGCCCTCGAGGACGGCCGCATCGATCAGGCGCGTGCCGCCGACATCTTGGGGATCCCTGCCGACCAAATGCAGGCGAGGGCGGCCGCCTGGCAAGAGTAGTAGCAGAGGTCGACGGGCCAACCGAGCGGATGGGACTGGAGTCATGGGGGCGTTGAATGAGATCGGCCGATGACCGCTGAGCAACGGCAGTTCGTGCTGGGCGTCGACCTGGATGGAGTCGTCGCGGACTTCTATGGCGGGATCCGGCCCATCGCGGCGGAGTGGCTCGGTGTCCCGATCGAGACGCTTACGCCCACGCCGGGGTATGGCCTGCGCGAGTGGAACCTGGAGTCCATGGGCACGTATGAGGACCTGCACCGGTTCGCGGTCACGCAGCGCAACCTGTTCAGGAACCTCGAGCTCATGCCGGGCGCCGCGGCGGCGCTGCGGCGGCTCTCGCAAGCGGGCGTGCGAATTCGCATCATCACCCACCGCCTGTACCTGAAGTACTTCCACGAGGAGGCGGTCCAACAGACCGTCGCGTGGTTGGAACACCATGGGGTGCCGTACTGGGACCTGTGCTTCATGAAGGACAAGGGCGCGGTGGGGGCGGATCTGTATGTCGAGGACTCGCCGGACAACGTCCGGGCTCTGCGGGCGGGCAGGCACGAGACGATCGTGTTCGAGAACTCGACAAACCGGGAGCTGGCGGAGCCGCGCGCGCGGACGTGGGGGGAGGTTGAGGCGGCGGTGGTGGCGGCGATGGTGGGGTGGGGGGCGGGATGACGATGGACCGGCGGCCGGCCTCGTGCGATCCTCAACGGCCGTCGGCATCTGTTCTATTCGTTCAACGCGCGCCTTCGGCCCGATACAAGGATATCAATGACCGTTGAGTCCAAAGGCCGCGATCTCTTCATCGTTGATAACAGTGTGTCTGGCTGGACCGGGCTCCGCTATCTCGAGGAATGGACCGGCATCGCGAAGGCGTTCGACATCGCAACGGGGTTCTTCGAGATCGGTGCCCTGCTTGCCCTCGACGGCAAATGGCAGGGCCTGGAAAAGATCCGGATCTTGATGGGCGCGGAGATGACCCACCGAACGCGGAAGGCGTTGCTCGAGGCCGTGCGCGAACGCGCAGTTCAGATTCTTGATGGCAGTATCGAGGCGACGAAGGACTCCAACCCTTTTCTTCACGGAGTGCCGGCGATACTCGAAGCGATGCGCTCCGGTCAGATCGAGTGCCGCGTCTACGACAAGGACAAGTTCCACGCGAAGGCGTACATCACGCACGCGAAGCTGGAAGTTATCGGCTCACAGGCCCTGGTCGGATCGAGCAACTTCACGTCGCCGGGCCTCACCAAGAACATCGAGCTCAATATCCAGGTCCAGAGCGCACGCGAGGTCGGCCAGCTTCGAGAGTGGTTCGAGATCCACTGGAACGATGCCACGAATGTCACCGACGCCGTCATTACAACCATCGCGCGCCAAACGCAGCTCTACACGCCATTCGACGTCTATGCGAAAGCTCTCCAGGAGTACTTCCGCGGTCACGAGCTGACGTCGACGGAGTGGGATGAGACCCGATCGAAGATGTTCCCAAGAATTGATCGCTATCAGAAGGAAGCTTACTGGGCGCTGATGAAGATCGCGCGGCAGCACGGTGGCGCGTTCCTGTGCGACGGCGTCGGCCTCGGAAAGACCTTCGTGGGATTGATGCTGATCGAGCGCCTCGTGCTGCACGAAGGGAAGCGCGTCGTGCTGTTCGCACCCAAGGCTACAAAGGAAGGTGTGTGGGAGCCCCACCTGCGCGATTGGCTGCCACACATCGGTGGCGTCGGCGGCAATGCGGACTTCAGCAACCTAGCCGTTTTCAGCCACACGGACCTTGGCCGAACGGGTGACTTTCCGGAGCGCTTCCGTCGGATCGCTGAACTCGCCGATGTCGTGATCATTGACGAGGCTCACCACTTCCGCAATCCGGGTCGCCAAGGGAACGCTGACCAAGATCTCGAACCGTCACGCTACCGCCAGCTCTACGATCTGCTTGACCAAGAGAAGCGGCCCAAGAACCTCTTCATGCTTACCGCCACACCGATCAATAACCGACTGAGCGACTTCCGGCACATGGCTGAGCTGTTCACGCGTGGCGACGAGACCTACTTCGCCCGCACGCTGGGCGTGAACAACCTGCGCGCGCATTTCAATCAGATGGAAAAGGCGCTCCGAAGTGCGGTCGGACACGACTCGACCGATGTCGCAGAGAACATGACCGAAGCGCAACAGATTCTCGCCACCGACGAGATCTTCAAGCAGCTCGTCGTCCAACGCAGCCGCGCTTACGCCCGCGAGAGCCAGATCCGCGAGACTGGCAAGGCCGCTGTGTTTCCGGAGCGCAAGGCGCCGCAGGTCGCGGAGTACTCGATCCGCAAGACCTACGGTCGTCTGTTGGACATGTTCGAGAAGGCGTTCACGCGGAAGAACCCCCTGTTCACGCTCCCGATGTACTACCCGCTAGCCTGGTACAAGGGCGAGGACAAGAGCATCGATCCCCTGGATGAGGGGCGACAAGAACAGGTCGTAGGCCTTATTCGCACCAACTTTCTCAAACGCTTCGAGAGCTCCGTCGTCGCATTCGAGATGTCGTGCGACCGTCTGCTGCAGAAGCTGTTGGCCTTCCTGCAGGTCCACAGCGAAACCGACTCGGAAAAGAAGCGACTGGATCGCTGGAAGGCGCAGAACAGCGAGATCCTTGGCTACGCGGCGCACCGTCAACTCGCCTTCTGGGACGACGACGGCGACGAGGCCGAAGACGAGGATATCGTTCCCCAGGAGATGCTCGACGCCGTTGAGCGCCTCGACCGCAAGGAATACCGGGTCGAGGAAATGATGCAAGAGACCTTCCTCGATCTTGACCAGATCGTGCAGTTCCTCGACGAGGCCAG